>Ga0208916_10000024_pt1 | contig 63057 bp, 65 predicted proteins | sample DEB19_08_DNA_5_FD_184523 | JGI IMG/M metagenome (GOLD analysis project Ga0208916, IMG submission 184523) | Aqueous microbial communities from the Delaware River and Bay under freshwater to marine salinity gradient to study organic matter... | ecosystem: Environmental > Aquatic > Marine >... | reverse complement strand
TTGTGTGAGGCAACAAAAAACCCGCCAAGCCTTTAAGCATGCGGGTTCTGAGGGTTCTTGGTACGTTCTGAAATGATGGGCTGGTGCCACCAACAGGAATCGAACCTGTATCTAGCGCTTAGGAGGCACTCGTTCTATCCGTTGAACTATGGCGGCGATTTTGTACGATTGTATTCGGTGAAAAGTCGTTGACCGGCAGCAATGTCACTCATACGGCACCGTGAAAATCAGGTCAATCGCGGTTTGCTCGCCGGTTTGGGCGCGCACGGTGAAACGCCGCGACAGCTCGTAAAACATGAAGAGCGTGCCGACTGTTCCTGATAACGAGCGCTCATACGCCGCATAAAAATTTCGTGAAAAACGCTTGCCGAGCGTGATGGCGCCGCCGGCTGCAGTGTCACTGCTGCTGGCGCTGCTGGAGGGAGCGCGAATAGACAGCTCGTCTAAGCCCAGCGCTGAGGCCAGTCCGCCTGTCATGCTGCCGCTTTTGCTACCCAGCAATGCGAGCGCGGCTTGTTGCAGCAGGGCGGCTTCGGCACCGCCTGCGGCAGACGATCGGCCCAGCACCAGCCAAGCTAATTTTTCTGCATCCGGCAAGTCAGGTTGAGCGTACAAACGCACATTGGGCAGCAAGGCTGTGCCCGTAATTTCAACACCGACGCGCTGGGTCAGGTTGGGGCGAATGGCCAGAATATTCAGGGACGGATTGTCGATCGGGCCGGTGAATCTGAGTACCCCGGTTTCGATGTCCAGCCTTTGGCCGTAAGCGCTGTATTCACCGCCGGCGGTCGCGATGCTGCCGACCAGCCTTGGTGCACTCACTGAGTCGCCCAGCAGGTTCAGTGAGCCGCGCATGCGCGTTTTGATCCCTTTCCCTTCAATTCGAAAGTCGGTGCCAAGGTCGATCTGCACGTCGATCTTGGTGACGCGTTGACTGGACCTTGCTGTTGGGGGTTCCGGCGGGACCATTTGCGTCGTGCGCACCCGAACATCGTCACCGAGCTGGGGCCGGCTTTCGTCTGGCAACACAATGCGCGCCTGATCGACATTGAGGGCGCCGCTGATGTTGGCAGCCATGTCTGTGAGCGAGGCTTGGAGTTTCCCCGACAGCGTGACCTGGCGGTCACTGCGGATGCTGGCGCGCAAGCGGTCGAGCTGCGCTGTCAGCGTGACCTGCGGCGCGCCATGGCGCCAACTGGCCTCGCCTTCGGCGCGCAGCTGGCCGCCGGCGTCGTTGGCACCGGCCCCGCGCAAGCTGAACTCGTTGATGCGCATGCGCGTGCCATCGACGCTGGCGCGCAGTCGGCCATGGCCGAATTCAAAGCCATCGACCACGGAGCGCAGCGCCAAGTCATCGGCCTGCAAGTCGCCACTGAATTGCGGCGCTGCACGGCTTCCGCTGATGGCCATGTCGGTGGCCAGCGAGCCGCGCAGCCGCCAGCCCGGCGGCGCCAGCACCGACCATGCACCAAGGCGCGGCAGTTGCGCTTTCAATTGGCCGCTGATGGCCGCGTCTGCAGGCCAGCCCCAGCCGGCGATCAACGGCCCGTCTAGCCCGGATGCTTCGCTGGCCGAAGTGTGTTCGAGTCGGGTGCGCAATTGCCCTTCGGCGGTACCGGCGCGTGCGCTGTCCCAGCGCAGTTGGGCGGTGAGCGCGTTGCCGTCACTGCTGACGCTGAGGCGCGCCTCTCGAATGCCGGCGGCGACACGCGCCTGCCCGCCATCGGCGCTTTCCGCTTGCACGGTCAGGTCGCCACTGCTGCGCGCAAGTTGCGCGGTGACTTTCAGCGTGGGGCCGATCACGACATCCCACTCGCCGTCAAAGATCAAGTTACCCATCAGGCCGGCGTTGGTGATTTGCGGGACCGGCAGCAGTTCCATCCATGCCAACGGCAAGCCTTTGAGCGAGCCTGTCGTGACGACTTGGCCAGGTTGCCAGCGTGTCGGCCGCCAAGCCAGCAGCGCTTGACCCGGCGCTGTGCTGCGCTCTCCCCGTTGGGTCGCGGGTGCTGTCAAACTGGCTTGGCCGGCGCCCATCTCGACCAGGTCAGTCGCACCACGCAAGTGAAAAGCGCTCTGCGCTTCAAGACGCCAGACGCCGCGGCCCAAGGTCGGGTCTTCGACGGAGAGCTTGAGTTGTTTGATGTTCGCTTGCCATGCGGCAAGTGGCCTGGTGTTGGCGCCCCCCTCTGCGCCAAGCGCCAGTGTGATGTGCCGCGTGCCGATGTCGGCCCGACCCCTGGCTTGTAATTGCGCCTGGCTCAGACGCCCCTTCATGTCGACTTGCACGTCGCTCAGCCTCAGTTGGCTTGACGCCGGTTGCCAGTCCAGCAGGGGAACGCTCAGTGATGCATTGAGTTGCGGGTCCCGCCAGCCGCCTTGCCAGGCCACAGCCAGCTGCCCCCGACCTTGCAGTGCCGCGACAGGTGTGAGTGCGTCAGACAGACCCGGCAGGCCGCGCAGCCAGCCGATGGCCCGCTGCATATCGGCCGCCTTCAACGTGAATTGGCCGGCACCGGTGGTCGGCTTTAACTCGCCGCTGGCGGCAACTTGAATGCCGGGCGCTGACAGCGACAGCTGGCCTTGACCCGCGAGCGCCTTCGGTTGAAACCGGCCGCTGGCTTGCAACCGACCCGCACCCAAGTGCGCATCCAGTGAACGCAACACCACTTGGCCGCTGCGCCATTCAGCGCTGGCTTCGAGCTGGTCGATGGGCAAGCGCTGCTGATCCCAAGGCCCGGCGCGGCGGTTTTTCAGCGCCGTGTGGAGTGTCCAGCCGGCATCACCTTGCGCTTGTACCTGCGCCGTTCCAGTCAGCTGGGTTTGTGGCGCTTGCGGCCACAGCATGGCCATGTCGAGGTCGCGAAATGTAGCCTCTGCGTCTGGCAGCGGCTGAGTTGCCCAGGGTAAGACACGTGCGCTGACCTTGGCTTGTGGTTGTAAGCCGCTTCGAACTGGTGTGCCGTCGACGTCTAACGCCGCCTTCAAGGTGAACTCAGTCAGTGCGCCCTGAACTGTGGCAACGAGGGTCAAGGGCAGTTGCGGGACACCGCTGGACAACGCCGCCTGAAGCACGCCGGCCAGGCTGGCGTCCAACGACATCGTGTCGTTGGCTGCCAAGCTGACGCGGCCCTGGTAGCTGCCGCTGGCTACTTGCACATGCGCCAAGCTGAGGACGTGATGTGCGCTGGCATAGCGGTAGTCGGCACGCAGATCATTGGCTTGAAAAGCCGCTTGACCGCTCCACGCGATGTGTCCCACGTTGAGGTCTTTCAGCGTGACGTCCAAGGGCAGGGCCAGCGATGTGGGTGGCGTTGACGCTGCGTTGTCTGTGGCCGTGTTGTTGATCTGTAAACTCGCTGCGTACAACCGGTCGATCTGCAGCCGACCGGATAAAAGCGGCTGCAGTTGCCAGCGCATTTCAAGTTGCGTGGCCGTGACGCGCAGGCCTGCGTCTTGCCAAGTCAGGTGCTCCATACGACCACCGTGACGGATCGAGCCGGTCACGTTTTGGGCCGTCAAACTGAGTGGGGCTGGCAACAGGCCGGACTGACTGACCCAGCGCACAGCGGTGGCGAGCGAACCTTCTGCGCCGCTCCACCACCAAAGCCCGCCAACCAGCAGCCCCAACAGCAAGCTGGTGCGGGCTAAATAAGCTGCCAAATGAAGCAATGTCCAGCGCATTTAAAACACAAACCCAACGCTGACGTGGAGTCGAACTTGTTGGGTTCGCACGCCGTAAGCCAGATCAATTTGCAGTGGGCCGATGGGGCTTTTCCAGCGTGCGCCGGCACCCACGCCGACGGCGATATGGCGCTGCAGCGCCGCAGCGCTGTCAGCCACATTGCCGGCGTCTACAAAGAGCGTGCTTTCCCACTCGGTCGGCAAACCGCCGCTCAAAATCGGCCGTTGCCATTCAGCGCTGGCGACCGCCATATAGTGGCCCGGGCCGGTGCTGCCGTTGGGCAAGGCGATGCCAATGTCGCGCAGCCCGTAGCCGCGCACGGTGGTGTCGCCGCCAGTGCGAAACAGCAGGGTCGCAGGAATCGTTGCATCAACTGAGGTCACCACCGCGCCACCTTGGGCGCGCAGGGCGATTCGACCACTCTCCAAAGGAGCGATGCCCATCCAGCGGCCGACCGCACGCGCAAAGGGTTGGCGGTTGGCCCCCATCGTGGTGCCGCCGCCGAGGTCAAAGCCGAGCCCGTAGCCGCGCGACGGAAAGGGCAGGCTGTCAAAGTAACGCCCGGTCCAGCCGTAGTTCAGGCTCAGCGCTGAACCGTCGCCAAGGCGGGCGTCGTTCAGCGTGCCGGCACTGCCGCTGGCCGTCACCGTGGCACGGTCGTATTGCACATAAGTAGTGCGGTCGATGCGTTCGCCGGTTTGCACTTGCCCGAAGCGCAGGGTCTGTGCGTTGGTGACCAGCTCGTTGTCGTCGAGCCGCGTAACGCGGGCCAACGTGACCCAACGCCAGTTGTCGGCGTCGGGCAGGGACGTCCACTCAGTTTGGGCCAGTGGCATTTTTCGGTCGAGTTGCAGTTTGGTCACGGCCCGCCAGTCCAAGCCGGGGACGCGGTTGTGCGTGTGCTCAATGGATGCCCGCGGTCCGGTGTCGGTCGTCAGGCCGACGCCGAGCACCACTTTTTGCAGCTTGGCTTCGCGCACCTGCACGGTGACGGGTGCGGCTTCCGGGTCGCTGTCCGGGTCGACCAGCACATAAGCCGAATCAAAATAACCGCTGCCGGCCAGCCGCTGCTGCGCTTCAATGAGTTTGCGTTGGTCGTAAATATCGCCGGGCCTCAGGCGGACCAGCCGCGGCACCAGCACCGGGTCGTAACGCTCAAGGCCGCTGACCTTGAGCTCGCCCAAGCGGTAGAGCGGCCCGGAGTCCAGCTCCAGCGTGAGTGTGGCAGCGTGAGCAGGCGGGTCGATATCGGCCAGGCTGTATGAAATTTTGCCGGCCGGGTAACGTCGCGCCACCAGTTGCCGCAGCGCTTGTGTCTTGGCCGCGTCCCAGCTGTCTTGTGTGAAGGGCTGACCCGGTGGCAGTCGCCAGTTCTGGCTGATGCTGTCCCGCAGTCTGGCGGCGTCCGCATCGGGGGAGTTCGCAATATCGCCCTTGAAGCGCATGTCAGTTTGCGCCGTGCGGGTGGCCAGCCCGGGCTCGACCTTGACAAGAACAGTGGTTTGGGTCGGTGGCGTACTGGTCGGGTTGCGACTGATCTGAACCTCAGGGCTAAAGAAGCCCAGCGTGCCAAGCAGGTTGCGCACATCACTGTCAGCCAGCACCATCAGACGTTCGAGTTCAGCGTCGTCAATGTCGGTCACGGCCCGAAAGCGTTGCAGTTGAAGATGGCGCTCGAGCAATTCTTTGATGTCTTCGGGTGCTTCGACGCGAATGTCAAAAGAGTTGGCGTTTGGCTGCGCGGTGGCCAGGGTTGGAGATGCCATCCACACGGCCATCACCCCGACAAAAATGAAGAAAAAATGGCTGCGGCGTAAGTCGAAAGTCACGCCGGCAAGTTTACGATCACTTGGTCAGCAGACGCATGGCTTCTTCAAGGCCTTTGAGTGTCAAAGGGTACATGCGGTTGCTGACGAGCTGTTGCATCACGGCAATGCTCTGCCGGTACTGCCAGACGCCCTGCGGTTCGGGGTTGATCCAAGCGAATTTAGGAAAGGCGCTGGTCAAACGCTGGATCCATTCAGCGCCGCTTTCGGCGTTGTTGTATTCAACACTGCCACCGGGTTGAAGAATCTCATACGGACTCATGGTGGCGTCACCGATAAAGATCAGCTTGTAGTCTTTGTTGTACTTGCGAATGATGTCCAGCGTGGCGAATTTTTCACTGAAGCGGCGGCGGTTGTTCTTCCACATGAAGTCATAGACGCAGTTGTGAAAGTAATAAAACTCGAGGTGCTTGAACTCCGACTTGCTGGCCGAGAACAATTCTTCAACGCGGCTGATGTGCTCGTCCATGGTGCCGCCCACATCCATCAGCAGCAGCACCTTCACGTTGTTGTGGCGCTCGGGCACCATCTTGATGTCGAGCCAGCCGGCATTGGCGGCGGTAGCGCGGATGGTGTCGTCGAGGTCCAGCTCTTCAGCGCTGCCTTGCCGCGCAAATTTACGCAGCCGGCGCAGCGCGACTTTGATGTTGCGGGTGCCGAGTTCTTGCGAGTCGTCGTAGTCTTTGTAAGCGCGTTGGTCCCAGACCTTCACGGCACTTTTGTTGCGGCTTTTTTCCTGGCCGATGCGGATGCCTTGAGGGTTGAATCCATTCGCACCAAAAGGCGATGTGCCGCCCGTGCCGATCCATTTGCTGCCGCCTTCGTGGCGTTCCTTTTGTTCTTCGAAACGCTTTTTGAGCGTCTCCATCAGCTCGTCCCAACCCATCTTCTCGATCTTGGCTTTGTCTTCAGCGCTGAGCTCTAACTCTAGGTTTTTGCGCAGCCATTCAAGTGGAATGTCTTTGGTGAAGTCGGCCACCCGTTCGACGCCTTTGAAGTAAGCCGCAAAGGCGCGGTCAAACTTGTCGTAATGTTTCTCGTCCTTCACCAGCACGCATCGGCTCAGGTAGTAAAAGTCGTCAATCTTGTAGGCACCTTCGCCGGAGGCATCGGCATCGCCGCTGTTCGGCCCGACCACGCCGGCCTTCAGTGCTTCGAGCAGCGTCAGGTACTCCTTGACCGACACCGGCAATTTGGCCGAGCGCAAGGTGTAGAAAAAATCAATCAGCATGGCGGGTTCCCGGGCGCTCTAAAAGATACATCAGGTGGGCTTTGACTTCGGGCCATTCGCCGGCGGTCAAGCTGTACATCACGGTGTCGCGGATGGTGCCGTCGCGGCGCAGTGCATGGCCACGCACGACACCGTCTTTGTGTGCGCCGAGCCGTTCAATGGCGCGTTGCGACGCGAAGTTGAAATTGTCCGTGCGCCAGCCCACTACCTTGCAAGCCAAGGTTTCAAAGGCGTGGGTCAGCAACAGCAGCTTGCAACTGGTGTTGACGTGCGTGCGCTGCGCGCTGGCGGCGTACCAAGTCCAGCCGATTTCTAAGCGCTGGATGGCTGGCACGATGTCGTGATAACTGGTGCAGCCGAGCACTTTTCCGCTGGCCGCGTTGACCACGGCAAACGGCAGCCGATGGCCTTCGGCTTGCCCTTGCAGTGCAGTTTCAATATACCGGCGGGTGTTCTCGGGTTCCGGCACCGAGGTCACGCGCAAGCGCCACAACTCGCCATCAGCCGCCGCAGCGGCCAAGCCGGTTTCATCCGCCAAGGTTAAGGGCCGGAGTTGAATACCCTGACCGGACAGCGTGACCGCTTGGACCCAATTCATGTGCGCTTTAGCGGTCTTTGCTTGAGTTTTTCGCAGCATTGGCCGCTTGTAACTGACGCCAGCGCCTGACCCCTTGCAGCCCCAAACCACCGCCCAAGCCCACCAACACGATACCGCCAATGGCGTTGTTGGTGTAACCGTCGGCAAAGATGTCGAGCCCCAGCAGGCGGCCGAGCCAGAAACCCAGCAGCGCTCCACCGACGAAGCCGACAGCATCGCTCAGGCCTTCAAACCATAAAGTGTTGTTGCTCATGGTGGCCTTAGCGGTTTTGGCGCTGCATGAACACCAGCTTTTCAAACAGCGTCACATCTTGCTCGTTCTTGAGCAGCGCCCCGATCAGCGGCGGCACCGACACTTTGTTGTCTTGACTTTGCAACACATCGAGCGAGATGTCTTCGGCGACCAGCAGTTTGAGCCAGTCCAGCAACTCGCTGGTCGATGGTTTTTTCTTCAGACCGGGCAGGTTGCGCACGTCGTAAAAAGTCTTCATGGCGGCCGCCAGCAACTCTTGCTTGAGGCCCGGGAAATGCACGTCAACGATTTTCTTCATGGTTTCCGCTTCTGGAAACTTGATGTAGTGGAAAAAGCAGCGGCGCAGAAAGGCGTCGGGCAGTTCTTTTTCGTTGTTCGAGGTGATGAAGACCAGCGGCCGGTGCTTGGCTTTGATGAGTTCCCGGGTTTCGTAGCAGTAAAACTCCATGCGGTCGATTTCCCGCAACAAGTCGTTCGGAAATTCAATGTCAGCCTTGTCGATCTCGTCGATCAACAGCGCCACCGGTTGGTCCGCGGTGAAGGCTTGCCACAACACGCCTTTGAGGATGTAGTTGTGAATGTCTTTGACCTTTTCGTCGCCCAACTGAGAGTCACGCAGGCGCGAAACGGCGTCGTATTCATATAGACCCTGCTGCGCCTTGGTGGTCGACTTGATGTGCCACTGCAGCAGCGGCAATTTCAGTGCTTCGGCCACTTCTTCGGCCAGCATGGTTTTGCCGGTGCCGGGCTCGCCCTTGACCAACAACGGTTTCTTGAGCGTGGCGGAGGCGTTGACGGCCAGCATCAGGTCTTCGGTGGCGACGTAATTTTGGGAACCTTGAAATTTCATGTGGCGATGGGATGAAAAGGGTTGTTGGAGTCTGGTGTCAAGGTTTGTCTGCGCAGCAGGTCAGGGGACCGATCTCCCGCAGATATAATCCGGTGTAGTTTTACGATGAATCCCACCTGATTGTGCGCGCAAAAATGATTAAGCTGCTCCCTACTATTTTCGCTCTGGCGGTCTCCTTTGTGAATGTCGCTGCCCAAGCCCAGGACATCACCGGTAACGCCCAAGCCGGCCAGAAGATCAACGCCATGTGCATTGGCTGCCACGGCATCAAAGGCTATCAGGCGAGCTTTCCTGAAGTCTACAAAGTGCCGATGATTTCTGGCCAAAACGCCCAATACATCGACTCCGCCTTGCATGCCTACAAAAAAGGTGAGCGCAAACACCCGACCATGCGCAGCATCACGGAGAGCCTGACCGATCAAAATATCGCTGATTTGGCGGCTTACTACAGCGTTCACGGCTTGGTTGAGGGTGAATTAGCTCCCAAAGAAGCCAAAGCGCCGAGTGCTGAAGTCGCCGCACTGCTGGGTAAAGCCAATTGCGCGTCTTGCCATGGCGCCAACTTCAGCATGCCGATTGCCCCTGCGTACCCGAAAATCGGTGGCCAGCACGCTGACTACCTGTTCGTTGCGTTGAAGGCCTACAAGACCAGCGACAACGCCAAAGTCGGCCGCGCCAACCCGATCATGGCCAGCATGGCCAAGCAGTACAGCAACGCTGAACTCAAATTGCTGGCCAACTACATCTCGTCCGTCCAGGGTGACGTGAAAGTTGTGCCGCAAAGCCGCTTCCGCTGAAGTTGACGCTGGCGGGCTTTGACGGCCTGTTCCCATGAAAAAAGCCGCACTTGTGCGGTTTTTTTCATGGGGGGCGTTGGGTTCGTTCAGTCCCGTGTGGCGTGCCGCTGCACGCAGTCGATGTAGGCCGCGCCATCTGGCGTGCGGCCGGCGCGCTGGCTTTCCCAGACCATCTGGCCCAGACAATCCATGGTTTCGTGGTGCGCCGCGTGCAGGGAGTTGCGGCGGGCGGTGAGTAATTCAACCGCTTGGCGGATGCCTCTAGGCTGGTCGATCGAGCATTGTTCGCTGATCGTCAGGTGCATTGATAAGTGCAAGAACGGATTGGTCTTGCCGCTGTCGACGTCGTACATTTTGGCCACAGCGGCTTCTGCATCGGAAAAGTCTGCGTGGTATTCAGGGTGCTCGTCGATCCACTGGCTGACGATGGTTTCCATCGCGTCGAGGGGCGAGCCGGCGAGTGATTTGGCGTAAACCGCACAGAAGAAAGTGCGGACGTCTGATTGAGAGGGCGTGAACATGGTGAAAGCGTAGCACGCACTTTGGGTGTCACTTTTCGGTCGCGCTGAACGGGTTCAGTACGCTCACACCAAAACTCTTGAAGTCCGCCACGTTTCGAGTGACGACCGTGAGTTTGTGTACTTTCGCTGTGGCCGCAATCATGGCGTCCTCGTAGAGCGTGTCGGATGTTTTGTGCATCAGCCGAGCCCATGCCCTGAATGCCAGCGCGTCCATCGGCACAACGTTGAATGAGCTAGAGACGAGCGCGAGCCACTGCTCAAGCTCTGTCGCCTTTGACTCGTCTTGTTCTCGGGTCAACTCAATACCGGCTTGAATTTCGCCAATAGTGACGGCTGAAATATGCAGGTCAGCGTCCGGGATGCCCTGAATCCATTGCAACACCGCGCCGTGCGGTTTCAGTTTGCGCAGTTCCGAGACGACATTCGTGTCAAGCAAATACACAGCGCTTACCGAAGCAGTGTAGGTGCGCGCCGCCGAGCTCGGCCCCTGGCCGGTGCCAGCGTCTCGGTTCGCCCCTGATTGGACAGCAGCAGTTCCTTCAGCGAAGGTTGCGCAGCGGCTCGCAGTCGACGCCACTCATCAGCAGGCACCAAAACGGCAGCCTCGGCTCCGCGTTTGGTGACCATCTGCGGCCCTTCAGTCAAACATCTTTCAAGGAACTCGCTGAACCGAGCTTTCGCGTCCTGTACAGGCCAAGATTGCATAGATTCTCCATTATTCGATCAGTGATCAGACCAGTTGGCCGACTAGTTTAACGCCAATCCAGAATCAAGCACGCTTAACCGCCAGCAACCTTGAAACAGTCTTGGCCGCCGCCAGCAGCGCAGGCAGCATGCTGTCTTGCATGATTTTGGCGCTGGTGCGGTTGGCTTGGCCGCTGATGTTGAGCGCCGCCACAATGCGGCCTTCGCGATTGGTCACCGGCGCGGCCAGCGACACCAGGCCTTCTTCCAGTTCCTGATTGACCAGCGACCAACCTTGTTTGCGGGTGGCTTGCACTTTTGCGAGCAGTTCGTTCACATCGGTCAGCGTGTGGCGGGTCAGGGCTTGGCGCTCACTGGCTTGCAAGCGGCTCAAGACCTCGTCGTCGGGCAGACCTGCCAGCAGCACGCGGCCCAGCGAAGTGCAGTAGGCCGGCAAGCGTGAGCCGACGCCCAGACTGATGCTCATGATCTTGTGGGTCGGCACCCGCAGCACGTAAATAATATCGGTGCCATCCAGCACGGCAGCCGAACATGATTCTTTGACCTCATCGACCAAGGCTTCCATGATGGGTTCGGCTAAGTTCCAGATCGGCATGGACGACAAGTAGGCGAAACCGAGATCGAGAATGCGTGGCGTCAGGCTGAACAACTTACCGTCGCTTTCGACATAGCCCAGGCTTTGCAAGGTCAGCAAAATGCGTCTGGCGCCGGCCCGCGTGAGCTCGCTGTGGGCAGCGACTTCACTCAAGGTTTGCCGCGGTGCATCTGCGCTGAAGGAGCGGATGACTTGCAGGCCACGCGCAAAGGACTGTACGTAGCTGTCGCCCGGGGCCGGGGTTTTGGCGGGGCTGGAAAGCTGCATGGGTGTGCTGGTTGCCATGGCTGCAAGAATCTCCTAAAATTCATTATACGAACATTTGTTCTTATTGCGAACAAATAAAAATTAGAAATTGACAACACTGGAGCTGTTTGAATGATCAACAAAATTGCCCCGTCCATCACCGCGGCCTTGGCCGAAGTGAAAGACGGTTCCACCGTGATGATTGGCGGTTTCGGTACTGCTGGCATTCCCAATGAGCTGATTGACGGACTGATTGCGCAAGGCGCGAAAGACCTCGTCATCGTTAACAACAACGCTGGCAATGGCGAGACCGGGCTGGCGGCTTTGCTCAAGGCCGGGCAGGTGCGCAAGATCATTTGCAGCTTCCCACGGCAAGCCGACAGCCAGATTTTTGACGGCCTCTACCGCAGCGGAAAACTCGAATTAGAGCTGGTGCCGCAGGGTAATCTGGCTGAGCGCATCCGCGCTGCAGGGGCTGGCATCGGGGCATTTTTCTCACCCACCGGCTACGGCACCGAGCTGGCCAAGGGCAAAGAATGCCGCGAGATCAACGGCAAGTTTTACGTGCTCGAAATGCCGATTTACGCCGATGTGGCACTGATCAAGGCCGAGACCGGCGACCGTTGGGGCAACTTGCTGTACCGCAAGGCGGCACGCAACTTTGGCCCAGTGATGGCGACCGCCGCCAAGATGACTGTGGCTACCGTGCATGAGGTGGTGGCGCTGGGCGCACTCGACCCAGAGAGCATCGTCACCCCCGGGATTTTCGTCAGCAAAATTGTGAAGATTGACCGCGTCGCCACCGAGGCCGGCGGTTTTAAAAAGGCGGCATGACCATGAGTGACATCAGCTATCAAAAACGCAGCAAAGAGCAACTGGCACAACGCGTGGCCCAAGACATTCATGACGGTGCTTACGTCAACCTCGGCATTGGCATGCCGACGCTGGTGGCCAACCATTTACCGGCCGGCATTGAAGTGATTTTGCAAAGCGAAAACGGTATTTTGGGCATGGGCCCGGCACCTGCTGCGGGTGATGAAGACTACGACCTGATCAACGCTGGCAAACAGCCGGTGACCCTGCTGCCGGGCGGCGCGTATTTTCACCACGCCGACAGTTTCAGCATGATGCGCGGCGGGCACTTGGATATTTGCGTTCTGGGTGCATTTCAGGTCAGCGCCACGGGTGATCTGGCGAACTGGAGCACCGGTGAAAAAGACGCGATTCCCGCTGTGGGTGGTGCCATGGACTTGGCGATCGGTGCCAAGCAGACCTGGGTGATGATGGATTTGCTGACTAAAAAAGGCGAGAGCAAAGTCGTCAGCGAGTGCAGCTACCCGATCACCGGCATTGGCTGCGTCAAGCGGATTTATTCCGAACTGGCCACGCTTGAATGCACGCCCAAAGGTCTGCTGCTGATCGATATGGTCGACGGTTTGACACACGCTGAACTTGAAAAAATGCTCGGCCTGCCGATTGCCATGGCCGCCTGAAAAATACAAACACCATTGAAAGAAGAGTCACCATGAGTTCACAAGCTTTTATTTGCGACGCTATCCGCACACCTTTCGGCCGTTATGGCGGCGCGCTGTCCAGCATTCGCACCGACGACCTCGGCGCGATTCCGCTGCGCGCCCTGATGGCACGCAACCCAAATGTGGATTGGCAAGCCATCACGGACGTGATCTATGGCTGCGCCAATCAAGCCGGCGAAGACAACCGCAACGTGGCCCACATGTCGAGCTTGCTGGCCGGCTTGCCGTTTGAAGTGCCCGGTGCCACCATCAACCGTTTGTGCGGTTCAGGCCTTGATGCGGTTGGCACGGCAGCGCGTGCCATCCGTTCAGGTGAAGCGGGTCTGATGATCGCTGGCGGCGTTGAAAGCATGAGCCGCGCACCGTTCGTCATGCCGAAGGCTGAGAGCGCTTTCAGCCGTGCCAACGCGGTCTACGACACGACCATCGGCTGGCGCTTCGTCAACAAGCTGATGAAGCAAGCCTACGGAGTCGACTCGATGCCAGAGACGGCTGAGAACGTCGCGACTGACTTCAAGATCGATCGCGAATCGCAAGACCGCATGGCACTGGCCAGCCAGTTGAACGCTGTGGCAGCGCAAAAAGATGGCCACTTTGTACGCGAAATCACCCCTGTCACGATCGCCCAGAAAAAGGGCGACGCGATCGTCGTTGACCAAGACGAGCACCCACGTGCCACCACGATGGAAAGCTTGGCCAAACTCAAAGGCGTGGTGCGCCCCGACGGCACCGTGACAGCCGGCAATGCCAGCGGCGTCAATGACGGTGCGTGTGCCTTGTTGCTGGCCGATGAAGCCAGCGCCGCCAAGAACGGCTTGACACCGCGCGCCCGCATTGTCGGCATGGCAACCGCCGGCGTGCCACCGCGGATCATGGGCATCGGCCCCGCACCGGCGACGCAAAAAGTGCTGGCGCTGACGGGTCTCAAGCTGGAACAACTGGACGTCATCGAGCTCAACGAAGCTTTCGCGGCGCAAGGTCTGGCCGTGTTGCGCCAGCTCGGCCTGCAAGACGACGACGCCCGCGTGAACGCCTGGGGCGGCGCGATTGCTTTGGGGCATCCGTTGGGTGCATCAGGTGCGCGCTTGGCCACCACGGCTGTGAACCGCTTACACGCCACGGGTGGTCGCTACGCGCTGTGCACCATGTGCATCGGCGTGGGTCAGGGTATCGCGCTGATTCTCGAGCGGGTATAAATTTTGACATTCGCTGCCACCAACCGCCGACAAGCCCTCCTCGCCACGTTTGGGGCTTTCGCTTTGTCGTCCATCGGCTTGGCGGCGCACGCGCAAGCCAAGCCGATCAAGATCGTCGTGCCTTTCGCGCCGGGCGGTGGCAACGACGTCTTTGGTCGTCAGATGGCCATGAGCTTGAGTACGTTGCGCAACCAAAGCGTGGTGGTTGAAAACAAGCCGGGCGCCGGTGGCAACATTGGCACCGAGCAAGTGGTGCGCAGCCCGGCCGACGGCAGTACGCTGCTGCTCGGCCATTCGGGCACGGTGTCAATCAACCCGGCGCTGTACAAACAATTGAAATACGACACCCAGAAAGACCTGGCCCCAGTCGCCATGTTTGCCTCTTCGGCGCTGGTCTTGGTGGTGCCGGCTTCGTCCAAGGTCAAGTCTGTGGCTGATCTGTTGGCGCTGGCCAAGTCCCAACCGGGTCGTGTCAACTACGCGTCCAGCGGCGGCGGCACGGGCGGTCACTTGTGCGGCGAATTGTTCGAACACAAAACCGGCCTCAAGCTCAGCCACATTCCCTACAAAGGCACGGCGCCAGCGCTCAATGATTTGATCGGTGGTCAGGTGCAGATGATGTTCAGCGTGATCCCGCCCGCGTTGGCCCTGGTTGCCAGCGGGCGCTTGCGCGCCATCGCCGTGACCAGCGCCAAACGCAATCCGGCCATGCCGGACGTGCCGACGATCGCTGAGTCGGGCATCAGCGCACTCGCCGATTTTGAGAGCACGCTGACCTATGGTTTGCTGGCTGTGCGCGGAACGCCAGACGCAGTTGTCAAGGAATTGGCCGCGCAGATCCTGAAGATCGCCGCCACGCCTGAATTCCAGTCCCGGCTGGGCGTGGAAGGTGCCGTGCCGCTGTTGGGTGGCCCGGTCGAATACGCCGCGCTGATCAAAAAAGAAAGCGCTCAATGGGCCGAGATTGTCCGGATCTCGGGCGCCACGCTCGATTGAGCTTGGCCCGTGCGCTGTTTTTCCACTCATGGAAAAACTGATTTCCGCTGGTTTTCTTGTGACTGACTAGGCTCTGCGACACACTACGCAGAGTTAAAAGAGACAACAAGGAAACACAATGACAACGGACAAGCGTATTGGATGGATCGGGTTGGGGCGCATGGGCGAGGCCATGGCGAAGCGGCTGCTGAAGGCTGGCCACAAGGTCAGTGTATGGAACCGCACGGCATCCAAGGCTGTGCCACTGGTGGAGTACGGCGCCACCATCGTTGCAACCAAACAAGACTTGGCCCACTGCGATTTCGTCTTCACCATGGTGTCGACTACCAACGACCTGAAGGAAGTGTTGTTTGGCGAGGGTGGCTTGGTGGCCGCCTCGGTCAAGCCCAAGGTGGTGATCGACAGCTCCTCTATTTCTCAAGAGGGCTCCGCCGAGATTCGCCAGCGTCTCGAAGCTATGGGCGTGGGTTATCTGTGTAGCCCGGTGTCGGGCAATGCCAAGGTCGCCAAGGCCGGTAAATTGTTGCAAGTGGCCTCCGGCCCCAAAGCCCTGTACACCGAGATCGAACCTTGCCTGCAGGCGATGGCGCGCAAGGTCATGTGGGTCGGCGAGGGCGAGTTGGCCCGGATCTGGAAAATCGCGCACAACACCATGTTCGGCGTTGTCATTCAGAACCTGTGCGAGATCACCGTGCTGGCTGAAAAAGCCGGCATTCCGCGCCACATCTTTCTGGAAAGCATCAACGACTCCGTGCTCGGCTCGATGTACACCAAGTACAAAACGCCGATGCTGACGAACCTGACATTTGACCAAGTGACTTTCACCCCCAAACTGTTGTTGAAAGACATGGACTTGGGCTTGGCTGCAGCACGCTCTTATGGTGTCGCCATGCCGGCCGCAGCCGCTACGCGCGAGTCAGTGTCGCGCATGGTCGGGCGTGGACATGAGGACATTGATTTTGCGGTGCTGTTGCAAGAAACCGCCGCTGACGCCGGCTTGGTGCTGACGTCTGAAAACGTCAAGATGAGTGATGGCCTGGAGTCCTGAGCCATGGCCGCTCAGCCTGCACAAACAAAGCGAAGTCTGATCCGCGGTGCGTCCATCATCACGATGGATGCGCAGGGTGATCTGCCGCAGGGCGACATTCTCATCACCGGCGAGACGCTGACGGAGATTGCGCCGCGCATCTATGCGGATGACGCCGAAGTGATTGACGGTAGCGGCTACATCGTCATTCCGGGGCTGGTGAATGCGCACATGCACACCTGGCAGACGGCGCTGCGTGGACTGGCTTCTAACTGGACTTTGCTCGAATATTTCCGCAAGATGCATGCTGGTTTAGCGACGGTATTCGAGCCACAAGACTTGTACATTGCCACGCAGGTTGGAGCACTGAACCAACTCAATTGCGGCACCACCACGCTGGCCGATTGGTGTCACAACAACCCGACGCCGCAGTCCAACGACGCAGCGATTGCCGGCTTGTTGGCTTCGGGTATTCGGGCTGCTTTTTTTCATGGCACGCCCAAGCCAGATCCGCTGCCCGGGCAGACCCCTTTTTGGGAAGTGCCGCATCCGCGCGCTGAGATTGAGCGCTTGCTCAAGGTGCATCAGGGGCGCTCGCTGCTGAGTGTTCAGGCGGCGGTGTTAGGCCCGCATTACTCAACGCTGGACGTTGCCATGCACGACTTCGCCATGGCCAAGGAGCTCGGACTGATTGCTTCACTGCACCAAGGCGGTGGACCTGCCCGTACGCCGGACGGCTGGGAAAAATTAGAAGCCGCCGGACTGCTTGGCGACCACATCAACATCGTTCATGGCCATGCCTTGAATGATGACCAGCTGAAGCGATTTTGTGATCTTGGTATGAGCTTTTCAGCTGCGCCTGAAAGCGAAATGACGCAGGGTCACGGCTACCCGATCACCGGGCGACTGCGTGCTTTTGGCCGTGCGCCGTCGCTGGGTGTTGACCTAGAAAGCGCCATCAGTGGCGAGATGCTGGTGCAGGCCCGCGTGGCTCTCGGCATGCAGCGCTCGCTTGACAACGCTGCCCACCGCGAGCAACACGGCAGCATTCCAAACACGTCCACCGTGACCACGCGCGAAGCCCTGTCGTGGGTCACTATTGAAGGTGCGCGCATGCTCAAGCAGGCAGACCGCATCGGTTCGCTGGCCAGCGGCAAACAGGCTGATCTGGTGATGATCCGCGCGACTGACCTCAACATGCAGCCAGTGCACGACGTTGTCAATTCAGTCGTCATGCAAACTTCGCTGGCCAATATCGACAGCGTGATGGTGGCGGGCCAGTGGAAAAAACGAGGGGGTCAATTGGTGGGTGTCGACCTGCAACCCCATTTGCGCGCCTTGCAGCAGTCGGGCGAGAAAATTGCTTTGGCGCTTGGGCTCGGCTCGGTGCATTGAGCCCCAGCTGGTTTTAATTCAAGCGGCGCAGACCGCAGGCTTTTCAATATTCAGGAGACAAATCCATGAAACGCTTTTTTATGGCCTGTGTCGCGGTCTTATCCGTGGCCACTGTGAGTGCTCAGCCAGCGGGCGCTGACTACCCGAACAAAACCATCAGAATCGTCGTGCCGTTCACGGCTGGCAGTGCGACCGACATCATGGCGCGCGTCGTCGGTGAACGTCTCAGCGCCAGTCTGGGCCAAGCGGTGATGATTGACAACCGGCCGGGTGCCGGCGGCACACTGGGCTCGGCGCAAGTGGCGAAGAGCGAGCCTGATGGTTACACGCTACTGGTCGTCTCCACGGGTCATGTCGTCAACCCGATTTTGTACCCTGGTCTGAGTTACGACACTGTGGGTGACTTTGCCGGCATTTCCCCGCTGGCTTCATTGCCGAACGTTTTGGTGGTGGGCTCTGGCAGCCCGTTCAAGTCGGTGAAAGACCTGATCGCTGCGGCCAAGGCCAAGCCAGATTCGCTCAACTATGCTTCGGCCGGTGTCGGTAGTGCGACCCACGTGAATGCCGAAAAATTCCGCAGTGTGGCCGGCATTCAGCTCACACATATTCCGTTCAAGGGAACGCCGGAGACCATTGTGGAAACCAGTTCAGGCCGGGTTGACTTCATGTTCACGCCGGTGCTGGCGTCCATTTCGACTATCCGTGACGGGCGTATGCGCGCCTTGGCCGTTAGCACCGCAAAGCGCTCGGGCGCCATGCCTGACGTGCCGACCGTGGCCGAAGCCGGTTTGCCAGGTTTTGTGTTCGACTTCTGGATTGGCCTGTTGGCACCTGCTAAGACGCCGCGCGCCGTGGTTAACAAGCTCAATGCGGAAGTCGCGAAGATCCTTGAGCAGCCTGCCGTCAAGGAACGCATGGCCAAGTTGGGTGCAGAATCCATGCCCATGAAACCTGAACAATTCGACGCCTACATCAAAGAAGAATTCGTCACTCTGGGCGCTGTGATGAAGGCCGCACCGAAGTGAGTCCAAACCATTTTTTGAAGCGCAGTCTGCACCGCATTGCAAAGACGGTGGTCTGATGGCATTGCGCACAGTCAACCTGAAGATCAACGGCCAAGTGACGTCAGTCGAGGCTGAAGAAAACACGCCGTTGGTCTACGTCTTACGCGAAGAACTCGGACTCAAAGGGACGCGGCTGGGCTGTGGACAATCGCAGTGCGGCGCCTGTCATGTGATGTTGGATGGCATATCTGTGCCATCTTGCGACACACCCTTGTGGGCTGCTGAAAATAAAGCTGTGGTCACCATCGAAGGGCTGGGGAAGCCGGATGCCTTGCATGCGTTGCAGCAAGCCTTCATTGAAGAGCAAGCCGCGCAATGCGGCTATTGCGTGTCGGGGATTCTGGTCAGTGCGGCCGCTTTGTTGGGCAAATGTCCGCAGCCGAGCGAAGCGCAGGTGCGTGAGGCGCTGGATGCCCACCTGTGCCGTTGTGGCGCACACAACCGCATGGTGCGGGCGGTGCTCAAGGCTGCTACCGTCGGAGCAGTGACATGAGCTCGAACACGAGCGACAGCAGCTCGAAAATTCCGGTCGTGTTGCCGGGTAGTTTGCAGACCAATCGCCGCTTGTCGCAGTGGCTGGCTTTTCATGCCGATGGCTGCGTGACCGTGCGCACAGGTAAGGTCGATCTGGGGCAGGGGATCAGCACCGTGCTGGCACAAATTGCCGCTGAAGAATTAGACGTCGATCTGGCGTGCATCCGCATGGAGCGCGCCAGCACTGTGCAAGGTCCAAACGAAGGCATGACGGCCGGCAGCATGTCGGTGCAAGACTCGGGCAGCGCCTTGCGCCAAGCCTGCGCTGAAGCGCGGGAAATATATTTGAACCTGGCCGCTTTGCAGCGTGGTTTGACGCCGAGCCAACGAGCCGAGTTGCGTGTGGTGGACGGCGAGTTTGTCAGCAGTGCGGATGAGATCATCGGACGTTATGGGGCGCTTGCCGACGACGCCTTGCTGGACATTGAAGCCAGCGGCATCGCCAAGCCCAAGTCTGCGGCCGAGCACACCTTGACGGGTCAAGCCGTGCCGCGTTTGGACATGCCGGGCAAGGTGTTGGGGCAGGCTGATTTCATTCATGACATGGTGCTGCCTGGCCAGTTGTATGGCCGCGTGGCGCATCCGCCATCACCGCGTGCCGTGCTGTTGGAGGTGGCGTTGGACGGCATCAATGCGTTGCCGGGCGTCGTGACCACCGTACGCGATGGCAGTTTCATTGGCGTCATCGCCAAGACGGATTACGCCGCCGCACAGGCCTTGAAAAAGCTCGCTGCAGCGGCCCGCTGGGATGAGCCCGCGACCTTACCGGACATGCATGCTGTGTCCGAATTTTTACGTTCCCAGCCCGTCGACAGCACTTTGGCAGGCGAGAAAAAATCCGACACGCCGGGCCCGAGTCTGGCGATTTCCGATGCTTCAAGAGCGGCGGCAGGCGCGCAGTCTTTCAAGGCTTCCTACGCACGGCCATTTTTAGCGCATGCTTCGATCGGCCCGTCGTGTGCGCTGGCGCGTTGCGAGGCCGATGCCAGCGGCGAGATCACCCGCGTTGAAGTCTGGACCCACAGCCAGGGCATTTACAACCTGCGCCCTGATCTGGCCTTGGTGCTGGGTTTACCCGCCGCGCAGATTGCGGTGCGGCATGTTCCCGGTGCTGGCTGCTATGGCCACAACGGTGCCGACGATGCCGCTTGCGACGCCGTGCTGTTGGCGCGTGCCGTGCCGGGTCGTCCGGTGCAGCTGCAATGGACGCGTGAAGACGAACTAAGCTGCGCGCCTTTCGGTGCGGCCATGGCGGTGGATCTGCAAGCCGTGGTCGATGCCGATGGCCGCATCAGCGACTGGCAACACGACGTTTGGTCAAACGGTCACAGCATGCGGCCTGGCCGTTCCAGCACGCCCGTGTTGTATGCCGCCGCCTTGCTTGAAAAGCCTTTTGCACGACAAGTCGCTATCAACATGCCACTGGCCAACGGCGGTGGCGCTGAGCGCAACGCACTGCCGTCGTATGACTTCGCGCAGTGGCGAACGCACTCGCACCGTGCGCTGGCCATGCCGCTGCGTACTTCCTCTTTGCGCTCATTGGGCGCACATTGCAATGTCTTTGCAGTCGAGTCCTTTTTGGATGAAATGGCTGAACAGCTGGGTGTTGATCCGCTGGTGTTTAGACTGCGCCACCTCAGCGATGAACGCGGCCGTGCCGTGCTCAATGCGGCGGCGGCCATGGCCGATTGGCCGAATCGCCATGCCGTTGAGCGCCGCGAAGGGGCCGGCATAGGCATCGCCTTCGCCCGCTACAAAAACACCGGCGCTTACTGCGCTGTGGTGGCTGCTGTGCATGCAGAGGCCGAGGTGCGGGTGGAGCAGCTGTGGATTGCCGCAGACGTCGGTTTGGTGGTCAATCCCGACGGTGTCCGGAATCAGATCGAAGGCGGCGCTATTCAAACGGTTAGCTGGGTTCTCAAAGAAGCCGTGCAATTTGACCGCACGCGCGTCACCAGCCGCAGCTGGGCGGACTATCCGATCTTGCGTTTTTCTGAGGTGCCGAAGGTCGATGTGCAACTTGTCAGCCGGCCCGGTGACAAATCGCTGGGTGCTGGCGAAGCCACGCATGGGCCGGTGGCCGCCGCGATCGCCAACGCCGTGGCCGATGCGCTGGGCCTGCGCATGCGTCAAATGCCGCTCAGCGCAGACGCCTTGCTGCAGGCTGCACTGGCTGATCCTCGCTGATGTCCGACAAACCTTCATCGTCAACTGGTCAGACGTCGCTGCGCGTTAACATCTTCAACACCTCCAGCAATCTGCCGCTGATGGTGGCCATGGCCGAGGGTTACTTTGCACGCCGTCAATTGACCATTGAGGTGCAGCACACGCCGAACTCCGATGCGCAGCGCGCGGGATTGGCTGCAGGTCAATTTGAGATTGCGCACGCCGCAGTCGACAACGCTGTCGCGATGGTTGAGTCGGCGGGACAAGACGTGGTGATTGTGTGTGGCGGTGATGCCGGCATGAACGATTTGATGGTGCGCGCTGAAATCAACACCATCGCTGACCTGCGCGGCAAGTTGCTGGCGGTTGATGCGCCAGGCACCGCCTACGCATTGGCAGCCAAAAAAATTTTGAAGAACCACGGCCTGCTCGAAAACCGTGACTACGGCGTCAAGCTGGCTGGTGGCACCGGGCCGCGTTCGGCCGCCATGGTGGCCGATCCACAACTCGCTGCGGGCATGATCAATCCGCCGTTTTCTTTCACCGTGCGTGAACAAGGTTTAAAAAGTCTGGGCAGCCAGTTCAGTCTGCTTGGGCCATACCAAGCGACAGGCGCTTTTGTGCAGCGCCAATGGGCTGCCGAGAATGCCGGTGTGTTGAGACGCTATCTGGCAGCCTACATCCAAGGCCAGCGACATGTCATGAACCCGTTGCACCGGTGCGAGATGATCGCGCTGTTGCGAGAAAAATTTCAGTTGTCGCCAAGTGCGGCCGAGGGCACGTATGACGCGCTGGTGGCGCCTGGTTCTGGCCTTGCACCGGACGCCGCATTCAGTCGCCCGGGTTTTCAGACGGTGCTGTCGATTCGTACCGAGATGGAAGGCATGTGGGGTGGCGTGCCACCGGCGCTGGATCGTTACCTGGACCTTTCCCACTACGACGCCGCCATCAAGATGGCAGCAGCCTGAATTCTTTAAACAGCCAAAGGAATTTTCGATGAGCTCCTCACCACGCATCCCTTACATCGACCCCACCGCCATCACTGACCCGGCCATGCTGGCCGAGTTTCAGCGTGCGGCCCGTGACGGTGCGCCACGCCCTGAAAGTCACGCCATTCGTGCCAATGTGCCCAAAGTTTTTTGGGCATTCACCAACGCTTGGAATGACACTTTTGTCGACGGCGTGTGCGAGCACGCCATCAAAGAATTGTGCCGCTTGTATGTGTCGCAGGCGGTGAATTGCAATTACTGCGGCAACCAAAGATCGGTCAAGGCGCAAGCGGCAGGATTGTTGGAAGACCACGTGAAAGACTTGTTGGACTTTGACAAGGCGACGCGTTTTGCACCCCGACAAAAAGCGGCGCTGCGTTTGGCCGAAGCCATCACCTGGGGGCTCGAGCCGACAGACGATTTGTGGCAAGGTCTGTACGACCATTTCAACAAGGATGAAATTGTGGAACTGGGATTTTTCATTGGTCTGACCATGGGACAACAGCGTTGGAATCGCTTGCTGGGAATGGAGCACAGCCAGTTCATGGCGGGTACGGTGGGCGGGCTGGCGCCGGCAGTGCAAGGCGCCGCATGAGCACGGTTTTTCAAAAAAAGGTCATTCATTTTCTAGGGGTCGGCAAGATGGGTTTGCCGATGGCCGGACATCTTCATGCTGCGGGTCATGCTGTGACGGTCAGCGACCTGAGTGCTGAGCGGCAGCGATTGGCCGACGCGCAAGGTTTGCATGTGGCGACTGATGCGGCGCAAGCCTTGGCCGCTGCTGACGTGATTTTTTCTTCGCTGCCTAACGATGTGGCTTTGCTGGCCGTCAGTGCGCAGGTGGCGGCGTTGGCGCGCAAGGGCTGCATCTATATCGACACCAGCACCGTCTCGCAGCAGGCTTCTGCGCAGGTCGCTAACGTGTGCGTTGCTGCGGGTATCACTTATCTGCGGGTGACGGTGTCGGGCAACAACAAGATGGCCGAATCGGCGCAACTCACTGTCATGGCCTCCGGTCCCCGGGCTGCGTATGACCAAGTGCTGCCCTTGCTAGAGCAGCTCGGCCCGCATCATTTCTATCTGGGTCAAGCAGAAGAAGCCCGGCTGATGAAGCTGGTGGTCAACCTGATGATTGCGCAGACCAGCGCCATGCTGGCAGAAGGCCTGACGCTCGGCCAAAAGGGCGGCTTGCAATGGCAAGACATGTGGCAAGTCTTGAGTGCCAGTGCCGTGGCGTCACCGATTCTCAAGGCCAAGTCAGTGCAGCTCGGGGTGCGCGATTTCACCCCTACCTTCACCGTCGAGCAGATGACCAAAGACCTTGATCTTATTTTGGATGCTGGTGCAGACGTGCATGCGCCTTTGCCGCAAACCGCACTCACCCACCAACTTATGCACGCCGCTATGGCGCAAGGAGATGGACAGCTCGACTATGCGGCCATCATCCGAACGGTCGAGCACAGTGCAGGCCTGAATCCGAAAGAATGAAAGATGCCATGAAAAGTTTTGTTTACCGTGGCCAAGCTGGCAAGGTGGTCTTTGGACCCGGCTCGCTGAGTCAGCTCGGTGCGGAAATTGAAGCCCTCGGTGCGAAAAAAGCCTTGGTGCTGTGCACGCCCGAGCAACGCGCTTCAGCCGAGCAAGTGGCTGACCTGCTGGGTGCGCGTGCAGCCGGCATTTTTGACCGCGCCGTGATGCATGTCCCGATCGAAACTGTTCATGAGATCCGGGCTTTGGCGCGCGAACTTGGCGCTGATTGCGCTGTGGCCATTGGTGGCGGTTCAACCACCGGGCTGGGCAAGGCGATTGCGCTGGATTCTGGCTTGCCAATTCTGGCGATTCCGACGACCTATGCAGGCTCTGAGATGACCGAGATTTACGGCATCACGGAAAACGGGCTGAAGAAAACCGGCAGGGATACCAGGGTTTTACCGCGTACCGTTATTTACGATCCGGAGCTGACGCTCAGCCTCCCCGTGAGTTTGAGCGTGACCAGTGGCATCAACGCCATTGCGCATGCGGCCGAAGGTCTGTACTGCGTCGACAGCAATCCAGTGATGGACTTGATGGCTCGTGAAGGCATTGCGGCCTTGGCCCGGTCACTGCCTTTGATTCGACAGTCATCTTCGAACCTCGCGGCCCGCAGCGATGCTTTGTATGGTGCCTGGTTGTGCGGCTTGGTGTTGAACAACGTCGGCATGGCTTTACACCACAAGCTGTGCCACACGCTGGGTGGCACCTTCAATTTGCCGCACGCTGAAACCCACACCGTGGTCTTGCCGCATGCGCTGGCTTACAACGCGCCCAATGCGCCGCAGGCGATGGCGATGATTGCAGAAGCTTTGAATGGCGCTGGCTTGGCAAGCGAAACTCCACATGGCGTGCGGAGTGCCGCGGCTGCCGTCTACGATTTGGCGCAAGACAACGGCGCACCGGTTTCGCTTAAAGCGCTTGGTATGCAAGAGTCTGACCTAGACAAGGCGTGCGACATCGCCCTGCAGAACCAATACCAAAACCCGCGGCCGCTTGAGCGTGTGGCGCTGCGACAGTTGCTGCAAAACGCTTTTGATGGCCGGCGTCCTGACTGACGCTGGACTGGCTTCAAGTCCTGTCAGTGGCCACTAATGAACGCCAAAGCGGCCAGTCCATTTCCGTTCGTAGTCCATCTTGTCAAAGTGCTCAACCATGAAGTCGATGAAGGTGCGGACTTTGGCTGACAGATGCTTGCGGCTTGGGTAGGCGAGGTTGATGTTCAAGCGCGGTAAATCCCAGTCGTCCAGTACGGGCACCAATCTGCCGGCGACGATGTCCTCGTAAAGAATGTAGGTGGGCTGGACCAGAATGCCCATGCCGTCCAGCGCCGCGGCCCGCAATATTTGTCCGTCGTTCGATTCAAGCAGCCCCTTGACCGTCACTGTGGAGGTCGCATCGCCACGCGTGAAGCGCAACTCGCTTGGGTTGTTGGCGTAGGTGTACATCAGCATGTTGTGTTGATGCAAATCGTCAAGCGTTTTGGGGAAGCCATGCTTCGACAGGTAGCGTGGAGAGGCGGCCATGATGCGCCGGGTTTCGGCCACTCGACGGATGGTGATGTTTGAATCCGGTTCTGACTCACGGGTGCGGATGGCCACATCAATGTTGTTGTCGATGATGTCGAGGTAGCGGTTCGCCGACTCCACGTGCACCTGCACGTTGGGGTAGCGCTGGGTGTATTCACGCAGCAGAGGCGCCACATGGTGCACCGAAAAAGACAGGGAAGCCGTGATCCGCAACACGCCGGTCGGGTCAAGCCCAGTGGCGTTCACGGCGGACTCGGCATCCTTGAGTTCCGACAGAATCGTTTTTGCGCGTCGGAAAAATTCTTGGCCAGTGTCGGTCAGGTAAAGCCGGCGCGTGTTGCGCTCGACCAGCCGCGCGCCCAGCCGCTGTTCCAGTGCTGACAGGTGCCGGCTGGCCGCCGCATTGGACAAATCCAGCGCTTCGGCCGCACGACTCAGGCTGCCGGTTTCGGCCACCTGTACAAAAAGTTCTATTTCAGTCCAGCGGTCCAAGCTGCGTCTCCGTTGTCACCGACCTCTCGGTTCTTGGCCTGCATTGTGGCGCAGACCGCCAGTCTTTCTTCCACCGCATGAAAAAGTCATTTGCGCCAGTCTGCTTTCAGAACGGGCGCCTGCGCACTATATTCTTCAAAAGCCCAGCCAACCCGACGGAGACCGCGTGCGCAATTTGAATCAGGACACCATTACCCAAGCCGTGATCGCCCGGTTTGAGCAGACCCCTGAGCCTCGGCTCAAGGAGGTGGTGACCAGCTTGGTTCAGCATCTGCACGCCTTTGCCCGTGAGACCCGATTGACTGAAGCCGAGTGGTCCCTTGGCATTGATTTTCTGACCGCCACAGGTCAAAAATGCGGCGAACAACGACAAGAGTTCATCTTGCTCAGCGATGTGCTGGGCCTGTCGATGTTGACGGTGGCCATGAACAACGACAAGCCGCAAGGTTGCACCGAAGCCACGGTGGTCGGTCCCTTTCATGTGGAGGGTGCGCCGCACTATGCGTTGGGCGCTGATGTTGCGAATGGCGCCGTTGGTCAGCCGTGCGAGGTGCGAGGTCGCGTGCTCGGGCTGGGTGGTGAGACGGTACTGAACGCCGAAATTGAAGTCTGGCAGGCCGACGCCGAGGGACACTACGACGTGCAATATGCCGATCTGGCGGAACATCGGGCGCGCGGAGTGCTCCGATCAGACGCCGAAGGCGGTTTTCACTTCCGCAGCATCGTGGCTGAGCCTTACCCGATTCCGAATGACGGCCCGGTTGGCGAATTGTTGAAAGCCACGCGGCGTCATCCGTGGCGCCCTGCTCATCTGCATTTCATGATCAAAGCGGAGGGCTACGAAACGCTCACCACGCACGTCTTTCGCAATGGTGATCCTTACTTAGATTCTGACGCCGTGTTTGGCGTGCGTCAGTCGTTGGTGGCCGATTGGGTGCAGCAAGCCAACGGTATTTTCAGCCTGGATTTTGATTTCGTTTTAAACCCCTCGAACCATGATCTACATCTTTCACCTGCTCGATAAACCTGACGGTGCCGCGTTGCGGCAGCGCGTTCGACCCGAACACAAAATTTACCTCGCTGCGGTGGCGGATAGCATCGCCTTTGCCGGCCCGCTGCTGGCCGTCGATGGTGAGAGCATGCTCGGCAGTGTGCTGGCGATTGACTTTGAGTCTCGCTCTGCGGCCGATGCCTGGTTGGCAGGTGAGCCATTCAATTTGGCCGGTTTGTACGCGAGCCGTGAGGTCCACGGTTTTGCCAATTTGTGGCCGCAGCGTGTTGGCTTTCCGCCCGCAGCCTGAGTGCCTTGATTCTGGAGAATTAGTTGATCAAACACATCGTCATGTGGAATATTCGCGGTGATACGCCAGTCGAAAAGCGCGATTGCATCGCGCAATTGCAGCGCAGCTTCGAGTCCCTGCGTGGGCGGATACCCGGTTTGCTGCACCTCGAAATTGGCGTAGATTCAAGCCGTATTGACTACGCCTGCGACGTGGTGCTTTATTCTGAATTTGAAAGCCAGGCGGCGCTTGACGGCTATGCCGTTCACCCTGAACACCAGCGCGTCAAGCGTGAACTGGCTGACCTGCGTATCGCCAGGCACCAAGTTGACTATGTCGTCCCGGCATAAGTTCTCTTGACGACAAATAACTATTTTAAAAATGGAGACTTGAATGACCGATCACATGCAGAGCGAGTTGGAAATACGTCAGTTGGTTGAGCGCTGGGCGCTGTGGCGCGATGCCGGTGATTGGGCGCGTTTTGCGACGGTCTGGCACCCGGACGGCGTCATGATGGCGACCTGGTTTCAGGGCTCGTTTCAAGATTTCATTCGGGTCACGCAAGAGGGCTGGAGCAAAGGGGTGAGCATTCTGCATTTTTTGGGTGGCTCTGCCGTCGAAGTGGCTGGAGACCGCGCGATTGCGCAAACCAAAATGACGATCTCCCAGCGCGGCATGGTTGAAGGCGCGCATGGTCCCGTGCTGTGCGATGTGGTCTGCACCGGTCGTTTCTATGACTTTGTGGAGCGTCACGAAGGCCAGTGGAAGCTGCTGCACCGCCAACCGATATATGAAAAAGACCGGATTGACCCGGTCGATTCAACCGCCACTTTGAGCTTGGACCAAGAAGCCTTGGCGGGCTTTCCCGAAGGCTATCGCCACCTTGCGTATATCCAGACGCGTATCGGTTACACCGTCAAGCTCGACATGCCGATGTTGAAGGGCCCAGTGGTGCAAGAGCTGTATCAGCGCGGCGCTCGCTGGTTGGCTGGTGGTGCTCTCGAGCGCTGAGCCTGTCTCGCACCGTGTTGGCATGCAAATAGACCGGAGACAAAGACATGAGCCGTGATACCGTGAAGAGTCGCGTCAGCTTGGCAGTGGCCAAGACGCTGCTGACAGCCCTGACGTTGACAACGCTGGCCGCCACTCCAGTCATTGCTCAGGTGTTCCCGAGCAAGCCATTGAAGGTGGTGGTGCCGCAGCCGCCTGGCGGTGGTTTTGACTTCGTCGGTCGCCTGCTGGCCGATCGTCTGGGCAAACAAATAGCGCAGCCGGTGGTGGTTGAGAATCGCCCTGGCTCGGGCACCTTGATTGGTACCGATGCGGTAGCCAAGGCGACGCCCGATGGTTATACGTTGCTGGTCGGCTCAGTCTCAAACCTCGCCATCAACCCGGGTTTGTACCGCAATTTGCCCTATGACAGCCTGCGTGATTTCGAGCCCGTGGGTTTGGCTGTGGCCTACAGCTACACCTTGATGGCGCGCAAAGATTTACCCTTCAACACACTGAAGGATCTGGTGGCGTACGCCAAGGCTAACCCAGGCAAGTTGACCTACGCTTCGGCTGGTAACGGCTCTGGTCAGCATGTGCTGGCAGCGGCACTCTGGCACCTTGCCGGTGTGGATCTGGTGCATGTGCCTTACCGAGGCGCGCAGGCGGCTTACCAAGACTTGTTGGGTGGCCGTGTCGATGTGTTTTTTGACCTCTCGCCGACCGCCCGAGTCCAGGTTGATGCCGGCAATGTGAAAGCGCTGGCGGTCTCCGGCAGCACCCGTTTGGCGGGTCACCCGGCGGTGCCGACCATCACTGAGACAGGCGCAGCTGCACTCGAACTGGAGTCGTGGTTTGGTCTTTTCATGCCTGCCAAAACCCCGCCGGATGTCGCCGCACTGCTGCGCACCGAACTGGCCAAGGTCATTGCAGCGCCTGATGTGATCGATATTTTCCGCAAGGCCGGGGGGAGGCCGTTGACGCTGAGCCCTGCCGACACCCGGGCGCTGGTCAAGCGCGACGTCGACCGATGGACCAAGCTGACGCGCGAACTTGAGATCAAGCCCGAGTAATTCTGTAAGCTTCACTTCTCTTCAACTTTTAAAGAATCAATTCCATGCGAATTTCAGATGCCTGCCTCGATCAACTTTTTTTCAAAGCCCGCACGGCCAACGGCTTCATCGACAAGCCAGTGTCTGTCGAGCTCCTGCAACAGGTCTATGACATCGCCAAGATGGGCGCGACCTCCATGAACACGCAGCCGACGCGCTACGTTTTCCTGAACACGCTAGAGTCGCGGGCGCGACTGATCCCAGCGCTGTCGCCCGGCAATGTCGAGAAAACCAAAGTCGCACCAGTCACCGTCATCGTTGCCACTGACACGCGTTTTTACGAGCACATGCCGGTGGTTTGGCACAACCCCGGCGCCAAGGAAATGTTTGAAGGCAACAAGCCATTGGCTGACGGCACTGCCAACCGCAACAGCACCTTGGGCGGCGCTTATTTCATGATCGCCGCGCGTGCGGTCGGTCTCGATTGCGGCCCGATGAGCGGTGTCGATCTGGCCAAGGTCAATGCCGAGTTTTTCCCGGACGGACGGCTGCAAGCCAACTTCCTGATCAACCTCGGTTATGGCGACAACAGCAAGCTGTTTGACCGCAACCCGCGGCTGAGCTTTGAGCAAGCTTGTAGCGTTCTTTGACGCCTTGCGTCATTCGTTCGGGCCTGCCGCCCGCCGGATGATGTCGGTGAAATGTTTGAGCATGGGCGAGCGGTTGCCGCCCTTGTTCCAGAGCATGCCCGGCGTGCGCATCGGTGTCGGGTCTTGCAGCGGCACGATGCGCAAATCGTCTGCCGGTGAGATGGCAGTTTCGGTGATGATGCCAGCCAGGTCAGTTTGGCGAATCAACTCAATGCTGGATGCAATCGTATTCAGTTCAGCCACCACGTGCGGTTGGCTGCCCGCCGCTTCAAAGCAATCTTCCAGCAACTGTCGCGTGAAAAATTGGCGCGGCAGCAACACCATGCGCAGATGATGCAGCTCGACCATTCGCACACGTTTGCGTTTTGCCAGCGGGTGGTTGGCCGCTACCACCAACCGCAATTGTTCGTTGTAAAGCGGTTCAAACCAAAGCTCCGGGCGGTTGTCGGGTCGGTAAGAGACGCCAATGTCCAGATGCCCCGAGACCAGGCGCTTGGCAATCATGCTGGCACCCAGCTCTTCGACGGTGACTTGAACTCCGGGGTAATGCTGCAGCAAGGTGCTCACGCAAAGGGGTGCCATTCGGGCGTTGAAGCTGGGTGTGGTGCCCAGGCGGATGTGGCCGGTCGAGGTTTGAGTGTCAGCGCGAAGCGCCTGCAGGCCCCTGTCAATATGTTCCAGCGCCGGTGTCAGGTGGCTGCGCAATATCTCACCAGCCTCTGTCATCCGGACTTTCTTGACGCTGCGGTCAAACAGCTGCACGCCAACCTCTTCTTCGAGTTGCCGTATCTGATGCGAAAGCGTCGATTGAGTGACATGCAACCGCTCAGCCGCACGCGTGAAATTGAGTGTCTCGGCGATGGCGTCGAAGTAGCGAACATGGCGAAGTTCCATGGGAAAACCCTCGGTAATCTATCGAATTTATCATCGATGTCATCGATGATAACGGTGAAAATTAATCACTTCCAGTCGTGAGCATGACTGCCTAAACTGCAGGGCTGATGCAGTCAATACGCCTCACAAAGAGGCGATTCAGAAACGGAGAAAAAGCATGGCGGAACTTGAAGTTAAGGACTTGGCGCAAGCGGTGATTGAGCGTATGGCAGAGTGCAAGGACCCGAGGTTCAAGCAGGTCATGACATCGCTCGTCAAACACGTTCACTCTTTCGTGCAGGAGGTGCAGCTGACCCCTGACGAGTGGATGGGGACCATCGAATTCCTGACGGCGGCTGGCCAGATGTGCGATGAAAAACGCCAAGAATTCATCTTATTGTCCGATACGCTGGGTGTCTCCATGGCGGTGGTCGGCATCGAGCAGGCCAAAGGCGCTGCGGCTGCGCTGAAGGCCAAGCCAACCGCGCTGAAGGCCACTGAGGCCACGGTGCTTGGCCCGTTTTTCTGGGAAGGTGCGCCCGAGATGGCCTTGGGTGCCGACATCACGGGCGTCAGCTCGGGTACGCCAGCCTATTACCACGGCCGCGTCACTGACACTGCCGGTAAACCGGTTGCCAACTGCACGCTCGACGTCTGGTCGGGTGACGGCGACGGCTTTTATGACTTGCAAAAAGGCCCGGATGCGCCGATGGCCCTGCGCGCCCGCTTTCACACCGATGCGGATGGCCAGTACCGTTTCTGGTCGATCAAACCGGCTTATTACCCGGTGCCCGATGACGGCCCGGTCGGTGGCATGTTGCGCCGCATGGGTCGTCACCCGAACCGGCCCGGCCACATGCACACCATGCTCAGCGCGCCCGGCTATGAGCGGCTGATCACGCACTTGTTTGTATCGGACAGCCCGTTCCTTGATTCAGACGCCGTGTTCGGTGTGCGCAACAGTTTGATCGTTGATTTCGAGGCCCATCCGGCTGGCGCAGCACCGGACGGCCGTGTCATGGGCACGCCTTTCCACACGGCGTTCTACGATTTCAAGCTCGTGCCTTCGGTCTGAGCATTTTTCATTCCAACTCAGGAGTTTCATTTTGAAAATTGGCAAGGCCACCCAACCCCGTTCAGCCATTTGTACTTCGAACGCTGAAACGATCGTGGTTCGCGGTGCAGACTTGTCCCGTGACCTGATCGGGCACATTAATTTCGGTGATTACTTTTTCTTGTTGGTGACAGGTCGTCGTGCTGACGCTGCCACCAGTGCGGTGCTGAATGCCACCTTGGTGGCGATTGCCGAGCACGGTTTGGTGCCCAGCGTCCAAGCGGCCCGCATGACGCTGGCCGCTGCACCGGACGCTATGCAAGGCGCTGTGGCCGCAGGTCTGCTGGGTTCAGGTTCGGTGATTTTGGGTGCATCGGAAACAGCCGGTCGCTTGTATTTGGCGATCGAAAAAGAAGCTGAAAAACACGGCGGTGATTTGCATGCGGCTGCGCGTGCGGTGGTGGCTGATTTGCGTGCGCGAAAGTTGCCGATCGCCGGTTACGGTCATCCCGAACACAAGCAGCGCGATCCGCGCGTTGGCCGACTGTTTGAAGTGTCGGCCGAAGTCGGTGCGGGTCAGCGTTATGTCGAGATTGCAAAAATTGTCGAGGCCGTCATTCCTGAGGTGGTCGGTAAGGAGCTCAAGCTGAATGTCTCCGGTGCGATTCCGGCGGTTCTGCTGGGCGTCGGTTTTCCGGTCAATGCACTCAAGGGCGTGCCGATGCTGGCGCGCACCGCCAGTCTGATTGCTCACCTGAACGAAGAGCTGGAAGACCCGATTGGTTTTGCGCTGTCTTACCAAGCCACGCAAGGTCAGCAATACACCGGCGAGATGCCGGCAGCGGGCTGAACGCCAGATGGCCAAAGTTCTCGCCAACGTCAAGGTCGTCGAGCACGGCACTTTCATCACCGGGCCCGCAGCCTCCATGCTGCTGGCCGACTTGGGCGCTGATGTCGTCAAGGTTGAGCTGCCGGTCACGGGCGATCCGTTTCGGGCCTTCAAAGGCGAGCTGTACAGTCCGCATTTTCAGACCTACAACCGCAACAAACGCAGCATCACGCTGAACACCAAAGACGCGGCAGACTTGGCGCGCTTTGACGACTTGATCCGTGAAGCCGATGTCTACATCCAAAATTTCAGGCCTGGCGTGGCCGAGCAGATTGGTGCCGGGCAAGAGCGTTTGCAAAAGATCAACCCGCGTTTGATTTACTGCGCCATCAGCGGCTTTGGGCCCACCGGCCCCTATGCCGGTCGGCCGAGTTATGACACGGTGGCGCAAGCGGCCAGCGGATTTCTGGGCTTGCTGATCAACCCTGCCAATCCGCGTGTGGTGGGGCCGGCGCTGGCCGATGCACTGACCGGGTTCTATGCGGCGTATGGTGTGCTGGGTGCTTTGCATGAAAGGCATGCCACTGGCATCGGTCGCCAGGTCGAGGTGTCCATGATGGAGGCCATGACGCACTTCAACCTGGACGCTTTCACGCATTTGTTTTCCGCCGATGAAGTCATGGGCCCGTTCAGCAGGCCGAGCGTGTCTCAGTCCTATGTGATGCAGTGCAGTGACAACCTGTGGCTGGCGCTGCACATGTCATCGCCGCCTAAATTTTGGCAAGGTTTGGCGACGGCGATGGAGCGTCACGATATTTTCGAAGACCCGCGCTTTGCCACGCGGCAAGTGCGCATCGAGAATCAGGAGGCACTGATGCACGTGCTGGCCGCTATTTTCAAGCAGCGGACGCGGGCTGACTGGTGCGCTCGCTTGGCGGCCGAAGACGTGCCGCATGCGCCGGTCTACACCACGGCCGAAGTGCCGCAAGACCCGCAGGCGCAGCATTTGCAATTGTTTGTCGAGGCGCCGCATCCGGTGGCCGGCACCTTCAAGACCGTGCGTTCGCCGGTGTCCTTTGACGGCGAGCGTTCGCTCGACGTCACCGCGCCGCCGCTGCTGGGTCAGCACAATGCCGAGTTCGCGCGCGGCTGGGCTGCTCGCGCGGCATACCAGCAAACGCCAGCTGCGAACGAAAGCAACGCATGAGTTCAAACCCAAGCGGCCGCGCACTGGCAATTCGTCTTTTAACTGCCATCGGCCTGGGATTGAGCGTGTTGCCTGCGCAAGCGCAGGACTACCCCTTGCGGCCCATCAAACTGGTGGTTCCGTTTGGTCCCGGCACCACCACCGACATCATTTCCAGGGTGATTGCCGAGGGTTTGAGCAAACCGCTGGGACAGCCCGTGGTGGTTGAAAATCGCGCGGGTGCTGGCGGTGTCATTGGCTCTGATCTGGTGGCTAAATCAACGGCAGATGGCTACACCATCGTCATGGGCACGGTCGGGACGCACGCGATCAACGCCACGCTGTTCAAGAAGCTGCCCTACGACCCGCTGAAAGACTTCGCGCCTGTGGCTTTTGTCGGCTACACGCCGACCTTGCTGGTGGTCGCTGCCAATTCGCCGCTCAGAACGGTGAAAGACTTAGCGGCGCAGGCCAGTCAGCCCGGCAGCAAGGTGAGCTTTGCGTCGGCAGGCAACGGCACGTCAGGGCATTTGGCCGGTGAGCTGCTGAAGGCCCGTGTCGGTGGCGACATGGTTCACGTGCCTTACAAAGAAGGCGGTCTGGCCTTGACCGACGTGATGGGCGGGCAGGTGCAGTTCATGTTTTATCACCCGGCGGCTGTACTGCCGCACATCAAGTCGGGCAAGTTGCGCGCGCTCGGTGCGTCCAGCGCCAAACGCAGTGCAGCTGCGCCCGATGTGCCGACTTTGATCGAGCAAGGCGTGGCTGACTTTGACTTGGTGGCTTGGTTCATGATGTATGCCCCCGCCGCCACACCAGCGCCCGTGTTGGCACGCCTCAGAGAGGCCGCAGCGCAGACTTTATCTCGCCCAGAAGTTGCCGCAAAGCTCGGTGTTCAAGGCCTTGAATTGCGCCACATGAAACCCGACGATTTGGCCAGTTTTGGCCGGTCTGAAATCACCAAATGGGCCGAATTGGTCAAGCGCTCCGGTGCGCAGGTTGACTGAAATTTTTTTGCATCGATTTTCACCCGCTTCAACTTATAAATAAACAGGAGACAAACCATGAAAATTTCCAGAAGAAAATTATCCGCCGTGACGGCGGTGGGTGCAGCGCTGGTATGGGCTGGTGCGGCGCAAGCGCAAGCGCCCGGACCGATACGGATTGGCAGTACCTTGGCGCTGACCGGCCCCTTGTCGTCGACCGCCATGACGCACAAGCTGGTCGGTGACATTTATATTGAACAGCTCAACGCCCGGGGCGGATTGTTGGGCCGCAAGGTCGAGTGGACGGTGAAGGACGACCAGTCCAAACCCGATCTCGCGCGTACGCTTTACGAGCAGTTGGTGACGTCCGACAAAGTTGATTTGTTAATGGGGCCTTACGCCACGGGTGCGATTTTGTCAGCCATGGGTGTGGCCCAGCGCTACAACAAAGTGCTGGTGCACCACACCTTTGGTATTCCTTCGCTGGCCAAGTACGACATGCAGTTTCCGGCTTGGTCGATTGGTGCTGACCCTGGCACGACAGTGCCCAACACACTGTTTGATGCGCTGGCTGCATCGCCAAAACCACCTAAGACGATTGCCATCGTCACCAGCAAGTTCCCTTCAATTCACTTCATGTCGCTGGGCGGTCGCGAAGTGGCTAAAAAACGCGGGCTGACGGAGGTTTTGTTTTTGGAATGGGACTTTGGCAACCGGGATTTCGGTCCTATTGCGGCACGTGTGAAAGATGCCAAACCTGATCTGGTCTGGATGGGTGATATCGGCCTGGAGGGCAATATGTTGCTCGATGCCATGAAGAAAATTGACTACACGCCGCCGTTGCACTTTCACCTGTATCCGGCACCTGGCCCGATGAGCAAAGCCGCTGACGGAAACAATGCGCTGGCCGTGACGATTTTTGAAGAACACGCGCCGTTCACCAACAACCCGACCGCTGCCCAGTTCATCAAAATTTACAACGAGCGTGCTGCCAAATTGAACCTGCCCGACACCAGCGTTGAAGTGCAAGCCGCCGCGTCGTACTCAGCGTGGCAAATTCTGGAAGCCGGTGTGCGCGGTGCCAACAGCCTTGACGATAAAGCCATCGCTGCCTGGCTGCGCAAAAACCGCGTGGACACCATTCATGGCCGTCTGCGGTTTGATGGCCCCGGCAATTACGGCGACGACCTGATGAAGATCAAACAGGTGCAAAACGGCAAGTGGGCGGTGGTCTATCCGCCGCAGTTCGCACCGCCAGGTGTCAAGCTCCAAGTTAAGTAATTCGGGAAGAGGTCGCAGATGAGTTTTCCGAGTTTTAATTTACTGGCGCAGTCCATCCTCTCGGGGATTTTCATCGGTGGCCTTTATGGGCTGATCGGTCTTGGCTTGGGCTTGACTTGGGGTCTTTTGAGGCAGATCAATCTGGCGCATTTCGGGCTCGTTTTTCTGGCGGCTTACCTGAGTTACCACATGGCCACGGTGTGGCATGTGGACCCTTTTTTGACGCTGCTGATCTTGCCGCCGCTGTTCTTTTTGATGGGTGCTGGCATGCAGTGGGTGCTGGCACGCTTTCAGATTTCACCCTTCAATTCGCTGCTGGTCACTTTCGGCATCACCGTGGTGATTGAAAGCTGCATTCAGGCTGTTTGGACAGCAGATTACCGGCGTCTTGAAACGCATTACAACGACATGAAATTTACCGTCGGATCACTTTACATCCCGGTGCCGGAGCTGGTCACGCTGGTGTTGTCGGTGTCAATCGCAGTGCTCATTTGGGCGGGCATGCGTTATACCGACCTCGGCAAGGCGCTGCGCGCCATGGCCGAAGACGGTCAGATTGCCGCTGCTTTTGGCATCAACCAAAAAGGAATGTCGCTGATGTTAGCGGGTGTTTGTGCCGCACTGGCGGCTGTGGCAGGCATCTGCTTGGCATTGACATTCACGTTAACACCTTCACAGATTTTTGCGTGGATTGGTGTGATCTTCGCTGCGGTGATGCTGGGTGGTCTTGGCAGTGCCATCGGGCCCCTGGTCGCCGGCATCATCATTGGTGTCAGCGAGGCTATCACTATGGCTGTGGCTTCACCCTCGTGGGCACCCATCGTGTCTTTTTCGTTGCTGATCTTGATGCTCTTGCTGCGCCCGGGAAAGATCTGAAAAATGAACAAAACAGTCATCGGCATTTTGACGGCCGGAGCGACGCTTGCGAGCGTGCCTTGGCTCGGTCTGCCAGCTTTTTACGAATCCTTTCTGTACCTGATCTGTCACTGGATGATCCTGGCTTTGTCATGGAACATTTTGTCGGGTTACTCAGGCTATTTCTCGTTCGGTCACGGTGCCTTTTTTGGCGTCGGCATGTACACCTCTGCCGGCCTGGCCGCGAATCTGAATTGGCCCTTTTTGTGGACACTGCCAGCCGCCGCCCTGATGGCAGCCTTGCTGGGTCTGACCTTGGGAGCCGTGGTGTTCCGGGTCAAGGCGGTGCGGGGTGAGTTGTTTGCGTTGCTCACACTGGCCATTACCTTTGTGGTGGGCACGATTGTGCTGAACACCCGCATCGATGGCGGGCCTGGAATTTCCTTGAACTCGACACCGGTGCCTGCACTCGGGCCGACCGCTTCGGCATCCATTTATCTGATGGCCTTGGCCGCAGCTGTGCTGACGCTGTTGATCGCTTACAAGGTGCAGTCTTCGAAACTTGGCACCGGCTTGTTCGCCATCCACGACGACGAAGATGTGGCTGAGGTCATGGGGGTGCCGACCTTTCGCTACAAGCTGCTGGCTTTTGGTCTGTCGTCTGCGTTGGCTGGTTTGGCGGGCGGCATCCATGCGCTGTTTGTGTCGTACGTGACAGCGGGTGAGACCTTCACCATCGTGGTGCCATTGACTGTGGTGCTCATGAGTGTGCTGGGCGGTACGCGCCACTGGGCTGGCCCAGCGGTGGGCGCGACTGTGATCACGTGTCTGCTGTATTTCTTCACCGCCGGCAACAGTCCGGTTGCCGGAAAAGCTGCGGTAGGCGTGATTTTGGTGGTCGTGATTTTGTTCATGCCGAACGGTATTTTGGGTTTCTTTTTCAAGCGCCGTGCCGCCACGCAAGGGCTGGTAGCAGAAGCCACTTCAGCACTTGCGCTGGCAAAAGAGCAAGCTCACGCAGCGGTTGAAGAGTCTGGCCCTGCTGTGCACCGTGCGCCTGCGCCTCTCGTCGGTCCCCAGATTCTTTTGGATGTGCGCGATCTGTCCAAAGCCTTCAAGGGTGTGCAAGCGCTCGACAAGGTCAGCTTGCAGGTTCATGAGGGTGAAATCCTCGGTCTGCTAGGTCCCAATGGTTCGGGCAAGTCGACTTTCATCAATGTCGTGAGCGGTCATTACCCGACCAGTGGCGGCAGCATTATCTTTTCGGGTCAGCAACTCGCGGGGTTGCCTGCGCACCGTATCGCGCAAGCCGGCATTGCTCGCACTTACCAGATACCGCGGCCCTTTGCACACATGACCGTGCTGCAAAACGTGGCACTGGTGGCCATGTTTGGCGGTGCGGCGCTGAACCACCAGCAAGCCACTGAAGAAGCTTGGACCTGGCTGGAATTCACCGGTCTGCAGGACAAGGCGAACGCCTTGCCGGACGACCTGAATTTGCACCAGCGTAAGTTTTTGGAGCTGACGCGGGCGCTGGCTTCAAGGCCGCGTCTGGTCTTGCTCGACGAGGTGTTGTCGGGCCTGACGCCAGGCGAGATCAATGAGGCGATTGAATTGATTCGCAAGATCCGCGAGCGCGGTGCAACCATTGTTTTTGTTGAACACGTGATGCGTGCCGTGATGGCGTTGGCCGACCGCGTAGCCGTGCTGAACCATGGCAAGCTGATCGCGATAGGTTCGGCCCACGATGTCATGCGCAATGCTGAAGTCGTCAGTGCTTACCTGGGAACACCGCATGCTTGAAGTCAATAACATTTTGGTTAACTACGGCGCTGCGCCGGCTTTGTGGGGTGTCAGCCTTGAAGTGAAAACAGGTGAAATGGTCTGTGTGGTCGGTCCCAACGGTGCGGGCAAGACCACATTGATCAATGCGATTGCCGGCATGCACCGGGTGCGTGGTGGCACGCTGAGTTTCAATGGCAGTGACATCACGCAGTTAGAAGCCCATCGCTTTTGCGAAGCGGGTATCGCCATCGTTCCAGAAGGCCGGCGTTTGTTCACCCAGATGACGGTTTACGACAACTTGGAGTTGGGGAGTTTCATTGCGCCGGCCAAGGCAAAAAGGAAGGAGTCGCTGGAATATGTGTTGTCGCTGTTTCCCGCTCTGAAGGTCAAGCTGCAGAGTCCGGCCGGTGCGCTCTCGGGCGGCCAGCAACAGATGGTGGCGATTGGCCGCGCTTTGATGGCCCGGCCCGGCTTGCTGTTGATGGACGAGCCCTCACTTGGCTTGGCACCCGCCATTGTGTTGGACATGTTTGGCGCTATTCGTCAGATCAATGCGCAAGGTACGTCGGTGCTGTTGGTCGAGCAAAACGTGGCGATGGCGATGGCGTTGGCGCACCGTGCTTATGTGATGGAAGAAGGGCACATCGTGGCCGAGGGCTTGGCCAGCGAGTTGCTGACGCGGCCTGAAATTCAGAAGGCTTATCTCGGTTTGGATGTGCCTGTTTGAAGCCCGTAGCGCTAGCCTGATTATCAGATGCTCCATATTTTGCGACCTCAAAGGTCGTGTGCACGCTGTGAATTTTCCTCTTATTACCGATCCATTTTTTTACCTGTTCGCGGTACCTTCCGTGCTGCTTTTGGGCATTAGCAAAAGCGGTTTCGGCATTGGTATTGGTTCGCTGGCGGTGCCGCTGATGGCCCTCGCGGTGTCGGTGCCGCAAGCCGCTGCGATCATGATGCCTGTGCTGCTGTTCGTTGATGTGCTGGGGTTGGCCGCTTTTCGGAAAAAAATTGACGTCAAGCTGCTTCGATTTTTGATTCCATTCGGTCTGCTCGGAACGCTGCTGGGCGCACTGCTCTTCAAGTCACTGGACACCCATATGGTGGCTGGCGTGGTGGGCGGTTTGACCTTGCTTTTCTTGGCCCAACGGCTGGTGTTCCCGCCGCGCGCCGACAGTCCACCGCCACCGCGCTGGGTCGGTGTCATTCTCACGACTATTTCGGGCTTCACCAGTTTTGTGGCGCACTCAGGGGGGCCACCCATCAGTGCTTATGTGATTCCCCTGCGCCTGAGCCCGCTGCACTTTGCCGCCACCATGGCTTATTTTTTCTTCGTGATCAACCTGTCCAAGTGGGTCCCATATGCTTATTTGGGACTGATGGATGGGCGAAACATGGCGACCTCGTTGGTACTGCTGCCCTTGGTGCCCGTCGGGGTTTTTGCGGGATTTTCCATGACCAAGCACATCCGTCCATTGCTGTTCAATCGTTTGATCTACTGGGGCATGGGCCTGACCGGTAGCAAGCTGCTTTGGGACGCTTGGAACTGATAGCTGCTTTGCGCTCAGGGGTCTGCCGACAATCTCACGACGTGACGGCGCTGTCCCTGAAGCCGGCTGCTGCAAATGACACCAGCTTGGCCAATGCCGTTGCGCTGTCGGAGGTGTCCAGTGCGCCATCCGTGATCGATTCAATCCGACCCGGTGCCGCCATGGTGTAGACCATCGCCCCGAGCATAAAGTGAAAGCGCCAGTGGAGCTCATCGGCCACCAGGTCTGGTAAAGCTTCGCGCAGGGTGCGCAAAAATTCCCGATTAGAGGCGTCAAAAGCCTTGCCGATCACGGCTCGGCGCACTTCGGCTTGTTCGAACGCGAGGCGCGCGCGCAACAGCACAAACGATGCGCCACCCGGTCCCGCCGGTGCCTCTAAGGCCGGCTTTAAAAATGCTTCCAGCACATCCTCAAGAATCGGCTTGCCTTGCGGGTCGCGCCGGATCTGGCTGAGCAACAGGAGCCGGCGGTTGGCGATCGGCCCGCCACGGATGGCGAAAAGTTCTTCTAGAACAGCTTTTTTGGAACCGAAGTGATAGTGCACTGCGGCGATGTTGACGCCTGCGGCTGCAGTGATTTCTCGCAGGCTCACGGCATCAATGCCTTTTTCGGCAAACAGCTGCTCCGCTGTTAGCAAGATGCGATCACGCGTGCTGATCGTGTGCTCGGGGGTCTTTAAATCGTTCATGTGACCTTGATCATAAATCGAGAGATTTATTTTAATCAATCGCTTGATTCAATCAAGTGTTTGATTTAAAGTCTTCGGCTGATGAGCAGATTCGCCGATGGCTGAGTCTTTGAAGTCGATTTGTGTGACAGATTAATTCAAGAAAGATGGACATGACCCTCCTCGTTAACAAGCTACCTCCCGTGACCCGCCAAGATGTAGATGACGCTGCCGCACGGCTGAAAAACTGGGGCCGTTGGGGGCCGGACGATGAAATCGGGACGCTGAACTTCACCTCGCCTGAAGACGTCGTCAAAGCGGCGAGTCTGGTGAAGAAAGGCCGTGTGATGTCTTTGGCGCTGGCCTTTGACAACACCGGTCCGCAAGGCGGCAAGACCAAGTTCCCGCCTGTGGGTCGTTTCAACCCGATTCACCTGATGCTGCGCACGGGCACAGATGCCTACTCCGGCGTACTCGACAAACGCGGCATCCGCTCGGCAGACGACATCGTCATCATGCCGATGCAGTGCGGCACGCAATGGGATGGCTTGGGTCACATCTTTTTCGACAATTACATGTGGAACGGCTATGACTGCCGCCTTGTCAGCTCCTTTGGTGCGGCCAAATGCGGCATCGAAAAAACGCGCGAAAAGATGGCCGGCCGCGGTGTCTTGTTGGACGTCGCCCGTCACTACAAGGTTGACACACTGCCTGACGGTTTTGGCATCACGGCGGCCATCCTCGACGAGGTGGAAAAAGCCCAGGGTGTCAAAGTGGGTCGGGGCGACTACCTGTTGATCCGTACCGGCCAGATGGAAGCCAAGATGGCCGAAGGCAACTGGGATTTTTACTCGGGCGGCGATGCGCCTGGCCTGGCCTTCGACACGCTGGATTGGCTGCATGCCAAGCAGGTTGCGGCGGTGGCCACTGACACCTGGGGTGTCGAAGTACGGCCTAACCAATCTGAAGCTGCGGGTTTGAACCAACCATGGCATTGGCTGTGCATTCCGATTCTCGGTTTGACCATGGGCGAGATTTTTTTCTTGAAAGAACTCGCCAAAGATTGCGACGAAGACCATGTCTACGAGTTCATGTTCGTGGCGCCAGCGTTGCCTGTGACCGGAGCCGTGGGTTCGCCAGCAAACCCCTTGGCCATTAAATAAGACGGCGTTTTAAAACGTTTTTCACACCTTCATCTAGGAATACTATGAGCAATCCCACCATCATCAGCTGCGCCGTCACCGGCAACATCACCAACATCAAGCAGTACCCTGGCCTGCCGTGCACGCCAGAGCAAATTGCCAACGCCTGTATTGGTGCCGCGCAAGCTGGCGCCGCCATCGCCCACATTCATGTGCGCTTCCCCGACGGTCGTCCGAGCATGGAGCTTGAACACTACCGCGAGGTGGTGGAGCGCGTACGCGCCAGCGACACCGACGTCATCATCAATCTGACTACAGGTCCAGGCCAGCGATTTGTACCCAGTGAAGATGACCCGAAAGTGGCCGCCCCAGGCACCACGCTGACGACGCCGGAGCGGCGCATGGAACACGTGGTGGCCTTGCGGCCAGAAATTTGCAGCTTGGACCTGAACACCATGTTTTCAGGGTCCTCCGTGGTCATCAACACACCGCGCAACGTTCGCATCATGGCGCAGTTGGCGCAAGAGGCTGGCACTTTGCCCGAGCTGGAAGTCTTCGACAGTGGCGACATTCATTTGGCGAACGACCTGATTGCTGACGGTACGCTGCCGTCGCCTTCGTTGTTTCAAATTGTGCTGGGCGTGAAGTATGGTGCCAATGCAACGCCGGCCACGCTGGCTTATTTGCGTTCGCTCTTGCCTACCGGGTCCAACTGGGCGGCCTTTGGTACGGGCCGTTGGGAATATCCGATGTTGCTGCAGGCCTGGTTGATGGGTGGCCATGTACGCGTCGGTCTGGAAGACAACATTTACATCCGTAAGGGCGTGTTGGCGCCCGACAACGCGGCACTGGTGAAAAAGGCCGTTGGCCTGCTCCATGAAATGGATGCACAAATTGCCACGCCAGCGCAGGCGAGGGAAATCCTTGGCTTGAAAAAGCGCGCCCCTCGCTGAGGAGTCGCCGTGTTTCCCGCTGCGTGCGGCGGGGCGTTTTCATTCCCTCACATGAGTTGTACATGCTGAATATCACTTCCCATTTTTCGCTTCCGGCGCAGGCCCTGCTTGAGAACATGAGAACGCAATGGAGTGGGCTATTTTGGCGGGTGGCAACCATAGCTCTTCTGTTGCTGGCGGGCGTGACTGTGGCTCTTGCGCAAGGCCCGACAGCAGAGAAAGACAAGTGGCCGGCCCGTCCGATTCGCATGATTATCCCGTTCACGGCCGGCGGACCGATTGACATGGTGGGACGACAGCTCGGGCAAAAGATGGCAGAGGCCCTCAATGCCACCATCGTCTATGACAACCGGGCTGGGGCCAACGGCATCATCGGCATTGACGCCGTGGCCAAGGCAGCACCTGACGGCTACACGATGCTGATCACCACGGGTTCGTTTGCGGCCAATAGCGTGCTCTACAAAAAACTGCCGCATGACCCGCTGAAGGACTTTGCCCCTATCACGCAGATTTACCGGACCTACGGAAATGTCTTAGTCGTCAACCCCGATGTGCCGGCTAAATCGCTGACGGAATTGATCGCGTTGGCGCAAGCCAAGCCCAACAAATTGAGTTTCAGTTCGGCCGGCTACGGCAATCTGAATCATCTGAACGGTGAACTGTTCAACTCGCTGGCACAAACCAAAATTCTCCATGTTCCCTACAAAGGGGCGGGGCCATCCTTCAATGAAGTGGTAGCCAAGCAAATCGACATGACATTTGCGTCCACCGCCGGTTCAGCCGCAGGTATCAAGGATGGACGAGTCCGAGCGTTGGCTATCAGTGGCACCCAGCGCGCGCCGATCTTGCCCGACGTTCCGACCTACGCAGAACAAGGGCTCAAGGGCATGGAGCAAGTCTATGGCTGGGGCGGCTTGTGGTATCCGGCGGGTACGTCGCAAGACAAGATCGATCGCATTCAGCAGGTGGTTCATCAGGCCATGGAGCAACCTGAACTGAAGGCGCAGCTGGATCGCTTGGGCTTGATCACGGTGGGGTCGAGCCCTGCTGACTTCTCCAAATTTGTCATCGATGACATGGCCTTTCAGGCCAAGCTGTTCAAGCTGGCCAACATTCAGCCGCAGTGAAAATTACCAGCCAGCCATTGGTACAACCCATTTCATTTTTAACTTTTAAAGTACTGCTCCCATGCCCAACCTGATCAAACGCCTGCCAGATAGTTTTCGATGGCCGGGCGGCAAGCGAGTTGCCGTTATTTTCAACATTGCCTATGAGGCTTGGTCTGATGCTCAGGCGCCTGGGATCGGCCCCATGGGAAATGTGCTGAAGCCTGGATTCTTTGACACTAATGCCCATTCATGGGCCACCTTTGGGTTGGTGCGAGGTATTCATCGCCTCCTGAACATTGCCGAAAAGCACCAGATCAAAACCAGCATCATGGTCAACGGTGTGATTTGTGAACGTGACCCGGACACTGTCCGTCGTCTGGCAGACTTGGGCCACGAGATCATCAACCATTCGTGGGGCATGGATGTGATTCCGGTTTACTTTGACGAAGCGGCAGAGCGTGCCAATCTGCAGCGCAACCATGAATTGCTGGAGCGGACTGCCGGTGTCACGCCGACGGGTTGGATCAGCCCGCGCGGGACTGGCAGCAAGATCACCTCACGCCTGCTGGCCGAAGTGGGCTATACGCACCACGGCGATGTCAATGATGACGATCGTCCGTATGTCATGGAGTTTGACGGCCAACGCATTGTCGGGATTCCCCTGACCATGGACGTCAATGATTTGCCGACCTGCATTCGTTACGGTCATGGTCCCCGCCACATGCTGGAGGCGTTCAAGGACACCTTTGCGGCCATGCGCGAACACGAAAGCGTACCGCTCATGCTCGATGTCACGGCGCACACGCATGTGCTGGGTCGGCCCGCCGGCGCCTGGGTTTATGACGAGATCATGGGTCTGGTCAAAGAGGCACCAGATGTCTGGATCTGCACCCGTGCGGAAATGGCGCGCTACGTGCTGGATAACACACCATGAATTTTCAACCTCAATCCCGCCTTGACGGAAAGGTCGTGGTCATCACCGGTGGTAAGGGGGCGATTGGTTTTGCCACGGCCCAGCGATTGGCCACCTTGGGCGCACGCATTGTGTCGTTGGACCGGCAGGGGCAGGAGTCTGTTCAACTGCGGCTCGACACTTTGCTGAACGCAGCCACAGTCCGGCATTTCGCATTGACCGCGTCGATCACTGATTCGGCCTCGTTGACGGCTGCTGCGGAACAGGTCAAGGCGCGTGCAGGGCGTTGTGACATTCTCATCAACAGCGCGGGCTTCACTCAATCCATTGCGCCCAAAGACATGGAGACGCTGAGCGACGACTTGTTTGACAGCATCATGGTGACGACTTTGCGTGGCGTCTATTCAACCATCCGCAGTTTTGTGCCGTTGCTCAAAGCCAGTGGTGACGGCCTGATCGTCAACGTATCTTCCATCGCTGGTTTCACCGGCGTCGGCAGCAATCTGGCGTACGTCGCGGCCAAGGCCGGTCTGGATGTGTTGACCAAATCCTTGGGCAAATCGCTGGCCCCAGAAGTCAGGGTGTTGGCCGTCTCGCCGGGCGTGGTGGATTCGGGCTTTGTGCCGGGCCGAGGCGCTGATTTCAATGCCAAAGCCGCCGCCGGAATTCCGCTCGGACGCGTCGGTCAGGTCGAAGACATTGCGTCAGCCATCGAGGCCTGCGCCACCACCTTGCGCTTTGCCACTGGTGCCCGCTTTGTCATTGACGGCGGGCGCAGCCTTTGACGCGCCAGCTGGATGCTTTGCATTAAGAGAGACAAGAGCAGATCGTCACCGATCTGCTGCATTCAATAACTAAAGGAGACACGATGACTATCAAGCAAAAATTAATTCCCCTTTTGGTGCTGGCCTGCGGCTTGGGTGTTGCACTTGCCGCCCCGGGCGACTACCCCGCCAAGCCGATCAAGATGGTCATTTCCTTCCCGCCGGGCGGTCCGACCGACAGCAGCATCCGGATCATTGCGGAAAAACTGGGCGAGCTGATGAAGCAGACCATCTTCATTGACAACAAAGCCGGTGCTGGCGGCAATGTGGGGACGCAGCTGGCCGCGCGCGCTGAGCCGGATGGCTACACCTTCTTGGCTTCGTCGTCGGCCTTTGCTGTCAACCCCAGCATGTATGCGGGCAAGGCCGGTTACGACCCGATCAAGGACTTCATTCCGGTCGTGGTGGTGTCGACGCAGCCGAATGTTATTTCCGTCAATGACAAGGTGCCGGTGAAGAATTTTGCCGAACTGAAAGAGTTGGCGAAGACCGGCAAGCTGTCTTTTTCGTCCCCGGGCAGTGGCACCACGCCGCACCTAACGTGTGAAAATATTTTCCGTGTGAACTGGAAATCAGATATCGTGCACATCCCTTACAAAGGGGCGGGCCCAGCCTCACTCGCCGTGGTCGCCGGCGACACCCCAGTGGCTTGCACTGCTGCCTTTGGTGTGCTTCAGTTTCACAAGCAAGGTCGTGTGAAGATTCTCGGTATCTCCAGCGATAAGCGACTGCCAAGCTTGCCGGATGTGCCGACTTTTGCAGAGCTGGGCTACCCCGACATCAATGATTACACCTGGACAACTATCTTTGCACCGGCAGGAACTCCCGCGGCCATTGTTGAAAAGATGAACCAGGCCGTTAATCAAATCTTGGCGATGCCTGAGTACAAGGAAAAACTCGACAAGGGTGGCTTGATTCCGGTCGGTGGCACCCCGCAGGAGACGGCCGCCTACATCGCATCTGAGGTGAAACGTTGGAGCCAGGTTGTCAAGATGACCGGTGCCAAAGCAGAGTGAGCTGAGAAAAATTTTGAAAATCAACGCGATCCGAGAAATTGCCGTTCCGCTGCGCTCCAACCTGCGCAATTCGGCTTTCGACTTCAGTGAAATGACCACGTCTGTCGTTGCTGTGGTCACGGATGTGATGCGCGGCGGCAAACCGGTGATCGGTTATGCCTTCAACTCCACCGGGCGTTACGCCTGTGGTGCACAGATGCGAGACCGGCTCATACCGCGCATCATGCAGGCCACGCCCGAGTCTTTGCTAGATGCCAGCGGCTCCAACTTTGCGCCTGAGAAGTTTCTCGCCTGCATGATGCAGCGAGAAAAACCGGGCGGTCATACCGAGCGCTCCGTGGCCGTTGGTACCCTCGAAATGGCAGTATGGGATGCCGTTGCCAAGATTGAAGATAAGCCCTTGCATGCGGTGCTGTCCAATCGCTTTAACCAAGGACATTTGGCTCAGAAAGTGCCCTGCTATGTGGGCGGGGGCTGGTATGCACCCGGCAAAGGTATTCCTGAGTTGAAAGATGAAATTCGGGCGCGCTTGGCCGAGGGCTATACGACTATGAAGATCAAGGTGGGGGGTGCCAGTCTGTCGGATGATCTAGCGCGGCTGGAGGCGGCAGTGCGGCTTGTTGGGGGTGGCCAGCATCTGGCGGTCGACGCCAATGCCACTTTCGACAGGAATCGGGCCATGACCTACGCGCACGCATTGGCACCCTACGCGTTGCGCTGGCTGGAAGAGCCAACTGACCCATTGGACTTTGCCTTGCTGGCGGAGCTGACAGAAACTTATGCGCCACCTATAGCGACGGGTGAAAATCTTTTTTCGACACAGGACATTGCAAATTTGGTTCGCTTTGGACGCTTGCGACCTGATCACGATATTTTGCAAATGGACATTCCGCAGTCCTACGGCATTGTTCAGTTCTCCCGTACTTTGGAGATGCTCGGTGCCCAAGGGTGGCAGCGGTCTTCTCTATTTCCGCATGGGGGCAACCTCATGACGCTAGCGGTAGTCGCTGGTTTTGGCTTGGGTGGATGCGAAGCTTACCCAGATGTGTTCGGCATCTTTGCAGGTTTCAATGATGACGCACGTGTCGCTGACGGCATGATCCAGCTCTCAGACCGGCCGGGCATCGGCTTTGAGGGGCAACGTGATCTCTATGAGGTGATGCGCGCGCTGGCCTGAGGGGCTTCCAGGCCCGCAAGTTGGCGCCATTGGCATCAACGGTGCGCTGCTGTTCGCCGTCGCAAAGCCGTGCTGTCTCCAAGCTTCAAACACCGTCACGGCTACGGCATTTGACAAGTTCAGGCTGCGTTGACCGGCCAGCATCGGCAGGCGCAGGCGTTGTGCTGGCGCGAAGGTGTCGCGCAGTTCTGGCTGAAGCCCTTGGGTTTCGGAGCCAAATACCAACCAATCACCGGCTTCAAAATGCGCGTCATAAACGCTGCCGCTGCCGCGCGTGGTCATGGCAAACATGCGCTCGGGCCGCGGTTGTTCGCTGTCTAAAAGTGCCTGCCAGTTGGCGTGGCGCAAGACGCGGGTGTACTCGTGGTAGTCCAGCCCGGCTCGGCGCATCTGCTTGTCCTCCATTGAGAAACCCAGAGGTTCCACCAGATGCAGCGTGCAGCCGGTGTTGGCTGCGAGGCGGATGACGTTGCCCGTGTTGGGGGGGATTTCGGGGGCGACCAGAACAATATGAAACATGCGCGCCATTATGTCGGGGCCGTGCGCGTCAGCACCATGGCGCTGACATGGCTGGCACCGGCCTGGCGCAAAACGCTGGCTGCCGTCAACAGCGAGGCGCCGCTGGTCATCACATCATCGACCAGCACCACGCGTCGGCCTGTGAGTTCTGTGACGCGCAGCGGCTCTACGGCAAAGGCGCCTTTCAAGTTGTCAAGACGCGCACTGCGTTTGAGTTCGCTTTGCGGTCGGGTGTGCCGTATGCGCAGCAGCAAGGATGCATCGGCGGTGGCTCGGCAGCCGCTTTGACGCTGCAGTGCGCGGGTCAGCTCCCAAGATTGGTTGAAGCCGCGCCAGGCCAGCCGTTCGGCAGACAGCGGTAGCGGGAGCAGCCAATCAGTGGGTGTCAGCTGACTTAAAAAATCTTGAACCGCCGGCTGTCGCAGCAGTGTGCTCGCCATGAAAGCGGCCCAGCCCGTTTGGCTGTCAAATTTGTAGCGTGATACCAACTCAGACCAGGGAAATGCATAGGGCAGGGCGGCAAAACAGACGTCCAGCCCAAAAGGCTCGAGACGGCATCGGTTGCATTGCGTGTGGAGGGACTTCGCCGGCAACCCGAGTGCGCACGTGCGGCAGCGACTGCCTTGTTGACCGAACCGCGCCATGCAGGCATGGCACACCGGCGCGCTCGGCCAGCTTCGGCAAACCGCGCACTGACTGGGAACGCGGTTCATGATCAAAGCGGGCAGGGCGCTGATGAAATGCATCATGTCAATATACTCGTCTCTATGAGTTTGACCCAACGTCCACCCACGCTAGACCCCATTGCCGTTGAGCGCTGGCAGCGCACAGCGCCCGCTGTCACGCCGTGGCTGCACGAAGAAGTGGCGCGTCGCATGCTGGACCGGCTGCAGTGGATCAAACTGCAACCCGCTGTCTGGGCGCATTGGGGGGCAGTTCGAGGTGGCTTGAAAGTACACGCAGCGCTGCTCAAACAATATGCCCGCGCCCAAAGCTTCGTGATCGAGTCCTCAGAGCGCCGAAAAGCCTTGGCCCAAGAGGCGCTGGTACCACCTTGGTGGGAAAAAATAGCCCGAATGTTGTCGGGCTGTGCTTCATCCTCGCGCTTCGATGTCCCTGCGCCTGGCAGTCTCAACATGCTCTGGGCCAACATGGCCTTGCATGAAGCGGCTGACCCACAAGCCTTGTTGGCGGCGTGGCATCGCTTGTTGGCGGTCGACGGTTTCGTCATGTTTTCCAGTCTTGGGCCCGACACCGCGCGTGAAGTTCGTGATTTGTACGAGGCCTTGGGTTGGCCGCCAGCCGGTCATCAGCTGACCGACATGCACGATTGGGGTGACATGCTGGTGCAGACTGGTTTTGCAGAACCCGTGATGGACATGGAGCGCATCACGTTGACCTACGAGACCCCGGCACGCCTGCTTCAAGAGCTGACCGAACTCGGCCGCAATTTTCACCCGCAGCGTTTCAGCGCCTTGCGCGGCCGTCAGTGGAAGGCCAAGCTGGAGCAATTGATCAACGAGCGCCTGCCGCGTGAGCGAGATGGACGGCTGTCGCTGACCTTTGAAGTGATTTATGGTCACGCTTTAAAAGCACGACCGAAGATCAAAGTATCAGCGCTCAGTGCTGTATCGGTCGAAGATATGCGCAGCATGTTGCAAGGCCAGCGTGAGCCGTCGGATCGACATTAATTCAGTTTCTGACATTCATACCGCCTTGCATGAGCGACAAAAACGGCTGAATTCCTGCTTCTGGGTGATCTGTTGAAATGGGCAGGCTGGCGTAACTTTATAATGACGCAGTTAAATTAGTCCGTAATTGAATCCATATAAGTGATGACGATGAACGCAAGCAAAACCACAAGGTCTGGCATGACACACGCAGGGGCGATTTTGGAGTCGCTGAAAACGGCTCCGTTGGCAGTGTTCTGCAAGGCGGCAACGACAGTCGCCGTGCTAACTGCTTCGGCCACTTTGAGCAATGCCGCGTTTGCTGGCGTGCAAGACTTGGCTGGCGGCCCCGCGGTCAATCAGCTCAATCTGCCGATGCCGGCGACCCGCATCGCGGCAGAGCAAATTTGGCTGCACTGGTTCATGATGATCATCTGCACGGTCATCTTTGTCGCGGTGTTCGGAGTTATGTTTTATTCCATCTGGAAGCACCGTAAGTCGGTTGGCCACAAAGCCGCCAACTTCCATGAGTCCACCGCCGTAGAAATCGCTTGGACTGTCATCCCCTTTTTGATCGTCATCGGCATGGCCCTGCCAGCTACGAAAGTACTGGTCGCTTCCAAAGACACCACCAATGCGGATTTGACTATCAAAGCCACGGGTATTCAGTGGAAATGGGGTTACGAATACATCAACGGCGAAGGCGCAGGCATTGGCTTCGTATCCACGCTCGACTCTGCCCAGCGCCAGCTGTCCAACGATGGCGGCCCTAAAAAGGGTGAGGAAATTGACAATTACCTGCTCAAGGTGGACAACCCTCTGGTCGTTCCGGTCAATCAAAAAATTCGCATCATCACCACCGCCAACGACGTGATTCACGCTTTTGCGGTGCCAGCCTTCGGCATCAAGCAAGATGCGATTCCAGGCTTTGTGCGTGACACTTGGTTCCGCGCTGAAAAAACCGGTGACTTCTATGGTCAATGCCAAGAGCTCTGCGGTAAGGAGCATGCGTATATGCCGATTCACGTCAAAGTCGTCACGGCCGAACAGTACACGCAATGGGTGGACATCAAGCTCAAAGAAGTAGCGGCCAAAGCGGATGATCCAAGCAAAGTCTGGACGCTGACCGATCTGGTCGCCCGTGGCGAGAAGGTTTACGCGGCCAATTGCGCCGCTTGCCATCAAGCCAATGGCAAGGGCGCCGGCCCGATCAAACCACTCGACGGCTCGGCCATTGTGTTGGACACAGACCACCTCAAGCAAATCAATATTTTGCTCAACGGTGCGAACAATGGTGCCATGCCATCGTGGAAAGCGTTGAGCGACACCGAGCTGGCTGCTGTCGCGACCTACACCAAAAACAACTGGTCTAACAAGACCGGCCAGTTGGTACAGCCCTCAGAGCTTGTGGCTGCGCGCAAGTAATCAGTGATCCACTCTCAATCATCAGCGGTCGGGTCATCCGGCTCATGCCAAGTTAAGCTATCAAAGGAAGTCAGATGAGTGCAGTTCTAGACCATCACGATCATGCTCATGACCACGAGCATCACGCCCCGACGGGCTGGCGCCGCTGGGTCTTTGCGACCAACCACAAAGACATCGGGACGCTGTACTTGCTGTTCGCCTTCACGATGTTGATGGTCGGTGGTTTGTTGGCCATGGGCATTCGTGCCGAGCTGTACCAGCCAGGCCTGCAATTGGTGAACCCGGAGTTGTTCAACCAGCTCACCACCATGCACGGCCTGATCATGGTGTTCGGCGCCATCATGCCGGCCTTCGTCGGCTTTGCAAACTGGATGATTCCTTTGCAAATCGGCGCTTCTGACATGGCGTTTGCCCGCATGAATAACTTCAGCTTCTGGCTGATGATTCCGGCTGGCCTGATGCTTATGTTGTCCTTCTTCATGCCCGGCGGCGCACCCGCAGCCGGCTGGACGCTGTACGCACCACTGACGTTGCAAATGGGCCCGTCGATGGACGCTGGCATTTTTGCCATGCACCTGTTGGGTGCTTCGTCGATCATGGGTTCGATCAACATCATCGTCACCATCTTGAACATGCGTGCGCCTGGCATGACGCTGATGAAGATGCCGATGTTTTGCTGGACTTGGCTCATCACCGCTTACTTGTTGATCGCAGTGATGCCTGTGTTGGCTGGCGCCATCACCATGACGTTGACGGATCGCCATTTCGGCACCAGCTTCTTCAACCCGGCCGGCGGCGGTGACCCGGTGATGTACCAGCACATTTTCTGGTTCTTCGGTCACCCCGAGGTCTACATCATGATCTTGCCGGCTTTCGGCATCGTCAGCCACATCATTCCGGCTTTTTCACGCAAGCGCCTATTTGGCTACGCGTCCATGGTTTACGCCACCGGCTCGATCGCTATTCTGAGCTTTGTCGTCTGGGCGCACCACATGTTCACCACCGGCATGCCGGTGACAGGTCAGCTGTTCTTCATGTACTCGACCATGTTGATCGCCATCCCCACCGGTGTGAAGGTCTTCAACTGGATCGCCACCATGTGGAAAGGCTCGATGACCTTTGAGACGCCGATGTTGTTTGCGGTCGGCTTCTTGTTCGTTTTCACGATGGGTGGTTTCACGGGTCTGATCCTGTCGGTCGCACCGATCGATATTCAGCTGCAGGACACCTACTACGTGGTCGCTCACTTCCATTACGTGTTGGTAGCCGGTTCCTTGTACGCCATGTTTGCCGGTTTCTATTACTGGTGCCCTAAATGGACGGGCGTGATGTACAACGAATCCCGCGGCAAGATCCACTTCTGGTGGTCGCTGATTTCCTTCAACGTCACGTTCTTCCCAATGCACTTCTTGGGTCTGGCGGGTATGCCACGTCGTTACGCTGACTACCCGATGCAGTTTGCTGACTTCAATGCCTTGGCCAGTGTGGGCGCATTGTTCTTTGGTTTGGCACAGGTTTACTTCTTTTTGTTCGTGGCAATTCCCGCCATGCGCGGCATCGGCCCTAAAGCCGAAGCCAGCCCATGGGAAGGCGCTGAGGGCTTGGAGTGGGAAGTGCCTTCGCCGGCTCCTTTCCATACGTTCGAGACGCCTCCTAAACTGAATGCCGCAGCCAACAAGGTGATCGGCTGATCGCTGACACATTCATCGTAAAGTGACCATGACACCGGAACAAAAAAAGAACAATCGCCGGCTGGGCCTGATCCTGGCAACGGTTGCACTCGTGTTTTTCATCGGATTCATGGCGCGCTCGATCCTGCTCGGCCGCGTCTAAAGTCAAACACTATGGCCACAACACGCGAAAACTCGAAAATGCTGGGCAAGCTGGGCGTTATCGTGCTCGGCATGTTCGCTTTCGGTTATGCGCTGGTGCCGCTGTACAACGCCATTTGTGAGATGACCGGGATCAACATCCTGGCCTTGAGTGACAAGCAGATTCCTGGCGCAACTTCATCGCAGGCGGCCAACACACAGGTCGACAAGACGCGCAGTATCACTGTCGAGTTCGACGCCAACTCGCGAGGCCCATGGCACTTCAAACCGGCCATGCGCAGCGTGCAAGTTCACCCGGGTGAGCTGACAACGGTGATGTACGAGTTCCAAAACGTGCAAAACCGCACGATGTCAGCGCAGGCCATTCCAAGCTACGCGCCGCGGCAGTCTGCCGCCCATTTCAATAAATTGGAATGCTTCTGCTTCAATCAGTACACGCTGGAACCTGGCGAGAAAAAAGAATGGCCAGTCGCCTTCGTGATTGACACCAAGCTCCCAAAAGACGTGACCACCATCACCTTGTCTTACACCTTCTTTGAAGTTGGTGGAAGAACACCAGCCGCTCCAGCCGGTTTTCAGGATAAATCAAGCCTGAAGCCTGTGGCTGCCGTGGCGGTTCGCGAGCCTGAAGTTGTGGGTCTATGAGCATCAGCGCAACCGCCATGACAATCGTTCGCACAGTGAAAGCAGTGGCGTGGTCTTTTATTGGCTTGCGCGGCAGCACAGACGCTGAACAAGGCGTCAAAAAGCTCAACCCTTTGCATGTGATTGCGGTTGGTCTGGTTCTGGTTTTTATGTTTGTGGGTGCGCTGGTTTTGCTCGTGAAGTGGGTGGTACCCACATAGGTCAGCGTCAGTGGTTTAAAGAATGGTTCCCGCTGAAAGTCACGGGGAGCCACAGGTTTTTTAAAAGTTTAGAGAATTTAGAGATAAAAGAGGAATAGAGATGTCTTCAGCAGCACATGGGGCTACCCCTTACTACTTCGTGCCGGGTCCGTCCCGTCATCCCGCTATGGCCGCATTGGGCCTGTTTTTTGTGATTCTGGGTGCCGGGCAGTGGGTCAATGGCGCCGGTTGGGGCGCTTACTCGCTGGCCTTCGGCTTGGTGTTTTGGCTGACCGTGTTGTACCAGTGGTTCAGCGAAGCCATGCGCGAGAGTGAAGGCGGCTTGTACGGTCGCAAGATCGACATGTCTTACCGCTGGAGCATGAGCTGGTTCATCTTTTCTGAAGTGATGTTCTTCGGGGCCTTTTTCACGGCACTCTGGTGGGCCCGTTCGCACTCCATTCCGACATTGGGCAGCTTGGAAAATGCGCTGCTCTGGCCTGACTTTAAAGCTGTCTGGCCCAGCATGGCTGCCGGCATCACGGCATCGCCTGCCGGCATCATTGAGCCATTCAGCACGGTCGGGCCATTCTGGTTGCCGACCATCAACACGGCTTTGTTGCTCAGCTCCGGTGTGACTTTGACCATCGCCCACCACGCGCTGCGTGATGGTAACCGTGCGCGCACGCTTGGCTTCATGTGGGCGACTGTACTGCTGGGTCTGGTCTTCTTGTTCGTGCAGGGCTATGAATATGCTCACCTCTACAACGACCTCAACCTGAAGATGACCTCGGGCATCTATGGTTCAACGTTCTATATGCTGACCGGTTTTCACGGTTTCCATGTGTTTGTCGGCATGCTGATGTTGCTGTTCATCACGCTGCGTCTTGGCAAGGGCCACTTCACGGCTGAAAGTCACTTCGGTTTTGAAGGTGCCGCTTGGTACTGGCACTTTGTTGACGTGGTCTGGCTCGGTCTTTACATCTTGGTTTACTGGCTCTGAGTTGTTGCCGGTGTGTGCGTTGCACTGCAACGTCATTCCGGTCGAACTTGGCTCTCAAATCACCCAACAAAAAAGGCCGCATCAGCGGCCTTTTTTGTTGTTCGTAGAAGCGTTGTCTGGACAGTTGTTAAATCACCCGCCTGAAGGAAGCCCGGTCGGCTGGATGAAACCGAGTTTCCACGCCAGCAGGATGCAGACGAAGAGTAAAACGGACAAGCCGACACGAACGGCTAGCGCCCGAGCCATGTGACTGGTCTTGGCTTTACCGCCAGTGCCATCCTTCATCATGAAGTAAAGGGCGCAAGCCAAGCTGCCCAAAATAGCAAGAAAAGCGAATGCAATGAGATACGACATATGCTTGATTATCCGTCCATGAGAGCGTCCGCACAATCCGGCCGGTTCTGGGTCGTCACTGTGGCGGCATTGTTGACTGCGATACTGACCTTTTCGCTGGGCCAGTGGCAACTGGGACGCGCTGTGCAGAAGCTAGCGTTGCAAGCGTCGCTCGACCATCAAAAGACCTTACCGCCATTGCTCAATGCTGACATTGTTCATGTGAGCAGGGACGCCGGCGAGTTGGTTGATCGCCGAATTGAACTGACAGGTCGATGGTTGGTAGACAAATCGGTGTACCTTGACAATCGCCCGATGAATGCCAAGCCTGGTTTTTGGGTCATGACTCCTTTGCTGTTGACCGGTTCGGACAAGGCGGTGCTGGTGCAGCGTGGTTGGATTGCTAGAAATTTCGAAGACCGTGCCGCTTTGGCGGCGATTGAAACGCCAGGACAGACCGTCACGTTGCTGGGACGAATGGCCCCCGCCCCAGCCAAGTTATACGCATTCAAGGGCGCTGACAACGGTCGCATCCGGCAAAATCTCGACATTCCCTCTTTTGCCGCGGAAACCGGCTTGTTGCTGATTCCTGCTCTGGTGATTCAAATGGATCCTTCCAGCGGTGGGCTGCTGCGAGACTGGGCGGCGCCCAACACAGGGGTCGACAAGCACTATGGTTACGCTTTTCAATGGTTTGGACTGTGTGCTTTGGTGGTCGGTTTGTATGGCTGGTTTCAGCTGATAGCGCCGTACCGTCAACGCCGGTCGACCCCACAATTCAACAACAACGTCTGATGATCTGCCATGTCCATTGAGCCGCCTTCAACCCGCAACACTGCGCAGAAACTGTCCGATCAGGACCAGCCGCTGGGTTTGACCGTGCATGAATTGCCGCGAGCCGACCAAGCCGCTCCAGTCAATACCAACGGGCGCCTGAAGATGCTGATCATCCTGTTGGTGTGCGCCGCGCCTGTCATCGCGTCCTATTTCATGTATTACGTGGTGCGCCCTGAAGGCCGGCGTAACTACGGTGAGCTCATCACACCGCAACGTTCTTTGCCGGCTTTCAATGTGACGACGGTCAACGGTTCGGTGATGCCCCTGACGTCGCTGAAAGACCAGTGGTTGCTGGTCAGCGTGGCCTCAGGCGCATGCGATGCGGTGTGCCGACAAAACCTGTACTTTCAAAGGCAGTTGCGTGAGTCTTTAGGGCGTGAAAAAGACCGTCTTGATTGGGTTTGGCTGGTCAACGATGACGCGCCCATTCCACCGGCGCTAGAGCCGGCGCTCAAAGGTGCCACTGTGCTGCGTATCAGCCCAAGTGATCTGTCTCAGTGGCTTGAAGCAGACGCCGGTCAAGGGCTGGCAGAGCACTTGTATCTGGTCGATCCGATGGGCCATTGGATGATGCGTTTTCCGGCGAATATGGATGCGGCAGGCGCTGCCAAAGCCAAGAGTGACCTTGAGCGTCTGCTGCGGGCTTCGAGCAGCTGGGACAACGAAGGTCGTCCGTGACGGAACAAGCGCTTTACGACCTCAGCCCGGCGCTGCGCCTGATGCTGATGGGCCTGACAGTGGCGCTCGGCCCGTTGGCTTGGATTTGGCTGCGCAGCCGCAAGGCACCGCTGCCGCATCGGCTGCGCATGCTGACGCTGGTGACCCTGTTTTTGACTTTTGATCTGGTGCTGTTTGGTGCCTTCACGCGACTGACGGATTCCGGCCTCGGCTGTCCGGACTGGCCGGGTTGTTACGGCAACGCCAGCCCGCTGGGCGCACACGCTGACATCACACAAGCGCAAGCGGTCATGCCAACGGGGCCTGTCACGCATCCGAAAGCTTGGATCGAGATGATTCACCGCTACTTGGCGACCGGCGTTGGCGTTTTGATATTGACGTTGACTGCCGTCACGTGGCTGGCGCGTCGGCAAGCTCGGTTGCAGCGCGAGCCTGTGGCTTCGTCTACCGGTCAAAGTGCATCCGATGTATTGCAACCGTGGTGGCCAACCCTGACCTTGGTTTGGGTGTGTTTGCAAGGCGCTTTTGGTGCGCTGACGGTGACCATGAAACTCTTTCCGGCCATCGTCACCCTGCATTTGCTGGGCGGCATGGTTTTACTGGCTTTGTTGCGCGCGCAGTCGGCACGCTTTGCGGTGGCCGCTGGCGATGTGCTGGTGGTGACCGTGCCGCGCAGCACGTGGTGGCTGATGCTGGTGGGGTTTGCCCTGCTGTGGCTGCAGATCGCCTTGGGCGGCTGGGTCAGCACCAATTACGCCGTGCTGGCTTGCACTGAATTTCCGTCTTGCCAAGGTTCTTTCTGGCCGGCCATGGATTTCCGACTTGGCTTCACGCTCTGGCGTGAACTCGGCGCGGGTCATGGCGACGCTAATTTCACCTTTCAAGCGCTGACCGCTGTTCACTACGTCCACCGTCTGTCGGCTTACTTGGTGTTTGCGGTGCTGTTACTGCTGGTGCGCCAGTTGTACCGAGCGCCAGGCATGCGCATGCATGCCCAGTGGATCATGGTGCTGGTGCTGTGGCAACTGGTGACTGGCGTCAGTAATGTGGTGCTGGGCTGGCCTTTGTTGGCCGCTGTGTCGCATACCGGTGGCGCTGCGGCCTTGGTGGTGGTGATGACCGGCGCTTTGTTTTCTTGCCGACGCGCTTCCCGGCCAGATCTGCGCGAAAATTGAACGCTTCACGATTGTCCGCATGAATCCAACTGAACCTTCCCAAGCGCCTACTGCGCCACTGCCGTTTTTAGTGTCGCGCTGGGCGCAGTTTTATGCGTTGACCAAGCCGCGCGTGGTACAACTGATCGTGTTTTGTGCCCTGATTGGCATGGTCTTGGCTGTGCCGGGCGTACCGAGTTGGGCCGATGCTCAGTTGGCCCTGATCGCCTGTGCCGGTATTTGGCTGGTGGCTGGCGCTGCAGCGGCCTTTAATTGCTTGGTGGAGCAACAGATCGACTCCAAAATGCGGCGCACTGCGTGGCGGCCCACGGCGCAGGGCCAGCTGAACAACGCTTTGACGCTGGGTTTTTCGGCGCTGCTGTGCGCTGTCGGCTCCTGGATTTTGTACGTCTGGGTCAACCCCTTGACCATGTGGCTGACATTCGCTACCTTTGTTGGCTATGCCGTGGTGTACACCGTCATCTTGAAGCCGCTGACGCCGCAAAACATCGTCATTGGCGGTGCCTCTGGCGCCATGCCGCCGGTGCTGGGCTGGTCGGCCATGACCGGCAATGTCGGGCCTGAAGCGTTGATTCTGTTCCTCATTATTTTCTTATGGACGCCGCCGCACTTTTGGGCGCTGGCGCTGTACCGGGTCGAGGAATACCGCAAGTCTGGCCTGCCGATGTTGCCTGTGACGCATGGCAATGAGTTCACCCGCTTGCAGATTTTTCTCTACACACTGGTCTTGTTTGCCGCTTGCCTGATGCCCTTTGTCTTTCACATGAGTGGCTGGTTTTATCTGGCTGCCGCGGTGATCCTGAGCATTGGTTTCAGCTGGTATGCCTGGCGGCTCTTGCGCGTGTATTCGGATGCGCTGGCGCGCAAAACTTTCCGTTTTTCTTTGATTCACCTGTCCTTGCTGTTTGCCGCCTTGCTGGTAGACCACTACCTCTTATGACATTCATCAACGTATCGACTGTGAGCCCCCGCCGGACCCTTCTGAAATCGGTGGCAGCCATGTTGGCCGTTGCCGCATTGAGCGCCTGCAGCCCGGACAAACCGCAGTTCAAAAGCATCGATATCACCGGTGCCGACTACGCCAATGGCTTCAGCTTGAGTGACCACAACGGCGTGCAGCGCAGTTTGCAAGATTTCAAGGGCAAGGTCGTGGTGGTGTTTTTTGGTTTCACCCAATGCCCCGATGTGTGCCCGACCGCTTTAGCCGAACTGGCCGAAGTGAAGCGCAAACTTGGCAGCCTGGGTGATCGCTTGCAAGGTATCTTCATCACGGTCGACCCGGAGCGTGACACTGAAGACGTGCTGAAAGCCTACATGGCTAATTTCGACCCGAGTTTTATCGCCTTACGGCCGACGATGGCGCAGCTGCCAGAGGTCGCCAAAGCCTTCAAGATTTACTACAAAAAGAGCGAAGGCAAGACCGCTGGCAGTTACACCATGGACCACTCGGCGGGCAGCTACGTTTTTGATCCCGCCGGCCGCGTGCGGCTCTACACGCGCTATGGCTCGGGTGCAGGGGCTTTGGCCTCTGATGTCGCCTTGCTGTTGAAGTAAGGCTTGCGGCTAACGATGGGGTCTTAAGCGTAAACCGCCAAGACCTTCTTCATCTTTTTCATGGCCGCCACTTCAATCTGGCGAATACGTTCAGCGCTGACTTGGTATTCAGACGCCAAGTCATGCAGCGTCATGCCGCCAGTGCCGTCGTCGTTCACATTCAACCAGCGCTCCTCGACGATCCGGCGTGAGCGAGGGTCGAGCTCTTGCAGCGCCGCCGTGATGCCATCGGTGGCGAGCACGTCGCGCTGATGCGACTCGATCAATGCCGTCGGCTCATGGCTGGCGTCAGACAGATAGGCGATCGGGCCGAAGGCGTCCTCACCGTCATCGCTCGGGCTGGGGTCTAGCAGCGTGTCGCCGCCCGACATGCGCTGCTCCATTTCAATGACTTCTTCACGCTTGACGTTCAGCGTCTTGGCCATTGAGTCAATCTGGGCCGAGGTCAAGGTGTCGCGGTGCGTGGCCGTGCCAGCATCGTCTTTGAAACCTTGCTTCATAGAACGCAAATTGAAAAACAGCTTGCGCTGCGCCTTGGTCGTGGCCATCTTGACCATGCGCCAGTTTTTCAAAATGTATTCATGAATCTCAGCTCGAATCCAGTGCAAGGCATAGCTCACGAGCCGGACATTTTGGTCCGGGTCAAAGCGTTTGACCGCCTTCATCAGGCCGATGTTGCCTTCTTGAATCAAGTCGCCGTGGGGCAAGCCGTAACCCAAGTATTTGCGCGACACCGACACCACAAGGCGTAAATGAGAGAGCACTAACTTACTGGCGGACTCCAAGTCGTTCTCTTCTTTCAGCTTGCGGCCGAATTCCTGCTCTTCTGCCAAAGTGAGCATGGGCAGGCGGTTCACCGCCGAAATATAAGCATCTAAATTGCCAAGCGGGGGCAACAGGCTGGAAGCGCTGGCCCAAGGGGCGGTCAGCGCCATGGCGCTTGTACTGGTGTCAGTTTGACCGGTTGCGAGTGTCATCAGAGACTCCTTTCGTCAAGGATAAATGTTAGCACTCCCTGCGTTGGAGTGCTAAAGATGAGCGGGTATGACCTTTGAGATTCACGCCATCATCATGGGCCTCTTGGCCCTGGTAGTGCCTGTAGGCGCATTCAGGCAGTTTCAAGTAAAAAAAGCCCAAAGACTTTGATATTCATCACCTTTTGTTCAAATAAGACCGGGTGGATCTGCGGTGTCGGACTTGGCGCGCACCGTCCGGCCATGTGCGCATTTGTTGATCTAGATCTAATCGGCGCTGGGCGCACAGCCTAGGATGGAGACTTCTATTTTGAGGAGTAATTCTTGATCCACCAACAAGACTTTCAGGCCTATCGTCAGCAATTGCTGGGTTTGCGCTCAGCCTTGCTGGCCCAAATTGCAGACCAGCGAGGTGGCAGTCGAGGCCGTGCCGATGTGGCAGCTGATCATTTCATGAATGCCGAAGACTCGCACGCGCAAGTCACCTCGCAGCGCGACGTGGAGTTCGCCATCAACGAGCACGAAACAGCGGAACTTGCCGAACTTGAATTGGCCTTGCTGCGTTTGGAGGCGGGTACTTACGGTGTCTGCATTGACTGCGCGGCCGTCATTCCTGCTGCACGGCTCAAGGCAAAGCCAGAAGCCCAGCGTTGCTTGCCGTGCCAAGAAAAAATGGAACACAGCCATCCCTGAGAAGGGATGGGGTGACAAGGTGTCAGGCGGTCAGCACACGCACCAGCGGTTTACCGGCCAGCCAAGCTTCTAAGCACTCGGTGACGCCGCTCGCAAAACGCTGAAACACCGGCTCAGCGACAAAACCAAGGTGCGGCGTCAGCAGCACATTGGGCAACTGGCGCAGCGGGTCGTTCAGCGGCAGGGGCTCGACGTCAAAAACGTCCAGCGCTGCGAACCCCGGACGGCCTTTTTCCAGCGCCTTGACCAAGGCCGCGCTGTCAATCAGGGCCGAGCGTGAGGTGTTGACGAGCAAACTGTCGGGCCGCATCAGTGCCAGTCGCTCAGCGTTGAGCAAGTGACGCGTGGCCGGGATGACCACCAAGTGCAAACTGGCCACATGTGAGCGTGTCAGCAGGTCTTCCAGCGAGACCGCCGTGACGCCTTGCGCGGCAGCCCGCTCAGGCGTCATGCGTGGGCTCCAGGTGATGACGTCCATGCCCAACGCTTTGCCGACCTTGGCAACGCGACCTCCAATCTCACCCAGCCCGATCAGACCTAGGGTTTGGCCGTGCAGCACACGCGCCAAAGGCTCGGCAGCGCCAGAGCGCCATTGACCTTGGCGCAGCAGGGCGGTTTGTTGTTCGAGCTGACGGGCGGCGCCCAAAATCAGCGCCCAAGTCATCTCACAGGTGCTGTCTTTGGACGGCCCCCATTCGGTGAAGCTGACCGGAATGCCGCGGTCAGCCAAGGCGGGCAGGTCAATCGTGCTGTTGCGCGAGCCGGTGAAGATGACGTAGCGCAGCTTTGGGAGCTGCGCCAGCAGCGCCGCATCAAACGGCGTGCGGTCGCGCAGCAGCACCACGGCATCGGCGTCTTTCAAGGCGTCGACCAGCGGCTGACCATTCAAAGGCCCGGCGTGCATGCTGACCTGCGCTTGGTCTTCAATGGATTCCCAATAGCCGAGCCGGCGCAGCGCCTGCTCGGTGTCACCAACCACCACAATGTGCGGCAGGCCGCCGTGTGACGTGCTCACGCTCATGCGGCGGTCGTTGCCAGCTTGATCAGGGCCGACACGTTGGCCGCTTGGCCGATGGCCCAGCTGGCTTTCAGCAAGGCGGCGGTTTTGTCAGCGCCCAAGACCGGGTCTGACAGGCCGTGGAACTTGGCTTCCAAAAGGCTGTCGGTCATTGGGTTTTGCAGCGAGCCAATGGCGTGCTCGACAAACACATGGACGCGGCGGCCGTCGTTCAACACAGCGGTGACGTCGGCGCTGGCTTCGTCAATCGAATCATCGACCGTGGCGATGACCTTGCGGCGCAGCGCCACCATGTCGGCGCGGTTGACGATCTCGTCGGAGAACTCGTCTTCAGCCGCGTAGCCAAAGGTCAGGCCGGCAGCGCAGCCGTGGTAGACGCTGAACTTGGCTTGCAGGCCGTCGGCGGGTTCTTTTTTGCCGGTCAGCTCGAGCACCAGCGAATGCACTTTGAGTTCGATGCTTTGCACTTGGTCGGGCGTGACGCCTTGGGCGCGCAGCTGTGAGCAGGCGTCGATGCTGGGGTGAATCACAATGCCGCAAGCGAAGGGCTTGAAGGAGTTGAAGGAGATCTCAAAACGCTCGCCGAGTTC
>Ga0208916_10000023_pt1 | contig 65598 bp, 59 predicted proteins | sample DEB19_08_DNA_5_FD_184523 | JGI IMG/M metagenome (GOLD analysis project Ga0208916, IMG submission 184523) | Aqueous microbial communities from the Delaware River and Bay under freshwater to marine salinity gradient to study organic matter... | ecosystem: Environmental > Aquatic > Marine >... | reverse complement strand
GCGCGGGTTGCCCCGCCAATCGGGAAGCCTTCAGCTGCATGCGCATGGCCACCACGCGACGCCCGGTCGCATTGGGCAAAGCCTTCAAAAGGCCCAAGCTCCCCGAGGCATCACGGTCATCCAGCAACCACCGGGCTGCACGCAATTGAGCCCCATCGGTCAAGGTCTGGCGCTCAGAAACAGCGCCTTGTTTGGCCGTTTCGAGGGCTGCCTGCAAATGCGATTGACGCAACACTCGGTCTTGCAACGCGTGTGCCGACTCGGCCGCCATGATGTGCGCCACAGTGCGCAAGGAAACCGCATGGTCTAGCTGAAGGCCAGCGTCGTTCAAATGCGACTCCTTTTCAAGCGCCGTTTGCGCCGCCTTTCGGGCCCGCAAAAACCGCCCGGCCATGAAGCTGCTGATCGACTCGAGCAGCGCGGCGTGAGCAGCCCTTTCTTTTTGCTGCAAGCGCCAGCTGTGTGCGTGCTTGGGCAAAGACAGCAAGGCCGACAAAGCCTGCTGGGCCAACACCACCACCAGCACGACAAGGCCCAGCACCAACAGAACCAAATTGAGTGAGAAGTCGACCCTGTAGGACATCAAGAACAAGGCCACTGTGCCGTTGTTGTGCCAAGCCAGCCATGCTGCAGCTGCAGCCAAAGAAAACAAACTGATGAGCCAAAGAGCTGCGCGCATGCGGTCTTACCTTCCTGCCGCCGCAGTGGACAATGCCGTCAACGACCCTTCCAGGCGCGGCATCTCACTGGCTTTTAATTGGGTTCCGGATTGCTCCAGCAACTGAAGCAACTGGGTGGTTTTGCGCGACGAAGCATCGGCATAGCGACGAACGGTCACGGCGGCAGACGCCAGATCGGCCCGGGCCGCATCTTTTTGGCGTGCCAGCAGGCCCAGACGGGCATTGAGCAATTTGAGCTTGAGGTTTTCGCGCAAGAAAAACCCTTGCTCAGGGGACATCAGCGCGGCTTCAGGCAGCTCGATGCGACTCACCCGCACCAGACCCTTGAGCTGATCGGCAAACTGCATCAAGCCGGCCAGCCACCAAGAGGGCGCAGGCCCGGCAACCCCCTCTTGGGCCACAGACCGGTTCATCGCCACAGTGGGCAATTCCTGATTGGCCAGCACCAAGCCATCCACCAAGGCCACGCCTTCATCCAGTTTGATCAGCAAACCGGGCAAATCAAACACGGCCGTGGTGTTCAATCGTTCCTGATCTTTTTCAAGGGCGCGGAGCACCGGCGCCAATCGGGGCTGTGCGGCCCGCTGCACACGCAACTGCGCCGACTTGAGCGCAGCCAGCAGGGGCTCCATGCTGCCCGTCAACTGCGACTGCTGCTGGGCCATGCGCAACGCCGCTTCAATGTCCACGACCAAATTTTCATCGCGCGACCGCGACAGACTTTGGATCAACTCCTCCAGCTGCCCACGTTGCAATGCCACCTCGCCCAAGCGGGTTTCCAAAAGCGTCAGCCGAGCCGCACTGTCTTTCACGGTTTCTTGTGCCTGCTTGGCCCAGGCTTTGGCTTCCATGGACTGCTGCCCGGCATCGGCGCTTTGCCGCGCCAATTGCTCCTGAATCCGCGACAGCTTTTGCCACAGCAAAACAGACACCAGCAAAGCCAAGCAGGCCACGCCCAAAGCCAACCACCAGCCCCGAAGCACGGGCCGGGAGGTCGTAGCCACAGGCTCGACAAGAGAAGATGCGGATTCGGGCTTGGAGGTCATGTGAGCGATTTTATAGACTCGGCTTGTGCTTCCAGACCTGCGGGCACCGTATCCACCCGCCCCCAGCCCATGGCACACAGTCTTTGGGCAATGCGGGGGTGCGTGGCCAACGCTCTGGCCTGCCCCAATGGCAAGTCAGGGCAAAGCTGCAACAAGTGATGCGCCGCCTCGGAGCTGCTGAACAGCCACCAGCTGTCATCGGTCATCGCCTGCGCAGCCCTTTGCCTTTGGCTGGGCGACAGCACGGGGGTCTGGCGCACATAAGCCACGGCTTGCTTCACCTGAACGCCAGCGTCTGCCAGTTTTTGTGCCAACCAGTCACGCCCGGCCAACTGGCCCTGGGCATCGGCCCCGCGAACAATCAGCACCGAAGCCCGCTCTGTTGATTGCACGCGCCCTGCAACCAACGTCCACAAGGCCTCCGAATCAAACTGACTTGCATCGGCATCGGGCGAATCGATTTGATCGGCTGGCCAACCGCAGGCCAACAAGGCGGCATGGGTGCCAGGCCCGGTAGACCAGGCACGGCAAGCTTGCAGGCCCAGCCCCGCAGGGCGCTCAGCCATGAAAAACCGCACCGCATTGGCGCTCACAAACATCACCGCCAAATGCCGGGGCACGTTGGCCCAAGCGGCACGCAAAGCCGATGCATCGGGCAAAGGGGCGATCTGAATCAGGGGAAGGATGTCGGTGCGAACACCACAAGCGAGCAAGGCCGTCGCCCAAGACTCGGCCTCACGCTCTGGCCGGGTGACGATCACCACAGGGGTTTCAGCCATGCGATTTTTGAAGGGTCAATGCGCGCCAGCCTGGCGCAAAGCCTGGGCCACGCGCAGGCCCAAAGCCTCTGCAGCGGGCAGGTCAGCCACCGGCGACTCGTCATTGGCCATGACCAGCTCAGTCGCGCCCTCCGGTTCGCCCCAAGCGGCACGCAGCTTGAGCACGCCGCCTTCGATGGTGGCGTGGGCCGCCAAAGGCATGGAGCAACTGCCGCCCATGGCCCGGCTCACGGCACGCTCGGCCGCCACCCGACGCCACGACGGCGCGTCGGCCAGCGGTGCCAGCAAGGCGCGCAAATCTGCACGGTCACTGCAAATTTCAATGCCCAAAGCACCCTGGCCTGCAGCAGGCAGCATCTGGTCGGTTTCAAAAATGTGCCGAATGCGCTGGGTCAAACCCAGCCGCTTGAGGCCCGCAGCGGCCAACACAATGCCTGCGTATTGGCCTTCGTCGAGTTTGCGCAAACGGGTGTCCAGATTGCCGCGCAAAGGTTCGATCTTCAAATCGGGGCGCAAAGCGCGCAGCAACACCGTGCGACGCAAACTCGATGTGCCCACCACCGCGCCTTGTGGCAGGTCTTCCAGACGGGCATAAGCGGCAGACACCCAGGCATCGCGGGGATCTTCGCGCTCCATCACACAGGCCAGATCAAATCCTTCTGGCATGTCCATGGGCACGTCCTTCAGGGAGTGCACGGCAATGTCAGCACGCCCCTCCTGCAGGGCAACTTCGAGTTCCTTGACGAACAAGCCCTTGCCGCCGACCTTGCTCAGACTGCGGTCCAGGATCTGGTCACCTTGCGTGGTCATGCCCAGCAGACTGACACGACAGCCCAAACCCTCGAGCAGGGCTTTGACATGCTCTGCTTGCCAAAGCGCCAAACGGCTTTCACGGGTAGCGATCACGATGGAGGGGGCAGAAGTCGAAGACACGTTGAATTTCTCGTTGAATAGGCCTCATCACGATGAAACCAGTTGGTAATTAATAGGGTCCGGGCGATGCTAGCATGAGGTAACGAGGCCACAAGCCTCGACACGCCTCAGCCAAACCACCCCTTCACTGAACCGATCCCGATGAAACAGGCCTCCCCAGACACTCTCGGCACAACCCAAACAACCCGCACCAGCCAACGCACGGAAAAACGCGACAGCGAACGGCCATTGGTTGAAGACATCCGATTGCTGGGTCGCATCTTGGGTGACGTGATCCGGACACAGGAAGGCCCTGAGGCCTATGAGCTGGTCGAGCAGATACGCAAGCTGTCGGTGGCATTTCGGCGTGATGCCGACCACGAGGCCGACAAGGCCCTGAAAAAACTGCTCAAAAGCCTGCCCGGCGACCGGGCCGTGAGCGTGATCCGTGCCTTCACCTATTTTTCGCATCTGGCCAACTTGGCCGAAGACCGCCACCACATCCGCCGCCGCGCCATCCACGAACGCGCTGGCCACACTCAAGAAGGCAGCATCGATGTGGCGCTGCAGCGCCTGCGCTGGGCGGGCATCACCCCCAAAAGCATCTCGGACATGCTGGCCACCAGCTACGTGGCCCCGGTGCTGACCGCGCACCCCACCGAAGTCCAGCGCAAAAGCATTTTGGATGCCGAGCGCGACATCGCCCACCTGCTGACCGAGCGCGACGCCATCAAGGCCCGCGCTGCGGCCGTCAACGCGGCCAAAGACGCACTCACCCCCAAAGAGCTGGCGGCCAATGAGTTGCAAATGCGTGCCCGTGTGATGCAGCTGTGGCAAACCCGCTTGCTGCGCTTTACCAAACTCACGGTGGCCGACGAGATTGAAAACGCGCTGAGCTATTACGAAGCCACTTTCCTGCGCGAAATCCCCAAGCTGTATGCCGAGCTTGAAGAAGCCCTGCCGGGACAGCCCATTGCCAGCTTTTTGCGCATGGGCCAATGGATTGGTGGCGACCGCGATGGCAACCCCAATGTGACCGCGCAAACCCTGGAACACGCGCTGACCCGCCAAAGCGATGTGGCCCTGCGCCACTACCTGACCGAAGTGCATTTCTTGGGCAGCGAACTGTCGCTGTCGGCCATGCTGGTGCCCTTTGGCCCCGAGATGCAAGCCCTGGCCGCGCAGTCGCCCGATACCAACGAACACCGCCAGGACGAGCCGTATCGGCGCGCACTGACCGGCATGTATGCCCGCTTGGCCGCCACGCTGACCCACTTGACTGGGGGCGAAGCAGCACGCCACGCCGTGGCACCGCAAAACCCTTATGCCAACGCCGAAGCATTTTTGGCCGACCTGCGCGTGATCGAGGCATCGCTGTGCAGCCACCACGCCGAAGCGCTGGCGGCACAACGCTTGCACCCGCTGATCCGCGCCGTTGAGGTGTTCGGCTTTCACCTGGCCACCGTGGACCTGCGCCAAAGCTCGGACAAACACGAAGAGGTGGTGGCCGAACTGCTGACCACCGCGCGGGTGGAAAAGAACTACAGCCAACTCGACGAACACGCCAAACAAGCCCTGCTGCTGGGCCTGCTGAACGACGCCCGCCCGCTGCGCGTGCCGGGTGCCGATTACAGCGCCCACGCCACATCTGAGCTGGCAATTTTTGAAATGGCACGACGCATGCTGGCCAGCTTTGGCAAACAGGCCATTCGCCACTACATCATCAGCCACACCGAAACCGTGAGCGACTTGCTGGAAGTGCTGTTGCTGCAAAAAGAAGCCGGGCTGCTGCGCGGCACGCTCGACGGCGAAGCCCGCAACGACCTGATCGTGGTGCCGCTGTTTGAGACGATTGAAGACCTGCGCAACGCCGCGCCGATCATGCGCGACTTTTATGCCCTGCCCGGGGTGGCCGCGCTGCTGCAACGCTCCGGTGGTGAGCAAGACATCATGCTGGGCTATTCGGACAGCAACAAAGATGGCGGCATCTTCACCAGCAACTGGGAGCTTTACCGCGCCGAGATCGCCTTGGTGGACCTGTTTGACAAACTCCAAGGCAGCCACGGCATCACTTTGCGCATGTTCCATGGCCGTGGCGGCACGGTGGGCCGAGGCGGTGGCCCCAGCTACCAAGCGATCTTGGCGCAGCCACCGGGCACCGTGCGCGGCCAGATTCGCCTGACCGAACAAGGCGAGGTCATCGGCTCCAAATACGCCAACCCCGAGATTGGCCGCCGCAACCTCGAAACTTTGGTCGCCGCCACGCTCGAGGCCACACTGCTGCAACCAACCAAGCCCGCCACCCGGGCCTTTTTGGACGCCGCAGCCGAACTGTCCGAAGCCAGCATGGACGCCTACCGCGCCTTGGTCTACGAAACACCTGGTTTCACCGAGTACTTCTTTGGCGCAACCCCGCTGAAAGAACTGGCGCAACTGAACATCGGCTCGCGCCCCGCCTCGCGCAAAGCCCTCGAAAAAATCGAAGACCTGCGGGCTATTCCCTGGGGTTTCAGTTGGGGCCAATGCCGCCTGACCTTGCCCGGCTGGCTGGGCTTTGGCTCGGCGGTGGCCACCTACCTGGACAAGCCCGAAGCGGCCGAACGCAAAGCCGCGTTGGCCCTGCTGCAAAAGATGTACCGCCAATGGCCGTTCTTTCGCACCTTGCTGTCCAACATGGACATGGTGTTGGCCAAAAGCGATTTGGCGCTGGCCTCGCGTTACGCCGAGTTGGTCAGCGACAGCCGTTTGCGCAAAAAAATCTTCACCGCCATCGAAGCCGAATGGCACCGCACCGCCGACGCCCTGGCCCAGATCACCGGTGAAAAGAACCGCCTGGCCAGCAACCCGGCACTGGACCGCTCGATTCGCCACCGCTTCCCATACATCGACCCACTGCACCACCTGCAAGTCGAGCTCATCCGCCGCTACCGCGCGGGCTTGGCCGACGAACGGGTGCAGCGCGGTATCCACATCTCGATCAACGGGATTGCGGCGGGCTTGAGAAATACGGGCTGAAGGCTGGGCGCGGGTTGCCGCGCTGATGCATCTGCACGCCACAGGCTGTGGCGTGGGCACTGTTTATGAACAGTCAGGAAGAGAAGTGGTAGCGGGCGGTGGGCCACTGACCAACTTTCTATTCACGCTCAATCATGCTTGGTAGCGCTAGAGGGTGAATGAACGATGATTGTAGTGGCCAGCGCCTGGCGATACCTGCTAGCTTGGAGTCAGGCCATCAGTTGCTGCATGAAGTCCGTAAGCGCCTTTCCAGGGTCGTCTGCCTCGGAAACGAGCATCTCATTGCCCCAATGACCCAGCACCTCCCTAACCACCGGGTTTGGACGATTCGTAAAAACGTAAGACTTAGGCATTGCGGCCGCCAAGCTGGAGCTGCCCTCATGAACCCTGTTCAAGGTCAAGACTCGCGACAAAGGGAAACCAGGATCCGATCGTCCGTTGCTGGCGTACCGAGAGTTGGTGGTGACTCAGCAACGCCAAGGAATGTATGCCATGCCCTGTGCAGCTCAGTGAACTGGGTATATTTGAGAAAAGAGGTAGATATGCTCAAACTTTTTATTAAGAAACTCGTCAAGGGGTCTACGCCTTCAGCAGAAGCGAATATCGAAGACGAGGCTGCCGCGACGACGTCCGCTGAAACTGATATTTGTGACCAATACATTGCGGATCAACCCATAACCGGCAAAGCTGAAGATCGATTCAACCGCGTATTTTTCGCCACGCGGATAGCCGAAACCATCGCTACTAGAGCAGATCCGTCCAGCATTGTTCTTGGCCTATTTGGTCCATGGGGCGACGGTAAAACCTCGGTGCTCCAGATGATGCAGGAGGCATTAAATTCTCATCCCAAAGTCATAGTCGTTCGTTTCAACCCTTGGCATTTTCAAAACGAAGATCTTTTGCTGCGAGGCTTCTTTGCGACTCTCGCTGATGCAATGGGACGGTCTCTTCCAAATATGAAAGAGAAAGCTGGTGATTTGCTTAAAAGGTACGGCAGCATCCTCTCTCTTGCATCGTTGACAGTTGGAGGCGTTCTCCAAGTCAAGCCAGGTGACGCTGCAAAGGGGCTTGGCGAAGCTATGTCAAATGTTGGCCTAGACGAACTTCGAACTCGGATTGAACAAATGCTTGATGACGCCAACAAGCGTCTTGTCATTTTGATTGACGATATCGATCGCTTAGATCGGGAAGAAACTCACGCCATTTTCAAGCTGGTCAAGTTATCCGCCAGCTTTAGACATACTTCCTACGTCCTTGCCTTTGATGACGCCGTAGTTGCAGCGGCACTTGGTGAGCGGTATGGTGCTGGTGGTTCACCCGCTGGGCGTGCTTTTCTTGAAAAAATTATTCAAGTCCCACTGCACCTCCCGCCAGCAGATGAAAATAGCCTGAGACAACTTGCACTAGAAGGCGTAGAAAATGCTCTAGCGCAAGCTGAAATTAAGTTGACACAACCTCAAATTGACGCTTTCGTCAGATATTTCGACGATGCACTTCTTCCGAGACTTGAAACACCACGACGCGCGAAATTATTTTCTAACGCACTAATGTTTGCGCTCCCAATTCTCAAGGGAGAAGTCAATCCTGTCGACTTAATGCTTATCGAGGGAATACGGGTCATATATCCGAACCTTTACACCGCGATAAGAGAAAATCCCGCGCTTTTCCTTCGAGGCGAGCGCGACGAGGGGGGCGCCACTCGTCGCGACACACCGAATCGAATCGATGAATTAATTGAACGCGCGATTCCTGAATCGACCCCGCACGAGAGAGAAAGAGTGACATCACGCCTTCTTGCGCCCCTATTCCCACGCATCGGCAGCATGATCTATGGGGGTGAATGGGACAAGATTTGGGAGACCGAACAGAAAGTCAGTTCAAGCCAATATTTCAAACGTTACTTCACATACAGCGTACCGGTTGGTGACGTGCCGGACACGCAGGTTGCAGCGCTTTGCGAGGCGGCTCCGTCATCTTCCGATGCCGAACTGCGAACGCTGCTGGAAGCATTTGCGTCTCGACATGGTTTGCCACGAGTTATTGCAAGACTTCGCCAACGAGAAGAATCTCTATCGCAGCATCAAGCCTCGGCGTTGATCACGGCCTTTGCTTTAAACGGAAACCTCCTTCCCCGTGAGCGCGGCATGATGGTTTGGACTGATACCCGAGCGAAGGCTGGGATGCTTATTGCAGGTCTATTGCGACAAGTGCCCGCAGGGGAATTACGGCAAGCCGAAGCTGAACGGGCAATTCAAATTGCAATGCCTATCGGTTTTGCGATGGAATGTATCCGCTGGATCCGAAGCTATGCAGACACCCCGCCAGAGAGAAAAGTTTTGACTGATGCTGGCGAGGTGCAACTGACAGCAATCCTAGCTGCACGCATTCAAGACGCTAACACTCATACGCCTCTGTTCATCGCACATCCGAAAGACGCCCCCTACCTCTACCGTACATGGGCCGACGCAACTTCTGTAGCGCTGGTTCGTCAAAACCTGGAGGACGTCTTTGATTCAAGTCCTGAGCAGTTAGACAATTTTCTCGCTTGTTACGTAGGAGAGGCTTGGGGTATGGAAAGCGGCCTTCCAAGTCCAGCCGATTTCGCCAGAGAGCAGTACAACTCTGTGACTTATCTGATTTCTGGTGAATACGTGGCGGCAAATTTGCGACTTCGGTTTGGCGAGGAGCTTGCATCCCCTCAATTCCATCCGTCTGGCACCATGGTGCAGTCTCGTCGAATCGCGCATCAATTCATGGCTGTACATCAGTATGTTTTGCAAGCCCAGTCTGCTGCTTCTCTGCCTGCGACAGGGAAGGAATTAGATTAAGCGCAAAGAATTTATTTTTACCCCCGATTTTTTGGATGATTTCTCAAGACAATGCACGTAACGCACCGGCGGAGAATTTGTGCGCATGGCTCTGAATTACGTCCGTATCGATGGAAAAGAAGCCAACGCTCTTGTCTTCCAGCAATGCTTGTGCGCTTGGCAATCCACTTGGCATATGGGCATTTGAATACAAATAGTCAGATTACTCTTGCTTCTTCAGAAGCATCCTAGCCAAACCAAGGCCAATCCCAAACTCAATCGCACTGATGAGAGCGTAAGAAATACCGAAGGATGTCCCTAGCAAGGCCGCAATACCCAGCCCAATCAAACTAGCAGTACGGTCGCCCTTCGAAAACCAGCCAGTGGCGGTACCCGCTCCGACGTACAAGATGACGTATTTCATGCTTATAAACATCTGCATCCCCTTTGAACTGCGCGTTTAGCGGTTAAGCATTTGGCCTTCACATCGACAGTCGACAACGAATTTGCAGACAGCCATCACTTCACTTCAAAACCCATCGTACAAGCGCTTCGCATCAAACCTATTGACCTTCAACTTCTCACTCATAAAGTTAGAAATATCCATAATCATCTCATCATTCGATCGTATGGTGCGCCCTGGGAAAATACGATCTACAGCGCCAACAATTTTATTGGCCGAGCGCTCTGACGCCTCGTCTTTTCCATGCCCTGCAGTTACAACAAGACCAGGCAACTTTGGCATCATTGCAGTAAAAGCAGAAGATGACTCAGCATGAATTGTTGCCATAGCATCTACCGCCTTTTCGCATAACTGCTTGAAGTCTTGGCTATTTAGATACTCGGGGGAAGTTGACACCTTTTTCAGAATAATGATTACCACCGCCAATGGCATCAATTCATCCGCGATCAAATCTTCTTGAATTAACTTCATTGACTTTTCGGCTTGATGCGGCCTGGATGGGGCGTGACTCTTGAGCCGCTCATAAATCATAAACAGCAACTCCCCTCCTGGAAGTGAATAGTCAACTCGCCCTGACGCCTTTCCCAGGAAAAAATCAAATAACTTCAACATGAAATTCCCCAAATTGTGATGGCCCCAGACGAGTAAAATTCTTCCGAGAAAAACCCACTATGTTCGCCGACTATCGGTCACGCAACTTTGTTGCTCGCAAGCGACCGCCCTCAATAGTGAGACGAAACCTTTGTTGAGTATCAACCTCACTGAGCCAATTGCCATCCACATTTTCTTTGATGGGCTGGGAAGATGCCTGCTCAAAAATGTTCTCATCCGGAGCGAACCTCATGATATGCAATGCGCCAGTGAATCCATCCAAAACAACAGCCCCGAATTCCCACGGGCAATTGCTCTTCATGCAAGCATTCATCACGAGGAATCTACCGTTGTGAACACTTGACCACCCAGGGCCACTCATGGCTGCTCTAAAAGCTCTAAATCTCTCTGGCTTGATCTTCTGCACTAACGCGGCACGTACTTGTTCATCACCCAATACAACATCTGGGTGCTCTCCCACAAACCGCAAAAACTTCTTGTCAAAGCGAGTATCAACATAGCTTCCTTGCTTGACAAAGATCCGTGTTGACGGCACTAGATCGCCTAGATCGTTCTCAGTTCCGTCATAAAAATTTATGACGCTTGATCTGCTCAACCGTTGACCATCAAATCCAAATCCATACTTGGTGATCTTGTGCTTTGGGCCATAGAAACTTGAACCGACTCGCGTCACTCTAATTCCCGACTCACCCAAAAACACTACGTAATGATCATTCCACGTGCCACACATCGTGCCACCACAATTCGTAGTGACTATTGCTAGTTTCGCGTTTTTTTCATCTGGATATGCAGCTCGAATATGTACGACTCCATCGCATGCCCCACTGATGTACTGCAACGATCCAGAATTTCCATTTCGTACTTCAAGTCGCTTGTACTCACATTCCTCTCGAATAGGCTGACTGTATGACTGCCCAGTCACTTTTCCCTCGGCGACCTGAATGAATTGGCCATTGGAAAACCTCACCTTATCCAATACAGTGTAGGGCTGGCTCTCATCCCACATATATTCCGAACTTGGACTGCCATTCGGTTGTGCATATCCCGACGCAATGCATCCGAGAAGAAGAAACGCCATCGACAAGTTTCTTAAACTTCTTCTAAAAAGGAATGCACCAACCAGTCGTGCTCCGAAATGTTGCATGGTCCAATTCATATCAATCACCACCTCTCCCTTGATGCCTAAATTCCCATGGAGCGACTGGAGCGGGCTCACTCCAAAGCCCGATTTTTAGCTGCCTTGCCTGCGATTCAGCATCAGCATACGAATGCCTCAGACTCTCAGATTGCTCATACGAGTAACGCTTGTAGTGCCAGGCCATTCCGGCTCGAATCTGCTCGAGGCAAATATCAGTACCGTTAAAAATGACCCGACCAAGAAAACGACCATACCGGTCTTTTTTATTTGACTCGATATTCACGACCTTCCCGAACACCTGATCAGAAAGGCTTTTCTTAGAGGCAGAACCAAATGGCTGAGACTTTTCCGGTGCGTCAATCCCTGCGAGTCTCACTTTTAAGCGGTCATGGTTGTCAACGAGAACAGTTATGGTGTCACCATCAGACACACCAACAACACGTCCGACGATATCTGCCGCCGTAGCAGATAACGAACTCCAGAAGAATGCAATGCAGCAAAGAGCCAGCCGGACTGAGTAGGCAGAAGTCGGCATGGCTAAGGTTTGATGACGGCGAGAACATCTATGCGAGAAAGCTCCTTCTCACACCACTGTTGAACCTTAAGGTTTGATGTGCGACGCCCCATCTCAGCATACTGAATACTCTCACCCAGATTTCCGATCTTACGCAAATGGCCCGCCAGCATACACGCAGAGGTATCTGAACCAGCCTTCGCGCGCTCACGCAAAAAATCGCTGAATTCACTGTCATTCGATGGCAGTCGCCCCTTTGAGAACACCCATTCCTTGAACGGCACAGAGTCGAATCGATCCAACTCGGGACTCAGATAATCATAGTATGCAATCAAGACCATCGCTCTATCCGCTGTTTTCGGCGCATCCTTCCACTCAGCATATTTGAAAAATGTCACCTGGAGTAGGTTATATAACGCGTAAACAACACCCCTCCCTGCTGCCTTATCAAATAACTCAACTGCCTTTTCTGGATTTTTCGGAGTACCGAATCCATCCAAATAAAAAACCCCCAGGTTATTCAATCCGACACTTGAATCCACATCAATAGCCAGCGATGCGTACTCAAACAGCCGTTGCTTTGTTACTCTTTTTGCTATTTCTAAATATTCAGTCCCAGCCCACGCAAAATTGATCTTGCAGTAGACGTCACCAACGGAAAAGCATTTCTCATACAACGGCGCGGCCCGTACAGGTTCGTAGAGTGGAGATTTTGGATTTATGTAAGAAGCCGCCTGCGTACCTAGTGGAGTATCTGGCAATCTGTAATACTCCTCACACCGTTTAACTGCCAACTCTTTATTGAACAAGAGGTGATTGGGGTCCTTGTAGATCTCACAAAGCGTTGCGAGTGCAGCCTTTCGATTTTTTTCATCACCACTTGAAAGAAGGGTTTCCAGCCTAGACGTCCATACTGAGGATTGAGCCTTGCTAGTTTTTATGCCCTCTTTTCCCGTACCAAAATGCATGGCTAGAAGCTGAATCGAGGGAACATCTCCTTTTTGTGCAAGCGGAATAAGAATTTCTGGTGCATCTCCTCCTCGCAGATTTCGCATCAGCATCCTTGCAAGCGAAAACTTGTCTCGCTCATCTAGTTGGATCGCCACTGTGCTCGAGTTGGCCAAAACATAATCGCGCCCATTCTTTTCAAGAATTTCACGCAAGGTGGCTGCCGAAGCATCAAGACCAACAAGCGTTCCGTTTAACAACAGAATTAGGGCAACAAGCGCTCGAATTTTTTTCACTTTCAAAACCCCTATCTTCATTGCATTGAGAAACGACCACTACAGTGACTGACTATCAAAGCTCAGCCCTTGAAATAGTCACTCAGCTTGTCCACGCCCTTTTTGAAAGCCGCCCGGATAACATGCTCTATTAGATGTATGTTCCATTGATCTTTGTATGAGCCAGAGCCATACGTCTTTTTATCGCTTTTAGAGCCCACGACGAATTCACCATTGGCAGTCCAAACGTGAACATCGCTCCAAGAAAGCCGCACCTTTTCGTTTGCTCCAAGAAATTTATGCCTAACCAGAGTGACATATCCATCTTCAACAACGAAGTCTCCAAAGTGCAATGACTTTCCGGCCTCTAATGCCTCACCCATCTCAATGATGAGTCGGACGCAAACTGCGCGCCACAACGCAGCCAGAAACCCTGAATACGTAGATTCTTTGCGCAGACTAATTGTTGTTGACCCAGAGCGTGTGGCAAAAGCGATTTCGTAGTCAGTACCTGTAGGAATTCCATTGACAGAGTGACGAACAGCCCCCCAACGCACAGCTGTGACGGATTCAAGTGGATAACGCTTCTCTTTCCACTCGATGCCATTTTCAGAAATGGCCAAGGTGTCTTTAAAAACTACGCCAACTTCAGCAGAATATTTTATTGAACGCGCCCATTCAGCATCTCTTGACTTGGCCTTCTGCTCAGATTCAGCTCGTTCGGATTTGATATCTGACAGCGCTTTAGCGTCTTGCTCCACTCGGTCAGAAAATTCAGGTAATTCCGAGAATATTTCTCCGAGCAAATGAGTCAATCGGGTCGAAAGGTTGATTTGATCGTGCTCATTGAATAACTCAATTGCAAGGCTCCTTATTGCGTAAGCCATTTTTCGGCTGGCTTCATGCTCAATTCCGCGAGCCTTAGTGCTTAGTTGAATTGGTTGGGCGAATCGGTCCCAATTTTTAGCAACACGCTCCAGTCTGTCTATCGCCAAAGCTGTTGCCGACTCCCCATTTGGAACGGCCTTGCGAACAGCTTCGATCAGCTTGGATACGTTGTCTGCCTCTTTCTCTAAGACACCCTGCACCTCAACTGCATAGCCATCTACCAATTCATCTATCAACTCAGGCGCGTGATCTTCACCACTGTTTGTAGATCCATCAACGCAATCAGTGATGGCGATCAGTAGAGCTTCGGGTGGCAACCTGTTCAGAGCATCCTTGATGGCAGAACGAAAATAGCGTTTTCGCTCAGCCAATTCAGACTCAATTTGGTCAACCGACTTAACCTCAGGAAATCCTGAAATCGAACGATCTTCATTGATGTCACGAATTACCTCATCAACATCAATTTCTTCAACAAGCCTTGCCAACTCCTGGATAAATTCAGAGAGGTCTTCCGGAGCATGCGCCCCATCTACCGACTCAAAGGCAGATGCCAATAAATTGCAATGAGCTAATGTCGGCAGTCCTGTTTCGTTTCGCACGGCCATTGGATCAGTCTGCAAACCGTCCAACAACTGTTTGGCACGTCTAGGTGAAACACCTGGGAGCCAGGCCATCTCTACACTCAGCCGATTCCTAGGATTTGTTAGATCACTTCTTGCCTTTTGACATTCATCAGGGCTAATCTCGAGAGACTTCTGCTCCGCTTGATCAGAGATCTTTCGCCTATCGTCTCTACTCGTAACATCAAGCACCATAAATGGGCTGACATGCAGGGTGCTCTTACCCTCACCATATTTGAAGCGAGCTGCAGTTGTCATACCTTCCCCTTGTCTTGTATGTTTTTGCTCGAGGACGATTTAGCTTCGGCCATGTCACACAAATTAGCCATCATCGAAGTCCAAGAATTCTTCAAGCTCATCTCAGCTGCCTAATTTGTCTCGACAAGCAACCGTTATAGGCCGCTGGACCATTCAGATATTTATCAGAGGAACACGCGGCCTCAACAGACTGTCTTTGCGTGTAGTTCAAATTCGAGAGATCAGGCTTGCTGGACTGTCGGCTCAACATACTGAGTTGATTGGATAAGCATCGGTTGTAAGCAGCAGGGCCATTCAGATACTTGTCGCTGGAGCATGCTGCTTCAATTGATTCACGCTCAGGACTGGAAAGCGAGTCCAAAGATGGACGGCGATTGTTGGTATTCAGAGCACTTAGCTGCCGTGATAGGCACCGGTTGTACGAGGCTGGACCATTCAGGTACTTTTCACTGGAACAGGCCGCTTCTATCGACTCTTGTTCCGCTGAGGCAAGTCCACTCAAATCAGGTCTTCTAGGGGCCTTGCGAAGTGCCGCCATCTGTCGCTCACGACAAGCTCGATATGCTGCCGGACCATTCAAATACTTGTCAGTGGAGCAGGCGGCCTCAATTGACTCTTCTTCAGGTTGACTGAGTTGGGAGGTGTCTGTTTCTGCCGCTCCTGCAGGGCTTTCTTGTCTGAGTTGGGGCGGCGTACTAGCTACCGGAGACTCAACACGCGGTCGGACTGTAGAGGAAGAAAAGATCTTTCGCCCTTGAGTTTCATATTCAGTTCGATATCTCTCTACTTCACTGCGCGCGCTTTCTAATGAACCGCTCCTATATCTAAAACTACTGCAGCGACTGTTGTAATCAGCAACAAGTGCATTAAAGCGATTCACATCCGAATCGTTGTATGGATTCATCGCTTCTTTGGCCGCATCCAACCGAATGCTTTCAGCGCTGCAATATCTTATTTGAGGTTGCGACAGCACCAACCCGGTACCGACAGGCGGCGTTTCCTCTGATGGCTTTGTAGGAACCTGCACATCAGATGTTGGAGGCTGCCAAGTTGGCGAGTCGACTTTTGCAGGTGCACTGTTAGTTGACATTGAATATGCAGGAGGATATTCAGGCGCCTTTTTCCCAGACGACGAAACCAGCCATACCAACCCAACGACCACCGCAATCCCTATAAGCCATTTCCCTTGGAATCCACCATCGTTTGACTTAGGCGGGTCTTGGTAAATTGCTCTTGGCTGCGGCTGCGGCTGCGGCTGCGGCTGCGGCTGCGGCTGCGGCTGCGGTTGTGGTTGCTGTTGTGGTTGCTGTTGCGGTTGTGGTTGCTGTTGCGGCTCAGTTTTTTTGGCAGCCTCGTCGACTGGCTGCGACGCGCCTCTACTCGGTCGAGGTTCTACGTCACGCTTTTCAATGGAGGGCACATCGCCAACATCAGAAACCATAGACGAAAGACCAGCAAAGCCTTTTGCCTCATCCTTTGGTGTTTTGTCCAAACCACTACTCACACATCCCCCTTAGATGAAGCCGATCTTGTTATGGGATCCGCCCTCTCTTTGCCTAGCTGGAGTTGCTTCCATAGCCGCCTTCAGGCTCGCTTGATCTAATTTGTCTTTACCTGCGCGCGCAGCAAGACGTGCTCCCTCACGAACGATGAAAGTCACATCCGATAACGGACGACCAGCCATCTCTCGAGCAAATGGCAATGGGTCAACCGAATCATCTTTCGGCAACGTTGATAGCAATTTCTCAAGAAGAGAGAGGATCTCCTCCTCACTTGCAAAGTCGACTTTGATCACATGATCAAAACGTCCGCGACGAAGAATTGCAGGATCAATCATTTCGATTCGATTGGTCATTGCAACGATCAACACGTCGTTCTTTACTGCCTCTGGAATTCGCCGCAGAAACTCAGCAACTTCCTCAACTCGATGGTGACCACTTCCCATTTCGCGATCAGCGAGAAAGGCCTCCATTTCATCAATAACAAGAACTGATGGCGAATTCTCAATTGCCTTGTCAAATACTTCGGCCACTTTTTTGCTGGTTTCATGAATGTAGGGGCTAGCAACACTCGATGCATCAATCTGGAAACTGGGCCAGCCTAAGAAGTCGACCAAGCGTTCAACTGCAAAAGTTTTCCCGCAACCTGGGGGGCCATGCAGAACTACAGCTGAAGGAAAGTCGATTCCGAGAGCCTTGTATCTGTCTCTGTTCTGAACAATGTCAACAATGTGCTCATTAAAAAACGCGGCCAGATCAGGCCGACCAGCGAGCTCAAACACCTTTGGCTTCTCTGTTACTTTGCCGTTTGAAGACGATGGCTTGCTCACCAGTTCAGCAGGCACCTCTTGATTTCCAACTGGCGCGTTCCTACGCTTTCTCTCTGGGACTACCTCAGACACTTCAAATCCCGCAGCTTGAACCACATCTTTTAAGTGGCTGGCTCCTAGCCAGCTCAGGGTTTGATGCAAGCGCCTGAAGGATTTTGCAGATACAGGCGCACCACCAGTAAGCCAATAGCCCAATACAACGTCATCGTCTGTTCGAGACGAAATGCTATACGTAGGAAGGAGGCGGCTAATCTTCTCAACGTAAATAGCATCTTGCAGAGGCGACTCTGAGTCGATACTTCTCGTCGCTTTGAAAGCAAGGGCGAAAGAGAGTGCTTCTGCTTTCGAGTCAGGCGAGTGTCCCTCCGTTACAGGACACAAAACTTGAGTCGCACCGCAGGAAATCGAACGGAGTTGTCGAGTGCCATAACTGAAAACATCAAATTGCCCATCCTCTGCGATTCCGGCACCAACCCAGTGCTTGACTAGATCATCAAGAGCAATAAGTGCACGACCTGCGCCATGGGTTTCCAATATTTGCCAGTTTACCCCTTCAAATAGGGCTACCCTTGTTCTTGCACCATCAGGCAATTTGAAGCCAATTGGAAGCCACGAATCGATCGCCATGGTCAACTCCGCACGATGTTGGCACCGGCCATCATCTCGTCGTCACCACCAGATCCGATTCGAATGGAATCGAGTTGAGCAACAACTGCACGCAGCTTGTCGATGTCGTTGGCCTTTAGTGCTTCAGCCCCAACGCTAGAAAGTTGAGCGTGCTCGCGTGCATCCGGGAACAGGTACGAGTCCTTTGAGAGCCATTTGAAACGGTCAATGACGAACCAATCTTGCCGCCACAGAATCATAAAATTCTTGCCACGCAGATCGTCGAGATGCGCCTCAAAATCGCCACTGTTATTGTCAATAGAGCGTTGAGCAGTTTTTACCAAATTGTCAAACGAGTTCGCTTCTGTAGGTCGCGCATGCTCTCGGACCAAACGATCAAAGAAATCTACTGCTTTATCTAGTTCAAGTTGGCGTATTTCTTTAAGGTGATCTTTTCGTGCAAGCGCTAGAAGACGCTTCGCTTCCTGCACATTGTCCATTGCCTGCTTCGCAGTCTCTGGGTCGGACTCGCCGGATTTGATGGACTCGGCCTGTGCGAGCTTTTCTCTAGCCTGCTGAAGACGAGGATCATCAATCTTTGACTCCATTTCATCGAGCCGCTGTATTGCATGCTCAGATTGCTCGGCCACGAGTTTTGATGCCTGCGTGTAATCAATCTGACCATCTTGTCGCGAGTAGAAATTTCTTCCACTGTGGAATGATCCACCGATAGAAGGAACTGAGACTTCCATCATGATGTTGCCAGAGTCCAAGATTTCGTACTCACAAATCATCTCTGCGCCAGCGGCAATAACTCCATCATCGAAATCGGATCCTTTGATTTCAAACATACCAATGAATCTGTTGTCATTGACAGGGTCGGAAATTTCCCCCTCCCAAAGCTTGAACTTAATTGATCCTGCACTCCCAGCTCGCAGGGATTCTTCAGTCTTAAAAACCTTTTTCCCCTTCTTTGGTAGCTGATCTCCCTCACGCACCAAGTAGTCCAACACTAAACGCCCTCCCAGCTTGTCTCGGGCTTCAACGCCGATGGAGTGCGACGCTGGAATTGCATCGATGCTTGCCGCAGTTCTTGTGATGACGATCTTGTCGTCCTTAAGGCTAACCGGCCCACCCTTCGAGTCAAAAACGAAGACCTTGAACGTGTTTTCGCCAGGCTTTCCTAGATTTAACTCAACCGCCGCACCGTCTTTAAGCGCAAGACGACCTGATGACCACCCGGAATCCAAGCTGTCAATCTGGAACTCAGTCCCAGCTGCCGCATTACCTCCGACCTTCACGACGATCTTGGCTTTCGAATCTGGTGTGCGTGCAATAAAGTTAAATGCAATATCTAATACGCCACCGGCACTCAAAGCTCCACGCGAACTCTTTCGCCCTCTGCTATCCGATTGCCAATCAATTGACTCCGCAAATACCGCCGCCCCTTCGGCAACTGCTGTCATCGGATTCACATCGGTAGATGGGGCAATACCCATCTCGAAAGCGACTTTGTCTCTAAGTGGCTTGTATTGAGTTGGGCCGCCGACGAAGACTATTCTTTCCACATCGTGCGCACTTAATCCTGCCTTTTCCAGAGTTTCTCTGGCAGATTGAATAGCCTCATCCACCTTTGGAGCTATCAATGCGTCAAGCTGACTTCGGCTAAAAGGGATGTCGACATAAATCTCGGCGCCATCCTGATCTGATACGCCCAGATCGGATTCGGTCAAACTGATAACAGACTCTTCTTTCGCAGAGAGTTCGATTTTTGCCTTCTCTGCTGCCCACAAGCACATTCTTAGTAGTGCCTTGTATTTGCTGTTAGCAGTGAAATCGTCAGGAAGATTGAATTGAGATAAGAGCCAAGGTTTAACAACGTTATCAAGAATAGAGCGGTCAAAGTCTGTTCCACCGCACATGGCCACGCCGCCGTGCGCAAGAAGACTCACCCGTCCGCTAATGCTTTCAGCGATTGCAATATCAAGAGTTCCGCCGCCGAGGTCAAAAACAAGGAAAACACCATCACCCTTGCGCTGCTTCATCACACTCATAACCGCAGCCACGGGCTCCTGCATAAGCGCAACACTACCAAGTCCAGCCATCTCCGCAGCAGCCAGCGTTGCATCCTTCTGCATTTGATTAAATGCAGCTGGTACGGTGATGACTGTACCTGTAGCACCGCTGTTGCGAATTTCCTCAGGCAGATACCCAAAACATAGTTTCAGAATTTCTGCGGAACACTCCTCAGGCGTCATGGTGATATTGACCGCGCCAAGCTTCACAGGGGTACTTGTTCCCATCATCCGCTTGAATTTCGTTGCTGCGTTGTCTGGGTTCTTCGCAGCGCTGTCATAGGCACGCTTCCCCAGATACTTATTCCCACGGCGATCGATAAAAATGGCAGATGGGGTTACATCATTCTGATCCGGGCTCTTGTACAGGCGTACGGCTTCTCCGTCGTAGGAGCAAATGGCACTGTTCGTCGTGCCGAGATCGATACCTATGTAGTTCATGCAGCAACCTTCCTGAGCATTACCGTTCCTTGTTTGCGGAGTCCTTCCGCGCCCATGATGATTGGCTCGACCATTTGATCAACCAACAGAACATCATCTGGCTCGAAATCACCGATGTTGATAGCCGACGCTGCCATTCCTGGATCGAACGGCTGCCCTTCTACGTTAACAATTTTCAACCCACTTGCTTCAAGACTGTCTTCAAGCCGCTTCTGAAAATAGCGAAGCTGATTGACGTATCGAGAGCCCTCGCCAGCATCAAGTTTGCTTACGAGACGACTGAATAAGCGTGCAAAGCGCCAGCTCTCTACTGCCATGTCGATAAGTGATCGCTCAAGTTGTTCACTTCTGTCCGATTGCTCTGTATTCATCTTGATCCCCAATTCTTCAGCTGAGATTAGTTTCAGCTCTTAACCTTACACATTCCAAATCAGAAATTCGTTGGTGACGTCCTGCGTACTTGCTGCCTTAGGCAAACCCAACACTCGAAACGGATTATTTAAAACGAGCTCCATGCATCACCTCTCTTAGAACGGCCACCACTTGCTTTTTTTCTTCTCGGGAGCTGGTGCCCCACCGCCCAATAACCGCCCAACTGGTTTTTTCCGGACGTTTTCCAGTTGCTTCAACAGGTCTTGTCGAGATTTCTCATCTAGGTGCGGAGGCTTGCCCTCTGCGACTGCCGCACCCATTTGCTTCATGGTCGCCAAGTCAAAGTAGTGATCTGTCATTGCCAACGAGAGCACCAATTCATCATCGGTGACTGGTCTTGCCCCGCAATGAGAACAGTCAGTAAAGGCCCCATGCTTTATCTCGCCGCACTTGAAACAGACCGCTTGCGTCATCTTCTATCCCCTCGCAGCTAGCAAAACAAGAATCACCACAACCGCTGCAAAGAACAGCCACTTCCAAATCCCGGCACTACTGGCATCGGGCTGAACAAGCTTTTCGGATTGGACGGACTCCTGATCTGGGACGGTTGTTGGATTGCATGTGAGCTTCTCTCGGTAAGAGAGACCAGTACCGGGTATGCCAACGTTGCCGGTTGCGCCATCCTTGCCGAGGTTCACGGACAGACCGGGCTTGCCTACGGTGATGCTTGCACCGGACTTGCTCAAATTAAGCCGAATTCCGGGTAGTAAGGAGATGCGCTTTTGAAATCGAAATCCCATCGTCTTACGCAGTGCGCCCCATCTTGTGTATGGGCTGAAGCCCCGCATAGTTCGTCACCAGCGGATAGCCTCGGTAAAGCCGTCCACCTTCGGAGATGGTCTGCATGCAAGCCACGGAGACGGAAGCGAAGTTGCCACGCTTGCTCATTCGGGAGCAGTTATCTGCAACAGTGCGCCAGTTGCCTGGCAGCTCGGCATCTTTCTGGGGATAACGGGCCGTTCTCACAATGACCCACTCCGGACCGTCGTTGCCAACAAACCAAACCGAGGGATCGACGCCAGGGTTGGCTTGCCATGACATCAGCTCATGGCCTTCTTTTTCGATCTGTTCACGGACCACCTGGACTGCAAAGTCTTGCAACTCCCAGTCAGTCATTTCGATTTTCTGGTCGTTGATTTCAGCTGGTGGCTCGATGAGCTTCTTAGTTCTCGCGTCTTGCACGCCCCAACCAGGGAGGGCGGCCTCCCATTTGCCATCACGCCGTCGCATCGGCATTAGACAGGCGTGCCCTTTGCACCCGTCGGCTACGCTCAGTAGCCCCTGAAGGCTTCCAGGTCCCTCTATCCGCCCCTCTTCGTCCTCGACCCTCAAGAAGAAAAGCTGGTTCCCCAGTCGAAACGACAAGTGTTCAAGGAAAGGAGGGTTCAGATGCGCCCTCAACCAAGCGTTGAGCTGACCACCCGCCGCGCGCTCGATGTGCATACCAGCGGCTTGCCAGCAACGGGCAAACTCTGGTGTCACTTCGGACATGGGGATGTCATGCATCGGTACTCCTCAAATCATTTGACAAAGAAACTCTTTTTAATCTTATAAGATGTTATCAGAGTTGTTATCATTACGATACAGTGGTATCGTGACAATGGCAATATTTTTAAGAACTGTCCAGCCTACATGACCCGAGTTGATAAAGAGCTAGCCCAAGCGCCCCGTTCGCAAGTGGAGCGGCTCGCCTATATAGAAGCCAGGCTGTACTTTCTCGGTGAACTCCAGAGGCAAGACATTGCCCATAGGTTCTCTGTCGCCTCAGTCCAAGCCAGTAGAGATCTTTCCCTTTACAAGCAACTTGCGCCCAAGAATCTGGACTACGACTATCGGGGGCGAATCTATCAACCGTCTGACAAATTCAAACGCATCTTCGAGCTCTCCACTGAGAACGTTTTGTGGTGGCTGAAATCCGGACTAGGCGATGGCTTGCCCAACCCCCCTGGCCTGCCCACGGAGTCTGTAAATACGCTCTGCATTCCAGATGGTGAAATGTTGGCTCAAGTGACCCGAGCCATTTATCGCCACAAAGTTTTAGAAATCAAATACTTATCGCTATCCAGCGGCTACAAAACCCGCCAGATTGCCCCCCATGCATTGGTAGATAACGGCAAGCGATGGCACGTTCGCGCATTCGATCGGGAAAACAACAGGTTTTCTGACTTTGTCATCAACCGCATCCAGTTTGCCCATGCCCTTGATGAAGATATTGCGGCCCATGAAGTACCCGCCGCAGATGGACAGTGGGCGCAGGTCGTTCATCTTTCTTTGATTCCTCACCCCAAGATCACTCATCAGGCAGCCATCGAAGCCGACTACCGCATGAAGGGACGGCGAATCGAAGTGTCTTGTCGGGCGGCAGTTGCTGGATACATGCTGAGACGCTGGGGAGTGGACTGTTCCGTAGACAGCTCCCTTAATCCAGAGGAGTACCACCTTGCACTCCAAAATATTGAATCCCTAGCCAACGCAGAGAGTGCTGACTTAGCTCCGGGCTACAAAAGAATAAAAGGACAGGCATGAGCGACAGCGCATTCTCACTCACATCCGCACTAGAGCAGTTACGCCTGAAACTGCTCGATCTGACAGGGCGCAATCGCCTCATCAATTTCAAGCACACCGCAGGCAAGTCGCTACAGTTTGTAGAAGGACACCCTGCCGCTATCTATCAAAAGCTGGTTGAGGCGAACAACAAAGCCAGCATCAGTGTTCTCGGACTGCCCGAACCCGCTCGCAGAGACTGGGTTGAACGCAATGGGCGTCTGCAGCGTCCCGAACCTCGAGAGTGGGCCAAGTCTGCTGGCGTTTCAACGGGCTACGACATCTCAGGCGCCGGGGAAGACTCTGATGAGTCAAATGTCAGAGCGCTGATGTACCCAGATGATCTGGCCAAGCACTGCCGCAAGATCGAACGCGAAGCCACCCTAGCGATTGAGGAAACCGGCGCGAACATGCTGTTCTTGGTGCTCGGGTTCTTGGAGTTTCCTGATCAGCGAGACAGCGACAAGACGTTCACGGCTCCGTTGATCAGCGTCCCAGTGTCCTTGCAAAAAAAGGAAGTTGCGGGCATCCAGCAGTTCTCATTGCAGTACACCGGTGACGACATCTCGGAAAACCTCTCACTGCGCGAGAAGCTACGTAACGACTTCGGACTGGTTTTACCGGAGCTCGCCGAAGAGCAGATTGATGTCAACGGCTACTTCGCCGAAATTCAGGCGATCATCAAAAAGCAACCTGGATTTGCACTGAAGCATCGCGTTTCCCTGTGCTTACTCAGTTTCAGCAACATGCTGCTGGTTCGAGACTTGGATCCAACCAAATGGCCGTCAAACGGTGATGAAAACTCCCTCATCGACCACCCAATCGTTCGGGAAGTATTCGAAGGCAGAGCCGATGACGGCGGAGCAGGTTTCAGCCTAGCGGAAGAACATCTGGTGGAAGAAGGCCCCGGAGCGAGCATTCCGCTCGTTTACGACGCCGACAGCTCCCAGCACAGCGCCCTCATTGATGTCTTGTCACTCAAGAAGAACCTGGTCATTGAAGGTCCTCCGGGCACAGGCAAGTCTCAAACCATCACGAACTTGATTGCAGCTTGCCTTGCCGAGGGCAAGAAAGTACTGTTTGTCGCCGAGAAGCTGGCCGCTCTTGAGGTCGTAAAAAACCGCCTATCACTCGCTGGTCTTGATCCGTTCGTGCTTGAGTTGCACAGCAACAAGACCAATAAAAAACGAGTCCTGGAGGAAATCGCCAAGCGAACGACCTTCAGACCAAACCACCCCAATGACCTTCCTCGTCTGCAACAGCAACTGGAAGCACACCGCAAAGATCTCAAAGCCTATACGGACTTGATTAACTCCATCGCTCACAACGCGTTTGGATTGACACTCCACCAAATCATGTGGCGTGCTGAAAAGCACCGCCAAGGTCTCAGCAACGAAGAGAGCATGCTGAGCCAGATCAACATCAGTGACGCGACTCAAATCTCCGAATTTGAGTTCGGTCGCCGTATGGACTGTCTCGGGTATCTTGGCTCTCAATACAAGTCAGTTGGTGGCTTCGATGCGAGCTGCACTTTCTGGGGCTTTTACCCTGAGCGGCTGATCCCAGGTGACGAGGTCAAGCTCACACAGTTGTTCGAAGCAGCCGATGGCTGGGGGCAGGCTTTGGTGGATTCCTCAAAGCACTTCTCGCAGGCTCTCGGGGGCCGCGTCCATAACCTTTCATTGGCTTTCAGCGGGGAGCAGCTGGCTGTACTCAAGCGCTTGCTTGAGACCGCGAATCAACAACTGCCCCTGCACCTGATCCCTGGCTTCTTCGAAGACGACGAGACAGGCGCAGCAGCTGCAAAAACAATCGAAGCGTTTGCGAAACAGGTCGAACAGTTCCACAGCTTAGAGGGTGCCGTCAAGGCTGCTCTCAAACTGGAATCGAGCGTCACGAAGTCCGGCGCAGATGATTTGAAGAGTCTGAAACGTCAAGCCGATAGCCTGGGCGCTGAGCTGGGCACGCTCAACGAACTGCGAAGTCTTCATCAACACCTTGTTGAGACGGCGGACAAACTCTCGGCAGCCAATATGGCTGTCATAAGCTTTCTCTGTGGGAAAAATATCCCCTATGACGGTTCGAAACAGAAACTGGAGCAATTGCTCAGTTTCACAGATCTCATACTGGATGCTCCTGAAGAGCACTTCCATCTTCAGACCCCCGGTCTGACTCGTGATGGCGCTGTCCAAGCCATCGATCAATTGCTTGCACTTCAAGCTGAGTGGACTGGACTCGAAAAGGAACTGGGTGATTCACTCTATGTGGACACCTTGCCGCATGAAGGAGACATCAAGCAAGCAATCCTGACTCTGCGCGAAGGCGATGCTTGGTATCGAATCCTCCAAGGGCGCTGGCGCAAAGCCGTGGGACTGCACAAAGCATTGCAGCGCACCAAACTAAAGATGCCTGGCCAAAAGCGGCTGGAACAGCTCGAGAAAATCATCAAACTACTGGGCCTCAAGGAACAGTGGAAGTCATCTCCGACCTGGACACAGTTCATTGGCTTGCCTGCGCCAGCGACACCGTCACCCTTAGAGGGATACCTCGCCTTAGCAAAGTGGAATCGCGGAATCAAAGTCGCGTCCGAGGACATCCAAGCCGTATTGATCGACCCAATCAGCTTCACGGCCGACCAGGCACGTGCCCTACGCCGCGAATTCTCAGCAGTCAAACTGGAAATCACAACAGCAATCTCAGCCTTCAAGAGCATCAACGAAAAGCTCAAGCGACTCTCTGAGCTCAGTGGAAGCCATCTGATTGAGAAAGTGATGGAGAAGACTGGGGAATTTACCGAAGCTCTTGAGGACCGATTCGAGTGGCTCGAGTTGGAGGCAAGAAGCCAAGCCACCTTCACTCAGGTGGTGACGGGCTGCGATGCGGCTTTGGAACGTTCTGCTTTGAAGTCACAGATACAAGCAAACGCTCGCGTCAAAACGCTCCTCGGCGAACTCTATTTGGGAGTGGACACCGACTGCGCAACTGCCATCGAAGCACTTTCATTTGGTCAAAGCATTGACGGCCTCAACTTGTCCCCTCAGGTCAAGTACAAGCTGCGCTCGGGACATCCCATTGAGACTTGTCGCACGCTGATTGCCGCGCTGGAGGATGTGCATACGGGCCTGCAGTACGTCGAAAACTTGATCGGTACTTTGTCCCAATTCGGCACATTTGAAATGGACACATGGACAGGAGCGCCAGCAGACGAAGACTTGGAGCTTTTTGTCAGTGCTCTACATGGTGCAGTTCAAAAGGCAGTTCAGGATCAGGATCTTCTGATTCCTTGGTCGCTGTATATCACTCGCCGCAAGGAAGCAAGTGAGCTGACCTTGAATGAATTCGTGGAGCTCTTGGAGAAGAAACGTATCAAGCCCGACGAGTTGACCGACGCTTACGCTTACTGCACCTACAGCACGATCACACGCGAAGCGTTCCGAAACATTCCTGAGCTGGGTCGTTTCACTGGACTCAAGCACAACCAGATCCGTGACGAATTCAAACGACTGGACAGGGAAATCATCTCACTACGTGGCAAGGCAATCGCCTACGAGTGCTCTCGCAAGGCTTCGCCTCCACCCGGCAGAAGTGGAGCCCGTGTAGATGACCGCACGGAAATGGTTCTTCTGAACTACCTCATGCCTCAGCAACGTCCACGTATGCCCGTTCGAAAAATCCTCACCCGTGCAGGTGGATCAATCCAGGCATTGAAACCTTGTTTCATGATGGGCCCACAAGCCGTGGCTCAATACTTAGCCCCAGGCGTCATCAAGTTTGACCTCGTCATCATGGATGAGGCGTCCCAGTTGAAGCCCGAGGAGGCGATCGGTTCTGTTGCCCGTGGCGGTCAGTTGGTGGTGGTTGGCGATCCGAAGCAGCTTCCCCCAACCTCGTTCTTCTCGCGAATGACGCAGGATGGTGATGGCGGGGATGATCATTTCACCACCACAGATGCAGAGAGCATTTTGGACGTCTGCTCGTCACATTTCAGACCGACACGATCGCTGCGTTGGCATTACCGCTCTCAACATCATTCTTTGATCGCATTCTCGAACCACAGTTTCTACCGTGGAAACCTGATCATCTTCCCATCGCCATATGGGCAAGGGGGCAAGCTGGGCGTACGGGCGGTTTACTTGGCCGATGCCATTTACGAGAACCAGACCAACCTGCGCGAGGCCAAACGGGTCGTGGAAGCGGTTGTCGAGCACATTGCAACCCGCCCCAACGAGTCCCTGGGCATTGTGACGCTCAACATCAAACAGCGTGACTTAATTGCCGAACTTTTGGAGGAACGTCTCAAGTCAGTTCGTGGGGCAGACTCCTATCGTGATCATTGGGCAGTCGAAGGTCAGCCTCTTTTCATCAAGAATCTTGAAAACGTCCAAGGCGATGAGCGCGACGCCATCGTCATCTCTACGACCTTTGGCAAACCAGCAGGCTCAAGTGCAGTCAGGCAAAACTTTGGCCCAATTAGCCGTCAAGGTGGCTGGCGACGTCTCAACGTGCTGTTCACGCGCGCCAAGAAATCCATTGCCATCTACACCTCTCTGCGGCCCGAAGACATCGTGATGGATGGAACCACACCAGATGGCACCAAGGCATTGCGCAACTACCTTGAGTACGCGCGTACAGGTTCACTGACCACCTACGAAGAAACAGACCGCGAACCAGATAGCGACTTCGAGATCTCCGTCATGGACATGCTTAAGCTGCGTGGCTATGAAGTTACGCCTCAGTTAGGCGTGGCGGGTTATCGCATCGATATCGCCGTCAAACATCCGGACGCACCTGGTTCATATTTGGCCGCCATCGAATGTGATGGAGCTTCCTACCACTCTGCCCTGTCTGTACGTGACCGCGATCGTATTCGCCAAGAGATCCTTGAATCACTTGGTTGGCGTGGCCGCATTTGGCGCATCTGGTCTACAGACTGGTTCCGCACGCCAAGACAAGAAACCGAGAAGCTCATCAGTTTCCTTGAAGATCAGCGCGCAAGTTGGAAACCTGAGCACGCCTCCGGCGAGTCTTGGATCGAAGAGGGTCAGGGAGCGGGAAAACCAATAGCTCGCGTAATTCAAGAAGTTGAACAGGTTGAAAACAGTGCGCAAGCCGAGATTGAGCGTGAGGCAATTAGCTCGGTGTTGATCGACACAGAGGATGATTTAGAGATCGAGGTTGGCGATGTGATTCGCTACGTGGATCTTGCCAAACCGAACGATGTGCTGACTGTCCAGATAACTAGTGGCAAAGACGACTTTTCGAACGGCATCGTCCATGAAAGCCGTCCGCTTGCGCAAGCTCTAATCGGAGCAGTCATAGGTGACGAAGTGGTTCTCCATCTTCCAGGCACTACGGCAAGAAACTTCGTCGTCAAAGAAATTATTAAGAGTAGCCAATCGTGATTGAAGACATCAAAAAAACCTTATGGGCATCGGCTGACAAACTGCGCGCCAACATGGACGCTGCCGAATACAAGCACTTGGTACTCGGACTTATATTCGTCAAATACATCTCTGACGCTTTTGTGGCCCGCCAAGCCGAACTGAAAACTCGCCTGTGCGATCCGGCCGACGAACTCTTTTATGGCGATGCTGCCGACGAAGACATAGCCGCCGAACTTGAAGACCGCGACTACTACACCAGCGAGAACGTGTTTTGGGTGCCCGAAGGTGCCCGCTGGGAAGCCCTGCGTGCCGCCGCGCCGCAGTCCGACATTGGCAAACGCATTGATGATGCATTGACCTTGATCGAAGCAGATAACCCAAAACTTAAAGGCATCCTCGACAAACGATTTGCCCGCGCCCAGCTGCCCGACGGCAAGCTGGGAGAGCTGGTCAACCTGATTTCCACCATCGGTTTTGGTGACGATCCGTCTAAGGCGCGCGACATTTTGGGCCAGGTGTACGAATATTTCTTGGGTATGTTCGCCAGCGCCGAAGGCAAGCGGGGTGGGCAGTTTTACACGCCCGCCAGCATTGTCAAAACACTGGTGGCCGTGCTCTCGCCCAGCAAGGGCCAGATTTACGATCCGTGCTGCGGATCGAGCGGCATGTTCGTGCAATCAGAAAAATTCATCGAAGACCACGGCGGCAAGCTGGGCGATGTGTCCATTTATGGGCAAGAGGCCAACCCCACCACCTGGCGCTTGGCGGCCATGAACCTCGTCATTCGGGGCATGGACTACAACCTGGGCAAAGAACCTGCCGACACTTTCACCCGCAACCAACACCCCGACCTGCGGGCCGACTTTTGCTTGGCCAACCCGCCTTTCAATATCAGCGACTGGTGGCACGCCAGCCTGGACGGTGATGCGCGCTGGGTCTACGGCACGCCGCCGCAAGGCAACGCCAACTACGCCTGGCTGCAACACATCCTGCACCACCTCAAGCCCACGGGCAGGGCGGGCATTGTGCTGGCCAACGGCGCCATGAGCTCCAGCCAAAACAGCGAAGGCCAAATCCGCGCTGCGATGGTCGACGCCGACGTCGTGGAAGTGATGATCGCCCTGCCGGGCCAACTGTTTTTCAACACGCAAATCCCCGCGTGCTTGTGGTTCCTGGCCAAGCAGAAAAAGCGCAAAGGCGAAGTGCTGTTCATCGACGCCCGCAAACAAGCCACCATGATCAGCCGTGTGCAAAGCGAGTTGACCGACGAAGTGATCGAGCGCATCAGCCAAACCGTGGCCGTGTGGCGATCAGGGTCTGACGAATACCAAGACATTGCAGGCTTTTGCCGTAGCGTGCCGCTGGCCGAGATTGCCCAACACGGCCATGTGCTCACCCCCGGCCGCTATGTTGGCGCCGAAGAAGTGGAAGACGACGACGAAGCCTTTGCCGACAAGATGCAAACGCTGACTGCCAAGCTGGGCGAACAAATGGCCAAAGGCGCAGAGCTGGACGCACTGATCCGCCAGAAGCTGGGGGGGCTGGGGTATGAGTTTTGAGTTCTCCACGCTCTATCGTTTTGCCGATCTCCTCTCAGAACCATTACGTAATGGCATCTACAAAACTAAAGAACATCACGGGCGTGGCGTAAAAGTAGTGAATATGGGAGAACTCTTCGGTCATCCTCGTCTGAGGGATGTGCCGATGAAGAGACTTGAGTTGACAGAAGGGGAGTTACGTAAGTCAAGTCTCAGGGAGGGCGACCTGCTGTTCGCAAGGCGCTCCTTGGTAGCTGCAGGCGCAGGCAAATGCACCATTGTTAAAGAAATAGCCGAACCAACTACTTTCGAGAGTTCAATTATCAGGGCGCGTCCTAACGAAAGCCTCGCTGATAGCGACTATCTCTATTACTTTTTCTCATCGCCGCAGGGTCGGGAGTTGATGGGGACCATCTTGCGACAGGTAGCAGTTTCCGGTATCACAGGTGGTGATCTTGCAGAACTAAAAATTCCGTTGCCAAACCTCAATGAGCAACATAAGCAGGCTTCAGTACTGCAAGCGCTGGACGACCGCATCACTCTCCTGCGCGAAACCAACACCACCCTCGAAGCCATCGCACAATCCCTGTTCAAGTCCTGGTTCGTGGACTTCGACCCCGTCCACGCCAAGATGCAAGGCCGCGCCCCCGAAGGCATGGACGATGCCACCGCTGCCCTGTTCCCCGACAGCTTTGAAGAGTCGGAGTTGGGTGCTGTGCCGAAGGGGTGGCAGGTGATGCCTATAGGTGATGCGGTTGAGACTGTTGGCGGTGCAACGCCAGACACAAAAACTCCCGAGTATTGGGAACCAGCTGAGCACCATTGGACAACACCCAAGGATTTGTCTGGAATCGCATCGCCCGTTCTACTGAGTACCGAACGCAAATTAAGCAATGCCGGGATTAAAAAAATCAGCTCAGGTTTATTGCCCGTCGGTTCTTTGTTGATGTCATCGCGTGCGCCAATTGGTTATTTAGCTTTGGCTCAGACGCCAATGGCAATCAACCAAGGCTATATCGCCATGCCACCAGGCGGAAAGCTATCTCCGCTTTACATGCTGTTTTGGTGTCAAACTAACATGGACAACATCAAAGGTAGGGCTAATGGCTCCACATTTATGGAGATCAGTAAAAAAGCGTTTCGCCCAATCCCAGCATTAGTGGCCCCGCAGTCAATTCTCGACCCGTTTGACGAAGTTGCGAGGAGCCTATTCTCTCTTCTGGTTGAAAACGAAAAGCAGGCACAAACTTTGTCAGCGCTTCGTGACACCCTGCTACCCCGCCTAATCTCTGGCCAACTCCAATTACCAGAAGCGGTCAAACTTGAAGAGGCGTTGGAATGACAGAAGACCAACTCGAACAAGAAGCACTCGGCTGGCTGGCCACCGTCGGTTACACACCGCTCAACGCCCGTGATCTGGACCACCTGGATCGGCGCCTGACGCGTGCCAGCGACCGCGAGGTGGTGTTGGCTGCTTGCTTACGTGCAGCCATTGACCGGCTCAACCCGACTGTGCCTATCGCCGCCCGCGAGGACGCGTTTCAGCAGGTACTTGACTTGGGGCAGCCTGCTTTGCTTTCGGGCAACCGAGCGTTTCACCGTGTATTGGTCACGGGCGTGTCGGTGCAGTACCAAAAGGATGGCGAGACAAGGGGCGACTTTGTTCGCCTGATCGATTGGCAAGACGTGGGCTGCAATGAGTGGCTGGCGGTGCAGCAGTTCACCATCAAGGGGGCACGCCACACGCGCAGGCCCGACATCATTTTGTTCATTAACGGTTTGCCGCTGGTGCTCATTGAGCTGAAGAACCCGGCCGACCTGAACGCAGACATCTGGAAGGCCTACGACCAGATTCAGACCTACAAAGAGCAAGTAGCCGATGTGTTCACCTACAACGAGTTGTTGGTGATCTCCGACGGCACCGAGGCGCGCATGGGTTCACTGTCGGCCAATGCCGAGCGCTTCATGCAGTGGCGCACCATTGATGGCATGGAACTGGACCCGCTGGGCAAGTTCCAGGAGTTGGAGACTTTGGTGCGGGGCGTGCTGGCCCCGGCTTATTTGCTGGATTACCTGCGCTTTTTTGTACTGTTTGAAGACGATGGCACGCTGGTCAAAAAGGTGGCGGGCTACCACCAGTTTCATGCGGTGCGTGCAGCGGTCGAGCAAGTGGTGACCGCAGCCAGCACCAACGAAGCCACGCGCCGTGGCAAGGGCGGCGTGGTCTGGCACACGCAGGGCAGCGGCAAGAGCATCACCATGACCTGCTTTGCCGCCCGCGTGATGCAAGAGCCCCGGCTGGAGAATCCGACCATCGTGGTCATCACCGACCGCAATGATCTGGACGGGCAGTTGCTGGGAGTGTTCAGCCTGAGCCAGGACCTGCTGCGCGAGCAGCCCCAGCCTGCCACCACGCGCCAACGGCTGCGCGAGCTGCTGGACAACCGACCCTCGGGTGGCATTGTGTTTGCCACCATTCAGAAGTTCATGCCCGGTGAAGACGAAGACACCTTCCCGGTGCTGAGCCAACGGCGCAACATTGTGGTGATTGCCGACGAGGCGCACCGCACGCAATATGGCTTTGAGGCCAAGCTCAAATCGCGCAAAGTCAATGGCAGCGCAAGCACAGCGGTTGCATATGCCACTGTCGGCACTCCGACGGCAGCCAGTGCAGCCAACTTTGCGCAACCTGAATACACCGCCAAATATCAGGCGGGGTATGCCCAACACCTGCGAGATGCATTGCCCAACGCCACCTTTGTGGCCTTCACTGGCACACCTGTGAGCAGCACAGACCGCGACACGCGCTCAGTGTTTGGCGAGTACATCCATGTGTACGACATGCAGCAGGCCCAAGAAGACGGCGCGACAGTAGCCATTTATTACGAAAGCCGCTTGGCTAAGCTGGGCCTGATCGAAGCCGAGCTCGGCCACCTAGACGATGAAGTGGACGAGTTGGCTGAGGACGAAGAGGAAAGCGCACAGGCTAAGCTCAAGAGTCGCTGGGCAGCTTTAGAAAAAGTAGTGGGTGCTGAGCCGCGCATTGCTAGTGTGGCGGCAGACTTGGTGGCTCACTTTGAGGAGCGCAACAACGTGCAAGACGGCAAAGCCATGGTGGTGACCATGAGTCGCGAGATTTGCGTGCACCTGTACAACGAGATCACACGCCTTCGCCCCGGCTGGCACAGCGACGACCCAGAGCAGGGTGTGATCAAGATCGTGATGACGGGCAGCGCGAGCGACAAGGCGCTTCTGCGGCCTCATATTTACAGCGGCCAAGTTAAGAAGCGGCTCGAAAAGCGTTTCAAAGACCCGAAAAACCCGCTGCAGCTGGTCATCGTGCGTGACATGTGGCTCACGGGTTTTGATGCACCGTGTGTGCACACCTTGTATGTGGACAAGCCCATGAAGGGCCACAATCTAATGCAGGCCATTGCCCGCGTGAACCGCGTTTTCAAAGACAAACAAGGTGGACTGGTGGTGGACTACATCGGCATTGGCGAAGACCTGAAAGCCGCCATGAAGGAGTACACGGCCAGCAAAGGCCGAGGTAAGCCTACGGTGGACGCCCGCGAGGCACTGGCTGTGATGCTGGAAAAACTGGATGTGCTGCGAGCTATGCTGCATGGCTTCGACTATTCAGGCTTTTTGACGGGTGGGCACAAGACGCTGGCGGGCGCTGCCAACCATGTTCTGGGTCTTAATTCAGACAAAGAGCGCGACGGTAAAAAACGCTTTGCCGACCATGCTCTGGCAATGAGCCACGCCTTCAGCCTGTGCTGCACTTTGCCCGAGGCTAAGGCGCACCGCGACGAAGTGGCGTTCATGCAGGCGGTCAAGGTGATCCTGACTAAGCGCGAAGCCAGCGCTCAGCGCAAGACCGATGAACAGCGTGATCTCGCGATCCGTCAGATCATCAGCTCGGCGGTGGTGTCTGGCGAGGTGGTGGATATTTTCGAGTCAGTCGGACTGGACAAGCCTAACATCGGCTTGCTGGACGATGATTTTTTGGCGCAGGTACACAACCTACCCGAAAAGAATCTGGCTGTGGAGTTGCTGGAGCGGTTGCTGCAAGGCGAGATCAAAAGCCGCTTTGCCAGCAACGTGGTGCAAGATCGCAAGTTCAGCGATTTGTTGGCCGATGTGATTCGCCGATACCAAAACCGCAGTATTGAAACCGCGCAGGTCATGGAAGAGTTGATCGCAATGGCCAAAAAGTTCCGCGAGGCGGCCAACCGAGGTGACCAGCTGGGCCTGCGTGAGGATGAAGTAAAGTTTTATGACGCGCTGGCCAATAACGAATCAGCCGTTCGCATGCTTGAGGACGAGACCCTCAAACAGATTGCCCAAGAATTAACTCAAAGCTTGCGCGAAAACCTTACGGTGGACTGGTCAGAACGTGAAAGTGTTCGAGCCAAGCTTCGGCTAATGGTCAAACGAATTTTGAAGAAATACAAATACCCACCCGATCAAGCCGACATAGCAGTTCAGCTCGTACTTGAGCAAGCACAAGCTCTTGGAGAGGAGTGGTCTCATCAAGGAATTGAAGCATGAAAGCCCATCTGACAACCCACGCGATCTTCGACACGATTCCTTTGCGAATTGGTGTTGTTCTTTCAGATCGAAAGGTCTTCCTTGAAAATCTTGTTTATGACGAGGCCGGTACTGATCAGCAAAATCGTCGCGAGTTGGCTGACAACCGTTATCACGTGATCGCCAACCTCGTAACTCTCTACCCGACTAGGAAAGATTTAGGTCGGTGGAGGCTGGTAGTTAAAGACAGCCAGGATTCACAAAAGCTACCTCCTGTTTTCACCGTTCTCCCAACGGAATCTGATATCAGGACTGAGGCAAATCTGACGAAGGCGCTCTCTGATGCACGTCAGTCTGGAGACTCAAGAATCACCCCTGAATTTATTCGCGACATTCTTCATCCTCTTTACAAGAACGGTCAGCTGAGAAATCAGCAGAATCTCTCTGACCTATTGAGCAAGGACCAAGTCGAAGGTCTCGTTTCAGCACTTGAAGAAGCCAACGAAACTCAACGAGCACTCCTTGCTCGCATCTCTGAACTCGAAGCCAAAGAGGCCGTTCAGGATCAGGAAATGTCCAAGATCAATTACGAGAACCAGGTCATTGATGTGACCGAGCAAGCGATTCTTGAAGACGCCGTAGTTGTCACGATTCAACGCCAAAGAGGCCCGACGCAATACACGCAAATCAAGCTTAGCAACGGTCTCAAGTTGCTCAAGAAATGGGATATCCCCGGGACACTTGCGAAAGCCACCGCACTCAAGGGCAAGTACGTTCGGACAACTGTTTGGAACAAAGTCGGAAGCAAGCCGACCGACAGGGACTACTGGAATCCCACGGTTTGGTTTGAGGACATCTACGAGATCAACGAAATCTCCAATGAGGAGCCAAGATGATCAATCACACGATGGTGCTCACTATCAATGGCACTCGACGCTCGGAAAAAGCGGGAGGCCTAGACGATGGCGAAGTCTCAACGTTTGAAAACAAGCCTGGGGAATATCGAGATGATCTTCAAACGGTTGAAGATTTGATCGAAAACATCAACCATTCGGCATACATGCGCGGCGAGTGGATTTCCTCAATGAAACTGGACGGACGAGACATTGTTGAAGAGCATGCACTAAAAATTCTTCAGGAAAACATGCTCAACATCGGTGAGTCAGCAATTGAACTCTCACAGGCAGGAATGTTTTCCGCCGCAGATCTTGAGGACTTGATCACTTTTCTTCAATCAATCAAGGCCAAACATTTCGACGACAACTTGGAGGACACCGATGAATAAGTTTTTTATATCCGCTTTGCTTCTTCTTGGATTAGCGGGAAGTGCAGTGGCATGCAACACCGAGTACAACATCACGCTGCAAACCTTTGGTGAAGGTGTTTTGGTGGAGCTTCGATCTGGCAACCCAGGAAACTCTCGAGTTGTTCAATCTAGAAGAAGCAATGGCGGTGCAGTGAATTTCGGGAACCTTTGCCCTGGAAATTACTTTCTTGCAATCGGCAATGGCGACTCCGTTAACGTCACACAAACACGGTATTTCGAGGCCGATGCGATCTATACAGGCAGCATCGTCATGCAACGCGGGAGTGGCAACGTTTCAAACAAGTCAAGAAAGAGCCTCTAACCATGCCTGCGTCCACACCTAGCGCTCCTAAGCATCAGTTCTTAAACTGTGAAATGGAGTTTGAGTGCCCGAAGAATTGGTTCGAACTTACTAACACCGAACAAGCAGGCGTGAAGCATTGCTCGACATGCCAGAAAAACGTCTACCTTTGCATCACTCAGGACGAGTTAGATCATTTTGCAAACAAAGGTGAGTGCATCGCGTTCTTTTCGGACCCTGATCTTCAAACCCGTTTCAAGCTCTCCCGTGAAAAGGCCGAAATAAATCGAAATGATCGAGTGATACGCCTAGAAAGAGTCACGTTAGGACTGCCCCGCAGTGCCAATCGGGAGAGACTTACAAGCTTTCTTGATGGGTGGGATGAAAGTGTGATGAAAAAATCGGATGACAAATGAACGAAGCCACCGATCAAGAATATCCCGAAGAACCACTAGATCTATCTCAGTATCCATATCTTGACGCACCAGACGCGCTCGTGATAGCTGCGAGCGATGGCAATGGTCGGTTAGTTCATTACTTGCTTGAATCAGGGCACGACATCAATTTCCGCGATGAAGATGGGCGCACAGCTCTGTTTATGGCTGTCGACGAAACATACTATGCCTTAGCCATATTTTTACTTGAACGCGGCGCAGATCCAAATATTCCAGACAATGAAGGGGATACACCCCTGGACATTGCCAAATACTCACATCTATACAGACACAGCAAAGTTACAGAAATGGTTGATGCATTGATCAAATTAGGCGGGACTTGCAAGAACGGCCCGTCTGCAAGAGAGCTCCTAGATGACAAGATCCATGAAGGGTTTGCACACGCTAGCGCGATGAAAAACTTTTTTGCCTTGATCGAAAAAAACAAGAAAGACTAGAAGCAATTTTCTTCCGAACAATCCTGACTCCGGACACGAAAAAAGACCCGACTTGTACTAAGACAAGTCGGGCTTTATTTTTATGGGTCAGCAATTGATTGTTTCAGATACCAGCGCTGAACTTCCAGCAGCATCAAGGTAGTCTGGGCTGCATCCTCGCTCAACTGTTCGCAACTCACCTCTCTCGCATCTCTTTGGGTAGCAGATAGAGGGTCGGAGCGGGCTGGAGCAGCTCTGGCGGAAGCTTCGGAAAAGGAGGGCATATCCCCGCCGCAGGTTGCGGGGATGTCGCACACCCTGCCAACACGATTGTTAGGCTTGTGATCAGCCAGAAGTTTTGACCTTTTTGAGAATTCATGTGATATCTCCTGCGTGATTTGAGATTGGGACTGACGCACATCAGCAACGCGTTGCTCTTGCTTGGCCTGTACCAGAGCGAACTTATTCTTTTCAGCGTCCCAGGCCATCTGAACACGGGACTCCCCGATTTGCATTCCGCACAGCAATGCTGTGAGCAGCAGGAGTGCATCCAGGATGTGTGACCAGTTGGCCAACAAGAATCGGTTGAACCAGCTCACGGAGCACCTCCATCCAAGGCCAGCAGGTTGTGCTGCTTGATCAGACCAATGACCTTGTCCGAATAAGCCGGATCGGTGGCATAGCCTGCCTGTGCCAGCGCCTTGGCAAATGCCTGGGCCGTGGTGCAAGTGAAGCAAATCTTGTAGCGCGGGTTACGCTTAAGAAATGCAGCGTGGTCATCCACACTGGCTTGCCAGCTCGGATACTTGCGCCACAAAGCAGGCACCACCACCCACTGCCCCTTGATGAACTCCTTGGTGTTCATGGTGAGGGTCTGACCGCGCCAGAGGCTGTCCGCCTTGATGCCGAAGAGGTTGTTGCCGGTCTTGGCCAGCGCAGACTCCCCCCACCCTGACTCAAGTGCTGCCTGAGCAATGGTGATACTGGCTGGAACGCCTGTAGCCTTAGCTGATGCAACGGCGGCCGTTGTGAGCCGCATGATGAATTCACTTGGATTCATATAAGCTCCTTCACGTCCTTGGCCACCTCATCAATGGAGTCGTCACGGCGCTTTTCGATGAAAGCAAATGTCCAGCGCACCATCGCCCATCCTGGCAGACCACAGGCAAAGATCAGTCCACCAAGAGCACAGAGCCCCACCGTTGAAAAAGCCCAGTGATGTAGTCCAAAGTGCTCGACGGTCATCGCACCACCACCGATGCTGGACACCACGGTGCTGATCAGCCCAACTGCCCACTCCCGTTTGTTGCGAGGTGGCGTCATCAACATGACCACCACTGCAGCCAGGGTGGCTCCACTGGCAGCCGCTGCGGCGGTTCCACCAAATGCTTTGTAGGCCACCGCTGCTCCAGCGACCCCACTGCTTGTAGGTTCTGGCATTCGTTTCTCCAAAAAAAAGCCGCCAGGGCGAACCATGGCGGCGGTTTAAAAAACGGTACGGTCAGTTCAGGCTGCAACGACCGCGATCGGAAAGCTCCTGGATGGTCTATCCCGAGATGGTTTCACCTGCTCAGAAAATCCGAAGATGTCCTTGCGCTCATCGCGCAGTTCACCTTCAATGTGAACGGGAACCAGTCCGGTGAGGAATTCAACCCCGGCGGCAAAGATGGGCAGTGCATCCGAATAGGCGTTTTCGCAGGACACGTCCCACAGCGGCCCCTGCAGAAACATGCACGCACCCTTGCAGACCTGGAGCACAGGGCAGCCAGGGCATTCCTGTCGGTGAGACCAGTGCGTTGCCGTCTTGAGCGCTACTTCCTGCATCTGACTGATGTGCCCAATGCGGTGAGCCTCACCATTTGGCGCTACAGCAGTCGCACTGACGTTCTGGCAGGTCAGGACATTACCTTTGAGGTCCACAGCAATGGAGTCTGAACGGTCCATACCGCACTTTTGTCCCAGGCTCGAAGCTGGGCGTTTGAACCTCATGGAATTGACAAAGGACATCGTCCGATCCCGCACGCTGGAGATGCGCCCTGCCTTGCCATGCCGGATTTCATGAAATGCCAATCGCCGGAATGCATGAAATTCCTCAGGTTGAAGGGATAGAGCTTGGCCTCCATCGTCGTAGGCATCCACAAACCCACCTTCCCCAATCATGACTTTCGAGTCCCCTGTGAGGTTCTCAAAGAATGCCTGTACATCAGCCCGAGACTGGTTGGAGCGGTTGATCATGGCGTTAAAGCTGAATCGCCCTTTAGGTGCCAGGCGCTGGTAAAGAGCCAGGATGGCTTGACGGGACCGTGGGTCAGCCAAGGGGTCAGGACCACGCACTGATTGGCCATGCCCATCATGGGAGATGCTGACTGTGAACCCCAGCTCATCAAGCCACTGATTGACTTCGGGGTTCAGCAAGGAGCCATTGGTGATCACAGAAACCCTGGCCTGCGGAAATTTCAAGCGCAGAGCCTCGGCCAAAGGCCGCAGGGTCTTGATGTACACCAGTGGCTCCCCGCCCCAGAACTCAATCGCCTCGGGTGGCGAGAGAACCCAGCTGTCCAGCGAATCCATGAAGCCCGTCACATCCGCAGGGTTGGTCTCGTCGTTGCGCGCCACGAAGCGCTGGGAGCAATACTCGCAGGCGTAGTTGCAGGACAGGCCCAGCGAAATCTTCAGGATGCGTGGAGAGATTTTCCCAAGCGGTGTTTCTCTGGAAGTCACTGGGGCCACCAGCGGGGTAGCCTGCAGCGAAGGGTCCACCGTCTGCACCACAGAGCGTCCTTGAAGGTCCGTTAGGGACGAGTCCATGTTGTCGTATAGCAATGGCACCACGGCTTCTGTGCGCGGATCCAAAGCAGTGATCAGAAATTTAGCCATTGAGTCTTTCCACCTTGATGTTCAAAAGCACCTGCACAAACGGTGCATCCACGAGAGAGTCGCCGGGATACGGCTTTTGGAAATGAACAGCCCGAGCGTCAAATGCCACCAGCAAGCCCCTGTGGGGCTTGATCCAGTACTTGGCGTTCTGCTCCCAGGGCATCAGGCGTTTGCCAAAGCCAGATGAGCGCCAGTCCGGATTGCAGATGGCAAACGCATTCGGTCCATATTGATTGACTTGCGAGTGAAGACTCTGCCCTGGATCGAGCTCAGGGCCATTTGGGAAGTACACCGCCTGCAAGTCGCATTCGTCTTCATCCGAATGCGGCATGATTTCAACGCCACAGGTGCGAACCACCTCACGGCCTTGCAGATGGATGATTCGACCCTTCGGACCAATGAAGTCCCGCTGCAGAACAAGCAGTGCCTCGCTGGCCAACATGGAGGCAAGGCTTACTGATCCATCGAATATGTCGTGTGGCTTGCGATCCCAGATCTCACCGCCGGTATTCATGTCCGAATGGACTTGGACCAGATCCACGCAAAGGGATCGGTCAAATTCGGTGCCCAGGTTCAACGCCCAGATACCTGCCATGGTCGGAAACAGCTCAAGCCTCATAGGACATTCACCATCAGGTCATCGGTACCGGAGAAATACTTGAAGCCGACCTTGATCTTCGAGCTGTCTCCCGAAGTCATACCGTCAGGTCGGAAACTGGTGGCACCCTGCCCACCCACAGTTTTGATACGTCGGTTTACCAGATACCCCGAAGTAGCCTCCAAGTACACCTCGGCATCCCTGTCCATGATGGGCACACCATCTGGCGTCTCCAACCTGAATTCAATGAAGACCTCGGAATTGACCTCGGCATTGACCGAGCTGCCCCCTACGAACCGCACAACAGGCAGCGTTTCCTCGCGCACCAACGCCAGCGTGATCGCTGGGACAACCTCGATGTCCCGCCCGGCTTTGATCAACTCGGGAGAAAACACGTTGAATCCGAGAGTCCAGTCCTCAAGCGGAGAGGACTTGAATGGCACCAGAATGTGTCCCAACGGATGAGTCTGCAGTACCGTTGCGTGATAAGCCTGTGCATCCATCTTGGACGCCAAAGTAGCCGCATAAAGATTGGACGTCTGCTGGAAAAACCCCGCTGGCGTTCCGTACCGCTCCATGACGCCGACTGGTGCATAAAGCATGAAACTGGCGTGATCCGAAAACTCTGCATGCTGCCGCAGCGAGTTCAGATCCAAGGTCCGTTGACAAATCGGTTCCCCAAATACCCCGAAGTCACCGCGCCATTCGGAGATCAATGATTGGTCAAAAAACTTGCCACCATTAGCGTGGTCTTTCGCTGGATCACCTATAAACTCACGTTGCATGATGGCGCGAACACAGAAGGAAAGACTTGATCCATCCAACCCCACATCCAGTGCGAACGGGGGATTTTTGTTGCCGATATAGAGCTTCATATTCCCTCCTCAGCAGCAGTTGCAATCGCAATTGCAGTTGTAGCGAGTGGTTTGTGATCCAAAGCTGATCGTTGAACCACCGTCAACGAGTCGAAGCATGTAGATGCCGGAATAGGGGGCAAAGTCGCCGCAGTTGTAGTAGTCACCGGTATTGGCCGTGCAATTCGGTGCTCCTTGCCAACCTGCGCTCGGGTTTGAACTCCGAAAGCAGTTGCTGACTGCACTGAAAAAATAGTCGTGCAGCCAGCCGTAATTGGCGGTCCACATCTGGCCACTGTTGTTCATGTACATGTCCCAGTTGCCATCGGATTTCAGAAATCCCATGAGTCCCTGGTTGTGGTGCAAGAAGCGAGTACCCCAGTCCTGGTCCACCATGTCCAGGTAATTGGCCGTACTGGAGATCTGCAGGCGTGGCACCGTCAGCGTGCCGGACATGGTGTCTCCGGATTTGGCCACGCGGCTGGACAGGTCGATCGGCACGGTGGAATTTCCATTCACATCCGGCCCATAGCCGTTGACCGAGCGCACAAAGGCTGTGGAGTCGTAGCCATCGAGCTTATCGGCGTCGGCTGCCTTGGCCGTGATGCCCAGGTACGCAGCGTTGTGGTTGTGTCCCAGCGCGGCATAGGCAGCATCGTGGTTATGCCCAGCCAGCGCGAAGCCTGTCGAGTCAATGCCATCGAGCAGGTCTGCATTGGCCACCTTGCCCACTGTGGCCGACAGGTCAATGACCATCTTCCAAGTGGCGGGGCTGACCACGGTGAGGACGTAGAGCTTTTGCTCATCGGTCCTGAAACACGGCATGCCTTGCTGTAGGTTCACCGTCGGAAAGGAAGTGCCACTGGAGAGTGAGAGCGCCGTCTTGTCGTTGTTCAGGATCTGGGACAAGGAATCCGAGAGCGTCGTGGAGGATGGGATTTCGGTGTAGTTCTGCATTTGGTTTCTCTTCAGTAACCCTGTGCGACCCAGGAGATGGCCCCGGTCACTCGCGTACCAGAGGTGTTTTCAAGGACAGCGGTAAAGCCGGTGGTGGTGACTGAACCCAGGATTCGGGGGACGGATACCGTGGTGCCGCCTTTGAAGGTCAGCGTGACTTCAGGTGCCACGCGGAACTGCCTGGTGAACACCACGGTCACGCCATTGGCGGCTGTGACCACCTGCGCCGTGCCCCGATCAAAGACATCGGGAACGTCCACCGTCACCCTCAAGCCATCGATGTAGCCACGGTCGGCATTGCTGGAAGTCAGGATCGCCCTGAAAAGCGCCCGCTGGTAGGTGTAGTCGCCCTGGATGAAATCCCGGAAGTTGGAGTACCCGGGGGGATGACCGGACTCCAGGATGTCCATGAAGTCCTGCTCGGTGATCTCGGTGCTGGCAACGATCATGTCGCTAATGACACCGTTGGCCCGGCGACGGTACTGCTCGGCCAAGCCAAAGACTTCACTGAGTTTGAGCGTCTGGGCACGCTTGAGTGCCTCGCCAATCGCAAAGCCTTCATTGATGGACCGCCGATATGCGACGGTACGCCCCAGCGCTTCGGCAAAGCTGACCGCTTCCGAGATGCGTTTGACCTGAGACTTGGCCAGCGTGTCGCTCATGCCAAAGCTCTCAGCCTGAGCCTTGGTCATCCCCTTGGCGGGTTTCTCGGCCAGGCTGAAACTCTCGGAGACCCTCAGGATGAACGCAATGAGGTCGGTGTAGGTCTCGGCCAGCGCCAGCGTCTCGTATTTGCGCCATACCAGCTGCCGCGCCAATCCCTCCCCCACCTGAAACACCTCGAACACGGCCTTGCTGCCAGAGCGGGCGTACTTTTCCGAGAAGGTCAGCGACTCGACGAAGCGCAGGACAAAGGCGATCAGGTCGGTGTAGGTCTCCACGAAGTTCAGGGTCTCGAACTTGTTGAGCGCCACAGTGCGGCTGGGCTTTTCCGAGAACGTCAGGTTTTCGGAACTGCGCTTGATGCCCAGTTTCTGGACCAACTCGGCAAAGCTCAGATCCGTGGCCACGCTCAGGGCATACACAGCAGGGTAAGCCGATGACCAGTTCTTGCCTGCCGTGGCGCTGCTCCAGGCGAACTTGCCGGACGTCCAGGTGTAGTTCGCCCCTGGAGAACTGGAAACGTTGACGGTCTCGGCCATCTCAAATGCCCGATCAGCTCATGGTGAAGGTGAAGACGGCAGTCAGGCTGTCGTCCACACCCTTGTTCACCACAGGGAAGACCACTCGGTCAAACATGATGCCCGCCGAAGCGGCATTGAAGACACCTGCTTCCGTGAGCGCCCCAGTAGCGTCACCGGCTGCGTAGCTGGCTGTGAAGGTGAACACCTTGGTGCCCGCAGTGTGGGCGTAGGTGGCCGCGTTGCGCTTGATCTCGGTGACCATCGCAGTCTGCGTGGCAGCAGCAGCAGTGGTGCCGGTACCCACTGCGATCCATCCCATAACCCCAGGGCGACTGGCCGAATTGCCAATCGCATCGGCCACGAAGTCGAAGCCGCCGTTGACGATGATGTTGTCCTTGTGGATCACCTCGACTTCGCCCGTGGGCTTGGCCAGCAGCAGCGTGATCGAGCCCTTGATGCTCATGCCTTCTTCAATCATGGAGTATTCCGTTTCTTTAAACAAAACGGGCGCTGCACCTTTCGATGCAACGCCCGGCGTGGTGGTGATGAGGATTCAGGTTTAGGTTCAGTACAGCTTGAGTGCCGTGTAACCGGCTGTGGGAAGCAGTGGGCTGCTTGCGCTTTGAACCTCTGCGCCCATCTTTCCGACAAAGAGCCTGCGCTCGGTGGCCGTCTGACACACGCCAATGCAAACTCGATCGCTCACGTTCAAGGGGTATGGCACCACGATTCGGTTGAACAGGTGGTCTTCCAGAAAGAAGCTGCCTGCCGCCGCATCGAACCCGACAAGCAAGCTCACTGCGGCCCCAGTAGCTGTCCAGATGACCGATGTGGTGATCTGGTTCGGGATGAACCAAAAGCTCACATGGAACACCCCCGGAATATTCACACCCCAGGAGACCCGTGTTGTGTCCTTGATGAGTACCCCGCTGCCGTAGCGCCCGTCGCCATAGCTCACGCCAACGGCTTCACTGCTCGCGGGGTTGCCATACCCAGCCAGTGCCCCATTGAGACGCCAGCCATACAGCTCACCCGCCTGCAACGTGTCTTCGCGCGCCATCTGGAAGCGGGCCTCGATGCTTTTGAGAGCGCCGTCATAGGTCCACTGCCGTTTGGCCGCATTGCCGCTCCAGACATAGTTCGCCGTTGACCAAGTCTCCCGGTCGTCCAAAGTGGCTCCGATACTGGCCAGTAATGTGTTCTGTGCCCGATAGCTGGTGGGCAGGTTCACCTCGAACAGATACTCAGACTGCGCCACGCCACTGTCCATGCGTAGCACGTCCAAGCTGTTGACCGACTCCACCGATGCGAAATGCTTCACCCCGGGAAACCGGGTGGCCTGCGCATCGATGGTGACCAGTAGGTTGGCATTCTGAGGCTGCGCTACAACAGTCGAGACGAAGGTGGCATCGTTAGAGTAGATGCCAGGCGATGCGATCGCCTTGATCCAGAAATTGCGCTCACCATCAAAGCCCGAGGGCAGCGTGAAGCTGCTGGACTTGACCTCGGCAATGAAGATCGAGGTGTCCCAGGCCGTGCCTTCGCGCAGCTCATAGGCAACCACCTCGGGCTCGGCATTGGGCAGCCACCGAAACTCCAGCCGGTTGGCAGACTGCACCACATCGAACTGTCGAACCGCAGCAGGTGCCAGCAGAGTCAACAGAAAGGTGGTGACGTGCTGGCTGTACTTGCCCGAGGTGTCGAAGGCCCGGATGAAGTAGTTGTACTGGCCAGATTCACTCTGGTCATGCACGAGCTGGGTGCCAGCGGTCTGCCCAACCAGAGTACCCGCATCCCAGCCCGTGCCAACGCGAACCTCGTACCCGGCCAGGTCGGCATCGGTGTTCGCGCTCCAACTGAGCATCAAATCGGTCGTGCGGCGCAGGACAAAAAAGTCCTGCACATCATCGGGCGGCTGCAGCTTGCCCAGGATGGCCTGACTCAGCGTGGCCGAAGCCCCAAGCTTGCCGGACACCCCTACGGCCCGCACGGTGAACACATAGTCCCCGGCCTCTGCGTTACGAATCTCCAGATAGGTGCTGGAGACGCGGGGCAAGGTGATGGTATTGCCACCATTGACCCGGTAGCCCACCTGGTACTCCAAAGCACCGAAGACCTGCTCCCAGCCCACCTGAATGAGCACCAGCGCCTGATCCTTAACCCGGTAAAGACTCTCAGTGACCGTGAGACCCGTAGGGGCCACCGGCGTAGTTGAAAGCACCGTGATGTCGCGCGGCTGCAGTGCCAGCCCCCGCTCGATGGCATCGTACTTGCTCGGGTTGTGTGCCAGTGCCGTGACCTCATGGATGCCTGGTTCGCTCTCCGCGATCTGCACCACCCTGAACAGTTGCGTCTCCACTTGGGTGGAGGCCAGCACCCAGATGGCACCCACCTGAGGTGCCGTAGAGAATGCGCTGGTCACACCGACTGTGCGGCCAGACAGGGATCCGACTTGGCGTTCCTCCACCGCTCCCGTGGGCAGCAGCACAGAGATGCGCCAAGATCCGGCGGGAAGGTCCTGATCCAGCGTGACGCTTACCGTGGTTGCCGCAACGATGCGTCCCCCCAAGCGCAGGCCACCCCGGCTGCTGTCTGCAACCTTGATGACATCGCCGGGACGAACAACAGCGCCTTCCAGCCCCGTGCGGAAAGTGATGATTTCCGATTCAGACTGCTCGGAGTACAGCAGCCACTTGCCCACCCGGTTGGCCTGGCCACGAGAGGTGCAGCCCATGGCCACCACATCGGCCTGCACCACACCATAGCGTGCAATGCCCGCTATGTCCTCGACGTATTCCACCTTCTGGCGGTAGAAATCATCAGGATCCACCCAACTGACCAGAGCCACGGTGTGCCTAGCCTTGGCGGACGATCCTTGGTAGGCGAACTCGCCACCCAGGACATTGGCAGCCGTGAATTGGTAGACAGGATCCTGGGGCGCATCCTGCGTGACCGTGATGGCACCGCCGGACCAATAAGCCATGCCCCGAAAGATCGAAGCCATGTCTTGCACCACCTTGTAGGCCTGCTCGCGGCTTTGCAGGTACAGGTTGCAGGTGAAGCGCGGCTCATAGCCGCCCAGGCCATTCGGCACAAGCTCGTCACAGTAGCGGGCCACCCGGTACAGCGCCCACTTGTCCACTTGCGACTCGGGAATGAAACTGCCCAGTCCGTAGCGGGTATTTGTCACCAGGTCATAAAAGCACCAGGCTGGGTTGTCCGTCCAGGCCACCTTGAAGGTCCCGTCCCAAACCCCGGTGTACGACCGGGTCTCGGGAAAGTAGTTCGAGGGGATCCGAACACGCAGGAGTTTGAGGTCATAGCTGCGCCGAGGAATTGAGGTGAACTGAGAGGCATCCACCCGCAGTGCCATCAGGGCGCTGTTGGGGTAGCGCAGCTTGCTCTCGATGACCTCGGTGTAGGACTCCAGAAACGTCTTGTTCTGTAGGCTGGTCTGGGTCGAATCGGCAGTGATGCGGCGCAGGCGCACATCCCAGGGACCGGTGCCAGTCAAAGGGATGTAGTAACTGCGCTGGTAGCGTGAGGTGGTCTTGCCGGACACCGTGTCGGCCAGAACCTGCACATACCCGGCTCCGCGCGCCTGCACGTCGATCGCATAGCTGACAGAGGTTCCGTTGAGGTCTCCGTTCGTGGTGTCTTGGAGCGTCAGGGTTGGGATGCTGACCTTGATGCGCACGGCATCCACATCAGGGTCGTTGATGGTTCGCACCACCGGCTGGTTGGCCTTGCACTCCACGCCCACGGCCACCTCGTTTTCTACCGAAGAAAAGCCGGGGACGTAGCTTTGCTGCTGGGTGCCGGGTCGGGTTTCGAGCGTGACCCCCGTGAAGTTGTAGCTCCCATCGGGATTCTGGATCGGGGTGTCATCGAGGTACACCGAGTGCAGGCCAGCAGCCAACCCTTCGATCTCACCTTCGCAGACCAGATCCACCACCCGGGCGTAGGCCTTGGAGCGCAGGCTGTCCGGCGCTTCTTGCGCCACACGGGCGCTGCCGCCTCCACCCTTGCCGCCACCGCCTGCGCCAATGATCAATCCAGACTCAGGGGTGTTCATACTGCGATCTCGTCCACATCAATTCCCGCGCTGATCACGGCCGAACCGACGATGAGGCGGCCGTAACCCACGGGTACGGGATGACCCTGCGCCGTGGTGTTGACCGCCCCGTTGAAGACATAACTGGGCTGGTTCTCAGGTCGCTCGGACGGATCCTGCGCCTTGGCCGTTGGAGCAATCATCTGGGCCACACCTCCCAAAATCATGGATGTGCCCACCGAATACAAAGTGGCCTGGGACAGGAAAGTGCCCGCTGCAGCCCAGCCCATCGGGTTCCACCAGGACACCGCGATCAAGGCAGCGCCCAAGAGGATCTGACCCAGACCGTTACCTCCTGCCCCAGATACTACCGGCGCGATAGTGATGCGTTGCTGGCCACTGGGCTCGTGCAACCGGTCCAGGCTCAAGGCGTCACGCCCAGCCAGCACCCGGTAGCCCACCCCGCGCTCACCCGAGGCCACCAGCTCCCGCTCGAATCTGGGAAAGTTGGCGCACAAAGCGCGCACGGCCTCAGCCGCTGAAGCCACCGCCATCCTGTGGCGTCGCCCGAAGCGCTTGCCCAGTTCACCGAGAAGAAGGATCGTGACCATGCAGGAACTCGTGTCTCAAGGTGTGGGTGGTGATCTTTTGCCAGTAGCCGCCATACACATCCCGGCTGGAGAGCCTGCCCTGCAGGTGATGAAGGATCAGGCCATCGTCCAGGTAGATTGCGGCGTGGTTGGGTACGGGCGATGCGACCTGCATCAGCAGGACATCACCCAAATTCATTTCACCTGGCTCCACCACATGAAAGCCTGCGCCAGCGAAGTTGTCGAGGTACAGGTTTTCGCCACGCTTCCACCACTCGTCAAAGCGGGTGAAATCCGGCAGATCGATGCCGCGCTCTTGGTCGTACCAGTCCCGGATCAACGAGTAGCAATCAAGCACGCCATGCGACCACTCGCGTCCGACCAAGGGTGCAGCGTAGCCTTGCGGGCGAAGCTCAATCCACTGCCCCGCCGGGAAACTCGCGATGAACCAGGGCAGCGCCGTGGCCTCGCAGGCCACACGGTCCGCCTGGCTGGGCTCAGGGCTCAAGTTGGGGTGAGAGTGAAACACCCCCACGATTTCGCCGAGCTGGTCGGCGCGCACATAGTCCTCGGGGTGGATCACAAACTGGTCGGTGCCCACGCCGATATTGCGGCATGGGACATAGGACTCCCGGCCCTTGTGAATGACGAGCAAGCCACAGGCTTCGCGGGGAAACTCCCGAGCAGCATGGGCCAGCGCCAGCGTCTGGTTGGTCTCGAGCATTACCGGATCAACCCCGCTGCAGGAAACCCGCCAAAGGGCAGCTCGGCGTTCACGCCAAAGCGCTTCTGACAGGACACCAGGCGTTTGCCGCAGGCATCCTGCGCTCGTGAGCTCACGGTTTCGTCATTGGCGTTGAAGTACGCAGTGCCGGTGTAACCGCACTCAGCACCCCGGTACTGCCAGGGACAGACGTTTTGCACGATCTGCCGCCGGGGCAGAGATACCCCTTCCAAATCAAAGGCAGCGGCTAACTCGAACTCGACCACATCGCGGGTTTCACGCGACTTGCGGTCAATGAAATACACATCGTCGGCGAATTCAGCCGTGGCGTCCGCTGTCGGGTTGGCCCCAGAGGCAAAGTTCACCGCATCCAGGTACTTCAGGAGCGTGCGCTTTCTGGTGACTTTGGCCCCCACGAGGTCCTGGTAGGACAGGATGAGCGCGGTGATGCTGCCTGTGACGTTGGCCACCTTGAGCTTGGGGCGCGGCACCTGACCGTTGCCGTTGAACTCGAAGCCTTCGGCTTGAATGGGAAACGGCTCGTAGGTGTTGCCCTGCCAGACCACCTGACGGCGCAGCTCATTGGTACCCGCGTGAAACCGAACCACCCCCTCGTTGAAGAGAGACAGGTCCAGCACAAAGAGCTCGATGACCGCGCTCGGGGCCAGCTTCTGAATTTCTGAGGTGATCGCTTGGCTGGTCATGACAGATCAAACACCTGCCGAAAGGTGGCGTGGATGTTTTCCAAATTGGGTTCTTCGATGCTGCGGCTCCATTCCTCACAGAGGAACTTGCCCACAATGCCGCTCGGGGTGGTCCAGTCAAAGGACTGCACCGCGCCCCGTGCGCGCAGAAAGTTGTCGATCGCTGCAGCGTCTGCCGTGGACTTGCCCCGGAACTCCAGCGACCAGACCTCGGGCTGGGTGTTGATGCCGTAGGCAAGGCGCTGCTCATACCCGTCTCCAAAGGAGACCTTGCGGACATTGGGTTTGAGGGTGAGGGACGCCCCAATCGAGGCGATCCATGTAAATGTCGCCATGAAAATCCTTCAATACATCACTGCCGACGCAGGTCCAGCAGACCTCCGGCCCGCTTTTGGTTGAGCAGCTCCTGGCGCACCGCGCTGGAAATCGCCCGCCCCAGGTCTTTGCCCTGCCCTGCGCTGCTGGTCACCCCACCCTCGGCCACATTGACCGAGATGTTGAATACATCACCGCCCCCGGACGAGGACTGGTTCATCGTGACGGGGATCGAGCGACCATCAGGCAACGGCACATAGGCCTCGGCCATGGAACCCTCGCCAAAGACCGCCAACTGAGGCGTGGTGGCCACCCCGCCACTTGCATACGCTCGCAGCGGCAAGGGGCCCGATGAGGTCATGATTCCGCCATCGGCAAACCCGAACATGCTGCCCAGCGCCTTGGCCATGGGCAGCGTGATGGCCCGCTGGATCTGAATGCGGATCAGGTCAGAGATGATGGAGGTGGCCAGCGACTTGAAGTCGAGCTTGCCCGTCATCACGAAGTTGGTGAGCGCATCCGTCATCCCATTGAACGCCTTGGTGGTCACCGCCTCCATCTGCTTGCCCACCTGCTCGGTTTCTTCACCCAGGGTGCGCAACGCCTTGGAGAATCCCGCGCCGGGGTCTGACAACTCAAGGGCCCGTTGCCCCAACAAGGTCGCTCCATCGGCTGCCTGACGGGCCGCTTCCTCGATGCGCCGAAACGATTCGGCCAACTTGTCGTTGCCAGGCGTGGCCTCCACCAGCTCTCTGGCCTTGGCCGCGAAATCCGCCAACTCATCGGCGCTGGAGCGCCTGGCAGCGGACAGACGTTTGAGCGCATCGATCTCGCTGATCGATCCGGTTTCACGAAGGACCTTGATTTGCTCTTCAGTCGATCGCAGCTGACCCTGGCTCCTGGCCACCTGCTCTTGCAGGTCTTTGAGTGTTTCACCCGGAAGCTTGATTTCGCGCTCGAGGTTGGACTGCTGAGCTTCACGCTCGAGCTTTTCTCGGCGCAGGGTGATTTCCGAGAGTTTGTCTTGCAGCTTGAGTTTGTCCTGGGCTGTCTTGGCCACGGTGGCCAGGCCACGCTTTAAGATGGACTCTTCCTGCGCATACAACGCACCCAGGCGATCTGTGAATTCCTGCTGGGCGTTCAGCCGGGCCTCACTGGCATTCTTGTAACTGATGTACCCCTGCCCCTCGTAAAGGTCGATGATCTTTTGGCGGTCCTTCAGAAGGCCCGTTTCCACATCGGTCAACCCCTGCAACTGCTTGATGTCGCTTTCGATCTTGGCCATGGCCGCTGCGGTGAGCGCACCAGTGGCCGAGTTGTAGTTCAGCTTGGGTTTTTTGGCTTCAGACGCAGCCTCGGTTTCCCCCTTGTTGATCGCATCGAAACGCTCCTTGACCGCATCGGCCAGAAGCGGCATTTTCCAGAGGTCAACGTAGGTCTGATTGGCCTTTTCGACGATCGCGTTGCGTTTTTCCAGTGCGGTCTTGAGGGTGGCCTGGTTCTCCTCGGAAAACGGGTTCAGCCCCTTGCCACCAGCGAGGAAAGTGCCAAGCAACTCAATATCGGCCCAGACCGCCTCGAAGCTGCCCATCACCGCCTTGGCCATCTGGATCACACCGCGCAGCGCATCGATCACGATGGCAATGCCATAGGCCGTGTCCTGCGCCCAGGTCTTGAGCGTGCCGTCGTCTCGCAGCTTGACCATGGCCTCAGCCGTGTTGTGCGTGCCCAGCATCACGGCCTTGAGCTCACCCACCAGCTCTTCGAGGGCAGGAAGCGCGGCCGTGACGATGGTCTGGGCGACGAAGTTGTGCTCGGCCCGCATGCGGCCCAGCGCCTTCGAGGCTTTTTCAGCAGATTCGATCTCTGCTTCAGTGAGCCGGATGTTCAGATCCTGGTTGGCAGCCAGGTCCTTGAGGAAGGGCAGCAGCCCAGCTCCAGACTTGCCGAACAGTTCAAGCGCAATGGCCGTCTTGCCCGCCCCGTCCTCGAAGTTCGAGAGCTTGAGGGCAATGTCGTTCATGACCTCAGCTGGATCACGCAGGTTGCCCCCCGCATCCTTGGCCTTCACGCCCAAATACTGCAGGGCCTGTGAGGCCCCCTTGGTTTCATCATCGACTCCTGCCAGCCCTTTGGAGAGCTTGGTCAGGCCCACGCCGATTTGCTCCATGGCCACACCTGAAATGGTGGCCACCGGCGCAAAGCCAGACAGAGCCGTGGCACTCGCCCCGGTCTGCTCGGCCAGATCCTGCAGTGCGGCCACCGTTTCCAGTGTGTGGGCCACCAACTCCTTGAGTGCACCAACCGATTCGACGCCAATGGCGATGGCAAAGGTGGTCTTTGCGACCTCGGCTACCTTCTCCAAGGAACCACGCATGGATTCGGCGTGGCGCTCCAACAGCAGCGCACTCTTGCCCAGGTCTTCGCGGAACTCGGCCGTTTCCGCTGCGAGTTTGATCACCAGGGAGCCGATATCAGCCATGTTGCTTGCCTACCTTGTGCGCGAACATGGCCTTGAACCGGGCCACATTGAGTTGTGTTTCGTCTTGAGGTTGGGTGGGTTGCGGTTTTTCGAGGAAGGGCATGAAGTCCTCTGGCCGAAACGGCCCCGCATCCTTGGCCCGGTGGGCATTGGCAAAGGTGGAGGCCACCACGCCGGATCTGTAATCGGCCCGGTAGTCCCCAAAGGGCTCGAGTTGGTAGTACGCCATCCACTCGGTCAACTCATCCGATCCCATCGATGCGAGCATCTCGCGCACCGGCAGGCCCAAAGCCAGCGCCAGCCGAAACACAAAGCGCCGCGAAGGATGGGCGATCAGGCGTTTTTTGCGGCGTCCACCTGATCAGCGCCAATGCCGTTCAGACGCTGGGACACGGCAAACACACGGTCCAGTGCCTTGGCGCTCTTGCCACCGAGCGCCGTGATGTCACCATCGCTGAAAAGACGGTTGCCTGTCTCATCACACAAGGTGAGCGAGACCAGGCGGGCACGGACGTTCTCAAGGCGGCCTTCCTTGCCAATCAAGCTGGCCTCAAAGGCATCACGGTCGGTACCGGTCATGGTGCGCACCTGCACCTCACCGCCCCACTCCGGGACTTGGACAGTTTCACGGGGCAGATCGTCGCTCTGCAGGATTTGTTCACGGGTCAACATGGGGGTGTCTCTCTTTAAGTTTCGGTGATGTCGCCATCGATTTCGATGGTCACGGAGGCCTGCACGACCGCATCCACACCGCCTTGCACGCTGAAGTGCGTGACATAGCCGTAGAAGGTCCAGGTGGCAGGGTTGGTGTCGGTAAAAGTGATCTTGAACTGGCGGCGCACCCGGTTGGCCCGGTCGGTTCTCAGGCCCTGATGCACCAGATCGTCGGGGTTGTAGTGCAGGGTCAAGGACAACTGCCCCTCGTCGCGCAGACCTACGCGCTTTTCCTTGGCGGTGGACGCCAGATTGGTGACGTCGATCACGGCGGCCTGCCCACCAGGGCCTTGAAACGAGACCACGTTGGGGATGGTTTCAAAGGCGGTGGTGCCAAACCGGGCAATGGCAATGCCCTGCGCGGTGATTGCGGTGCTGCTCATGCAGATGCTCCTTGTTTCACGGTGAACCCACCGGCCGGTGGTAGGTGTAGTCCACGCTCACCCGGTACAGCCGGGCCTGATCTTCAAATTCACTGAGCCCCATGCGCACATCGGCGACGGCGCTCTTGTCCGCCAGCAGCGCAGCCAGGACCTGGTCTTGCAGGTGCAAGACCTCCTGGTACGTTCTGGCGTAGGTGTCGACCTGCACGCGCACGCGCTGCAGGCCGTGCGGTCCATCGATCCCGAAGATGTACTCCTGCACGATGGGCGTGTAGACGATGGCCGGGTACTGGGTGTTTTCTGCAGCGACAAGCGCGTAGACCTCACCACCAGCCAAATCCTTGATTGCGTCAAAGAAATCCTGCACGGCTACTTCCTCTGCTGACCTCTGAAAAGGCTCTTGGCTTCCATCTCGATGCGCTCACTCAATCGGTCCTTCATCGCCTGCACCGCTTCACGCCGCTTGGCTTCCAGGGCAGGCCTCAGAAATGGCCGCGCGCGCATTTTTCGGGTGCCAAACTCCACGAAACGCCAGTACCAGGCATCTTGCGAGAGGTTGCCCTTCTTGCCTTGCTTGCGGTACTTCTTGCCATGTCGCACCGTCACAAAGAAGGTCTGGCGCGTGAGGCTGGAGAGCTCAGGGATCTGTTTCATGATCACCGAGCGCTTGAGCGTGCCCGGTGGCGGCTGATTCGGTCCCAGGACTTCGGCCGCTTTGGGCGCACGCATGCGGGCTTCATCGCGGATGACCTTGGCCCCGGCATAGACCGAGACGCGCAGGCCGTTCTTGGCCACTCGATCGGGCAATTCGCGCAGGGCTTTGGCCAATTCAGCCAAGCCCTCGACCTTGAAGCGTTCATGTTTAGCCATCGTCCAAACCTTCCCTGGCCAGCAGGATGACCAGGACACGTTTCTCGTCCTCGTTCAAGGCAGAATGAATGTTGAAGATCCTCGCCCTGTAGAGCACCCTGTACTGGGCCACCAACTGCGGGTTGTCAAAAATGCTCTGGTAACGCACCGTGATCTGATGCGTGAGTTCGGCCGAGATCCGGCTGGCGATCACAGCTTCTCGTCCAGACAAAGGCTGGATGTCTGCCCACACCGTGGCCACATCGATCCATGTGCGGCTGGGCGCGCCTAAGCTGTCTTTGACGGTACTGGGGCGCTGGATCTTGATACGGCGGCCCAGCGTTCCGGCTCCGATCGGGTTCATAGAGGCCTCATATCAAAGGTACCTTGTAGGGATCGAGCAGGCCATCGATGAAGGGCAAGGGGTCAATACGCCCTCGCGTCATCGATGCCACCTCCTCGCGGTGGACGTACAGAGAGCCCAAGCGCAGCTTGATCCAGGTCTTGATGCCCTCAGGCACCGCCGAAGCGTCGCCATATCCGGCATCAAAGATCACGCTCGCGGCCCCGATCTGAGGCAAGGGAATTGGCCAGATCTGCCCGAACACGGGGGTGATGCGGGCAGGCTCGCAGGCACTGTCAACGGTGTAGTTCGCTGCTGGCATGACCTGCCAGGCACCCGCCATGTCCAGATAGCGGATTTCCACCACCGATTGCACGGGCGATTTGGGCAGCAAAACAGCGTGCCCGGGCAGCGTGAAGGTCTGCCCTGCGGGCACACCCATCAGGCTGGGTCCGGGAAAGCTGTCGAGCACCATCCGCCAGCGCGCCGTGACGAGTTGCCGATTGGTCAGCGTCTCAGCGGCCTGTCGGGCGGCCGAGATCAGGACCTGAATCAGGCTGTCGTCGTCATCGAAGTCCACCCGCAGGTGGAGCTTGGCTTCAGCAAGCGAAACCGGCTCTCCTGCAGGCGGGGTGATCAACTGCATAGGCATGCATTGCTCTCCTCGATGCCTTAGACCACCTGGACCACAGCGGCCTGGTTATTGGCGTCGCCAGGCGCAAACCGGGGGTTGACGCCAAGCACCTGGGCTGCCGTCAGACTGGCGGCCACGCCCACGGTCACCGACAGACGCACGAAGGCATATCCGTTGGTCACATCCAGCTCATCCGGACGCAGGTTGATCAGCGCCTGCTTGGCCGAGCCACTGGCAGCCTGAGTGAGCTGCGTGATGGCCTTGCCCGTCAGGTCCTTGGCACCGGTGCCCGAGGCATCCTGTGCCTGCTGGAGCTTGGCATCCAGCGTGGCGTTGGTACCCAAAGCGCCGCTTTGGATGAACGCCAGCAGGTTGTGGTGGTTACCGGCCGAGATCCAGCCGGTAGAGGTGGTACCGACGGCCTGGCTGGCCGGGTCGATGGTGGCCAGAACCGAGAACAGCTCGCTGCCTTTTGCATTGGGAAACATGTAATTCTCCTTGATGGTCAGGCGCCTGATCAGCGAGCGCCCAGTTGGACAAAGGGCGACATGGTCGTGCTGCCCTTAGCGGGGGTGATCGGCGCGGCGATCTTGGATTGGCCATCCATGCGGAACGTGGTGCGGAATGCCGTGAGGTCCGCATCGAAATACAGGTGCATGGAAGTGGCCGTCTGCATGCCACCCGCCTTGGTGATGGTCTGGTAGTACGACAGGTCCGCCAGGAGCACATCGCCCGCAGAGGAGAAGGTGTTGGCGTGCTGGGAGACGATCACCGGGCGACCGAGCAGCGTTCCGTAGGGCGAGACCTGAATGCCACCCGGGTTCATGCCGGTGGGCAGATAGATCGGGTAGTTGCCCAGGGTTAGCGTGAAGAGCGCCGGGAGCACGTCGTTGTTGACGATCCAGACCGACTTGCCAAACGAGCCGGGTGGCAGGCGCGAGATCATCTTGGCCAGGTTCTGCGCCAGCAGCGTCTGCGTGGCCTGACCCGATTCCTTGGCCACGGTCACCGTGGTGGCGTTGCTCATGCAACCCACCGGCAGGCCAGTGCCCGAGCCGAACAGGATCGACTCGTTGGTCTTCCAGCGAATGGAAGTGGCGATCTTGTCGGGCAGGTAGGTCGACAGGGCATTGGTGTCGTCCAGCAACTCGTCGGTCACTGGCACCAAGGCCATGAGCTTTTTGAGGCGCAGGGTCGACAGGCCAAGCACCGGCTTGGTACCGTTGGCCGAAGCGGCCTCACCTTGCCAGTAGGCACGGATGCCGTTGGTGCCCCAGGGCGTGCTCTCATCCTTGGGGAAGGCCATGGTGTTGCCCGTGATCTCCACGTTGTCGGTCATGGGCAGCAGGGAGTCCTCGCCCAGAGACAACTGGAAGATTTCCTGGGCGAACTGAGGCGGAACCAGAAAGCCGCCGTCCTGGGCGGAGCCTTCGCTACCGAAGGTGGCAGGCGCCACGGCGTTTCGGCCCGAGCCGATCAACAGACGCTCATCAATGGAAGCGCCGGGGTTTTGCGCCTGGCGCACGGTCTTGAGGAAGTCGCCCACGCTCTTGAAGCCGTGCTTGGGATCAGCGGCGGCGTTGTCCACCACCGTGATCACGGAGGCCGTGGTCAGTTGAGAGGGATGGTTCATCTGCGCCTCTTCGGCAATCAGGGCAGCTTCACGGTCAATGGCGGCTGAAGTTGCTTCGATCTTGGCCTTGAGGGCTTCGAAGGCTACGACTTCTTCGTCGTTCATGTCGCGCTGCTCAGCGGCAGCGATATCGGTCAGGGCACGTGCGTCCTTGACCAGGGTGGCTTTGCGAGACTGAAGCTCACGCAATTGCTTGCTCATTGGTTTATCTCCAGAAATGAAAAAGCCGCCTGGTCGAAATGACTCAAGGCGGCGACAGGGATCACGACCAACGGGTCGCAGGGGGGCGCAGCCCTCAACGGAGGACTGCAAGGGAAAGGGTTGAAATCAGACCAGCATCAAACCAGTGCGAGAGCGTCTCGCGCCTGTTTCAGTCGGGAATGGCTTTTCTGAGGCTGACTGCGAACGGCCTTGCCTGTGACCTTGGCCTGCATGCGGGCCAGAACGTCGTCAAAGGACGCGATGCCATCGACCATGCGTTGCGCCAAGGCAGCATCAGCTCCGAGCACCCGGCCTTCGCCCATGCCGTTTCGGACATCGTCGACCGACACGCCCCGGCCAACAGCCACAGCCTGGATGAAGGCGTTGTAGTAGTCGTCCACACGAGACTGCATGAAGGCCTGAGCCTCAGGGTCGAGCGGCACATAAGGGTTGCCCTCGACCTTGAACTTGCCAGCCGAGACCAGGGTGGTTTTGACGCCCTCTTCTTCCAGCGCTTTCGAATAGTCAAAGTGCGCCTGCCACACGCCAATGGAGCCCACCTCACCGCCAGGGGTCACGTAGAACTCACTGGCCGAGCAGCCAATCCAGTAAGCCGCCGAGGCAGACAGGCTGTTGGCCACGGCCACCACGGGTTTCTGGGCTCGGGCCTTGACGATCTCCGAGGCGAGTTCGGCAACGCCATACACGCTGCCACCGGGGCTGTCGATGTCGATCAGAATCTGGCCCACCGTGTCGTCGGCCAGGACCTGGCGCAAGGCCGAGGTGAATTGCTGGGTGCTGGTGCTGCCGGGTCCGGAGATGTCATCGACCATGTTGCCCCGCTGGGTGACCACGCCGTACAGAGGCAGCACGGCAATGCCAGAGCCCGCATTGGCTGCAGCCATCTGTTTGCGGGTATCGCGCAGCACCCGCTCCGACTGGATCTGGAACATGGCCTCATCAGTTGGAGGCTCGCCCGCCGACCAGCGGGTCAAGACCCCGGCCATGGCCTGCAGCCGCTCGGGCATCAGGGCCCACGGGGTGGTCAAAAATTCGGAGAGCAGAAGTTGTCTGTTCATGTGTCTTTTCCTGTGTGAATACCCAATTGAGTGAGGGACCGGAACAGCGCCGGTTCATCCTCGAGTGATGGAGCCCCCTGCGCCCAGTCCTCTACTGCCGATGGAGGCAGGCTGAAGGTCTGGGCAATCAGGTTGATTTCGTTGGTGCCCAGAGCACCTTTTTTGCAGATGCGACGGGCCAGTCTCTGGGCGTTGGACTCAACCAGCTTTCGCAGGCGCAGGCTCAATTGCTGGTCTGATTCAGGACTGTCATCGGTGTCGGCATCCTGAGATTCGATTTCCGCATCCTCTGCATCCTCTTCTTCCACCATGTTCAGCGGCCGCAGCGGTTGATCGAGCCCTGCGATCGGGTTGAGGTTTTCCGAGATGCGGGCCTCGTTGCGGGTGAGCCAGCCGTTCTGGATGCCGCTTTGGTAGTACGCCGAGCGGCTGGCCGCATCCCCTCGCATCAGATTGGCAAAGTCAAACTCGATCTCCAGGGCGTCTCCATCTGGGAGTAGGTCAGATTCGATGGATGCTTCCCAGCGCTCTGCCCAGGGCGTCATGGTGTGCATGACGAATTCCAGGCTTTGCTGCTCGATGTTGGAAAACGTTGCCCGGTCCAGATCCGCAATCATGTGTGGCGGCACTCTGAACAATCGGGCGATGTCCGTGATCTGGAATTTGCGCAGCTCCAGGAACTGGGCGTCCTTGTTCGTGACGCCCACCTCGTGAAACTTCATGCCGTTCTCGAGCACCAGGACCTTGCCCCGGTTCGAGCCAGACTGTGCCGCCTGATAGGACTCCCGAAACACCCGCTTGGCCTCCGGGTCCTTGAAGTTGCCTGGGAACTCGATCCAGCCCCCTGTGGGTTTAGCATCGTTGGAGAAGAACCGAGCCCCGTAGTCCTGCGCGGCCAGCGCCATACCCAGGCTTTCTCGCGAGAGCTCAATGGGGCTCAAGCCAATCAGCCCGTCCGAAGACAGGCCCCTCAGATGCCAGACCTCCCCACGAGGTAGGACGATCTCGGAGCCTGCCTGATCCCGGATGCGGTATCTGTAATCGCCCGATGGGAGCAACTCCATGCGCACCCGGTCAGGGTGAATCGGGATCAGCTCGGTGATCTCTCCCCGGGTGTTGGCCAGGATCTGACAGAAGGCATTACCCCTCAAGGCCAGATGACCCTGCAGCATTTCGCGCCACTCGAATGGGTTCTGGTAACGGTTGGGCCGTTTGCCCAGCAACTGGTAGAGCCAGTGGTCTGTCACCCGGTCCTTGCCACCGTCCTTGCGAGGTCGGTAGACCACCAGGGGGAGCGACGCCATGGTCTCCGAGAGAATGCGCACGCAAGCGTAGACCGCCGCCAGGCGCATGGCCGAATCGGCCGAGACACGCATGCCGGAGATGCTTCGAGCCGAGACTGGCTCAAAGTAAAAGTCTCCCCAGGGTGAGCGATCACTTTGGACTCCAATCCTGGAAGCTCTGAAGCGGTCAAAGAAATTGAAAATACCCATGACGTCAGAGCACCATCAACTCATAGTCGGATCCCAGCACCACCGATTCTCCCGGTTTGATCGCCCGTGAGAGGGCCATGATCAGTGCCACGATGCCGTCTATCTTGTTTTCTGGTCTTTCCTTCCTTGGATAGATGTTGTCTTTGACGTCCGTGTGGGCCACCACGTTGCTGGCCATCCAGGCGAGGACCGGGTCACCGTCATGGACGAGCTTCTTTTGAAGAACCAGTGCTTCAAGCGTCTTCATCGGTTCGCTGAAATTCAGCACCGTGGGGCGCACTTCGATCATGGGCAAGCCCTCGGACAACATCCGCGTGGACAGCTGCGTGGCCTGGAACGGGTCAAAGGCCACGGCTTGGACAGAAAACCGCGACGAGATGTCCAGCAAATCGGCTTCAATCCAGCTGAAGTCAATCACGTTGCCCGGCGTCACCGAAAGGCGTCCTGTATGGGCCCAGCCCTCGTATTGGCTGTTGCCCGCCGCCTGAACCGTGTCCTCGGGCAGGTAGTACTTGCCAAACACCGCATATGCGTCTGGTGTGTCAGGGTGCTCGAACACCATGACGAGCGCCGCGATATCCGTCTTGCTGGCCAGGTCCAGACCGAGCCAGCAGGGCTGGCCCAGGAACTGATCGAGCTCAAGATCGGGGTTGGCACTGGCATCCCAGGACCGCATGTCCATCCAGGCCGTGTCTGCACTCACCCACTCATTGAGATGCTTGGTCTTGAAGTTGTTGACCGCGCTGGGCAACTGCATGGCCTTGGCCTGCAGGGGCACCAGAATCTCTTCGCGCACCGAGATTCCCCAGTTGGGGTTGGCTTTGATGAGCGAGTCCTTGGCCGCCCAGTCATCACCTTCATCGAGCCCGTAGATGATTCCGAACTGGGAGTCGTCTTCGAAGACCCGGTTGAGCAACTTAGTGACAAAACTTCGCACCTCGTAGCAAATGCCCGATCGGTTGCTGCCAGCCGTGGTGATCACCCACAGCAGTGAGTTGTCCCGCTTGCCGGTACCGGTTTCCACCACGTCATAGACCGTTCGGGTCTTGTGGGCGTGCAACTCGTCGATGCAGCCGAAGTGAATGTTCAAGCCGTCGAGCGTGGAGCCCTCTGCCGAGAGCGCCTCGAACTTGGAGCCGGTCTGGAGCACATGCATGTTGTGTGCCCCGACGTTCACGGCAAAGCGGTTCCGAAATCCCGGGCTCAGGCGTGCCATGGTCTGGGCATCGCCAAAGACAATGCGTGCCTGATCCCGCGTGGTGGCCAGCGAATACACCTCAGCGCCGCCCTCGCGGTCGGCTGCCAGCATGTACAGGCCCACTGCCGAGGACAGGGTGGACTTGGCGTTGCCCCGAGGCACCTCGATGTAGGAGCGTCTGAAGCGGCGCTTGCCGTCTGATTTGACCCATCCGAAGACCGTGGACAGGATGAACACCTGCCAGGGCTCCAGAACGATCATCTTGCTGGCCAGTGGGCCTTTGACGTGGGGCAGTCGCTCAATGAAGGCGCACAGGTTGTCCGCTGGCCTGTAGGGTCTGCCATAACGGTCAAGCAGTTCCGGATTGAACTGGTACAGGCTGCTCTTGCGCTTGAAGCGGACCAGGTCATCAAGCTGGCGTTTGCAGGCTTTCTGGACCCACTCGCAGGTCAGGATCTCGTGGGAGACAACGCGCTCAGCATATTGTTTGGCGCTCGCAGCGTATGTGCTCATCCTGTGTCCCTTTGGGTCAACCCACGATGTCCTCCCAGAGATCGAGCTCCTCGCCCGGGCGTTCGTTTGGAATGGAGATGCGCGAGCGAGACGCTGGGGTGAACCCCATCTCGATCGCAGCCTTGGTCATGATCTGGGCCTGCTTGTTGGCAATGGCCAAGTACGGCGATTGCATGGGCACACCGCTATGGGGTGCCTTCACCAAGAGCCCCGTTTTGCCGATGCCCGTCTGGGCCTGTCGGTACAGATCTGCCGCACAGGCCCAGATCTCCAGCACGGACATGTCCAGCTTGCGAATCAGCGTGGGCGGGGCACATTCAAGCGCGTAACGCCAGGCGGCTTTGGCTCCTTCTGGCATGTAGTCCGGAGGCTCAACCAGCAAGCCTTCTGGGACGGGCTCGTGGTAATTGGTCCGGCATGGCTGCAACGTGCCTTTGAGCTGCTTTATGCTTGTAGGTACAGGTTTGCGGCCAGCCATAGCTCGGAGATTTCCATGAGTAAGTTGAAACGATTGCCGCCCGGTACATATCTCGTCGACACAGTTAAAGATGAACCCGGGCATCGACTTGGCCGACAAAAATACGTTCTGACCACATTGAATGGAAATTCTTTCGACATCACTTTTGAGCCTTCAGCCGAGGTCAGGCGATGGGTTGAGTGCCTACGAGTAATAGAAATATTGAAAGAAACCCGCCTTAACTTTCCCGCCAAATTAATTGTTGAGTGGGATAGCGATGGGAGCCCTGTAGGCACCTGGGAGTCCTGATATCCCCCCTTGTTCAATTTGCACGCACAAAAATTTGCGCAAGCGCACGCATCTTGGGCGCCAGTCTGTAGAGATTCAGACCCCCTACCCCCTCAGGACGGGGCCTGGTTGCGCAGGGATGCCGTCTCTGAGGCGGTCTTGGCGTTGTGACAGGGCACGCACAGGCTTTGCAGGTTCGCTCGCTCAAAGCGCTCACCGCCTTGTTTGACTGGAACGATGTGATCGACCACCTTGGCTGGTTGCAACAAGCCCTTGGCCTGGCACCTGCAGCAAAGCGGGTTATCCCGTAGCACCGCTGCACGTGTGTTGCGCCACCTAGCCAATTGATAGAAGCCCAGCTCGGTGTCGAACCCACGCCGCGCACGCCCGTACTCACGGTGCACTTGAGGCTGGTGATTGCTGCAGTAGCCAGGCACGTTCAGCACCTGCGCGCAACCCGGGTATCGGCAAGGAGTGGGCGCACTTCGCGGCATCTCAATCGGCTTTCAAGAATTAAGCGACAGCTCGAAAAATTGACTTGGCTTCATCTTGATTCAGAGCGTCAATCCATCACATTGGATTAACGAAAGGAATCAAGCAATGAAACAAAACAAAGACCTGAACAAGCTGCTGGAGCAGATCGCCAAAGAGCACTTGTTCATCGAAACACTGGAGACCCAGCACCGCGATCGCCTGGACTTTCACGACGTCGCAGTCTGGTCTATCAAGGGCGCACTGGAGGCTGCTTACGCCGCAGGGATCGAAGCAGCAAAAAACACATCAACAACATCGAAAGGCAAACAATGAAACTCACGGACACCCAACGCGCGCTGCTTGAAGCCGCTGCGCAGCATCCTCAAAAGAAACTGACCAACTTCCCCGACACCCTCAAGGGTGGTGCACGCATCAAGGTGCTCACGGCCATGCGCAACGCGCAGCTGATTGAGGCCAGCGCTTCAGAGCCCGAGGTGTACGTGGCCACAGCCACAGGGTTGCAAGAGATCGGCATCACCACTCAGCCACCACGCACAACACGCGAAAGCACCAAGCAAGCCGTGCTGATCGAGTTGCTCAGCCGCGCCGAGGGCGCCACGCTGCCGCAGATGACCGAGGCCACAGGCTGGCAGGTTCACACCGTGCGCGGCGCGATGGCAGGTGCACTCAAAAAGAAGCTGGGGCTGGAGATCACCTCAGAGAAGCAGACCGGCACAGACCGCGTCTACCGAATCACCACCACAACCGTTTGAGGACCTCATGAACCCCATCACTATCACCATCGAATCCAAGCCCACGACCATCAACTTCGATGGCCGCGAATTGCAGGTTCAAAAGCTCAGCATCCCGCTGCCCTTTGGCCGCAAGCCGACAGACATCTCCGACATTGCCGCTTGCGGCGTCGAGGCGGTCTACGTGACCGAGATCCGGGAGATGGACCCCGAAGAATTTGATGGCTTCAAATTGAACCTTGGCAAGTCTCGCGACTGGCTCAAAGGCAAGGGAGGCGATTACTGGGATGGCCGGTTATGCGTGATGGTGCACGCACCTGGTCGCCCCTACTTGTTCATCGATCCATCCGGAGGAGACAGCGTTCGCTACCTCGCGCGTTTGGGCTGATCAGTCACAAATAAGCAACTGATTAGAAAGATTGGATGAATCGCTTTACTTATCACGCAAGTAGAGCGTTCATACAGTCATCGCAACAAGGAGAACCAAATGGCAGCCATCAACACGACAACGCAAGTCGAAAATAACTACGACCGCTTCATCGCCGAACTGACCGCCCTCACCCGCAAATACGGGGTGGCCATTCAATCGGTCGGGGGCGTGTACCTGGCTGACGAGCGCGGCGAGTTTGACAAGCTCACCTACAACGCCGACATCACGAGTGGCGACCTGTACCCGAATTTCTCGGGCAACTGAGATCAGGCACTAGCCACCGCAGGGCCATCCTGCCCCTGTGCAATAGCTGCACTGATGGCCAGCTCACCGAATTTCACGCCATCGTCCTCGCGCACCGCCTGCTGGCCGGTGTAGTCCTCCCAGCGTTTGATGATCACATCCACGAACTTGGGATCGAGCTCAATGAGTCGAGCCTGACGCCCGGTCTTTTCACTGGCGATCAGGGTGGTGCCCGAACCTCCAAACAGGTCCAGCACGATGTCTCTGCTCTTGGATGAATTCTTGATGGCCCGCTCGACCAGTTCGACAGGTTTCATGGTCGGGTGCAAGTCATTGACCCGTGGCTTGTTGTAGTTCCAGATGTCTGACTGATCGCGATCGCCGCACCAGAAGTGGTCCGAACCCTGCTTCCAACCGTACAGGATCGGCTCGTACTGGCGCTGGTAATCCGCGCGACCAAGCGTGAAGGTGTTCTTGGACCAGATGATGAACGTGGACCACTTGCCCCCTGCCTTGATCCAGGCTTTTTGCAAGGTGTGCAGCTCCGATGAGCTCATGCACACGTAGCAGGCGCCCTTGGTGACCAGGAGCAGGTTCAGGCAGGCGTCGTACAGGAACTGGAAGAACCCATCGCCCAAGTCGTCGTTCATGATGCGTCGGTCTTTGCCGCGCATCTTGTCCTTGGCGCTGTTGCCGTAGTCCACGTTGTAGGGTGGATCGGTGAAGGTCATGTCTGCAAGTTGACCGCCCATGAGGCGCTCGACATCCGACAGGATCGTTGAGTCGCCACAAAGGAGGCGGTGGTTGCCGAGAATCCACAAGTCCCCAGGTCTGGAAACAGGATCTACTGGTGCTTCTGGGATTGCATCATCCTCAGTCAAACCACCGCCTGACTCGTCGCCGTTGAGCAGCTCTTCGAGCTCCTTGTCGGTGAAACCCATCAGGTCCAGATCGAAGTCGGCCGCTTTGAGCTCGGCCAACTCGAGTTTCAAGAGCTCGTCATCCCAGCCAGCGTTCTCGGCCAACCGGTTGTCGGCCAGGATGTAGGCCTTCTTTTGCTCGGGCGTCAGGTGCCCCAGCTCAATGACCGGCACATCCTTGAGTCCGAGCTTGCGCGCGGCCATCAAGCGACCATGGCCAGCAATCAAACCCTTGGCACCGTCTGTGAGGATCGGGTTGGTCCAGCCGAACTCGGTGATCGAGGCCGCGATCTGTGCCACTTGGGCATCGCTGTGGGTTCGGGCATTACGTGCGTAGGGG
>Ga0208916_10000022_pt1 | contig 67762 bp, 90 predicted proteins | sample DEB19_08_DNA_5_FD_184523 | JGI IMG/M metagenome (GOLD analysis project Ga0208916, IMG submission 184523) | Aqueous microbial communities from the Delaware River and Bay under freshwater to marine salinity gradient to study organic matter... | ecosystem: Environmental > Aquatic > Marine >... | reverse complement strand
GATTCGTTCGTTCCACGATTTCTTGTCTTGAGCGCCGGCAAGCTGAGCTTCCTCAGTTCCAATAAAAATTCGATAAGGGATTCCTTTGGAGGCACAAATAGCCTTGATGGCTGTGTCGAACACATTGGACGGATCAGCGATTTGTGGACTGAGGGATTTAGCTGTCATGCCCGACAATGCCAAATACCTTTGCAGTCCGTTCATGTACCTCTCGAACTCGATCTTTATTCCCTTCTTTTCCTTGGTCGTCAGAGGGGCGGCATCGGGATGGGACTCGAAAGCAATCCCGGGAAAACCCCCCTTCCAGAACATTTCGGCGGCGCCGCCTAGCACCTTGCGTAGATCGTAGAGACGATTGAACACCTCCTGCATGCGGGGTGTTCCAAAGATCGCAGAATTTCGTCTGTTATCAGCGACGTGAATGCAGCGCGTCCAGTGCAGCGTCAGCGATTCAGAGTCCATGCTAGACGCGCCCGATGATCTGCGACCTCCTATGTTCGTCAGATCCTGCGCCATCTGGATCTTGTAGATGTTGGGCATCCCATAGCGAGGACTGGTCACGTCGTTTTCGTAAGAATCGATCGTGATGACTGATTCATCGAACGTGCGCAGGAAAAGGATCTTTCGATTGGCGGTCGTCGATTCGTTCGTGGGCTTGCCCGTGCGCAGATCGATCCCTTCCACAGGCTTCGACAAATCCCTTTCCCCGTCGTCGATACCGATGAACAAAAGCCCAAACGACCCGATGCCTGAGATTCTGTCCACGACATTCAAAACATCGTAGACATTATGTTCCTCGACTACGTCCTTCCAAGCTTGTTCCCACTCCGTAAAGTCGCCGTCGGGATTCTCCAGCACCTCGGGGTCTGTCTTCCAGCTCTCGTCAGGGAAAATATCGACGATGCGCGTGCCGATTCCTTCCCGATCGTATATGGACTTATACTGCGCTATATCGATCGGGCTCGGGTACCCGCATTCTTTGTCGATGTCCTTTTTGTCGGCAGCGTACTTGTTGAAAAAGTCTTGGCGAAGCAAGACGGCGTTGGTAACGATGTCTCCTCCGTGTTCCTTGAGGAGGTTAGCAATCAGGGCGGAAGGAGATTGTTTCATAAGCCTGTAAGAAGGATGGCTCAGGCTTATGTATATTTCCTTCCCTATTGCAACGATGGACTTTTATCGGCGCGTGTCGGTCTGTCTACAGGTCCAACGACTAGGCTGGGACTCTCTGACTTCTGCGCAGCTTCATCGAGTGCTTTCCTCGCCATGTTGCGCGACTCTTGATCAGCATTGGGATTGTCTGCGATGCGTTGCAGGACCTCTTTTGTTTTTGTATTCATAGCGATTTAAGCAATTCCACGTTCGTCATGATCGAACAGAGAGCCTGTTCTCTTTCGCCTGTTGAGCATTGCGTATGCCCCTGCCGCAGCATCGACCTGATCCTTGAATGTCCCCACAGGGAAAAACTGGAACTCTGATTTCATGTCCTCCCACCAGGGAGCATCGTCGGGCACGTACACATTGCCTATGCCCATTTGCCCAGCGAGAGGTTCGGCTCTGTACACCTTGTCGCCTGTCACCTTGTCCTTGATGACATGGTAGCCAGCAAATTCGCGCTTGATCGAATTCTCCGCAGACTCTTTCCCTCCCGAACCAGGTTCCTGTTCGAGACCCACGATGACGCCTTCACCGTCAGACTGCGCAGTCTGCTCCATCACCATGTTTCGTTCAGTCACGCTCCATTGTCCTTTTCTCGAATCGAGAATCCACACACGATCCCACCTGTCGAGTGCTAGTTTGACCCCCGCTGATCTAGCACCTGCCTTATGCGTTCCTGCTTTGTCCCAATAACGGGCAATCTCGATGAAGTCATCAAGGTGTGGTCTGCGCCCGCGTTTGACTTGGGAAACATCGAACATACCTCCTCCCAAGGGGACAGGATTCTGTGCATATTGTCCCGCATACCCGAACCGTCCCAGTTTGCGCAGCTGAGAGTCGAGCGTTTCCTGACCCAGTCGCACGGGATCGAGAAATCCATCCTGACGATCGTATTTCCTCACGAGGACAGCGGGAAGAATGAGGGAACCTTTCTCATTCCTCGCTGGCAGACAAATATGTCTGACCTCCCCAGGCTTCGCTTTGGCCAGCTGATGTCCTGTGGGATCGTCTTGATGAAGACGCTGCATGATGAGCAGCTGCGGGGTCACTTTCTTGTCCACAGTTCGAGACGGCAGCACTTCGTCCATGAATCTGTTGACGGCTGCAAGCGCAGGCTCTGACACAGTCTCCTTGGGATTCATCGGGTCGTCCACGATGATGAAATGAGAATGTGAACCGAATATCTGCCCTTTCGTGCCGACACTCTTTCTGTCTCCGTGCGCCATATTCTCATACATGCCCTTAGAATTCGTATCGTCCTTCAGCTTGATGGGCAGGGCATCAGGATCCATCGAAGGTAGGAAACGCTCGATCACTGTGCCCGAAGGAAGCCTCACCTTGCGCTTTTTGAATCGGAAGGTCTGTTGATACTTTTCCGACTCGATAATATCGCGTGACTTTCTCGCGAAGTTGAGGGCGAGAACATGCTCATAGGACGCGGAGATGATTCGAGCCTCGGGCATTCTCGTCCAGATCCAGGGAGGAAACAAAATCGAGCAGATCGTCGATTTGAGCGTGGACGGTGGAACGTTTATCGTCGTGTCGTGTTTCTTTGGAAGTCGCTTGAACACGAGTTCTGCCGATTCCTGCAATTCATCACAGAGAAACTGTATATGCCAGTTCCAAACTATCTCCTCGGGAATCAGGAGGGGTATGAATTCTTTCACGAACTCATAAAAGTTTTCCCGACAGATCGACTGGATCAGATCGATCTCGGAAAGACTCATTCGCTCAACTTCATCAAGGACGTCTGCGTGCATGCCGTTTCCACTTGAATACCATTAAAGAATACAGGCGAACTGTCACTGGTCGCTGTCATGATCAGCTAGCCACCAAATGATGAACACCATTAAAAAGCTGATGAAGATAATATCGTCCACATTCATCGCACATGAAAAAGAAAAGGGCTAGCGCGTCAAAACATCACGCTAGCCCTTCCACTCTATATGTCCTCAGAATCCTGTCAGACCAAGTAACTGACAGGAAATAGTTCTCAGACCTTTCCCGATCGCTTCACCTGCGCTGTGATCTCAGCTTGGGGAGGCTCAGTGGCTGGAGGCGTGGGCTCAGCAGGGAAATCGACGTCGTCGATGTTGTCGAAAGCAACAGGCTCGCTGACGGTCGAAGCTTCGAGATTTTCCGCTGTGGGAGATTCGATCTCCACTTCGATGTCGAAAATGAGTTCCGAGACGCCTTCGCCCAGATCAGCATCGCCCGTGACACGCACGACCTCTGTGCTGGGGACTGCGTCCTTGGGAACAATGATGCGTCCCACGATCCCCGTTTCAGGAGATGCTTTCACGATCACGGTGCCATCGTATTCTGCCTCCGGATCAGTAGGTGCCGAGTCGATGACAGACCAGTTGAGCTTTCCGTCCACCTTCGCGTTCGCGGGCTGGATCTTCAGTTCGACGTCAACCCAGTAACCCGGTCTCAGTTTGATGTTCATTTTATTCCTTGTATTCGATTGTTCCGTTCCGACTCGAATCGACTTGATCGCGAGTCTGGGAGAATTGCTCCTCCCGAAAATAAACCTGCACAGTCTGCGAAGACAGAAGCAGGGAAGGAGTCTACGACGACGATTCATCGTCCTCCGCTTTCTCTCCGATTCGCTGAATCACTTTTCCACCCAGTATGGCGAGCGTCAGAGCAAGCGTGTTGGCAGGAACTTCTGGAATCGTTCCCGGTGCTTTGATCGTCGCAATCACCATCATCGACGAGATCAAGAGGAACCAGAAAAGCATCGTGACTCGGTAGGTAGAGAATCCACCTGAGTTATCGCTCAGGAGTGAGGTGAAGAAGTTTTTCATGGCGAAACTTTCTGCACGCTCTTTAAGGAAAAGGAAAAGTCAATGATGGATAGTCAATAGCCCTGAGGGACGGCACACTGAACAAATACCACTCCGTCTTTTCTTCTCTTGGAAAGAATGACGACAGGCTGTCCTTCAGACAATGCCACAGACATTCGGATGATGTCTCCTTGAATCTGACCCAAAGCAGAATGCGTCATGCTGGTTCCATTTAGAATTACCGTCATTCTATTATGCAGGATGCTTTTGCACGTCTCGATCTGGATGCGCTTCCTCTTATCTTTTGGATTCATTAGTGTGGAGGAACAGCTCTTTAGCATAGGAGGCGGAGTTGTTCATTTTCTCCACAGCTTTCTTTCGGAATTTCTCAGCTTCCGATTCTGTGGAGAATTTCATGACGCCCTCACTATCGCCTAGAGGCAGGTATTTCTTTTTGTCTGCCATCCAAAAGTCGATGATGTAGTAAGGAGTGACTTTGGTTCCCTGCACAAAGTATTGGGCGCGCACGCGTGATTTCATGATCTGTTTAATCGGGTGGAGGACAAATCGCGGATGTGTCTAGTTCTGCAATACTTCCACGTTATTCCATGTATCCGCGATTCCAAAATAAAACTCCGTCCCCAATTAAGAGGACGGAGTTCCAAACCTATAACTATGAAAACAGTCTAACCAAACGGCTATACGAACCTTCTGACTCCGTATACCGTGCTAAGTGCCAGTAATAGCAGCAATGCTGTCATCCCTGACTCCGGAACCGATGTAGACCCCGGAAGTGATTTGGAGGCAGCTGCGAAAGAAAAGATTCCTAACGCACTGTCCCCGGGAATGCTAAAGCTCCACGTCCCTGCTGTGTCAGCATACGTGCCGCCTGTATCGACGATCGTGCCTGTTCCCGACACGAGCAGATATTCCTCCGATTGCAACACCACATTCGAGGAGAGCAGATCGAAAGAGAATCCTCCGACACTCCACAGACTGTTGATGCCTGTGCCGAACACCCAAGGCGCAGAGAAGGAAACGAGATCGGAAGCTTGAATGGTGTTCAAGAAATCGCCCGAGACTGACTCGACGCTAGTATTCAGCCAAACATCGACTTGTGTGGCGGCTGTCTTGTCACCATTAAGCGCGACACCTCCAGAAAAGGTGATGTTGCCAGAAATGAAGGCTGCGTGTGCTGTACAGACAAGGAAACTGCTAAGCAGCAGCACTAGAGACTTTCGTAGGACATTATTCATGTGGATGTTATTTTGACGTTTTCAGGTTGGTGGGAGTAGAGGCTCGGTAACTGTTGGCGGGAGATGTGTTGATCGTTGCAGTGACAGGACCAAGCTCAGTCCCTCTAACTGCTCTTAATCGGAAGGAATAGGCAGTCGTCATGTCAGACAAATTGGGAGTAGGTGCGATCTGTGCATTCGCAGGTACGGTGGCTGCTTGCTTCCACGCAGTGTCGCTTTCGGATTGTTTCTTGTATTCGAGCCGATAGGACGTCTCGTCTGCATTATTGTCAGTCCAAGTAAATGTTGCAGACCAGATTTGCGTCTGCCCCACGTCCGCGAGCTTAATCCCACCAAATGCGAAGTTAGCAGGGACCTGTAGAGCTGTGGGCTCAGTCCAATTAGCTGTGTTCGAGTATGCGGAATTCCCTGCTGCATTATACGCTCGGACACGGTAGCTATATTGCTTGCCAGACTCGGTATTGTTATCCACAAATGTGGTCACGTTCTCACCCACAATACCGATCTGGGTGAACGTGCCTGTACTCGTCCCCGTTACAGGCGCACGTTCGATGTGAAATCCCAATTCATTATTGGAGTTGTCTGTCCACGTCAGAGTTGCAGCGAACAGAGGCACAGCAAGGAGGAAGATAGATAATAGTTTCTTCATGGTAGCTACTAGCGAAGCAGAAAAGAGGTAGGACGTAAAGTTTGAGAATAACGCGCACTCTCAGCCTCACATTGCATCCTTTCGGAATACTATGTCCACATGGATGCTATATTTGGAAAGAAGCGTTCTCTTGGACATCGCATCATGCCAACTAAAAATCCACGCTGTCTTTGGATCTCTCGTCCATTCTATTTCTTCCTTGGAATTGAAATCGAAACAGTCGATGAAACGAGCCGTACCTGTAGACATGTCTCGCAACAGATAGTAAGGGGCTTTTGTCAGATCGATGCTCATGGAGTTTTCAGGATCCGGAAAACAGGAACACACGTCTGACTGTGAATCGCTTGGATTCAGCTTTGTTACCATCTTGGATCTCATTTAGGTATGAACAAGTGTTCTCCGTAGTGGTGCGACTGTCGCAAATTACGGGAGTGCTCAGACCCTCGATGAGCCTATAGGCAAATTCGTTATTATGGAGGTCGTATACTCCCCACCATTCTTTTCCTACAGATTTGGTATATTGGTTATTCATCTCTTCCAAATTTAGCTAACGTGGCTTTTGCAAGGGTGGAAAGTCTAGTGGATTTGTTGCAGTGAACGCAGACATCTTCTGGATCGCTGTAACACGTGCATCCCCTGTCCAGACATTGGGTGTGCAGAGTGTCCATCTTAGACACTGTATCGAGGAGGTGTTTAACATCCAATCGCAACTCTACACACATAGCTTCCAATTCGCCTATTCTGGCGCGCAAGGTTGCTTCACGTTTTGTCATTGTTACGCTTCCAAATTGGCTGCTACTTCCTTACAGGAGCGCATACTGTGACGGAATGCATACGCGACCCACCCATCAATTAGCATGGATTTTATTTGGAGGATGTATCCAACCGGTTTGACGCGGGAGCCGTGGTAACAAGGCAATATGCGATATTTTCCGCAGTTGCTTTCAGTACTGCTTTCCTCGATTGGACTCCATTTCAAAATTGTTTTCACTTTGCTCCTCCGATCGCTGCGATGTGATCGTAAGCAGCCTCTAGCATTAGGTTGGCTCTGTCACCTTTTGCGCCGATCATATTCTTGGCGAGGAGGATGGCAAGCTCGACGGTGAGATTCAGAGGACGCATCTGGTTCAGGGCGACCCGGAGAGCATTTCTTTCCTGCGTGGACAACAGATCGTAGGCTTTCATGAGGAGGCGGATGATTAGCGAGCGTAGAAGGAGCCGTCAGGGTAGACGACAATCGAGGCGAGCAAAACGTCGGAGGAATTAGTGACCTCGAGATCGATCGCCTCGATGCCTTCCGGAGGAACGTCGGCGAAGTTGATCCTGTAGGCGCCTCGAAAGCCCAATGCGATCAGCAGGGCATCGGCGGCGCGAGTGACATTCTTTTCCGTCTCGGGCGTGTCCTCGGCGTGATACGCTTCATGGGCGGCGGCGTAGTTGCGGGCGAGATCGTAGCAGGAAGTGGTAGTAGAGTTCATGATGGAAATATCGTCGCAGGTGGAGGGAAAGTAAAGTGGAACTTTTGTAAATCAGACGTAAAGCTCTCCAAGTTCCTTGAGCGCAAGCGCCTTCCAATTAATCATGACGCGGAAGGAGGCACGGTGGATCGTACGCCAACGACCCCGACCCAGGAAACGAGATTCGTGCTTCCTGTTCTCTATGATCTTGGTTTCGGTGCCGTAGACGTAGGAGGCTGTGCTGCTGACGTGCCCATGCTTGCGGCAGAGGGTTTCGGCATATTCGCGGACGATTCTGACAACGTGGCGAGGAGGATTTGTGTCGGAGTAGTACATTTTGGAATCTTTCGTTATTGGTTTTTCGTTGAGTTGCTGTCTGTGGATGGAACTATCGACACGGAGATGGAAAACATCAAGCACTATTTTCCATCTTTCTTCATTTTACCACCGAAAGATTTTCCAAATTAACCAGATTTCCGTAAATCTCGGATGCGATTAATGCGATCCTTGATCTGCATCGCTGTCTTATCTCCTGCTTCCCCGCAGGCTTCCTCGATAGCGAGCAGAGACTCGGTCAGGTAATCGACTCGGGCGCGCAATGCGCTGATCTCCTCCGACTGCATCCCCGCTGGGCGAATTCTCCTAGCTGCCGCGTCCACAATGAACGCTAGATGCACCGTCCCGGGACTGCGCACTAGGTGGTGAAATACAGAATCCAGACTATTTGCTAAGATTGCATCGATCTCATCGGAGGTGGTGTTTAATGCATTACTCATTTTTGGTCTTTGGTTTGATGAATTCATGGATGACTGTAATCCTGACAAGCAAAAGTCGTGAGGACAACAGGATGGGGTTCAGCGTATTTCATATTTGGAAAGTGTTTCGGTAACTGCGAACTTAGCAGCTGCTTGCTTCCATTGTTTGCACATCTCCAATTTGAGTTCCTGGGCTGTTTCGTTCTCTGTCTGAAACGCTTGATTATAAACGCTGGCGTCGAGATTGTTTCCCGCTTTGATCAGAGCTTGAATCGCTTCTTTCTGCTGATTTACCGCCACCTCTAGTGCATTGAACGCCTCTCCAAATTCGTTCCTGCGACGGCTGACACGATGTGGACATCTTAAATCAGCCTGTTCGTCCTGAGCGATTAAAAGGGCAGTGTAAGCTTGAGCCACCCGGTATAAAAGCTGTTCCAAACTAGGCGCAGACATTGCTAGAATTCCGAAATGAGTGTTTTCATTATTCTGTCTCCTCGTCATCGTAGAACGCTGATCGCTCACGGGGTTTGGCTGCTACCTCGACACCTTCCTCGATGTCGATGATCTCGTCCTGATTTTCAGGGAGAGCTTTCTGGGCTCTGACAGCTTCGAGGAGGCGTCTCTTTTCCTCGAGCGATAGATCCAGCCTGTCGACCTGCACGATGTGCTTATGCAGGTGGGTGATCGTGCCTTCATGCTGCACGGTGATTTTGGAGTCGTATCCCCGATCCCGATTCCTTGTCTTGTTCGCAAACAAGACCGCGAGAGGATTACCTGCTTTAACCAGGGAAATGAGACTGTCCTCGAACAGATTATTTTTGTGCCACTCCATCTCGTCGATCAGCTTGGGGAACTGAGGATTATTTTCCTTCCACTCAGCTAGAGTGGTCTTAGATACGCACACCTTTCGACAGGCTTCGGAGGCGTTGAAATTTGAATCCACGAACGCGTGAAACCAGAGAGACATTCTCACGTCTTCGCCTTCGTTGGCTAACATCGCCTCTATTTTCTCATATCCATTCGCTGCGTCCTCCCAATAGTTTATTCGCTCCCACAAAGCTCTGACCTCAGGACTGAGGTGCTTGTACACGTAGGAGAGGAAAGTCGGTCTCTTGTTAACGTCCTTTTCCCTCGCCTTTTCCAGTGCATAAATCAAAGCCGGTTGCTGATCTTTCCACTTGGAAAACGTCAAATCAGTCACTCCAAAAATCTGAGAAATTTGGGTATCCCCCATTCCCATTTTAGCCAATATGTAAGCGTCAACGGGGACGTTGACGTGATACTTGGAACCCGATGGTTTCCTTACTAAAACTTGATGCTTCATGACTGGCTAAAATGAGATAGGAATGTAACTTCCGTTACTTAATCAGAGGGATGTCGCTTCGTATTTGAAATCGCAGGATATGAGTTCCTCGAGCGTAGGCGCGCCCGCCTCGTATTCAGTGGGATCCGGAATGCCCGCGAGATGAAACGCCTCACGACGCTCGATGCACGTGCCGCATTTCCCGCAATGCAGTTCTCCACCCTTATAGCATGACCATGTCATCGCCATGTCCACGCTCAGCAGAGAGCCCATTCTCACGATCTCCGCCTTCGTCATGGCAGAGAAAGGAGCGTGAATCATGACATTCTTGTAGGTTCCAAGACACATCGCAGCTGACATTTTGGAAATAAAATCTGTCCGGCAATCGGGGTAGATCGCGTGGTCTCCCGCATGATTGGCGATGAGGACTCTGTCACAGTCGAGGGATTCAGCGAACCCCGTAGCGATCGACAGCATGATTCCGTTGCGAAAGGGCACGACGGTAGATTTCATGTTCTCGTCCGCGTAGTGACCTTCGGGAATCGTCCCGCCACTCTTGAGCAGGGACGACTTGAAAAATTCGTTGATGAACGGTAGATCAAGGCGCGAATGTCTTTCCTGCGTGATCGGGGAGAAGGGCTTGCCTGCGTCGACCACTGCTTTCTTTACCTGTCCTGTTTGCCAGACCGAATAAGCAGCCTCGCGCTTATTATGTTTCGATCCATAATTGAAGCAAAGCACCTTGACAATGTCCATGTCTAGTTGCTTGGCAGCGTAGTGAAGGAGGACTGTGGAATCGAGTCCTCCGGAGCATAATACAACGGCGCGTTTTCTCATGGTAATTTAGTAGGAGTAGGTGGGAGACTGAATGGGAGTGGAACAGGAGCGAATGCAATTCAGGTTGTGATGCCATATAGTCCACACGTGATTTGCCTGACCGTATTTCTCAATTTTCGTTGTGTTCTCCACATAGGAACGAGAAACGATCGACACGCCTCCACGTGACTTCTGCTTGATCGCGACGGCGACGGCATAGGCTTCGACTGCCTCCATTATATGCGTGGCGATTCGTGATCCCATTTCCTCACAGAACATGCCTTCGTTCCGAAAGCTGTGAAGATAGAGCTTTAGGGACTTGCTCTCAATGCAAAGCTCGTCCGGCATATACCTGATTTCCACCAGATACCAGTCAGGCTGATTCGTGACTGGACAGTTAGCGGTGATCTCGTCGGAAATGCACGATACGAAGACGGTATTAGCAGGTCTGAGGAAGGTGTCGAAACCCTCAAAACTCGTGACCTTCTTACCTAGTGATCTCAATCTGGGCTTTTTGTTTTTCATGCTCTTTTTTAATCGCTTGGAGACCACAGCTGGCTAAGGACAGAAGCAGACCGATGAAGGAAAGGTATATCATGGCAGTCACAACTTTTCCCAAAAGATCCTCCTTGCGAAAGAATTCCAACAGAAGAATTCCCGCCTACAATAGAATGACCACGGGTCCTAATAACATACCGAAAGTAAGCACATTATTCATAATTGGAAAATCGAGGGATGATGAAAAAGAGGATGAGCAGAAAAAACAGGAAGGACACAAACAGCATTTGCAGCACCATCGACCACATGAGTCGTTTTATCTCCATTGCTGAAAAACTCCATTTTAACCTGTTCTGAGATTTTCGGATGTTGGAACGAAAGATCGCATATAAACACACCATGAATGACATCCACGTTGCGACGGAGAAGATCAAGGTAAAAACAAGTGGCATGACAGACACACTAGAAAAATAATGACAACGAGTAAAGAGCAGGCAGCGAAGCCTACCAACACTCCCATGCCGAAACTGACTCTGTATCTGAGACGTTCCTCCAACGAAAGTGGGGTGCCATCGTCCTCTCTGTGCAGTGTTCCAAAATTGGATTTCATGAAATCTCCTGAAGGAATAGCGTAGCAGCATTGACAGCATCGCGAGGAAACAAATCCTCTGCCTTGAGATGCATTGTTATGCGGAGGTCCCAATTATAGCAAAGCAGTTCCCTCCAATTGTCTCCCAGCTTATCGATGATGGTGATCCTCTGACCCTTCAAGGTCTGCACATTGAAGAAGTGAGGAGGCGCTGTGACTTGCTTAACGAGATGGTTGATCTGATCAGCGGGAGGCGTTTTCATCTCAGGTGGATTTGGTGCAGATTCGTCATCGTTCCAAAAAGATCCCTTCTTCTTTGGAGGTGGCGTGGTGTCCTTAGCAATTTCGGCAACGCGCTTTCCGTTCTGGGATCCGTTGCCCGACATGATGGATTTACGCTTTTTCATTTTTTGTGGCGAGTGAGCGTCCACGGAGTTGTCGTCGTGTCCCACTCCTCTTTAGAGTTTTGTTGTGGATTAGTACGTGGAAAATAAACTTGGACTTGATAGCCCTTATATAGGTATATGCGGGAGAGATTTTCTCTGGGATAAGTAGTGATCTCATCCCAGAAAGCTGACTTTCCTTTCATGCTCTATTAATCGCTAGGAGGTCAACTGGCGATTAAGCTTGATCTCCTTCCCGCGAACGTAGCCTGCTGCCTTCGCTCCATGGTCTACAGATTTCATGTGCCTGTGCTCCGTCCTGAGACGGGGAAACAATTCGTGGACCTTCGCACTCACGACCGCCTCCTTGTTGACAAGGACGATCTGAAATTTGCCCTTCTCCTCGGCAGGCATCGACTCGCGTTCCCGCTGATTCGACAGACAGATTCCTGCTGCCAGACCTTCATAAAACGAACGCTCGGAGGTCCAGCTTGCTTTGCTTCCCGTATTGGCACGGTACTCCTTATAACAACGGGGAAACAGATCCTACAAATAGTCCCAGAAAATCTTGCTGATCTCCACATCCGTTTCCTCTCCGATGAAATGAATGGCGACATATACACGTTGCGCCTGATGCGTCCAATAGCTGCTCCACACCGTGCGAATGTCGAAGCACTCGCGGAGGACGCGCATGATCGGTGCGTGGTAGGTGCGCTCATATTTGGACTTCGTCTGCACGGTTACGCGCACGGCAGTGAGAGGCTTGGCGGACGTTTCGCCTTCGCCTACCTCCTCGAGATCGATGTTGTTTTGGCGCGCCAGCTCGCGTGCCTTCGCGAGAAAGGCTTCCATTTCAGCTTGCGTCGCGCCATTTTTCGAGGAAGCCATTGACATTAGCTTCCGAAGCTTTTCGAGAATTTTAGAGTTTCCAGCCATGGTAGGTAATATAGAGTTGAGGATTGAGGAAAATTAAAGGGGTTAGTGACTTCCTCCTTGTCGCTTATTATTCCATCTTGGTCAGCGTGATCTTAACGATTTCCACCTCCTCACCCCAAATGAATCGTAAGGCGGAGTGGTTGGGCTTGAGAGAGAAGAATTTAGCTCCCTCGAATTCAGAGGTGAAATTCACCCCGTTGAAAAACAGCCCGGTGATCGAGTTGCGGAGGACGTAGTATGTTTTCATTGGTTTTGATTTTGGTTTTTGCCTGACATGGAAACTATCGACACGACATGGATGGAGATCAAGCACTATTTTCCATCTTTCTTCGTTTTACCACCGAAAGATTTTCCAAATTAACCCGATTTCCGTAAATCGCGGATGGGTCTAGTTCTGCAATACTTCCAAAATAAGCCTCCGCGAAACACACCGTAAATCCCGATTAAGCACTCGATTGGCGGCGAATCGCTGATCTACAGGCAAACGCAGGATTATTGCTGCCCACTCCTCAGCCACTTTTTCTTTGGGCTTGCCTGGGGAAAAATGAAACCACTCACCCATCATGCGCACCGGGTATGATCGCAAATCTGATCCTACCTTCCCTGCTACGCGAAACGCGTCCTCCGATCCAATGATCTGCACATCACGAAGGGTCCATCGAAGGAACCGTTCAATGCCTCGATTTGCCTGCAATGCACGGTCGAGGATGAGATATTTGCCTGCCTCGCTCTTTACCTCCTCCAAGGCACGAAGCAGTCTAGCGAAGTCCGCTAGGTCTGACTTTTTCTGCGAATCGTCGGATGACATCGGGGGAACAGGTGCGCAAAAAATCGTCTAACTGCATAGCCACAACCCAGGTCCTCGCGAAGTCTCCTTCCTGCCTCAAATTAAGGCGCATCTCGATATAAGGACAGGGCAGCAGATCACAGCCACCCAGCATTTGGATGGTGCTAAAAGCCTTGCGAGGAATAAAACAAAGAGCTCGTTTCTTGTCCCTCCTCTGAATCAGCATCCAAGACGCAGATCCAGCCGCAACAGCTGCGGTTCGCGCTTGCTCGCAAAAGGCTTCAAACGTCGTTTGCTTGGCTAACACGGGACGATCTATCGCGTCGGCGAAGCTAGCGCCAGTGTACCCCCGTTTGGCCTCTATAGTGAACACCAGAAAGAGATCCGAGGCTAATGGGTCGACGGCATGAAGGTCACCGTACGACCCGAATGTGCGTTTCCCTTTCTTTCCGCGTATCGTCGCCCGTCCTCCGCTCGTCGATGTCCGCCAAATGAGATCGTCTCTTTTTCCATTGCTCCACCACAAAGACAATTTGGTCGACAATTCGCGTTCGTATGCTCCACCCTTGCTGCTCATGGCTTGATAAATTGGCTCAATTCTTTTCTGGATCGTGAAAGGAGGTAGCAAATATCATTCCATCTGCGATCGTTGTAAACAAGATTGTCAAGGATGTATTGTTGCCTCTTTCCCCAAGGCTTGCCATCCAAATACGGATCATGACTCATGCGAGGAGTCACTTCACCTGTAAATACGCGATCGAGGAAACGAAGCAGCTTTTCCTCTTCCCATCCGTACCATTCAGCAAGCACTTTTTTATTCCATCCAAAAGCATACAGTGTCCAAGTCCACTTCCTTTTATGTTCGCGAATTTCCGCCTTGCACGCATCCGTCAATTCGTCTGTCGGGCAAACGTAGACGTCAGACAGCATCTCCCCTTTCTTTCGTCGCAACCGCGTGAAAGCAAACCTTCCATTGATCTGGGAAAGCCAAACTTCGCGTCCTTCCAAATCATAGAACTTTTCGGCGCTCACGATGAAAGAAAGGAGGATTATTTACGAGGGAGCGGAATCCCAGTTCGGCACACATGTCTTTCCATCCCTTGATGCTATACGCATCCTCCTCAAGATCGAAATGATTCGCGCCTTGATAAGGGAGGGAGGTAAGCAGTAAATTCCTTCTGACGACACGATCCGCGGGGTCTAGCTGCTGCTCGTCAGAATTTATGGCACGGTACTTCACACTGTCTCGCTTCAGTTCACCTTTGAGCCATTTGATCGCTGTCGCTTCACCTACTCCTCGAATCCCAGGAATGCTGTCTGTCGAACATCCTGCGATGGCTTTTACTCTGTCCCACTGACTGGGGCGAATTCCATATTTTCTGACGAACATGTAATCCGTCAGGATCTTTCGGGTTCGCGGATTGTAGATTTTCACATCGAGGCGAAGGAGCTGGTATAAATCACTGTCGGCGCTGACGATGATTTTTTCCTGCCCTCGATATTCCGAGGCGATGCAGACACTGGCGATCATGTCATCCGCTTCGTAGCCCTTCTGGTGCAACACATTAAACGCCCCGATCTGAGGCAGCCACTTCCTTCGCAGATCCACTAAAGCATCGCGCACCTGCTGACGAGCTTCTAACATCTTTGGATCCGCATCATACTTTTTCGCACGGCTTCCTTTATATGTTGGAAGAATCTGCGCCCTGTAGGGTTCGCCTTTATCGAAGCAATAGACAAATCTGTCCGTGTTGAACGTCTCCTTGAGATCAGCCAACGCCATGAAAAATCCAAACAATACTCCTGTTGAAACGCCACCATGCGTCAGGTCTCCCAGAGTGTGGAAGGCTCTCCAGCAAAGGTAGCTGCAATCAAGTAGGAGAATCGGTCTCACAAAAACAATGATTGGAAGGAGACAGGATTGATATAATTGATCCGCCCCGAACACGCCTTGAAGCTTCTCTCCCACTCTAGCAATCGGCGTACAGACCACCCTACTGCTTCACACCACACCTCCTTGGTAGGACGACGCATGTCCTTGGTGCGCAGTTTAGCAATGTATTCTGGAAGTTTATCAAATCCTACATGCTTATTATTGAGCAGGGCAAAAAAATGATAGGCGTGAAGGAGTGTTGTGGCTGCATATTTTCCAACCTTCACGTGATCGTTGATGCCTTGACGCTCGGTGATCGTATCAAAACGCATGTAATCTGGAGGATACCCAACTGGCATCTTCCACATTGCAGTAAATACAGCCTCTTCAGACGGAAAATCGTATAGTTCTGCGATCTCCATAAGGTCCCCATGAGTATTTGCCACGATATACAGGTCCCACACTTCTGCCAACTCCTTCTTTGTTCTGCGTTTCCTTTTCATTGGTATTTATTCTTTCGCTTCACTTCGCAGGCTTCTTCTATTTCCCTCCAGACGTCCCCTGTAAGAGATCGGAGGTCACGCTCGTAATTGTTTTCCTCGATATGCTGGATGAGAGATTCCACAGGACCCTTGAAATCGAATTCCTTCGCGGTGATCACACCGTTCGACTTCGTCCAGTGTTTCTCATCCACTAGATAATTCACACAGGCGCCTAGATCGTCGATGCCGAAGGAGTAGTAAATGGGAAAGCGCACACGAGATCGCTTTCCCGTGAACCTGTTTTTCTTCACATACGCCTCCGTGATTATTCCCACTTCACGAGGCTTGCCTCTCACAGTCTTCCTGATTCGCTCCACAACCGAAAACCAAATCTCAAGGTGCGCGTAGAATCGCAACGCCTTACCTCCCGAATACGTCTTGGTGTCCTGACCGGGCATCGCTCCGATCACGTCTCTTGTCTGTCCCAGCAACACCAGAATGGACATAGTATCACGCAGGAGTTTGATAGTTGGTCGTAAATTCTGAGAGTGGATCTTGGCTTTGTGATCCGTCATGATTCCCGATATTTCTTTTCCTTCCTCAATCGCAGCGCGTTTCTTTTCTTGCTTATCCATCTCGCCTTCGCTCGACAGCGCGTTCTCACTGTCTCCCACGTAAATGGTGGGCTGCTCGCTGCAATTACGATGGACGTGGCTGTAAAATTCTTCGGCGGTAACACTGTTGATCGCAACACCATCCTTGACTCGAGGAGCTGTTATTCTGTCCGTGACCTTAGGTCCGTAAAATTTATCAAACATGAACGCACCATCCTCGATGTTGTCGAATACAAGACGGTAGTCATCGAACCGCTTGTTTATGGCAGCCTCTCCCAAAGCGGCGCCGCCTAACACTGTCTTTCCTGCCGCGCTGTCGCCCACAATGAAGTAATAACCACCTCGCCGAAAGGCGCTGAAAGGCGACCCTGTACACGCCAAATTAAGCACCGTACAGCCTGACGACAGCGCCCCTTTTGTCGGGAGGGAGGCAGACTCAACGGGAGTCAGCAAATCTTCCTTCAGCTCTTTGGTGGTCTTGCTCATAAGTGAGAAAAGTAGGAGGTCTATGAGATTTCACATAGGCCTCCTTTGGTCACAAATTAAACCCAGTCACTGCACATCAATCGTCATCGTCGTCCCGGGAGCGTTTTCCCTTGGGACGATCATCCTCATCATCGTCATCGTCCTTCGATCGCTTGGATGATTTTGGAGGTGTGTCGTCGTCATCGTCGTCCTTGGAGGATGGTTTCGCACGACGCACAGGCTTGTCGTCCTCATCATCGTCATCATCCGACGATTTGGACTTAGACGCCTTTCTGCTAGACTTGGAATCGTCGTCATCGCAGGATCGTCGCGGAAGGAGGACTTTCGCTTGGGCTTGTCGTCCTCATCGTCGTCATCATCCGACGATTTGGACTTGGACTTAGAGGATCGACGATCATCCTCATCGTCGTCATCGTCCGACGATTTGGACTTGGACTTAGAGGATCGACGATCATCCTCATCATCGTCATCGTCCTTCGATCGCTTGGATGATTTTGGAGGTGTGTCGTCGTCATCGTCGTCCTTGGAGGATTTGCTGGGTTTACGATCCCAATCCTCATCCTCTTTAGACGGCTTGTCGTCGTCATCGTCGTCCTTGGAGGAACGTGATGCCTTGGGCTTCGCCTTGATACCATCATCATCGTCATCATCCGACGATTTGGACTTGGACTTAGAGGATCGACGATCATCCTCATCATCGTCCTTTTTCCTGCGCGAAGATTCGCGAGCCTTGCTTCCCGTCGGATCGTCTTCGTCAATCTCCAACACAATCTTTTCCAATTCCTTGTACGAAGGAATTTTCAGACACTCGTCCAAGCAGTAGGCTTCCTCGTAGATGGAAGTGTCGTATTGCTTCTTTCGAGGAACGAAGTCGATGGATGTGACATTGCTGTATGTACCCTGTCCATACTTCTCCTCCGCAATCTCAAGGCGAAGCGTGCAGCCCTCCGTCAGGCTATGAAACATGTCCCATCCCGCATCCTCTGCGTCGGACGTGCGTGTGCGAGCATCGAGAAGTTTGCCAAACAAATGGTAGGAGATTTCAAGAATCTGGATACCCGCGTCTCGGTCCTTCGTGTTGATCACGTTGAACAACTGACGCTCCTTGGGAGCAAGTTCCTTCAGATCGTCGATGTCCACGACGCCTTTGTTCTGAAGGCGAGTGTTGAACTCACACACAGGACAGGGCTGGCGAGCAGTGCGACGGAGGCAAATGTACGAATCGTCTCCACCCCCTACTTTCTTATGGATGTAGAAGGTGCGCTCGTAATGAGGATTTCCCTCATCGGCGAAAGGATTTCCTTTTCCAGCAGGATAGGGGATCACATCGAGGTACATAACAGGACCCTCTAACTTCAGGAGCTTCGCTCCCTTGGGAAGGTTCAGGTATGTGGGTTCCCACCCACCTTTGTGTTTCTCGGCACGCTCACGGGCGGAGCGAACCTCACGGTATTCTCTGCGGCTCATATTTATTTGGGTTGTTTTGTGTTTTCTACCGGTGAAATTTCGCACCGGATAAATTAGTCGTCGTCAGAACCTCTGTCCTCATCCCTCCACCTCGACACCTTTCCCTTATTCCTAATCCTGCGCTTCTCCTCGTCTTGCGCAGCTTCGCGCATTTCGGAGGACGCAGTTATCTTGGGATCGGCAAAATACTTCGCCGTGTTGAGCTCCACAAGCATCGTCAGGGCTCGTTTCTTGTGTTCCAACGCCGTGCACGCGGCCTGTGCAATGTCGAGATCATGCTTTGCCTCGCGCACAATTTTCTGTGCGCGCCTCACTCCTTTTTGCAGGAAGAGAGTGGACTTTACAGCCGCTTCCGTGACCTTGTCGTCCAGATCGTAGTGCCGAGGATTAGCGCGGATATCAAGCGACAGATCCGCCTCCACAACACTCAGCTCCTGCGCAGCTGCATCATAGGCGCTCCTTGCTGTCGCCGCTTTTTCAGCGTAGGAGAAATAAAGGTCAGCCTGTCTGAGCCATTCCTCGCGGAGGTTTAAATCGTCAATCTGAAAATCAGTTCTGGCGGACATGATGAATTAATCGTTTGGTCACTTCATGAGGAAAAAACAGTTGGCTATGAGCAGCCCTCTGCCTCCATAATGCAGAGGTTCCTTGAACGCTTCGGAAATATCGAAGGCGCGAAGACCTGGACCTTTGTGTCCGGCGTTGAGCATGACGGCGCCCATATACGCCAGAAGCATTTGCCTGATCGATTCAGGCTCCTCATCCATCTCCCTTAGAATCTGAGCGACCTGTTTCCACGTCCCGGGCTTGTGCGCCAGCAGCAAGGAGCCCAATTTATTAGAGGCTGTGCGGCTCGCTGTTTTCTGCACATAATCCGCCTGATCTGCTTCTGGAATTCCTTCGAGTGCCGACAGAAAAACGAGAGCTTTGCGAGCCGATCCGTCAGAGAATTCCAGAATGTTATCAAGAGCTTCCTGTGAATAGGGTATCTTTTCCGCCTCAGCTACACGGGCGACGAGAGCCTTGATCGCGGTAGGACTCACGGCCTTGAGCTTGATTTCCGTGCACCTTGTGATGATCGTGCGCAGCAGCTTTTGCGGGTCAGTCGTCGCCAGCATGAAATAAAAATGCTTGGGCGGCTCCTCGAGCATCTTGAGGAGAGAACTCTGTGCCTCCTTGGAAAGCTGGTGACACTCATCGACGATGCACACGCGCACCTTGCCTGAGATCGCAGCTAGTCCCATCTTGCTGCGAATATCCCGAATTGTGTCAATGCCTCGAAAGTCAGCGGCATTGACTTCCATCAGATCGTGTTCACCGCATTCTATTCGCCGAGCTAGAATGCGTGCCAACGTTGTCTTGCCTGTCCCGCTAGGACCCGTAAACAGCAGCGCATGTTTGACCTTATTCCTCGAGATCATCGCCTTGAGCGATGCGACGGCTTCCTCTTGTCCCACAACTTCACTCAGTTTATAGGGACGATATTTGGTGAACAATTCTGGAACTGTGTTTTCTTCACTCATGACTACGCTGCTTCCTTTTCAAGTTTTTGCCAAAAGTTTATGAGACCCCGGGCGCTGCCAGACCAATTATGTTTATCGTCTTTGGATTTCCAATTAAACGAATCATCCTTGATCACAACCTCCCGTTTGTTGAACCACGTCCCTCCTATCGGGCAGATTTCACATTCGACGGAAAGAGGAACGTTGATCCATTTATAGTGCTTCCTTAGTCTGACCTCGGTCACGTCTTTTACTATCGCCAGGTAATCGTCAATTTCATCGATTGCGACATCCGCAATGATCGAATCGTGAATCTGTCCTACGAGAACAGTTCTCATTCCTCGATCATCAAGTTCCTTCTGGATTTGAACAAGAGACCAGAGCAGACAGTGGAACGCGCTTCCTTGGACAGGGTAGTTGATGACTTGATTTCGGTCCATCGGACCTGAAATCCTGAATCCTGTGTAGGTGTCGAAAAATCCTCGCCGTTGATATTCCTCCCACCACTTATTCTTCCACTGCTTATAGACCTTGAAGCGAACGTCCCAAAAAGATCGCTCCACTTCCTGCACGTGTCTCTCAAACGTCCCCGGCTCGGGTTTGATCGACGCATCACAGGCGCCTAGACCCTTAATACCATTCAAATAAAGGTGTTTTTTGAGCGGAGTGCCGTCAGTGAGCTTCAAATCACGTTTTTCGATTTCTTCCCATATCTGTTTCGCGCAAGCAATATACCACGATCCATAGAACTGCGGAAATACAAATTTGTTCTTGGCGACATGTCGAATCGCTTTGGACATCTGTTTCTTGCTCAGGAAGAAAAGCTCCATCGCAATGTCCCGATGCATATCGAGTGATGCGTCCTTTACATAGGCGATCAGCGCAGGATCTCGATTGTAGCAAGCAGATACACCTACCTCGATTCCCTTGAAATCATTCTCCACCAAAACGTGTCCGTCTCGGGCGATGTAGCAGGATCGCACTAACTTGGCGATGTCTTCATCTCGGACGGGAATGTTCTGGAAATTAGGATTGTCACTCGAGGATCTGAACGTGCGGGCGATATGAAGGTTGAATACAGGATGGACGAAATTGTCTCCGTCTAGTTCGCGCAGGATTCCCTTGAAATTCGTGGAAAGTGCTTTGTCTAGTTTTCCCACCCTGATCAAATCCTTGATGAAAGGGAGATCGATTCCTTCCAAGGCTGCAACGTCTGCCTTATATCTTCCCGAAGCAGTCCTCTCTGTAGACTTGTATCCCAACCCCATCTTTTCCTTGGAGTCGAAAAGAATATGCCCCAGCTGATCGTCAGAGTCGATGTTGGCTTTCACTCCGTAACGCTTCGTCCATAGATCCCATACAGGAGTGTCTCTCATCCGCGACTTGATCACAGCGATCTCCTTTTCGGTCGAGGAGATCGCTTTCATCAGGTACCTGCGATCCACGCGAATACCGTTCGACTCAATTCGGGACAAGGTCGCGATGCCCTGATGAATGAGATTATAGCCGAAATGAACGTCAGGACGAATGCTCATGACAAATTCATCCTAGCGAGTTGGCGGCACTGCACGACAGCGAGCTTATATTCCAGCAGGGCATCAAGTCCGCAGTATTTAAGCAGCTGGGACAGCTCTATTTGCTTCACACGGTTTATTTTCGTGTCTCCCGTAGTCTTCAGGAATTCCTCGATGTGTTCATTGTAGGAAGGCATTCCAAAATTCACGAACGCCTGAAACTTCAACCCTGTAATTTTTTCCCTATTATCGAGGGCATGCGCGGCAATCATCGTATCCCACGCCCAATTTCTCACAGGCTTTCCAAAAGCCCATCTCGTCCACCTGTCCTCGTGTTTCATGTTGGAGGCAATGAACGCACATTTTTTCGATCGGAGAATCCTTCGGCACGCATCGACAACGTCTCCATGCCAAGGGAAAGCGATCGTCTCCTTCCCCTCACGACACAAGGCAGCACAGACAATTTCACCGCCTACATACTCAGGCTTGAGGCAGGTGTTTTCATAATCGAAGGCAAAAGTTCCTCCCAGATCGCACCACTGATCTACGATCTGCGCAGCTTCGCGAGTGTCGAAAATCGTCCTGACCTTGCCACTCCAATCAGGTGCTCCGTCTGGCCAGGGATGCGAATCGAATTCCAAAGCTCGTTTGATGTGCTTGTCGAAAAAACTAAAGGGCTTCCTTGTCTCCTCCTCTGTGCGAATGACGTAACTAGGATGCCACGTCGGACAAATCCACGTGTTGAATTTCTGGCACGGGATCCTCCAACCCACCCATCGATTCACCTCCCCGATTTCTTCCTTTCCCCAACTTTCAACGATGAGAGACCGAACAGCTAATCCTCCCAAAAGGATCGTGATAACAGGATTGAGTTCCCGAATAGAACGCAGCAGATTCGGACGACAGTAGGCGATCGCGTTTTTGTCCTTGATCTTGTTACCCGGTGGGCGACAGATCAGGGCATTAGTTGTCCAGCAATCCCTGCGCATGCTGATGCCACATTCCTCAAGTGCTTCCTTGAGTCTCTGCCCCGACACCCCAACGAATTGAGTTCCTTTCTCGTCCTCCTGTCTGCCCGGGGCTTCCCCTACGATCAAGATTTTCTTTCTCCCTTCGCCACCCACTCTCATCTTGGGAGACAGGCAAAGCTCTGAGAGCCCACAGACGCCGCATTGCGGGATGACGCTTGTAGGCGCTCGGCTCGCTGTCGTCGATTCTGCGAAGAATCCCCTAGACATCGCTAGAGTTACCCGCCGACAACGCCGTCACGTACACCCAATTCTTTCCCTCGATCTTGAGTTTGCCTTCCGTCAGTTCACCCCGCATGAACCGCTTGGAAATGTCGATTAACAACTTGGGAGGAATGCGAAACTGAATATCCGGACCTGTGTAATCGACGGCGAGCGTTTGTCGGTACCACCCTGACATTCCCTCTCCTCTCACACGCATTTTTCCTTCCGTCAGGGTGATGATCAATTCAGCCTCGGAAGATTTTTCCTTGTCTGTATTCGCCTCAGCGAACACGCTGGCCTTGTCGGCGGCACTTTCAATGGATCGAGGCAGCTCTACTTTTGTTCCCTTGAATTTATATAGGTCGTCATAGTTCGGGTAGGAATCGTCGTATTTTATACAGGAGAACACGAGACCTGCGCCGTTCCTGAAATGAATCCAAGATCGCGTCTCCGCTATCTCGACCATCTCAAGCAAAGGTACATGTCGCATTGACGTGGAACGTACAAGGACACCCTTTTTAGACTCAACGGGAGTATCGACAAAATACCGAGTGAATTGCTTGTTGTCACAGCCCTCCACGAACTTAGGGGAAATGTGGACACACGTGATGTTGAATTGACTCTCGTCCTTGCTTGCAGACATCACCGACATCTCGACTGCCTCAGTAAATCCGTCCTCTAGTTTTTTCCAATCACTCTCCTTGGGCAGAGTAAGGCCATCGAGTGGGAGCTTGATTGTGTTCTGCACCGTGATGCCCATGGACTTGAACTCTCCCACGAACTTCAGGTCTCCTTTCTGTTGTCTGTGTTCCACCTCAAGCGTGTCGTCGGAAATCTTGCGCAGAATTCCAAGCAGAGCTTGCGAGTGCACCGCCCCTTCATAGCCAATATCACAGGCGACGGAGCAGGAGATTTGGCCGTTGAAGGTCAATACGCGACCCTTCGTGAAAACAAAGCAGGCGCTCTGTTCGAGGATTTCCTTAGAAGAAAGTCCTGCTGCTACCATCTCCAATTTCAACAAAAGTTCGGCGCGATTTATGGTTCTCATTTTTGGTTTCTGTGGGCTTTGAATCTGATCCAAGCGGTCGATGCTCTTTTATCGTAGGGTCGTTTCATCTGGTCCCGTAAGTTATCGAAGGACAACATAATGGCGGGCGACTTCTCGGCGATCATGTGCTCCGGGTATATTCCACCGCCTGAAAGACCCGAAAAGTAAATCTGCAATTTATGCGGCTCCACGAAAGGATTGTCGTAACTCTTGGGAGCTTTTATTTTCTGACCATCAGCGCATGGACCATTAAACACGCCTTTGATATTAAATGTGGAACAGGAGCGAGGGAACACAAGCTCCCTCGCCATCCTAGTAAAAAATAGCAGGTTAGCTCGGGAGCGAGCCTCTAGGCTGTTTAGTATTCCATGATTCCCCTCAATATCAATGCGGATGAAGTCAAACCAGTCCCTCACGATTTTTCTAACTTCTCCTTCCAAATTGGAAATGTGCCACTTTTCCTTAGCATTTGGACTTCGTGCGCTGGCCGTAATTGTATACGGCCTATTACGTTCCTCAAACACGAATTTACCATCTCTGAAATTAGGAACGTACACCTGTCCAAATGCAGCAGCTTTCAGCCACGAGGCAGAGTCAACCGACCACCAGGGGTATCTAAGCAGCAATTCCCAACTGGTCATAGCAAATCCATGAGTCCTAATAACAGGCGTGCGATCCTTTCCCGCAGAAATGTAGTTAAACAGCTGGTCTCCCCATTCAAAAAATCTGCTCTTACTTACTCCTTGCCCAAGACCTCCAATACCCAAAAACGTGCAACCCCGTTCGATATATTCATCCACGAAATTGAAAGGGGTTTCGCAGTGGACAACAGGCACCGGGGAAAGCCCGTATTCATTCACTAGAAAGTCGTATATCTCCAAAGACTTATCAGGATGGTAAATCGCATCCAGAGTAACATAGTAATCGATCTTGTCAGACGTTTCCTCCTTGATGAACTTCACATACCTGCGAACGTATTTTCGGAAGTCAGAATTTTTGTCCTTGAGATCGAAGTAATCGTAACGCTGACTGTAGGAAGTCACAAGTTCATTCTCGTATGTATCCACCTCCCTGTTATACAGAGAATGCGCGCCCGAATCGATGAACAGAGACCTAGATGACGTGACAACGCCCTCCAGTCTGTGATTCGATCCGTTTTTTGACTTCCGAAAAACGTGATTCACAGCAGGGCAGGAAAGCGGACGGCGAGGGAAGCGAACGCGTCGTGGTAGTGGATGCTCTCAGCATTGCACACGCGAACGTTGCATTGCCACGACTCTGTACCTCCCAGTTGCTTCAGGTGAAGTGCTCCCAGATTCACGACGACATCCCTAATCACATCCTCCACGAACTTGGGATTTTCGTAGGCAGCAATCGTCACCGCTCTTTCATCCGGTCTCTTGAGGACCGGATAAACAGGAGACGAATAGGCTGCTTGTATCGCGCCTGCAAGGTCTTCAAACCAAATGGTATTCAACGCAGCGTGATGAATTTGTAGTGACACCATAGACCGCTGGCTATGTGCGCCTTTCCCCGTTTGCGTTGAATGGTGGTAATCACTTATCTCCTTCGAGCAGGGACAGCAGGTCATCCCCTCGATCTGAACCGATGTCATCCACTCCTCCACAAGCCCAATCGTGCCCTCGAAATTGTAGCGTGACACTGACAGTCCCACGTCGATCGGCGCGATCCCTTTCCTGCCTGTCACAGGGGAGACTTGAGGCATGAAATACACTGCCTTGACACTGACCTCCACACATGACGCCTGCATTCTTTCCATCAACACATCAGCGACCTTGGCGAGTGAAGTGTGAGAAAATACACCACTTTCCTTATCGATGTGTTCCATCAACACTTCCGTAAATCGACTCATGTGTGTGCCCTTCACATCGCGGGGAAGGTTGCAAGAAAGCTCAAAAACTCCTACCGAGTCCTGCCAGTCTTCCTTCAACGTTTCGTCCATCGTAGGCTTGCGGAGAAGACGAATGGGCAGCCTGATTCCAGTCACGCCCACGCGATCAATCGGGACGCCACGCGTGTCGATCGTTTTTTGTATATCGGGAAGGTTCATTCAATATCCTAATTTTGGGTTGCCTCCCAATGGGGCGAGAGGAGAAGTTCTCTTGTCCAAGGAGTCGGCGCGATATAGTTTATGGAGTTGGTAACCCGCTCGAAAAGGATCGCCTCGATCACGAACGGTTGAGGAAATTATCGAAAGGACCTCAGGATCGTTTCGCTTAGACCATTCGGGATGAAGCCAGACAGCAGGTTCGTTTATGTCCTTGTTCGCTGCCGCTCGAACAAGCAGCGCGCCATCAAGAAAATTATTCATCCAGTACGCGATGTCATCCTTGCCCTCGATGATGAGCTTGAACTCGTTTGCCAAATGCAGCACCTCAGGCAAAGGAGCCTTGGCGCGCTTTGGACTGACGGTCACCCAATCGAACATTCCCTTTAGCGGGAACGCTCCCGATGTCTCGATATGGACGCGAATATCAAAACTGAGGAACAAGACAGTGAGATCCATCAAATCATGGATGGCGGGTTCGCCCCCGGTGATGACGACAAATTTAGCTTCTGTCTCCAGCACCTCTTGCACCAATTGGGCAGGAGTAAATTTATCGACCTTGTCGGGCACATAGTCCTTATGCCACGTGCCCGCTGAATCGCACCAGGGACAATGCAGAGGACAGCCGAACAGGCGGATGAAGAAAGCCGCCCGTCCCATATGCACACCTTCGCCTTGGAAGGACAGAAAACGCTCATGCACAGGAAGGTGTTTCATCGCTTGAATGTTCCCCCTTCCTTGCCCTTTTTGATAACGACCACATCGGAGCGGGCACGACACAAGACGGTAAGCATGTCATGCGCGTTCATGTCGGTGAACGCATCCTTGCCCAGTTTCTTGCGGGCTCGATCGGTGATGTCTGTGCGATCGATGCGCGTTCCCGATTTAGCCTTGTCGATGGTCTCGTTAGCTATATTGGAAAAATCGACCAATATGTTTTTGTTGGAACTCACAGAACCTCCCAGGTCGCTGAATTTTTGCTGTCCTCCTTGACGGTGACCCTGATCAGTCGCACACCTCGACTGACTCCCACATGCTCGAGGATCAAAAGATCCACCTGCTCAAAAATCCACTTCGCGAGTCCTTCACAGGAGGCGTCTGGGACGACCATGATGTCTGCCAAAGGCACGTCATCGAGCGATTTCCTTATATAGTCCAAATGGGGATCAGTAGAATTCAAAACCAAGGTGTGATCGAACCATTTAGTAAGCCATCCTTTGAGCCACTGCATTTTCCCGAAGTCGATGACGAAGCCGCACGAATCGACATGATCAGCGGTGAAGGTAAATTCAAAGCTCCAATTGTGCCCGTGGATCTTGCTACAATGTCCATCGTGCATGTGTTGGCGGTGGGCAAAAGGAAAGTCAACGTAGAGCTTCGTGCACGAAAGACGATGACTGTTGGCGTTGGCTAAGGCTAGAGGAATGTTTATCGCCATAAAAAAAGAGAGGTTGTTTAGACCTCTCTTTAATCGCTTGGAAGCAGAAAAGGCAAGTTACTTCTTCGTCGGCAGAAGATACCATCCCTTTTCGTTGCGGTCGGCAACTTTCAGCACCTTGCGAAGCTTCCACAAGTGCTCCTGCACCGTCGCCTTGAGAACGCCCGAGGCTTCAGTGATCTCGTCAGTGGTCTGAGGCATGCGCGTCAACACGGCGTTGATCTTCGATCCGCCCGACCCCTCGCGGGAGCCGAACTTGTCGCGATGAGCAGGGAGCTTGGGCTCCTTCTTCGCAGGTGCTTTTTCGGCGACCTTCTTGGTCGGCTTCTCAGCTTCCTTTTTAGCGGTGGGCTTTTCTTTCGAGGCTTTGGTCGGCTTGGCGGCAGGCGCTTCGACAGGCTCGTCGGCTGCGTCATTCGCCACGACTTCGACAGGCTCGTCGGCTGCGGCAGCCTTACGGAGCTTTTTGAGGAGAGCCTTATCCTCGGCGGCGGACAATGCGTTGGGATCGACTTCCTCGGGGTCATGGATGACCTTGAGGAGTTCGCTCATCTTTTTATTGCACTGCTCCACAGTGTATTTCGGAGCATTGTTGAGACCAAGCGCGAGAAACAACGCCTGGGCGGCTTTCAGTTGGACTTTCATGTTTTATCTTTCTGTTGGTGGTTTTTGTTGGACGGAAATAACTTATCGGGTGGAGGCGGGAACAGGTGGGCAGATCAATGCGCGGCAGAGCGATTCCGTCCACGTTGTCTCTGTCCACGCATCGTGTCTTATTTCCGTAATCAGACACGCGTATCCCTTGAGCCAGAGAACGCCATCCCGAAAACAAGCCTCGTCGGCTTGGAAGTGATCTCGAACGTGTTCGAGGAGTTGGCTTCTGTTCATGGCGAAAACATCGACATGGATGGTTGGAAAGTAAAGTGGAAATTTCCCAATCTTTGCCACCATTACAGTTACTTCCACTGTCCAACCACTTACGAAAATTATTCCACCTGTCAGTACAGGGAAAGCACAGCAGGATTGGCGATCTCGAGGCACATCGCACAGTGGCAGACATGCTTGGGATTAGCGCGGAAGCCACGACGAACAATCCAGTTTAGGCGCATTATTTCCTTCCCGTACTCCTCCTTGGTCTGATTGAGTCCGACCATCCCCGTAACGTGAGCGAGCTTGCGCTTGTCCTCCGAAAAATTGGCGCGAGAAAGCAGACCTTCCTTATACGAGGCTGCATTCGCTTGGGTCGCTGTCAGACCTAATGTCTTCCTTTTCTGCATGAGTCCCCGAAATGCTTTCCACGTCGCGTTGATCCTATCGCGAGCGTCAGACGAGCCTCCCGTTTCCAGCAGAATGTCCATATAATCGACGACGACCACATCAGGCACGAACCCTTCAGTTTCCCATTGGGTCAGGAGATCGTCGATCATCTCGATCGAGAGGGATGAATTGGGATGGACAGAAAGACGCAGATATTCTTTCTGGCTCTTGATTCTCTCCGATTTCAAACGGCTGAAAGCACGCTTGGCTTGGCGTTCTGACAGAGGTTTCTCGAACTCCCATTCCTCATGCTCAACCTCTATTTTCTTCCCTTCATATTTCAGGGAGGTGGGATAATTGAACGTGTCGGGGAACAGAGAATGCTTGGAAACAAGCACGGAAAAACGCAGCATCATTTCCTCTTCGCTTTCGTCTCCCACTGCGAAAAATGCCACCTTCTTTCGCTGCTTCGCAGCCTCGGTAGAAAGATAAACGAGCCACGCAGTCTTACCTCTCTTTTCAGGACCCATCAAGCAAATGAATCCTTCACGCTGCAACGATCTTCCAAAGAATTTACCCAGATCCCCCCGCAGCGTGATCAAGGGTTCTGCACGCTCGGAAAAGGCTCGCGACAGTGCTTCCAAATCGTTGAAAACATCCACTGTCGCTTGTGCTCCAATGTGAACGCCTGTGCCAAAATCAGACACAGCACGCAGAGCGTTTTCTATCTTTCCTTGGTCGATGTGTCCTTCAATTCTTCGCGCTAGTCGCTTGAGCTTTACTTGATTGAAATGTCGACCCGCCAAGTCGATCAGGTAGGGTGAATTGGACTCTTTTTCAAGCTGCTCGTATTCGTCCGACAAGGACGCTAAAAACTTCCCGATCAAGCCTGTCGCTTCCTTGTCGCGAGTCTCCGAAGACCATGCCTCGAACAGACTCTGAATCTGTTTGGCAGGCGCATCTTTGTAGCGTTGGAAATACTTTACGCACAATTCGGAAATCGTGTTCGCCCATCGAGTCTCGAACAAGTGCGAATCCCACCGTGAAGCAACACGACCTAGGACATGCTTGTCCACGATCATGCCGATAAGAATACTTCTTTCCTCCTTGCCCGAAGCCTGCTCAATCTTCATTTGTTCAAGGTCTTAATCGCTTGGAACAATTCATCAATCGTGGATTCTGAATAACCCTCCTCAGACAATGTTCGACGAGCATGTTTTTCCCATTTGGAATTAGTGTCTAGGGTAAGGTGCTTTATTTCTCCATTCCAGTCGTCCCATTGACTGAGGCGAATTATATTTTCCTCCATGTACCCGATGAGAAAACCCCTCAACCCTGTGGGGAACAGGGTCTTTTCTATGTCGTCGATTATTTTCCCAAAAGATCCCAATTTTGCACATCTTTCAACAAGGACACTCAACTTGTCATACCAAGGTTTGACGAGATTGTAAGTGGGAACAAGGACGGAATTTAGTTTGGGGATCAGGCTGGCGGGCATGTCTTCGGACTCCACAAGCGCGTCGTAAATTTTCACGACAGCAGGAGGAATCACATTGTTTGCAGGTCCTTCTGCTCGTAACATCGCTTGTTCCAAATTTACGAACTTGAGTTTGAAATCCCGTATGCTTCCAATTACAGGGACGTATTTATCTCCACAGTTGTTTTCGTACCACTCTAGTACGCGGGAAATTCTGTCCTTCGATATTCCTTTGAATGCTATCAAATCATGGATATATTTCGCCTGACCTGAATTAGCAGGTACGTTTATTTGGAGATTTTTAGAGATGATCTCAGACAGGTGTTTCGTTACTCTGAGCTCAAAAGGAGGTTCTGAGTCAAAAACTCCAACAGCTGCGTGCTTGGGCGCAGCGTGTGTGTGTTTCTTTTCAGAGATTTCTTTCGCGTACGCGCGCACACGCGAGGGTGCAAGCGGGGTTGCGATAGTACAACTTTTTGTACTATCATGTACAACACCATGCAACATGATAGTACAACTTTTTGTACTATCAGAAATTTGGACAACGTAGTCCTTGAGTGTTTTGGACAATTTGTCCCAATTTAGTGCTATGTATCTTTTGGCACCTGCTTCTTTTCCATCCCCTTCAAATCTGCTCTGAAGAAAACCTTTCTCTTCCAACATCCTGATTACTCTGCCTTGTTTTCTTTTGTCCATGTATGTTTCCTTTTCCAATTTATCTACGGACATCCTTTTCCAGTTGCCTCCTTCCATTCCATACACGTTCAAAATAGCTGACAATAGAATGGCTTCGTCTCCACTCATCACACGAAGCAAACTTTTATGGAACCTGAACCACATGCTGTCCTGATAAAACGCGGCGACAGCAGCGCGGCTTGTCTTGATTTCATTATCATCCGAATCGTTGCTCATAGTTTTAGAAAATTTCTGACATGCTTAATTTCTCGCTGGGACGCGCAACCCGGGTCTTTAGAGTCGCCCTGAATCAGATACGTTTCGCCGGGGAACAATTTCAGCTCCGCCACAAGCTCAGCTGCTCTTTCCTGCGCACCTGCCTCGTTGTCGAACCACACCCCTCGAATGGGAAATCGAGCGATCCGCCTGACCTGCGCGGGCTTGTACGCGATCCCTCCTGTCGCTACGCAGCCCGCTCCCACTTTGATCGCGTCGAATTCTCCTTCCACGACACACACAGAATAATTTGCTAGGTCCTCCATGAACAAGAGGTCCTTCCTGTTGATCGCCTCGCAATTCGCTGGAGCTCCAAAATATCGCATCGGATCGCTTGCCTTGAGCGCACGCGTTGTCCAGCTCACAATCTTCCCTCCAAGTATGTACGGAATGAAAATACGCCAATCTAAGCGAATTTTTCGCCCATCCGGTGTCTTCACCCTCGCGAAGGCAGAAAGAGCCTTTATTTGAATGGTATTAATGCAGAAATCGAAGCTGAGACCTCGTTCCTCCTCGAGATAACGGCGATGACGAGCGGGGAAAGGATCGTCGAAGGGAGAAGGCAGCACAAGACGTCCTCGGACATCCTGCTCATCGACAGGTGCGATGTCGTCTCCTATTCCCTCGATCAGCCTTTTGACTTCCCGGGTAGGAAGGTTGCTGATCTCGCGCACGACCTCGAAGACAGAATGCGCTCTGCATTTCCAACAGTAGCAAACGCCTGTTCCCGATCGCCAACCCATATATGGGGTCTCGCGTCGTCCACACCAAGGGCAGTCGAACTGTACCCAACCGGGTCGAGAAGGGTTGACTGAATGCTCTACGCCATATCTGTCGAGGATTTCCTGAAAGGTCATATACTCGTTTGTGATCGAGTGGTGACTATCTTGGAAATCTGTGGGTGTGCGACAATCGAGGGACGTCGATGATCTCATGACGTCCCCGGGGCACAGGTGTGGGCAACGTCGTCTCCTTGATGAGGGCGACGAGCATTCCTTTGATCGTGCGTCCGCGTCTGAAACAGACCGCCTTGAACATGTCGAGGAGGTCGGGATCGACGTCGCGGAGATAGTACGAGCCCTTACGCCGTGATGATTTTAGCTTTTTCATGCTTTTGCCTTTTTCTTCCATCTAGCACTTGAGTGAGAATGTCCTGTTTTCTGTTGAGGACGGAGAGAACGTGTTTTTCCACTGTGTCGGCGAACGTGAGATACCAGATGAAGCATTTCTCTGTTTGGCCGATTCGATGCACGCGATCTTCTCCTTGTAGCAGCGTGGCTGCGTCCCAAGGATAGTCATGATACACGACGTTGGACGCTGCGTGCATCGTGACTCCAACGCCGCCTGCTTTGTGCTGGGAGAAGGACAGTCTGATTTTCTTGTTTCTCTGGAACGCTTGCACGGCCTCGTGTCTTTTCTGCCCTGTCACGCCTCCGTCTATCACGACGGAGATTTCGGGGTACTTAGAATGGAACCAAGCGAGCGTGGAAAGGGACTGCGAAAACACGATGAGTTTTTTCTCCGACCCCGCTAGGAAATTGTCGATCCACGCTTTAGTCAGATCGCGCTTGAGTTCCCCGCACAGACGGAGCTTGTAGCCTAAATGAATTCCTCCTTTCTTCGCCTCGTTTTCTTCCCTGTCTTGTGCTGCCCTGATCTTGTGCACGCGATCAGGATAATTGATCATGATCCATTTCAGGAAATTCCTGTCGCATAGATCGTACTCTTTCCTCTGCGCCTTGGTCATCTCGAAGGAGATGGTTGCGCGAGACTTAGGAGGAAGCTCTGACGCCACGTCCTCCTTCACTCTGCGAATCATGACGAACTCTTTAAGTTTCTTGTGCAGTCCGGCGAGATTGTGGGCGCCCGTAAATTCGATCTTGCCTCGTTCCATTTTTGGATTGCAGTAATGCATTCCAAAATTAGTGAAGGAGGCGAATGCATCAGGACGCAATAAATGGAGAATCGACCACAGCTCAGCAGGTCGATTAGACAGCGGCGTGCCTGTCAGTGCGATGCGGGTAGGTATCTGCGCCTCCTGAATCAGTCGATGGAGGTGTTTGTATTTGAGCGAGGTGCGATTCGACACAGCCTGCGCCTCGTCAAATATGATGATCTGGGGCTTGAGTGAGATAATCCAATTATTCCAGTGTTCCAAAATGTCGTAATTCACGATCACGAGTTCCTCGTGAGCTTTCTTTTCCACTCTGTCTTTTTTTGGAATTCTCCCTGAGAGAATATCGCTTTTCATCCGGAGATGATTCCATGCCTCATCGCGCCACTGCCACTTGAGCTGAGCGGGGCAGACGACGACGATGGGACGACGAGAAGGAACCTTGCTCGCGTAGTAGAGAGACTGGAAAGATTTACCCAGTCCCATCTCGTCAGCTAGCAGCGCACGTCCTCCAAATTTGTGAATCAGTTGTGCTCCCTGTAGTTGGTACTTCTTAGGCTCCGTCATGGATTAAAAATCGTACTTTGTCCTTCGACATTCCCATATCGCGAAGGATGGGATGTTGTCGCTTCATTTTCAACCTGTGCATTCGCCGTCTTACTCTGTCCTCGTTCTCAGGTTCGGGTTTTTCAGGCTGCAAGGTCTCGATCAACTCCTCGAACGTCTGTTTTATTTTTGAGGACTGCCATCCCATTTCCCTCAGGTACGCCTGCAAGGCTCGCTTCAAGGCAGAGCTTGTCCTTACATTTTTCTTTGCGCACTTTTTGGAAAACGCTTTGGGAGATTCGAGAACGATTTTGACGACGACCTGAGCATTGGCGCTCAGTCGATCCTTTAACTCTGTCATAAAGGTGTCAGGATGCGTCTTAGGCAGCAGCGTCTCCACTCTGCTCGCCCGCTCCTCGATGTCGGAAACGAGTTCCTCGAGAGACGCGTGATGTCTGCGCCATCGTGTCTCGGTGCGCGTAAAGTCCATTAGGTCGCCCCATAGTTTTTGGTAGACCCAAGACGACAGCGCGGTTCCTTTCGTGCGATCGTATCTCATGCACGATCGCACGAAAGACTTGTGAGCTACAGGGACGAGGTCTTCCAGAGGAATTCCATACCTACTGTGGAACTTATGTATTATTCGGAAAATGATAGGTTGCAGTTCCACATATGTTTCCGAAAGCACATAATTTTGGAACCTAGAAAGCACAGAGGAGGACATAGACGAGAGGAGCTGAAATGTGACAGGATGTTACATGCGAGTAATCATGTCAACGAAAAGGGTGTCGAGAGCTTGATGCGCCTGTAGCCTTTTCTCTGTGCGAGAATGCGACTGGCACGAATCAAGTTCCTGTATAGCTGGTCGCATTCTTCATGCAGCATTTTGGAGACAGCCACTTTGTTCACTTTTGCTTCCATCGCTTTGATCACGTAGAGAAGGACATTACGTTTCCCCACGATGGCGCCTTTGGAATTATATGCTGTGATGTTGGAAGGAAAAGGTTTCTTCACCTTGATATTCGTGGGACGAAGGTAGGCATTTATAGGGATCGCGCACACGCTGCACGCCCACGCCTTGGACTTGAAATTTACTGTGGGTTCCTTGTTCCAACTCGTCGCCTCAAGTCGATGAGTCGCTTTCTTGGGAAAATGACACGCCTTGAAACTGCCATCGTCCATCTTTCTCACAAATTCTATAAGGTGGACATTATACAGATCGAGGAAAGATGAATTGATTTCTGGTGGAACACGACGTGAGTTTTTGATGCGTTCCTCCATCGCACGCAGACCTTGCTGATGGACAGAGGAGACATCGTCCTCGTTGTTCGCCTTGACCCAACTGCGTTTTTTGATGCGGTCGATGCGCAAGCGTTTCGTGGCCATTAGAGCATTACCTCCTTTCTGTGCGCGTGCACGGAGACGACTTCGCAATATAGACCGATTCCTGCGTAGACGGAGAACAGGACGGCTTCGGTCATCGAGTCGAACTGTGTCGCCTCATTTTTATCATGCGTCCAATCATGGACGGCGGGATTGATATTGCTGCGGCGGACGTAGTGTCCGCGTGTCTTGGTTTCGAGGATATATGCGGTCATGGTATTTTGTTGTTTTGGTTTTTAGACTTCGATCCAAAGAGGGTTGAGTTTTCCTTCCGGAGCACCGATCGACATCCAGCGACGGATCGCACGTTCTCGGTTGGTTTCGCTCGCCGAGGCAAAAGGGAAATGAGAATCTGCTTTCGTAGCGGGAGAAGGAGCATGATTCGAGGTCTTGTTTCCATCGATCTCGACGCGGAGAAACACTAGGGTCTTCTTGGCTCGCGTGTAGGCGACATACATCAGATTCTTTTCCTGTTCCTGCTGCCAACGCTGACGCGCCCACTTGCTCGGCATGAGGTCGGAGCGAAGGATGAATACGCGATCCCATTCGAGACCTTTGGATTTGTGCGCCGTGCACAGCGTCAGCATGGACTTGGACGCATCGTCGGAGAACATCTCGGCGATCGTGACCTTGAGAGCAGGAATCGTGCGGTTATTTTCAGGCAGGTGTGAGATGATCGCTGTGAGGCAATTAGACCGGTCACGCACGGCTTCTGCACGGTCTTCCTCGCCCTTGCCCATGTGCTTCTCCACTTCCCGCTGGGTGAACGCTTCGAGGCGGCGCTCGAATTCGGCGATGTCGTCGCCCTTCATCTTTTCGACCAAGCTAATCAAGCCGGATCCGATGTCCCGACCCAGCACTTTGCATCCCCGTCCCTGGGAGATGAATCGGAAGGCTGTCTCGATCAGCGGCGCAGTGTTACGGCAGATAATGACGTCCTCATTGGCAAAATTGGTGTCAGAAAAAGGAACGTCGTCGATGATCTCTCCATCAGGTGCATTGTCGGCTGCCTCGATATGTGGGACGATCGTCTGCGCCAGCTTGATCACATTTTTGGCGCAGCGATAGGACTTGCTGAGAGGCAGAATCTTGCATCCGAATGCCTCTACGATCGCGTCCATCGCGCCAGCGTCAGCTCCTCGGAACCCGTAGATCGCCTGGTGTCTGTCACCTACTGCGATCAGACGTCCACCCGGCTTGAGCATGCGGCGCAGTAGGGACAACTGGACCTGATTCGTGTCCTGCGCCTCGTCCACGAATACATAATCGTATTTGGAAAACGGAACATTATCGAGGAGCGGCATGTACAGCATGTCGTCAAAATCGATCGTGCCCGCACGTGCAGCCTCCACCGAGAGCTCCAGCAACTGCATCGAGAGCTGGATTGCCTGATCCGCAAACTTGGGCGAATCGGGGAGCTCGACGGAGTGGTGGTCGGCTAGAGCGTACCAATTGACCATATCGTTTGCGATGAGCTTACCCACACCTGCTGACTTCGCCAGTCCCACGAGCTTGCGCATGGCGGCGCCGTAGCTGCTCCTGTGTAGCTCGGAAAAATGTGTCTTGAGCAGATTGCTCAGCTTGGCGTCGTCGATCTGGCAGTTGTCGGTTGCGAATCTCCACGCTCCGTAGCCCACGGAGTGAAACGTTGCAGCCTTCGCATGTGCAGGAATGCGTGACTGGAGTTCAGTGGCGATTTTCTTATTGAAAGCAAGGAACAGGATTTTCTTGGATGGATCGATCAACTCAAGAGCCTTGACTATCGTGGTAGTCTTGCCCGAGCCTGCCACCGCCTCGATCACTGCCGATCCTTTTTCCTCCTCGATGAAGCGGAAAATTGCTTCCTGATTGGGTGAGGGTTTGAACTTCATGTGTTACATAACGTTACATCCATGGAACTACTTCAATTTTATTTTTTCCATGTTGTTCTCCAGATCGTAGCATCAAGGACTTGCGTAATTTTTAGCATCCACTCGATTATGACACCATGAAGAAAAACGACGACTCTCCACCATCAAACGATCCCAGCAAACTAGGAGATTACGAGGTCATTTGTTACAATGACGACGGGCGCGTTGCAGGGCGGCTGATAGTTGCACAGGTGTCGAGGAATGACGCGGAAAGTGCCGCCTTAATTTATTTCAATTCCAATCCCATTTTTGCTTCCTTCGCAATCAGCGATCCAAAATGAAACAAATCACACTCAACAGGAAACTGAAGTTCCTCCTCTCCGCTCACTTCCAGAAAGGAGGAACAGCTGAGAACGCTCCGGGTGAACTGGCACGTGTTCCTCTCGCCTCTCGCCAAGCTGCCTTCAGGATGTTCAAGGAAGGTGTTGCTCGAAGGAAAAAGTTCGAGAAGGAGGCGAAAGAAAAGGGTGTCGTCGAGGAAGACTTTCTTCCCTAATGTTGTCCAAATTCAAAGACGTTCTAGTCAGAAATTTCCAGAAGCACACGCGACTGAGAATTTCCTTTGACGACCAGATAACCGCGATTGTCGGACCCACTAACACAGGCAAGTCGTCTGTCATTCGGGCGATTGCTTGGCTGGTGTTCAATCGTCCGACGGGCACGAGCTTCATTCGGCACGGAGAGGACAGCTGCGATGTCCGCCTGCGCACCGATGATCTCTCCATTCGTCGTGTACGCGACAAGAAAACAAACGCATATGTACAGGACGGGGAAAAGCTCAAGGCGATCGGATCGAGCATTCCTGAGTCCGTGCAGAGATCATTACGCCTGTCGGATCTCAATTTCCAGTTTCAACACGATGCGCCTTTCTGGTTTTCTTTGCCTGCTACCGAGGTCAGCAAACGACTTAATGAAATTGTCGATCTGTCCACCATAGATCGCTCCCTGAATTACTGCTCCAATTTGGTCAGAAGGTCCCGGCAGGCAGTCGAGATACACAAGGAGGAAATCGACAGGCAGACAGTCAAAATAAAGGAGTTGAACTGGACCATAGAGGCTGACGCTGAATTGGCGGAAATCGAAAAACTGGAGAAAAGACAGTCGAAGGTGTTGAACAACTTCATGGACCTCGACAGGCTAGCGGCAAAACTGAGGGATCACAAACAGACCGCGGAAATGGATTTGCCCCATTTCACCGCGATCGACAATCTCCAAAGTCTTAAAGCCTCCAAGAATCAAGACATCCGAATTTTGCGAGACCACATCACTCAATTGGAACGAGCCAAGCAAAAAATCGAGAATAGTTCTGAAACACTAGACTCCCTAGAAAAAAAATTTCACGCCAAATTTGGCAAAAATATATGTCCCCTATGCAAACAGAAAATCCTGTCTTAGCCATCCTCTGCTCGGATATTCATTTCACCCACACCTTACCAATTGCTCGGGCGAATGAGCCAGATTGGTACGCAGCACAGCTCAGGTACATTGAGGAAATCGAAAGCATATCGAGAATGCACGATAACGTTCCCATCCTATGCGCAGGTGACTTGTTCGATAAGTGGAATTCTCCTGCCGAACTTATCAATTTTGTTTTGGATTCCATACGACAAAAATGGTACACGATTCCAGGACAACATGATACGCCCTACCATGCTCCTGGAAGGCTGAAGGACACAGCGTATTGGACATGCGTGATGGCGCAGAAGTTCAACCACATAAAAAACGGGGATAGTATATTCTTATTTTCCGATGCCCACACCCCTCGTCTGCGTGTGACAGCGTGTCATTGGGAAATGACTATTCCTCCTGTTCCCGAAAAGTACAGGGGGCGGCGGGAAGACACTCTTAATGTGCTACTATGCCACCGTTACGTTTGGGCAACTGACAGAAATTCCTATCCTGGTGCCTCTGAAAGCGAGCGCGTGCGCGGAATGGCAGAGGTGTTGTCAGGATACGAGGTTGCTTTGTTTGGTGACAACCATAAGTCCTTTCTTTGGAAAACCGGAAATTGCTGGGTGTGGAATAACGGTTGTGTCATTCCTCGTAAATCCGATGAGCGTGATTACGGAGTGAATGTGGGACTACTTCGTTTTGATGGAACTGTAGATATCCATAAATTAGACACCTCAAAGGACTTGTGGATCAGCAATGGTACAATACTCAAAGCAGCCGAGGAAAACATCGTTCTCCAAAGCGATTTCATTAAAATACTAAAGGAAGTGGAAACTAAGAGGTTGGATTTCAGAGACCTCATAAATGTGTACACCAAAAAACACGACGTCCCTGTTCCCGTCTCCCGCATCCTAGAAGATAGTCTCGACCGCTGATGAAAGAATACGAACAGTTACGGGAAGCCGTCGAAGAGGCTCGCGACGCTCGCGAGCGTGCACGAGGTGCGTATGATGCGACGATAGGAACTTTGCGGCTCCAGTTCGACGTAGGGAATTTGAAGGAGGCTAAAGAGCTTCTGGAAAAGTACGAAAGTCAGAGCAAGGATCTGGAAGGGAAAATCGAAACGCTCCAAAAGCAGTTCGTCAAAAAATGGAAACATTTAATTCCGTCGATCTCCGGCAGGAGCTGAACGTATTGATCTCCAAACGGCAACACGCTATATCGGCACGGCGCGATGCACGCGCACAGGCAGCAGCAGCAGAGGAGCAGCTGACGCATGCAACGGAAGCTCGCAAGATCGTCCAGACGCTCGCTGCCACAGTCCAGCAGACGATTCATTCCCACATCGCAGGAATCGTTTCCCGCTGCTTGAAAGCTGTGTTTGGAAAAGAAGCTCCTGATTTCAATATCTTGTTCGAGGAGAAGCGAGGAAAGACGGAAGCTCGTCTTGTTTTCGTCGTGAATGGAGAGGAAGTCGATCCCATGTTTGCTTCAGGTGGAGGAATCATCGATGTGGCCTCCTTCGCATTACGATGCGCGGTGATCATGTTAAACCGCCCCAAACTTAGACCGGTGCTTTTTCTCGATGAGCCGTTCCGCTTCCTTTCTGTTGAATACCGGACAACAATGAGGGTGGTTCTCGAACAGTTAGCCGACGAACTGGGGTTTCAGTTCGTCATGGTGACACACATTCCTGAATTTTCTGTCGGTCACTGTGTGAACGTAATGGAACACACAGACACCCCGTGACATGACAGACAAAAGGGCTAGGGGGCGGTACGCAGTTCTCTCCACCAAACCCGCCCCCTAGCCCAACCACCTAACACTGCTATGCAAGGGAAAGCCAAAACCCTGCACAGCAAGATGAATTCAGCATGGAAAGTTTCGTTTGACTCCTAACTGCTCAAGCATGGCAGCCAGGAATTCAGGTTTCACGATGCTTTCTTTGGATCTTATTTGCGCGGGACCGATCGCCTCGATTTTCTTTACGACCTCAGGAGAATAGTACCCTGTAAGAAAGACCACATTGCAACGTGGCCATTTGGCAATCAGCTCCTTATATAGTTCGATCCCGTTTCCGTTCGCCAATACGACATCGAAAATCATGATGTCGTAAGGAGGTTGACGATCCGAATGCAGAATCGCAGATCGCGCACCTGCGATGGTCGAGACTGTCGTGATCCTCATATTGAGTTTGAACACATCCTTGACGATGTTGACAAGATCCAATAAATTCTCGTCGTCGTCGAGGAGGAGAACTCGCTTGGTCATCAGGTAGCAGCTGGGCAGAGCTGCTTCCACGTTGATCGGACCTGAGGTCTGTCTTTCCCCGGGAATGAAAGGGGAAATGGCTTTTTGAATAGTTGCTTTCATTATAACCCTACCTTGCTTTTAACCACTTGCTGAATAAGCTGGAGGATTTGATTACCCATCGTAAGAATAAGGAAAATGATCACGATCCAGCATAGGTTGTAGGCTGCTAGGCTCGTCTTGCATGACCACATTACCATACTCTGCGTTATGCGGTTCCTGATATAGTCCCGCTTTTCAGCATCGGAGAAATCCTTATAGAAAATCTCCGGCTTGTCTTCCTCCTCGACTTGCTTTTTGAAATCGGGAATACGAATGAAAGGCAGGCGCATGATGTTTTATTGGGCGAGGTTTGCTTCGGCACGCTGATCCTCTGCTTTGAGTTCGTGAATCAATGCCTTGTCCACTTTGGACATTTTAGAGGACAAGGCTTGCTTGATCTCACTCTTTTCAGGCAGAGGGTCGATTACTTTTCCAATTGCTTTGAGAGCTTTCTCGGCTTCGTCTGCTTCCTTAGATCGCTGGAGCAATGCTTTCTTTTCCTGTGACTCTTTCCACGCAGCCCACGCGTACACGAGACACGCAGCAACTCCTGTTGCACAACCTCCGATGAACACCCACTTGAACCACCATTGATTTATAGACCATGCAACAGAAAAGCAGAACGCTCCTGCTCCTGCGACGACAGCAGCCCTTACTATTGCTTTAAGCGGATCACCTGATTGCACGCCTGTGTAGGCTAGAAACGCTCCGCCTATGATGAATACAGTTCCAAGACCCATGAGAACCCATCCTAGCTGTCTTTGGAATGCGCGCTTTTCCTTGTCTAGCTCCTTCCTGTGATCAGCCACGAGTTTGTCGATCGCCTTCTGATTCTCTTGGCGATTCTTTTCTAACTGTGCCTCGAACACTTTCTGGGCTTCCTTTTCCAATGCCCTAGCTGCGTTCGCCTCTGCCTGTGCGACATCTCTTTCCACTTTCAGTCGAACGATCTCGCTTTGCATCTTTTTGGCGTCCTCGGCAGCGACAGAATACGCTCGTCTTGCCTCCTCCGCTCGTCCTGTTTCGAGATCCGCACGGCGACGCTCGCCTCTTGCCATTTCCTCAGGATCAGACGCGACACCATCAAGCTGTGATCTCGCAATGTTGAGTTCACCTTCCACGATGATCTTGGGAAAGCCCTCAGGATTCCCCTGATTACCTGCGCGGGCGAGATCGATGTTGGCAGCTAGTTTGGAATTAAATGTGACTGTGGCTTCTTCGAGTGCTAGGCGCTTCGACTCGGCTTCCATTAGAGCTTTCTCCGTCTTGTCCTGCGCATCAGAGAGTTTTCCAAATTGACTGCTGTCCTTCGTCGGTTTGGCGACAGGAGGCTGATCTGATTGGCATCCCCACAAAATGGAAAGGACAAAAAGAAAAGTGAAGGCTAAGATGAAATCTATATCGGATGATCGTTTCATAGTTCCTTTTGGTGCCGATTTAAGCAAGTGTTGTGACGTTACCAAGATCATCTATACACTTGAGGTTTCCGCTCTCAACGAAGAGTAGAAATCCCTCAGCCGGAGGATCAGGAGTAGCTAGTTGAGGAAGCAGATTGAGCAGATAGTCTGGGGTTCCTAATTCATGCTGGAAATCACCATATAGCTCAATTTCATTTGTGCATATGTAATTTCCCCCAAGACTGTCTCCTCCTGTTTGAAGAATTCTAAAAAACCGATAGCGATTACTTCCGGGGGATGCGATTGTGTAATGTGCCCATGCATAAGCACCTCCTCCCATCGTGGTGTCGTTTACTCTGGTATCTAAGTCCGTCCAAGAAGCTCCAATAATGCCAGCAGAATTCCATGACGCGACGCTATTGGTTCCCTGTATTTTCCAGTTTCGGGCATATCTATCAGCACTCGAATAGTTTTGGAACGTGTATTCTTTCAACAGTAGTTGTCTGTTGTCATTACCTAAATCAAATGCAATCCAATTTGTCCCACCTCCACCTCCTACGTACTCATATTCTGGATTTCTATTAGTCCATTTACTCACCGTTCCAGATGTAGTGTTAGGGTAGGCCGCAGCCAAAATTTGACCTGTCGCTTGAGGATTGCTCCAGCTGTTTATGCCAAAATCGGTTCCAATGTAATAAAACACGCCATTAGAATCTCCATTAGACACCCAATTCAATGGGACATCCGGAGAGTCAACATTGCCTTCAACCCAACTGCCTTTTTGTGTTGGTCTATCGGTCCATGCGGGAACTCCAGTTCCTGCTACATTCAGCAACTGTCCCGTTTTTCCGATGGCCAATCGAGCATTAGCATTGGAGGCGTCTCTGATGACCATGTCCCCTTTAGTAGTCATGGGATTAGCCCATGCGTTATTAGCGATCCACTGAAGCCCTGTTGCTTGTGCCGAATTAGCCGAAAGTATTTGACCGTTTGTGCCCACAGCCAAACGTGAGGCTGTGTCAGCGCCTGTGCCCACAGCCAAATCCCCTTTAGCGTCAAAGATTACATCCGTCGCGACAGTTTTGGGAGTTACCCAGGAAATGGTAGAAGCACCTGACGTCAACACCTGTCCGTTAGACCCACGAGCCAACCTTGCAGCTGCGTCAGATCCCGTGCCAACAGCAAGATCGCCTGCCGCATCCCAAATCGTATCCTTGGACACGTCTCCTGTCGGAGCATTTGCCCAAGCAGGCTGTCCGCTGACCACCGTCAACACTTGATTAGTGGATCCAATAGACAATACAGCCGCAGCGTCATTTCCCGTTGCATAAACGATGTCTCCTTTGGCAGCCCAAATGGCATCGTTAGCGATTGTCGTGACAGTGGGAAGATTAGCCCACGCAGCAGTTCCTCCTACCACAGTCAGAACTTGATTTGAGGAACCAATCGATACGATAGCCGCAGCATCGTTTCCAGTCGCAACGATCAGGTCACCTTTTGCTGCCCACGCTTTGTCTGTAGTGATATCACCACCTCCAGTTGCATCTTCCCACGTGGGAACCCCCCCGGTCACTGTCAGCACTTGTCCTTCCTTCCCTATAGTGAGAGGTGCCAGATTTCCGTAATCGTCGGCAACTAAAATGTCTCCTTCATCGTACCCTTCCAGCTCCACAAGTCCTGTTACCTCCAATACAGCATCCGCGAAGGAGAGATACTTACCGAGTGAGATTTCCTGCAATCCCCCTTCCGTCGAATCTGACGAGTCCTCCCACCTGCCTATAAGTGTGCCTTCCTTCGCTGTGTAGGTAGTGTTTATCAAAGGACCACTGGTGCTCAAAAATCCGTCTTCCAGTACAAGTCCTCCTGCAATTTTGATCTGCTCGATCGCGCCTTCACCTGTTGAGCTTTCAGTCGATCTTCCAAGCAGCGTGAAATCAGCTGTGGTTAATTCAGTTCCTGAAATGTCTCCGACAGCCGAATTGAGATTTATCCAATCGTCATCGTTAGTTCCTGCATCCTCGCCTCTGTTGGCACGACACAGCCAGACACTGTTGGTTTCCTCGTTATACGCAAAGTCCCCGGGGAAAACTCCTCGCGCTTCGTCCTCGTTTAGAAGGACGAGTGAATTGGTATTTACGGTGTTGTAGAACGCAGGTCCAATCGGGACTCCGCCAAGAAACAATCTGACCTGATCCGTCGAGTGAAGCTCGTAAGGGCGAATCAGACCGAGTTCCTGCGTCAAAATCCTATCTTCATCAGTCCCGGTTAATGGAATGACTCTCATTTTATTGTTTCCCAGAAGTTTTCAGGACAGCGTGAAACTTCAAATCTGTTTTTCAACTTCATGTTGCATCCACATTTTTTATGGAGACACGTACCCGCACCGTTGTACGCTGTCGGATCCCACAGCTTCAGAGGGCACTTGTTTTCGCATACGTCCTTCCTGTGTTCTATCTCCTTATCAGGAGTTTTAGCAAATCCAGATGCTACAATCGCAGGTGCCGACGCGGTCACGTTGATGACGCGACGAGCGAGACTAGGCATCCGTCTGTCATGCTTGGTCTTCTTATCGAAGACATGGATTGGAGTCAGCAGAGGCATCAGGTCATCCCCATTTTATAGTAACGAATGTCCGACATCCAGAAACGCCAGAATTCTTGGAGCGGCATGTCGAACTCAAATTCCGTATTGCCCAATCCATCAGCGTAGGTCTCGAATGTGAGGACCTTTTTATTCGCGACTACGTCGCCAGTAGGCATGTGTCTGCCTGTCAGGAACACGCGCACCTTATACGCGCCGGCAGCATTGAAACCATACAGTTTAAGCAGGACTCTCTTTTGCAGGTATGTCGTATTTCTGCCGTTATAAGCACCATATCCGCGACCAGACCATTCAGACGGACATCCGTCCTCAGTGAACAGCTGCCCTGCTGGAGGCATAAGCATCGCATCGCCCCATTCCAATTCACTCCAATCAGGCTGATCTGACATCAAGCGAGCGATGGCAGCATCATCGTCGTCTTCATTCAGCAACTCCACCTTCATGTCTGAATGAGTAATCCGTAGATCACTCACACAGGCATTTGTTGACGGCTGCGTCTTGGTCGTGCGTGCAACGATCACAGCCGACACTTTGCCGCCTCCTGTTCCTGATATGAAAGGATCCGTTGAGGAAGTAGAACTTCCCCCCGACATGGGTGGTTGACACCCATCAGCGTAAATCGTTTCCTTCTCGCGATTGTCTGTGGTTGCTTCATCTACATCCACAGCAGGATCAATGATCGCAGAACCCTTTGCGACCCACCTAGTGGATGATGTGTCGGGAATACAAAAATTGATGTTGGTGACAAATCCTCCCGCAGTTGCTCCCCAATTAGAAGGAGGCGTTTCCCAGTCTCCTCCTCCACTAACAATATACCCTGGAGGTCCCCCACAACCAGCTGAATTGTAGTCTGCTATAACCTCCAATGCTCCAATGGTTCCATTGTTTCTTGTAATCGTACCTGTGTGCGTCCCAGCGGAGAAGTTATAAACAAGCCACTCACCCGCTAGTTTTACCTTGCTGCCGCCTCCCCCGTTTTCCTTAGCTATTACAACTTTCCAATTGAGCGAGACCTGTCCTGTGCTTTCCAAAACGACAGACTCCACCAAAAAATCAACACGCTCCACGTGTATTTTATATCCCATTCCATCCATGTTACACGTAGCTTGGAATTGAAGCCATGCGTATATTCCGGTAGGATCGTTGCAAGCGTCCTCTGCACACCCGCCGCCTCCGCCGGGTGTATTGTAGAAACACTCCACCTGACTTCCGCTCTGCTTCTGCTCCAAGTAGTAACGCTTAGGCGTCGAGGCATCCGTGAATTCTGCGAACCCCGCCACTGTTGCAGTACCTCCACGAGCCTTGCAATACACCTCCTGAATTCCAGGGAACCTTTGATAAATGTCGAACAGGTCGGGGTAGTACGATTCGTTGTTGTTTCCTCCTTCTGGGACCGCTCCAGGTCTTTGATGAGGCGGAGCGAAACGAGTGCCGAGATACGTGGCGCCTGAATCCCCCTCCTCATCAGGATCAGGTTCGTAAATCAGAGGATTCGTTTCCTTGAGGTTCATCGAGAAGGAAATCTTTCCTTCCGTGATAGACATGGACAATGTCTGAATGTCCATGGGTGTCATGTCGTATCCCAGTTCGGGGAAATTGAGATAACACGTCTCCCCGGGCGATACTTCCAATGCCTCGATGTCGACCTGCACGGTACACGAGCGGGAATACCTCGACCTCAGAAGGAATATCTTCGCGAGACGACGGCACATCGACTGGCTTTCGGTGTTCAGGAGCTCGATGTCATCGGGCAATTCTTCCCCGTCCTCAGCTATAAGGTCATCCCGCCTGTAAGACCGGAAGTCAGTCGGTTGATACGCTGTCGCCGGCGATACATAGACACCATTAATGATATTGAACCGGTCTCGCTTGCTGCTACGTGTGCGCGTGACAATGGGTCCCACTAGGTTGGTTTTGTCGATGACGAAGGAAGGCTCGCGATAGACACCCGCATACACTCTCCATCGTCCTCCCACATAAGCAGAAATCCCCGCCATCGAGGTACGGAATATGCGAATGTTTTCCTCCGCTGATCTGCTGAGGTCGATAACACCGTTGAATGTGTAGCGAGGTCCTTTGACTTCCCCACCTCCGCCTGACCCCGATCCTGTCGACCCTCCATTGATCGTAGGTTCCTCATCGCACGCGTTCGCAGCTGCAACTAACTCATCTTCTCCAATGTCGTCATCATAGTCCAGCCCAGGTCCCATCTTCTGGAGACACATGAAATGATTCTGAATCAAGGAGGGATTCGTCGAATACCCCGTTGACTCATCCCTCGGATCATAAATGTCCACCCGACCTTCAAGCACGACAGACGCAGAAGGAATTCCATTAGGAAACTTGTCCGCGTTGTATTTCAGCCTGAGCCACGAATGAGCGATGCCTATCAACTTGTCGTTTACCGTCCATTCGGGAATTTCCCCGACACCCAAAGCCTCTTGATCGAGCGTGCCCAGATTGTGCTGAATCTGAACGTGCCCCGCATAGGGAGACCCTTCGACAGGAACTAGCAGTCCCCCTCCCGAATCCTCCAGCTCTACTTTGACGCCGTCAAACTGTAATTCGATGATCTTCCTGATGGGTCCTTCCCCCCAAATCAGGATGTAATGCATATATTCGTTTTCGGGTCCGCTAGCAGCGACATTGTCCTCGATGCCTCCCAGTCGAACCATCCCGTAGGGAATGCGACGAGGCAATGCAGAACCCCTAGTCTGGTACAGCAGTCCTGACTTCTGGCGCGTTTGCTGCTGCGCAGCTTTCTTTGCCTTCTGGTAGGAAACATACGATACCGCGCCACTGACCGCAAACAGTGCGATCATGACCCACGAGAATGGGTCAATGCCAGCTATGATGGTTGGGTAAAAGTCAAACATAGGGAATTTTCCACGCCATGCGTGCTAGTTTCATGGGCAGACGAGTCAGTCCTTTTTCCGTAGGCGTCCACGCATGCTGCCCTCCACAGATTGCGAGACATCCTGCCCACGGGTCTTTCTTGGATTCAAAGAAAACAGGATCGCCTCGATGCGCTAGCTTCCAGTTCACTTTCTCCCAGCCCACAGCTGAGAAAGTATCGTCGCAAAGACGGAAGAAAGAATCAGGACCCAAGGATTCAAGCATCTCCTTCGCCTCGTTATCGTTGGAATACTTTCCTTCCCAGTCCTTGCCGAAGTCGAAGCCCGTGATGTCGAACAGAATTTCACAAACCATCTTGCGACAATCGAATTCTCCGCGATCGAACGTGCGACCAAAGTTCTCGTGGATGTACTGAGCCATCCGCGTGTCCCATCCAGCGATTTTAGTCAGCCTCATTTCTGCGTCCTCCCCCATGGAATGGAAATATCAATGATTCTTTCGATGTGCATCAAACCTGTGTCCCCGGACATGGGATACAGTTGTTCCTGATGCTTTTGCGTGTATCTGAATTCCCGTTTCCTCAAGATGTCCACCATGCGATGCTCCGCATAGATTGTCAGCGTCCTTTCCTTAGATGAGATGTTCTCCTCGTCAGTGTCTAGCGTTCCTCTCCAGAACGCATCCGGCATCATCCACAAATCCCAATTAGCGGGATCGTAGAATCCGAGATCAATCCTGACCTCGTGTCCTTGATAATTGTCGGTCGTGATCTCCTGAATAACAGAGTCCTCCAGCCCGCTTAGCTGAAACCTGATGCCCTGCGTTCCCGTATCGACAGTTTCCTGAACAGCTTGATCCATCGAGATCAGCCCACCGATGCCAATGTAAGTGTGACCGTTCAACACTTGCTGTCCTTTCCCTGTCCAAACATAGCGGGGAGTGGTGGGGAAGTCTGCGAGAATGAACAACGCAGGCAAGATCGTTTTGCCTTTGATCAGAGCAATGATCTCAGGAGTTAGCTCTCTAGCTGCCATTAGAATGCCTCCTCACAGGAAAAGCTGATGCCGTCTCGCTGCTCCTCGACGTTCCATTCGAGGCGAGGAAAATGCAGCATGCGAAAGATGCCTTTAGCATTCTCCCCCGTCAAAATAGTAGCGTCGTTAGCAAGATCCTTGCGAGCGAATGGCCAGATGGGCAGTGTAGCGACTCCGCCTCCGTCACTATTCACGTCTCCTCTCAATTGGTACAGTCTACCTCCAATCGATATCCAGTCAGATTTTTTGAACAGATTAGCCACGCCTGTCGGCCAACCATCAGTGACAATCGATTCTCCGATCTGATCTGCTCCTTGCACAGAGCCGCTTGCGCCTGGGTAGTTTTTAATGTTCCCACGGGAACGAAATTGATAAGGATCCTGAAGATAGAACGTTCCTTGCTGCCCATTCAGCGACATGATGAACGCGTCCCATTCCGCGATGATGTCGCGATTGATGAGCGGACCTAGTTCGCAGTTCGCTCGTCTGATCTGACCATCCCACCCATAGGCTTTCTGCTGGAAGGTGAATTCGCGTTTTTGTACTACGACCGCAGATTCACCTTCCCAGGAGAAGTTTCTAAATCCCGGGCGCTCGGGAGCTGTGAGTGGATATGCAATGGCCATGGTAAATTAGCGTTGGAATGCTTCGCGTGTAGCTCCGCCTCGTGAAATCTCGTCGGCAAGTTCCCTCTTGGTCTCCTGCTTCATGATCGACGTCTGGCGGATCAGATCAGATTCAGTCACGCCTCCTGTGAATGTTTGATACACATTCACATTAGGCGCACGGGATGCGATTTCCTCATCCATGTAATCATCGACGACCCTTTCCTGAGGATGCAACATTGCCATGAATCCGCCTTTGCCATCAAGCCCTCCGATGCGCGGGGCGTTCCCTGTAGAGCCGCCTCCCTCGAATGACAGAGCCACTGAAGTGATATTCCCTATGAGTCCCGCCGTTGCAGCAGCAACACTTGCCATAGCAGGTATTTTCATCCACCATGGCTCTGCTTTCGCAGCCTGCGCAATGCCCTGCTGAATCGACAGAGTCGCATCAGCAATGGCGAACGCTTTCGAGGCGATAAACATCGCCTTGTAGATTCCCTTCTGCTCACCGAACGCGTCTTTCATCACTCCTGTGAGTGCGTCGAATCCCGCCTGCCCCGCTTGGAGGATGACATGCGCACGCGCATACTCTGCCTCCTTCCTCATTGCGTCATACGTGGCTTGCATCTCAGCCATGGTTTCCAGACGCAGCTTTTCCTGTTCGATCGTCAGCTGTCCATTGACGGTGTTAGAGGCTGCCATATCCCTCCAATACTGTTCCTCCATTTCCTTCTTTTTCTTGTAGCTGTCCTCGAGCAACAGAAGTTCATTGTTTATCTGCGTGACCTGATCCTGCTCGGAAATTCCCGACATCGTCCCCATGCCCTTGAGTGGGGAAATAAAAGGATTTTGAGAGGCGGTGATCGAGCGTTTCACCTTGTCAAATTCCTCCATTGTAATAATGCCTTTTTCCAGCAGCACGTTGTATTTGCTCATCTCCTTCAGAGAATCGCCCAGAGGATCTTTCATCGCCTCGCGCATGCCCCATTCCAACGCTCGATATGCAGCCGAGACCTCCTCCGCAGATTTGATGAGTTGGCGGGGCTTCATTTCAATGTTTTTCATATCGAAATCTTTTTCGGCTTCCTCCCTGGTTTTCTTGACCGAGTCGGTTAGCTCATCGACTGATTTTTTAAACCCCGCTCCGCTGGGACCTTCATCCATTATCCAGTCCCTAAGATCACCCAATTCCTTGTTAGCCTGTGAATATATGTCCGTGCCCGCAGCAACTTCATCGTGGAATTTTTTCAGGTCTTCTTTTGCCTCCACAAATTTGTCATACTCCACAGCCCCTTCAGTCATCACTTTTTCAAGGATCTCACTTTCGGTTGCCAGAGCCTTGATGTTGTTTTTAACATCCTCCAAATCAGAGGCTAACTTGTTGGCTGTCTCCTGCGCCTTTTCACCAGCTTTTCCCGGGAGCCACTTAGCCAGAAATTCTGTGGAGGCGATACTTGCCTCAATAATAAACTTCCTCATTTCCTGAATTTTAGTGCTTACGGAAATGATCGTTTTTTGGAGAATATAAAAAATCCCTCTACCCAACGCCTCACCAAACGCCTCAAAAGCTTGCCAAGCAACAGTGATCACTTTGCCCAGATAGACACCCGCACCTATGATACCATTAAGCGCCCGCTGCGCAGTCAGTCCTATGATTGCAAATCCACGGAAAACGTCAATCGCTCCTCCCACCACGTTAACCAGCCCATTCTTCATCAAATCCGTCATGTCTTCGACAGTGGTATTTAATCCCCCCATTTCCTTAGACGTGCCTGTGATTGCATTGTTCAACACCTGAAGCACGGGAACAAGCTTGTCTCCTAGCGTCAGCAACGCATCCTCCACATTGTGTTTCAGGATGGTCATTTCCGACGAAAACGTCTTGAGTTGATCATTAGCAACCTTAGCTGTCGCACCTGAGGCGGACCTGAGCGCCTTCTCGTACTCCCTAATGGATTTAGACGTTCCCAGTAACGCCATCATCGCGTTGACTGAGCGGTCTTGGAAACCCATCGTCGTCAGAGTAACGCGTTTCATCTCGTCCGACATCGGACCGAGAATTTTCTCCATCTGTTCGACGATGTCCACAAGAGGCAGCATCTTACCTGAGGCATCGAAAACCTTCCCTCCAAAGAAATCCCAAGCTTGTGAATTGTCGATTGAAGCGCGTTGCAGGTCACGCAGCACCTGAGCTAGTTGCTCGCCTGCATTCTCAGCAAGGATGCCTTGCTTTCCGTAAGCCATCAGGACAGCTACGCCTTCCTCCATGTCTTTGTTGAGCAGACGCAGAGATCCGCCCACCTTCGTGCGCAGCGAGACTGCGTAGTCTGTCGCATCGCCATCGGCCACATTCGCGGCTGTCGATAGAACATCCATAACGCGTACCAGATTTTTCTGGTACTGTACAGTATCCTCCGAAGCGAGACCGAGACTCGCGACGGAGCGAGTCAGAAGCGCCGTTGCCTGCTCGGCACTCACTTGCGATGCTTCCGCGAACTTCACGACCTCAGGCAGCGCCTTCATCGCCTGAGCAGCGGAGAGGCCCGCAGATCCCAAATACTTGTACGCCTGTGCTGCCTCCGTTGCGCTCGTCGTCGTGGTTTTGGCGATGTCACGAGCAACCTGCGCCATGTCTGAACGCATCTCAGCAGTCACATTGTCCATGATCGCTAGCGATCGCGTCATGGCTTTGTCGAACTGCGCAAACTCTCTGACTCCCGCAATGCCGATCGCAGTCAACGCGCCTACCACGCCGACAGCCGCATACTTGGCCGCGTTGACAACACGCTCCATGACATTTGCCGTGGAGGTGTCGATCGACTTGAGCGCCCGCTCGTACTGCGTGGCGTTCGCCGCGAGATAGACAATCAGCGTTCCCAGGGAGGTTGTCTTGTTCATTTAGTCTTTCCTCTTTTTCTTCCTTCCGTTGTCGTCCAGATCAAGTGCCATGAACCACGCTGCCTTGGAACGTTTGATATGCTCTTTTCTTTCCTTCTCTGTCTTCGGTTTCTTTACCTTGGGCTGCGACTTCGGTTTGAATTTTATGAAGAAATCTTCGAGGCGCTTGCTAGACTTTTTGGTGTAGGAGCGCCGGAGTTCGAGAGCGATCTGTGCCAGATACCAATGTTCAACTTTCCTATCATTCGTCCGGAGCTTTAAGAAAGCGACCCATTCGAGAAATTCAGTTGAGGTGGTTTTTTGTTGGAGCTCTTGAATCGGAATTCCGAGTTCATGCGCTAACTCAAACCACGAATATCTTTCCGAATCGCTCTCTAATCGTTTTTTGCAGCTTCCTCAGCTGCGCCTTTTTCCTCAGCCTTGTCGAGACCCGAAAGCTCTTGGGCGGCTGTGTAAAGAGCTTCGCACACGCTGGACGGCCAGCTGCGCAGAACCTCTTCTTTCACGAGCTTCCCGCTAGCGTCTACTAGCGACATGGAAAGTAGCTTTGTATGAATACCATCAAAGTTTTTGACGCCGATGACCTTGCCTTCGACGTTGCGTTCGGCACGATCAGACTGAGTCTTGATGTAGGCATCGCGTTGCGCGCCGGTGAGTTCGCGGAGCCTGTAGGGAACTCCGTCGATGTCGATTTCTTCTTCCTTGAGCTTGAGGGAGAAGGATTTGCGTGTGGGACTCATTTTGGATTTCTTTTATCTAGTGTTGTGGTTTTGTCTGCCTGCTCCGTTTGGTGGGAGTGAGAAGCAGGCAGACGATGAGGAAGCGTCAATCGTTCGTCTGATTCGTGTTGCCGTCCGGATCGATGTATTCAGGATCGACTTCATCCTGATTGTCATCAGTGTTGGACGGCTGAATCGTGCAGTCGGCAGTGGACTGCTCGCCTTCGACAGCAGCGCCCGGAGTGACTTCATCGAGCCATCCCCAGAAACGCAAACGGGAGTTGTCAGCGAACTTGATCGAGATGATCTGGTTGATGCCCATTTGCGCGTTCAGCTGGAGGTAGATCACAGGATCGTACGCAGCCGTAAACGAACAGGGCGTCAAGGTCTTCAGTTTCTTCGGAGCCATCGTGCGCCAACGATTGTTGCGCATGGTGGTCGTGTCAGTAGGACCTCCATTGCTAATACCGGGAGGAGTAACTTCCTTCTCCCAGAGTTTAACAGTTGGGTCCAAGCTGAATTCAATCAGCGTTTGGAATCCGTCATCTATTCTCATTGTGTTATTACTCCTTCAGTAGGTTATGTGGAACTAACGGAAAATCATTCTGCGGGCATCGTGAGGAACTCGTGAACCTCACCCAAGATCCCGGGATCTGTCGCGTAGATTCGTACCCAGTCGAACAGTCCGCGCTTTGATGCGGAACCTGCGTTGTTCACGATCAGTCCAAATTGTCCCGCAGTAAAAGGAAGCGTAGCGTAGGCAGGCATTTGCTGCCACACGACTCCGTCCGTCGAGAAGAACCAAGTATAAGCACTTCCCGTGCGTGTGATCTTTAGGTACAAAGGTGACGGAGTCGTTGCTGGCGCATAGCTGACGCGCTCCGTGAACGTGCCTGAATAGTTCGTCGCCGTCTCCACGATGAGCTTTGGGCTGCTCCCGAGATAGATCCCAAGATAACCTAACGGCGTCGTGTTCTGATTGGAAGCCGCGTCCTCAAACAGACACAGACCGACTTTCCCATCTCCACCCCCGTGCATGGGAATATGCACCTTGCAAATGATCGTGAGATTTCCTGCGGGCAGAGTCTTGAAAATGCCACGAACAAGATTCGTCGATTGTCCCGTGTTCGTCATGTTCAGGAATGACTTTTCCACAGTCAGTACCTGAGAGGAGTTCTGAAACAGAGTCCACGAATCCGAAAGGGAGTCTCCCAAAAACTCGTCATTGGCTGCATTGGGAGAAGCGGGGACTTCGTCTCGAAACAACATCGAGACGAGATCAAAATAATTCACGTTTAGAGGCGCTCCGTCAGAATCGGGATTGTAGGTCGATTCTACGAGGTTACCAAGCGCCGTTCTGATCTTCGCCGCCGACGTTTGATTTCCGCCCGTCGTGATCAGACTGGCGATATTGGAAATTAATTCTTCCCGTGTCATGCGAAGTCCTCCGTATTAAAATCTTCCTGATTGAAATCCTCACCTATGATCACTGGAGCATAGGACTGGAACAGTGTCACTTGAATGGGCAATACGAACCACTCACGACGCTTTAGACTCGTCGTCTCCGCGCCTAAGGGAGCGAACCCGCTGTTGCGCTTGATGGCGTGCAGGACGTAAGTGTCATCTCCAATCGACACCTCATTTTTGTGCACAGCGTCAATCGCCTGCTGGATCGCCAGCATTTTTAGATAGCCATCCTTGAACGTTCTGCAACGAACTTGGATTTCAAAAGTAGGTTTCTCGATCACTTCCCCTTCCATCAAGCGACCTTGTTTGACCGCGCTAGTCGTGATGATCGCGACGAGATTGTCAGGATCCTCGGGGAAGCTCTCAATTTTAGATGGCCAAGTCGTACCATTGACCAGTCCTTGATCTTGGAGCCACTTTTGAATTATTTCAGATCCAAGATTCATAGAAAAGGTCCGTCTAAAAAGACGTAGCGGAACACCGTGTCCTTCACGATCGCTCCAATCTTGTCCTTGTTGTCGTATACCGGATCCTCGAGAAACTTAGCTTTAGCGCGTCCTTGTGGATCCCAATACAGACCTTTATGCCCGTATTGTTCCACTTTTCCTTTCTTGTTTGGCTTGCCGAAAGGATTGCCGCGAGGCAGACCCTTCCATTTCATCTCGACCTTCTCGTGCACATAGCCCGCATAGGCAGCTGTATAGAGAATCGAGCTGACAGCAGAAAACCCTTTGCCCGTCTGTCGCACTTCACCCGATGCTTTGAGAGGACCAAACTCAACGGGAACTTGGAGCTTAGATTCTCTAAGTCCGAACAGCGCACCACGAGCAAGCCCCAGCTCGATTCCGCGATGAAAGCGAGCCGTCTTCCGCTTCATGTTGGCGATCACTTGCTTGATGCCAACCACCGTTGTAATGTTGATATTCACAGGTAGCAGGTGCGCAGGTATTGTTTATATTTCAGGTCAGGGAGCTTGTGAAAAGCTCGAATCTCAAGGGCACCTTTCACGAATTCAGGCATGGAATCGCTCGTGTCGTTGGTGTCATTGGAGTCCGACGAACTTTCGAGGTCTGACAGAAGACCATTAAAGAGCTTGTCCCCGGGCTGCATGTCACGATCGACATATACGATGGCTTGAGACAGTTCAGTCGTCCTGTGAGGTCCCACGAACTCCTTGATCGCATCTTCCCAGCGGCAGCGAATCTCGACAGGGAAGGCGTACATGTACTGTCCAAAATTGTCCGTGCCGGGTAGACGCTGCCAATACACACAGCGAGCCTTCATCATGCGTGTGATGATACCGGCCATTATTCCTCCTCACATCCTGTTCCCAGCCAGACAACAGACTGTCTGCGTGTTTTTCCGAGCTCCGTGTCCTTGGACAGACGCGCTAGATTCCCGTCCGTATCGAGAGCCATTGCCGTCTGTCCCTCCTTCGTCTGCGCAAATATCAATCCGACCTCGTATTGATACGACACGCCAACACTTCCCGCCTTCTCGCTCGCCACTGCCTGATCGCGTAGACGATAGAAGTGAGCAGCGAGCCACGTCTCGATCAAGGTCAAATAGTCTTCCGTGTACCCCGATTCCAGACAGACCTGATTCACGATAGCGTTTGCCGTCGTGATAAATATGGTCAGGTCGATGTCGGGGTCGACTTCAGTAACCTGCGCGACGAGTTCAGGCGTGGTTCTCGGCATGGCTCAGATACTCCTTATAATCTGCCTTCCTGAAGAAAGGAATGTCGCTGTCGGGACCGAGATTGATGATCTCAGTTCCAGGGAACACTTTAGGTAGCGCGTTATGCACTTCATTCCATCCCGCCAGAAACTTGGGGAACACGTCGAGATTGGCAGGGCGCGTGTAGTAGTCATGCCAGTGTGTCTCCTTGTTTCCCGTTACCTTGCAATCGCAGCCAAGAAGGAACACGCGCTTGGCGCCCATGATCAGAGCGAGATTGACGGCGCCACATCCCGAATTCCCGTTCATGCCCAAGGCATGCGTGTGCAGTCCGCGCTTCTCACGGCGCATCGTTTTCAGCCAAGTATTCTTGTAGGAGAAATTGACGAGGGCATGGCAGTGCGTAAAAACGTCGCCCTCGAACTCCTTGAGTAAATCCTTATTTTCGTTGAACCACTCGATGTCGGAAAAGAAAACGATCTTGCAGACATCAGGTCCCAACTTGAAGGCGCTGTTGCATCCGATCGTGATCTGATCCGCCAGCAGAGAGAAGTCGAAACCGCGCAAAGAAGTGCCGCCTCCGATAATGAATATATCGGAGTCAGGAAAAACTCTGCACGGTCTCCACAGCGGCATGGCGTTACTTGAGGTATTTCTTGATGAAGGAGCGAACAGCTGCCTTCGTCGTCAATTCCTCGCCCTTGCTCAGGAGCTTTCTGCTGTCCCCGTCAAGGATCAAGTATTCGCCATCGTCATTGCGAATGACGATGACGTTTTCCTCTCCGATCTCCTTGGCGAAGTCTTTCGAGACGTCGTCTCCTTGCGTGTCGGCCTCCGCTTCGCTGTCATTGCGAGCAGGAGCAGGGTTCGCAGGAGCGGGAGACGAATCAACATCGTCCTCCTTGTCGTCGTCAGGATCGCGTTTCAGATCCTGCGGGACGACCTTAGCGGATTGCTTGATCGTGGGAGTGGACGCGCTTCCCTTTTCGAGATCGTGGCGGCGTTTGAATTTGTTGACGAAAATCTGTTCCAGATTTTTGTGGGACTCGACAATCTGACCGGCTTTGTAGGTTTTCTGATCCTTGCCTGTCCCTGTCGTGTGGGATCCGGCGATGACTTCAAACTTTTTCATGTGGAGAGACTAGCTTATCTAACTGTTAGTGGTGGTTGCTTTCTTTTAAAAGGTCAAAAGGTGTCTTGCTCGGTGTGAAACAAGACACCTTTGTCAATTCTGCTTAATGGTATTTATGCGGAAACTAGAGATCAGTCGAGATCCCCAGAATCAGCACTTCCGTGCACGATACCGGTGTGCCCGTTCTGATCGCTGCGCAGCTGCGGCAGCATCATTGCGAGGACCTTGAAGTTGAGCTTGAAGCCCCCGTGCGTCTCCCATTGCACAGTCGTGATGTCCATACCAATGATCTCGCGAATGACTTCGGGAGACAGCTGGAGCAGGATCGCCTGATACCCGGAGAGGAAATCGAGCGTCTGCACAGCCTGAATGCCGCTGATGCGTTGCACGCGTTCGCGGACGGTGTTGTCACCCTTCGCGTCCGAGTAGTCAGCATCCAGATAGGCGTCCCAAGCAGGCGAGGTGAACAAAATCCACGGACCATAGTAGAAATTGTCCATGGACTTCTGCTTCATCTGGAGAACCTCTCCGATGAAGGTCTTGCCCGTCCAGGGAGTCGATTCAGGATTCGTCAATTCCTGCGTCAGCCGTTGCGGATAGTTGACGAGGCCGTAAATCGTGCCGCCGCCGAACTTGTAGGTCCCGTAAGTGCCCAGCGCCAGCTTCTCAGCCAGCTCCGCGACGACGCGACCCGACATCGACACCATCGTCGTGTCGAGCGGAGAACCCCCGTTGCGCGACACCATGATTTCACGCAGACCGAAAGAGAAGTCCTTGTGGATGATGGGCAGCGGAAGATTCTTGATGTCGTATTCGGGACGGTCGCGTTCACTTTCGCGAACAGGATCCATCGACAGAGTCGCCGGGGAGATTTCACCGACATCCTGATATTGCAGGACAGTGTGAGCCATCCCGTTCGGCAGGTTGTAAGTGAGACCACGCGAGCGCAACGCAGCGACGAGCTGGAGGCGCGGCTTGGCAGCTTCGAGGAGGACGCGATCGAGAAGGATCCAGTCGTCCTTGCGCATCGTGGAAGGCGCGTTGCTGATCAGCTTCGGGACGTAGATTCGACCTCCCTTGGCATCGTATTGTCCGTTATGGACGTTGACGTAGGTATTCTTACCAGCGTCATCGCAGAACGGACGCAGCAGGTTGTGGTCGCCACCGACGTTCCGGAGAACCTCAGCGACGTTACCATGAGCCTGCCCGTTCAGAATGAAATCAATAGCAGCGGGATTCATTGTGGGTTAGTTTTGGAATGGTTGTTTGTTGCCTCAGTGAAATCCCGATCAGTGCGTGTTGGCGACGCGCACAGCGATACGCGTGGCGACAGCGCCTGAACCCGAAAGATTCAAAGGCTCCATCGCGTAGGCGACGATCTCGTTGGTCGAGGTACGAGCCTCGAGATTGCCATTGCCTGCGGATTGCAGAGCAGCGCCCGCGACGACGTTTTCACCGGCATCGAGAATCGCGAGGATCTCTTGTCCGGGGACAGCGGCTTCGTAGCGGACGAGATCGTCGACCGCATAGTTGTCATCAATCGTGCGACCCTGGAAGGGGTCTTCGATCGCGAAGAGGCGTTCTCCACCTCCGCCTACCGTCGCATGACGCAGGACCTTCTTGTCAGCGTCGACCTTGATGAATTGACCGGGGGTGATGACGCCGGAAGCATTCGCCTCCTCGTATCGACCGTCTCCCTTGAGTTTGATTGTATTGCGCATTGTAGTGAATTTAAAACTACGTTGTGGTTGATGACTGGATTACTTCGTGAAAGACCAGTCCGGCGAGGGAATGGCGTTTTCCGGCTTGCAGAACTCCGCGTTGGACACAGGGAGCGGTGCTCCGTTAGCGGCTCCGTTGCCGACAAACATCGGCACAGGCTGCTGAGTCTGAGGCAGCGAGTTCGTAGCAGGCGCGCCGGCTTGGGCGATCTGCGCAATGCCCTTGAGCATGTCGAGCGACAGCGTGCCAAGATACTCCTTGGTAAACTGGTTCGACTTGTTCGCCACGATCGCGTCGATCAAGTTGGTCTTGGTCTGGTTGTGAGCAGTGATGCCCGAACGCAGAACGTCCCGCAGTTCAGCAGGCGCGTTGTTGATGTAGTCATCAACAGACGCGACCGGCTTGGCGGCGGGCGTTTCGACAGGAGCAGCAGCAGGGGCGCTGTTGGCAGCAGGCGCAGCAGCATCCGACTTGGACGCTGCGGGAGCGGGCTTCTTGGCATTCGTGAGAATGCTTTGGAGCGAGTTGTCAGACAGAGCCATCAGGCTAGCACGATCCGCCTCCGCGTAACCGTGATTTCCGATAAGCTCATCAACAATGGTTTTCTTGTTCATTGCTATTTCTGTTTTATCGTTTTGGTTGGAATTGGACGCAAGGTTGTTTGAGACCGGTGCGTCCACATACTCGGTCACGCGAACAACTTTCCTGGGTTCGCCTACCAGTTTCACGCTCGCCCCTTCGCGGGAATACGATTGCTTGAAAAGACCACTGCCGAAGCAGTACACGAAAAAGTCGTCGTAGACCGATTCGATCCACGGAAACGCGAAGCCCTGATCTTCAGGGAACTTCTTACGGAGCAGGATGCCGAGATCCCCGCGCACTGCCTCGTAGCTCAGTTCGTTCGTGAGCAGTTTGGCAATCGCGCCATTCTTTTTCTTCTCTCCTTCGAGGACGCGAATCACTCGATTGTGGATCAGCTCGATGTCCTCGGATTCGAGCTTTTGGAAGGAGGCATTCAGCATGTTGCGAATGAATCCTGCGCCTGCCTCGATCGAACAGGCTCCTTTGAGATCGGGAAGGATGGCAAGATGATCGGGGCGATAGTTACGCGCAATACCATCGTACTCGATGTTCCCGAACTTGCCCGGGGTCATCTCGTTATCGGTGAACACGCCCGTCGAGAGCTCCAACATTTGCTTGTTCTCGATCGCTTCCCACACCCGCTCATCGACGAGCTTGCACCGATCCTCTTCGATCCACGCTTCTGCCTTGAGCTGTCCAAGCTTCGTAAAACGCGTGTTCATGATCACCCCGATCTTACAGGAGGTGAGAACTTCGGGAGAACACGCGCTGACGCCCTGACCGTTGCGGGACGGATGATAAACGACGACAGGCTTGTGGTTCCAGACTTCGGGAATTTTGGCGAGTTCGTCCTTCGGATAATACAAAGGACCCTTGGACCCGTTCAACACGCCTTCCGTGATCATCACCATCGGGACGACTACGTAATCTTTCCCCTCCATCGTATCATTTCTGACAAGAGCCGTTGCCGCGTTCCAACTAAACGACTGGAACTGGTTGGTGACAACTGCGGTGGTAGGAGCAGCGGCGTCGTTAGTGACGAGCTGCGGTCCTTTGGATTTCCGCTTCGTTGATTTCATTATATAGGGAAGTATTTAGCCAAAAAGAAGGGAGTGCCCCCGGAAAAGAGGCACTCCCTAAGTGGTAGCGGGCAGGCTTTTGCTTAGATCCTAATCGGATTGCAAGCTATTTTTGCAGCCTCGGCACCTTGAGCGTTTCGCGCTTGTCCGCACTCATCAGGATTCCATTCTCGAAGCGCAGGATGATGTCTCCCCAATACTGTCGCCTCTGGGCTGACGTGATCACATCAGACATCCACGCCTGATCGCGTAGATGCGCGGGATTCATGCTTTCCGCTTCGATTCGTTCCATTGCTCTAACTTCTGGTGATTTTTGTGGATTTGTCATGGCTGGTGTAAAGGTTGATTTCTGCGACTCCTACTGTTCCCGCTCCTCGACAGAAAATACAGTCGTATTTGAATTCCTTAATTCCTGCACGAATGAGACGGCGCTTGCTCACAGGAACGCTGACGCCCCCTGTACCGAAACACACAGGACAGTTATTTTTCGACTCGCTCAATGGCAGTTGGTTTTGGGATGACGAGATAGTTTTCATGGAGAAGGCGGGCGAGCTTGTCATATAGCATCTCCCCCGATTTGCGATCAGCCACCGCGATCATGTCTCGAAGGATTTCCCTAAGCTCAGCCTCGCCACGGGCGTTCTCCATTAGCTGGGCGAACAACATGAACTTGTCGCCCAGCTGGTTGTATTGATCGATTGCCTCAGCAAGGGAGAGATGCACGAGATCAGCAGGCATCGCAGGGGCAGGCTTTCCGTCAGGAGTCTTTTCGAGTTCCTTCTCTGCTTCTTTGACTTCCTGCTCATTCAATTCCTTCAGGCGATCCTTGACCTCCTGCTCAGTCACGCCTAGACGCTCGCCAATAGCTTTCGTGGAAATCTTATTCCGAAAGCATCGCTGCGCCCATTCGTCCATATTAGCTGTCCACTTCGTTGACATGGTCAGAATGCTTTTCCTCCGTGCATATACGGACGGCCTTTGTTGAAGCGATGCTTGATGAGAATCGCCTCGATCAAGTTCCACTGCTTGTATTCGCACAGGTCCATAATTCTGATGACGACATCAGCGAGTTCGGCGAGCGCACCGGGGACCTCAGGAATCTTGTCATCAGGTGTGAACCCGGCGCGTGCATTCTCTAACGCCTCGCTCGCCTCGGAGTGAATCAAGGCGATTTTCTCTCCAAAGTTCGGGGAGACAGCATTAAGGATCTCCCTGAGTAATTCCGATTCAGCATGGAATCCTGCTTTCTCGTCCGATGCAATTCTGTCTGCCCATTCCTTCAGCCTGGGAAATTTATTGAACACATCCCACCATCCCTTGCTGACAGCTGTGGCGTGAATGTCTTTCTGGAGAGCCTGCACGCCTGTAATGACATTGAGTTCAGGCACCTCATGCCTCATCATCATTGCTGTAGGATGATCGGTCCAATAATACGTTTCTTTGCCGGGAACAAAGATTTCAACTTTTTCAGCTGACGCTGATGCTTCCGTGGTTTCTTTTTCGTTTGAATTCATGCAGATATTTAATCGCTAGGAGCAGGCATGGCTTTGTCGCAACGCAGGCAGAGTGAAGGGGAAATCAGACTCTCCTTAAGCTTCTCCGCTGCGTCCCAAATTTCCTGATACGGCTGATTGAACAGATTTCCCAGCTTGTATTCGAGACCGTAATCCATACAACAAAGATAAACGTCCCCATTGGGAAGCATGACATTGTTATGCCACCTGTCCTCAGAGCAGAAGACACGCGGCGTTTTCAGCTCATCCATCGGACTGACGTTGCCTGCGCGTGTGTTCATCGCAGGCAACTCAACTCCGTTAGACCATCCTAGACCTCGCACGTATTCAGCCATCCCCGCAGTCAGCGTTCCCATCGCCATCGCTCGCGAAGGAATACCTGTAGATAGCCAAAGCTGATGCTGTCTAATGAACAGAGCATCGTTGACGACGAAGGCGCGCACGTCAGGAAAGTGGATCATCACAAAGTCGATCGTCTTGGGCAGCATCTTTGCGCCTTCCTGAGTAAGTCCCATCAAGGTCGTGTAGAGATGCACTTTGTAATCCAATCCCTTCGCCGCTAAAATCATATGCGGAGTCAGGCGATTGAAAAAAGGTTCAGTGAACCCAGAGAAATGAATCTCCACATCTTTGGGAATGACTCTGCCACTCAGCAGCCTCAGAAAATCTTCCACCTTGAGACTAGACGCGTCCCTAGTCAGCGCATCGCGCAAGGTGCTTTGAGGACAGAACGAACAGTTGTTCGGGCAGGGAGGTCCTGAGTTATTGGCAATGAACGTAGTGATCTCGAGGCTGGGACTCACTTGTACGCCTCCACTCTCAACGTCTCGGCATCGTCGAGCTCCCTGCCTATCACTTTCCAATGTCCATCGATGCCCTTGCGATCTGTTATTCTGATGTCAGGGGCGAACCCTGCCGCCCGCAACATGAGGTTAAGATTTTCCCAGCAATACACCATCAGGTGTCCGTGATTGACGATGAGGTCGACGCGCTTCGCTTGATCTACACGCGCCAGTTCAGGAACACAAATTCTGAGCGTGCCTCCTTTCCTCAGAACACGAAAAGCCTCCTGCATGAATCGAAACCCTTGAGGTCCCGTGACATGCTCCAAGCAATGCTCGATGAAGATAACATCCACTGAATCACTTTTGTAAGGCAGCGGTTTCGTGATGTCTAAATCGCGATCATGATTCTTCCAGGGATGCGGGAGTTTGTTCGTGCCGCATCCCAAATTTAGCATGACAGGTTCGCTCATTTTAGTAAGCCCTGAAGAAGGTTCCGTTTTTGATTCCCTGTTCCAATTCCTCTGTCGTCAGGTGCTGCACATAGAAAAGTTCCGTTCCCCAAGGGATGGGGCGATCGCGATCGATGCCAAAAGAAAATCTTCCCACATTCGCTGCGCACGATCTTTCGAGGTAGCAAAATTTCTTCTCAGGGCGACAATGGGGATCAGTGTCAGCAGGACCCATCAGATACTCCATGACAAATCGAGGGATGAATTTGTGACGGATGAAAAACAAACTCTGCGCAGCGTTCATGATCTTGCACGAGCCGAACAGCATGTCCTTCTTTTTCTCATCCGCCTCCCTGATGATCGCATCAACGATTCTTCCCACGAGCAAACAATCCTGCTCTACATAGACAAAATCCCGTTCCGCGTTGTATGCCAGCATCGCGAGCGCCAGCACTGAAGCACTCCATCCACACAGCTGATGGTTTTTGAAAGGCTGCTCGGCTTTGATTAATTGGTGCACATGCCCTAAGTTTCCCGAAGGAACGATCGACATGTTCATTGCTCCATAATGAATCTTGGAACGTTTGTACCCGACAATAGTATCTGCCACAGATACTCCCGCTAGAGTGCGATCCACTTGATCGAGGACAAAGATGTGATCGGGATTCGTGTAGGCTTTGATATGCGTCAGCCAGTAGCTGAAAAACGCCACTGCGTCGTAGCGTGAAGATTCACAGAAACCTGTTCCAATTACGTAGCTCATTTTAAAGGGAGAGATTCGATTGCCGACAACACACAATCAACCGAGATCGTGTTCATGGGGTTATCGGGTGGATTCCCGAGCATGACAGAGGAGATGCGCTCGTGACAATGCCGCGCACCACTGAAGGGGTGAAAAGGATCTGACTCGACGGCGATTGTACCCGGCGAGTCGCATAAAATGTGGCGCGCAAGCGTAATACCAAACAACACAACGCGAGAAGTCCCCATCGCTCCGGCGATATGAGCGGGGAACGAATCGATGCCTACAAATGCCGATGCGCGCCGAATGACAGCAGCGGCCTGATGCATCGACGTCTTGCATCTCAGATCAGTGGTCGAGGGCAAAGGATACTCTCGACCTGTGCCTACGATGATCACTTCCCAACCTCGAGCTAACAGAGTCTTGCACACCTTATTCCATCTAGCTTGTTCCCAGTTGCGTCCTGGCCACAACCCCGGACCGGGTGCCACGACGATCGACTTGTTCGTCTTCACTGTTCGATCCGCGAAGTAGGCATCATGGCTGCGCGGATACATGTCGAGGCGTTTATCGTATTCGCCTTTAGCCAATCCCGCTGCTTGCGCGAATGCGTCGATCAAATTGGTCCCAGGCATCTTTTCATACGCCACCTCAAGACTCAATCTTTGGAATTCGTTTCCCGTGCACTGAGGAGGGCGCGAACTGTGAACTACTGAATGGACGTGAGGATTTCCTCTCAGTATTTCCGTGTATCTCGTGACAAAGACGATCGGGCTTTCGGGATACTTCTTTTTCAGTCCTCTGATTACGGGCGTGCAAAGGAGAACGTCTCCTCTTGCCTGTTCCCTGTAAACGATGATCTCACGGACATTGGAGTCCGTACTTTTCGGAGAGCATGAACTTGCCCGAGCGCCCGTGATAGTGGTAGATTTTTGCATCGGAATTCGGTCCCCAGCAACGTGACCAGTTCATCGTGTCCTCCATCATGAATCCCTTCACGCGGTGATGCGCGAGCGACCATGCCTTCTGTCCAAGGAGAACAGAATTGGTTGGAACTGTTATTTGAAGTTCATCCCACGCCTTCTCGAAATGCGTAGCGATTTCTTCCTTTCTGTTGCCGCTGAAATACATGACCCCCGCATTGTGTTCAGGCGCATTCTTTGCCCAGCGAATCATGGGATCGCGCACCATCCCAAAGTCTCCCTTCCCCTCAAAACTCTTGAAAGGATCATGCTGAATCAGCGCATCGAGATCCATAACGAATGCAGGCGCTGCTAACAGACGCAGAGAATAGAGAGCCAGCATCTCTTTTATGTCCATCTTCTCTGTCCCTGCTGTATTCAGACGCACACGCTTTTTCAGCTTGTGCATCGGGACGGAAATAAACTCTGCATTCTTCAGTCTGTTTCCTCGACTCTCTGGAGGAGGCAGGCTATCAGGAAATATAAAGTGGACGCTGCATGAGCAACCAGAGGCGACAAGCTGCTGGACCCATAGGGAAAAAAGACTGCTGTGATCACCGCCAAAGTAAGGAACATAAATTTGCATAGTTAATCTTCCGAAGGATCAAACAACAAAGCAGGCTGCGGGCGTTTCCCGCTAAACTCACGATCTGCTCCACTCCATCTCGATCGCTCGCGAGCTTCCTTAGCAGATTTAGAGGAAGGACTTTCTGTGCGGAGGGATCGACGAATGGCAGCTGCGATGTCTGTCTTGGTGCGCTTCTGTCCCTTCCCTGTCTCCCCCACATTCGCAGGCAGCCAAGTGCATCGACAGTTAGGATGGCGAGGGATCAGCCCACGAGCCTCCTTCACTGTCATGACGACACCTTCGAGGGAGGCGCAGAGTTCGCACACGCGATCGTCGCCCGCTGTGCTCCACTCTGCCATCACGCCGATCTCGTCTACACCCAAATCCTCGAAGCTGTCGAGTTGACCTTCCGAATGCGCGTAAATGATTTCCGACCTCGCGATCGTACGCGCACGAGTCAATGGAATTCCCGCTGCACTTCTAACGCTGTCGGCGATGTCGAGAATTCCCCGACCTTCTGCTAGCCCATCCGCAAGTGCGCGAGCCATCCGCGAGGACATTTGTGCCGTCACGCCACGCAAATCCTCGAACGTTCGCGTTTGCAGGAGGCGGAGCTTGCTGGCTCTTTCAGGTGCTGCAAAACTAGAGCTTAGGAAAGCTGATCTCTGTCCTTGACTGAACCCAGGCAGCGTTTCGGTGTCCTCATAGCCTGCGCGTGTCGCATCGTCGTATCCACGCCGCACACCCTGCTTGTAGGCTGAATCGATGTATTTAGCCGTCCATGCTGTGCCTGTCGTATCGACAGAAAGCAATCCTGCGTCTATTCGACGATCCAGCCATCCGCGGAATTGCTTCACCTTCTCGTCGGAAGTGACAAACTGCCACCGCTCAGCATTGAGGTTTAGCTTTAATGGTGCCTTAGTTTTAAGACCAAACGCGTCATCGACAATGATCAGATCGGTGATGTCGCGCAAAAGCGATTTAAAGCGCCGGTTTACATCGCTAATAAATTCTCGTCTTACTCTGCCCGTGCGCGTGGGGTCTGCACGCAGAGGAGATGTTTTTCTAGCCTTCTTCCTTTCCGCATTGATCAAAGGCAGGAGATTACAGTCTCCGCAGGAGCAGACAAGTCCGTGCGTTGCTTCGGACTTCGCTCTGTCCATGCTCCACGCCTTTGAGATGCGAAACCTCATGGGGTTTCCTGCTTAGAGGAAGATTCGGAAAACAGATCGAGCTTGCTTGCTACTTTGGAGGCAACTTGTTCCAGCTCTCCTGCCGTTATGTTACCGTCGTATTTCTGCATCGCATGGACGGATCGAGCAAAGCCCGTGATGAAGGCGGCGACAAGCTTGATCTCCAATTCCTTGGGCGATGCGGCACCCCTCAATTCTGCCTCACGCGCATACGCAGTCGCAGCTTGGATGAGATTGTCAGCTTGCTTGTCTAGGTTCATGGGATGAAAGCGGGTTCGGGAGTTTCGAGCAGTTCGTTTTTCTCGCAAGGCGTAGCGTGAGGAAACAAACGACGATCGACTAGACCTTCCTTTGCATCGAGTCCCAGGAAACCGGCGTCCTTGATCGCACGCAGACGCTCTTCGAGATTCGATCTGACGAGTTTCTGTTCCTCGGGAGGCAGGGACGCATATTCCTCACGTGTGATCTCGGCTCCCTTGTAAATGATCTTGAGCGAGATACCTTCCTTAGCGAATTCCTCCCGCTTCTTCCTAGCCTCCTCAATGTGCAGAGCGAGCTTGGCGGGATCTTGGGAATCGTCGAAGTCCCAGCCTGTATTCACTTTCCACTCTGCCTTCCACTGGGAAACAAAGTGATCCATCAAAGCAGCTAAAATGTCTTTCCTGTTCCACACAGGGCTGACGACGATGGCAGAATGAGAGCATATCTCAACCAGCTTGGCTGTGGAAAGAGACTGAAAGTAACGGTACGTTACATCCTCAAAACGCTTGAGCTGCGTGTGAGGATGATTCGGGTTGAGGCGTGTCAATGTGCGGGACATAGTGAGAATGTAATCGTCAGGCGGCTTTGCGTGTCTTCTTCTTTCGTCTATGGGAGAATGTATTGAGAAGGTTTACAATGACTTCCTCCTCTTCCTCGGTCGTGTCGAGATCCTCCCAGAACGAATTGCGAAGAGGACGATTCTGCCCGGGCTGTTGCTGTGCTTGCTGCGCCTCCCTGAGACGATCCTCAGCAGCTTGTGCTTTGGCATCACGTTCGGAGACGATTCGCTCAGCCTCCGCAACTGTGCCGTCGATAGCAAGGAGGGAATTCTCGAGGATTGCTTGTGCCTTCTCTGTCGGCATGCCCACAATCTCGGTGAGGAATTCGAGCGGCTGGATTAGTGAATCGACTCCACCTGCAAGATACTTGGCGAGGGCTTCCGTAAAGGCTTTGGCGATCGTTGCCTTCTCCAGCTGTGTGGGCGTAGACAGATCCTCCCAAACGATTGAATACTTTTGTGTGGACGGGAGAACGCCCAATCCGATCAAGCGATCGATGAAAGGGCGAATGAGACGAGGTCCCAGATACTTGTCACGGCGCTTGGCGATTCGTTCGTTCCACGCTTTCTTGTCTTGAGCGCCGGCAAGCTGAGCTTCCTCAGTTCCAATAAAAATTCGATAAGGGATTCCTTTGGAGGCACAAATAGCCTTGATGGCTGTGTCGAACACATTGGACGGATCACCGATTTGTGGACTG
>Ga0208916_10000021_pt1 | contig 69580 bp, 61 predicted proteins | sample DEB19_08_DNA_5_FD_184523 | JGI IMG/M metagenome (GOLD analysis project Ga0208916, IMG submission 184523) | Aqueous microbial communities from the Delaware River and Bay under freshwater to marine salinity gradient to study organic matter... | ecosystem: Environmental > Aquatic > Marine >... | reverse complement strand
ATTACGCCCGCGAGGGTAGGATCAGCGTCGCAACCATCGCAAGAATCGCAAAATCAGGATGATATGTCTGGCGATCAATCTGCCAAGACCGAGTCTGCCGCGCTTCGCCAAAATGTATTTAGTGCCTTCGTCCCTAGAACGGGTCCTGCACTAATTACGCCACAGAAGGTAACCGCGCCAGCCCAGAATGTAGCGGGTTTAACGCGAATGGTAACCGGTCCTGCACTAATTACGCCACAGAAGGTAACCGCGCCAGCCCAGAATGTAGCGGGTTTAACGCGAATGGTAACCGGTGACCCAACTGCATTTAACGTCTTGACCTCCGCGAGAGGGGGTCCTGCACAAGGGTCTGCACTGGTAACCAGTTTTGCATCAATTGCTGCTAAACCACCTAATTCTACATTACCACCTGATTCTACATTATTTCCGACAGTAAGCAATGCTGATACCGAACAAGAACAAGAACTTATTTTTATGCCAGAGTCTAAACCAGACGAACCCGACGAAAGAGATTCTCGTAAACGGTCAGCATCCATGTCTACAACGGTCGAATCCGGTAAACGGTCAGCATCCAGGTCTACATCGGTAGTCGAAGATCATGGTGGCAGCCGGTTAAATAAACGCCACTCCAAAAATAAATCACAAACCCATAACCAAAAAAACAGAACAAAGCGTGTTTCTTACATCAAACATAAACAAACGCGCAAAAACCAACATTCAAGAAAAACAAAGTAAAAATAATCCATCAACATGCAATTACACCGATGAAGATTTAAATCCGCACAACCACCGAAGGTGGTTATACGTTTTAATTCATTTATCGGCTCACGAACTGCGATGCAGTTCGAACGACTGGTTGGCTACGCCAACCCGAACGTTTCCTTTGAATGATATAAATAGCACGCCAACGGCGTGCGGATTTAAATCTTCAAAGGTGTAAACATTTACACCATTATACAAAGAAAAAACGTATAACATTAGGTACACGTTTTTTATTTTTCCACCGCTTTGCTCATCTTATCCGTAAATATGATTACAAACATTTTACACCAATCTTTTCGCAATATTCCTGCACATTTTTATAAGCGTTGTTGTAATTTTCGGTTGCGCCAGGCGTTAGTCCAAAATTATCCGGATAAATTGCACCAGTAATGCCATGTGCGACAACGTTCATTTGAATGTCAATAAATGTAGATACAGGTGTTAACACATTATTAGTTCGGCGATAGAAATAGTAATCCGCAAATATAAATGGTTTGTGCATCGGTAGTTGAGCGAGGCTATCCAGCATAAGAATTGCACTATTTCCCAGATATTTATCAAAATCGGCTGTGTATCTTGGACAAAATATCGGTTCTTCGTAGTGCCCGCCGATACTTCGTCTGTACCCAATGAGCACTTGCTTATATTCGTCGTCTTCTTGCACATATCGGGCAGTTAATAAGTAGTTTTCTAGATGGGAATCAAAGCGTGAAGTTAGATTCGATATGGTTGCGCTCAATTCATCACACCTAGACTCACGTGCGTAATCTTGTTTAACACATTGGATAAAATATACATAGTCCCGGATTAGGTCATCGAGCCGGGTGTTCAGTTTGGTGGTATTTAATCCACCGCCTTCGATTAGAGAATCCAATCGAGTAGTTAATACGGACATTGTTGCCGCCAATTCATCACGCTTCGACTGATGAATGTCATTTAATTCGTGTATATCTCGAATATGTTGGCTCTGTAGACTGCTAATGCGCTGACCCAAATTCGCATAATTGGCATTCGCATCATCGCGGATGCGTTTCATGGTTATTTCAGTGGGCACAATCGCCTGTAAATAGGCAACCCGTTTTTCGAGTTCAAGCACATGTCCGCGTAGTTCTAGACACTCGTCTTCGAGTTTGTTGAGAACATCATTGTATTTGTCCATGAAATTGTCTATTTTAACGCTCGTGTATGCCATGATTTCTTCTTGTTGGTCGCCAATATCGCGATACAACTGACCAAACCGTTTCTTGGCCCAACTGGCCGCATAAATAACACCGCCCAAAATAGACGCCCACATGCATACTGTAAATGCCTGATATGTGTTTGCATAGACCCAGCTTCCGCCCGAAACAGTCAACATATTATTGTTCATCATTTCACGACTATTGCACCCAGACATTTATAACTGATTGTTAATTACTTTTGATGCATTTGGTGTATATTGCTGGCCCAATTCAATTTTTTACAAAGTTTTGTAGTGTGACATCGACGGGCAGAGAATAAAATATACACTTATGTTAGAGAATGGCAGCATGTATTAATAATAACTCCTATATAATTACGATTCTTGTCATGATGCACGGAGAAGTATTTGAATTGAATATATCAAAAGAGAAACAGAATATTTTTAAAAACGTACATTTATTAAGTTTAGCCGGAAATTTTAGCGAAGCTGCGTTAGGTAATAATGACATTCGGGGCAGTCATCTCGAATATCTAAATAAGATGTTTCAACAAAATCTAAATAAACCAACGATGGCTGTAATGCAAACCGCTGCAGATCGTATACGTCCAGCATATGCGGATTATATAAAATCATTTTTTGGTGAAGAATCTAACGAAAATAGTTGCAAAATATTTGATAATATTCAGTTTGATAAAGCGTTTGGAACGGGCATAGAAGGAATTTTTGCTAGAATGATGCAATGTATTTTACCAGATTTTATAGGTATTTATGTTATTTCCGTACATAAAAAAACAGATAATACTACATTAGATTTAATTTATCCGTTGGGCAAGAGACAGACGAACTTGAATTTATTAGAACACAGTGATTTAATCCAATTTGCAAAAATTTTCAACAATGATAGAGAACCCATAATGCCGCCATTGTTATCGTCATCAAGTGACATTTTACGATTAAGTGACCTAGTACGTATTATCAAAGATATAGTTGGGCGTGACAAATGCAAACTGAATATTATAGATTATTCATGTTCTAAGCTTGCATCGTCTATAACTGATGCAGAACTGCCATTTGCTCGATACACGCAGTCAATGGATATTGAAAACCGTTACCCCAATTTTGAAATTCCAGAATCTGGCGGTAAAAATGCACGCAAGAAACGACGTACACATCGGCGATTCGCAAAAAAACGATATACAAAAAAGCGTCACAGAAAAAATAAATCTTCAAATAATCCAATTCAAAAAAAGCAACATAAAAACACATAGATAACTAATACTAAACTAGTTCTCCATGAATTCGAATCAAAAGAAGGGTAATCCGCAAAAAATGCCCGGCCTACATACAATTGACATCAAGCACACCGAACTCCTGGATACATTTCACAAAATAGAGACTGAAACAATACCGAAACTTATTGAGGAAAAGGAGAACCTAAAAGAGAAAATCAAAACTCTGTCGAAAAGCCAATATGACGAGTATATGGACATGCGCGACCGAATCAAATTTATCCAACAAGAAGTGAAAGTCCTCGCTCGACAAAAGAAGGAGTATTTGCTGAATAATTCCAAACACATTTTCGATTATTTTGAGCAAAAGAAGCAAATCTCCGTCGATTCAAACACACTCAATCAAAACTCCAATGTTCTCAATTCTTTCTTTAAAATCAAAGCCACGCAATCGTCGGCGGCCGACCCCAACAACGATAAATACGCAAAATCCAAGCAATCTTACCAACATTTCTGGCGAAACGTCACAAACGAGATTGCCAATATCCAAGATTTCATTGTCTCGACCGACGTATGTGAAACATGTCAACGCGGAGAACTCATTCCCCAAGACGAAGAGGGCATATTAATTTGTAACAACACTGCATGTGGAAAATTCGTGACTTACATTGTTGATAGTTCCAAACCCACCAACAAGGAACCGCCAAACGAGGTCTCTTACACGGCCTATATACGTCTCAACCATTTCAAAGAAATCTTATCCCAATTCCAAGCCAAAGAAACCACACAAATACCCGATGAAGTGATTGATGCAATCAAGGCGCGTATTAAAAAAGAGCGAATCAAAGACGTCTCTCTCATCAACTACGACAAGATGCGTGAAATGTTGCGGAAACTAGGTTTCAACAAGTATTTCGAGCATATTCAATATATTAATTCGCTGTTCGGCATTAAACCCCCCATTATGAACGAAGAGTTACACGAGACGCTATGCGTTCTCTTCATCGAAATACAAAAACCATGGGCGGTTCACTGCCCCCCTAACCGGACCAATTTCTTCAACTACACGTACACATTACACCAACTATGCGTGTTATTGGACCAGACGCAATATTTGCCATATATTCCCATGATGAAGGACCGCGAGAAGCAATTAGAGCAGGATATGATATGGAAAAAAGTGTGTAATGACCTGGACTGGGAATATTTCCCAACCGTATGATTTTGACTTGATAATTCGATAAACCGACCAATCAACCAAATAATGTAATATTATTACAGAATGCGATGTAAAAATATTAATTGTGGGCATATGCTTAAGCGGCAATGCGAATGCCACCCACCAATGTGCTACCGAGTGTCATACCGGCACCGTTTCTGGCACTGGAACCCATGGAGGGAATAAACACGTCCAAAATGCTAAATGTGGCGGCGGCGGTCAAAGCAATCACAATGATTTCCTCAACGCTCAACGCCTTCTTGGGGATCAACATGGCGCAAATCGCCACAGCTAGGCCTTCAATCAAGTATTTGATGGCACGCTTCAAAAGCTCGTTCATGTCAAACATTTCGGTCATGTCGAATATATATTATATTGAAATAAAATAATTCATTCTAAATGAAATGAAACGAAACAGTCAATATCCGGAATTCGATATGCGCAAATATTATGTTATGCAGAAAACACTTAAATATAATGTTGGAATACAAGATATAATGTCGTCATTCGAGAAGAAAACACTTGCAAATGGATCTACGAATCCTAAATATGTAGATTTGTGTGATGAAGATGCCCCCGTCGCGGGACAGAAATTTGCATGCTTATCGTTTGTCTCCCCCGAAAAAATTTTGAAGAAGCGCGAGGTGTATTTATTCGACCAATTCATCAAGAACTGGGAATTTTCTAAATCCATGGAGCGATACTTCGATTTCATCCATTTCGTTGCATACAAACACAACGTGAATGTGGAGACGCTTATCGCGGATTTCAACGATTTCGTAAAGGAGGAATCCTCAAAGCTAAAGAAAAGTGGCATTGAAGATGATTACAAGAATTTCATGGACAAGCAAGAAGACGCATTGAACGAGAAGTTCAACAGAGAGCATTCCTTCCAAACGTCGGTGCGCGGGCTCAAGGTGCGCGGTGTGTTTGCGTCTCAAGAAGAGGCCGAACAGAAGTGCAAGAAGCTGCGCGAACACGACCCCAACCACGATATTTTTGTAGGTCCGGTGGGTGTGTGGATTCCATGGGATCCGGACGCGTACAAGACGGGTCGCGTAGAACACATGGAAGAGGAATTGAACGCATTGCACAAGGAGAAGATGAAGAACGAGGAGATGGCAAAGAAGGAGTTCGAAGAGCGCGTGCGCGAAACAAAGAAGAAGGCGATTATGGAGAATATCGAGAAGGCGAAGGCGAGTGGAAACGTCCTGACTCAAACAATGGACGCGGATGGCAATTTGGTCGGTGTAAAGGAGACGGTGAACTTCGAAGAGCGCGATGTGGCCGATGCTGAATCTACACAGTTGCGCAATGAGTTGTTGCTGGAACAGAACACCAATCCCACCGACTCGCTTGAGAGTGTCGATTAAACAATAGAAAATAAACTGTTAAAGGGTATAAAAATTATGATGTATTAAATGTAACACATCATATGACAACATTTTGCGATATAATATACAGGAAATATATTCTTACCGATGAACAACCAGTCGAATTCTTAACATTTGACTACATTACAAGCGCTCAATATTTTACCGCCAATCTACCTCGAGGGGCCAATCGGTGTGGTGATATTATTTATGTATTATATTCCATATTTATATCGATTTACGTTCATGCGCGCGCGAATTATGTAAGCACAAAGTATGCATATATTAAAAATACGCTTGACAATCCGTTTTACAGCCCCGATTATAAAGCCGAATTCATCAACAAATTTTGCGATGCGCAACGCCACTATCAAGCGCTATGCAAATTCGCATATAAATGGAAGTGGAATCGTGCAACATATACAATCAAACACGATTTATTATTGAATCCCATTGAACCCGGCCAATATTTTGTGTTGCCATTATTGCATGCTGGGAAAAAATACTTGTTTACAAAAAGCGACTTGACGAACATTGTGGAAACCGCATTAACTCATTCGCCGTATATTTATTCCGAGCCATTGCCGATTAAGAATCCATACAACAATTTGGTATTCGACAAATCTCATTTGTACACGATTTATTTCTTCATGAAACACCGCATGTTTACTTTGCCGACCGTTTTTCATCAATATTTCCTCTATAATTTTCATTTGAAACTGTTTCGGGATAATAACGAGGCGCTTATTCGAAAAATGCATATTGGTTCGATGATAAAGACGAATAACACGGTTATTATGCGACGGGATATAAACACTATGATTCGTCATTATAACGACCATTGTATTAGTACGACCAAAAAAATATATATTGACCCAGATTTTCCAAATGACGTATTATTTCGCGCAATGACACCTTATTTGCATTTATTTTACACTTCTACTTATGCGTTGGACATTACCGAAAAGGGCAGTGCAATGAATAATTTGACATATCAATTGTCGAGGTTTCATAAAATATCACCTACATTTGGCCGCAAATTCATAAAAATGGGATTTAAAAAAACACAGTTGCTACCGATTGAATATGTATACGACATGCGATATGCGCAATATGTAACACTGCCTTTTTCGAAGAATTATGATAATTGTCATACCGCCATTATTGAAGACAATCCGGATGAAGAAAAGGAATCAGGCATGTCATTTTATCCATTGTTACCACATAGTACGTTGATTCCGCATATTGACGATGATGATAACGACGACGATGATGATGATAACGACGACGATGATGACGATGATGATGACGGCGGCAATATCAACCCGCATATTGCGAACAATACTGCAAACAATAATGACGACAACGATGATGATGAAGATGCAGAAACGCTAGGTATGTTACGCGACGCAGATGAACATGTAGATGGTGACAGTGATGATGTCGCTGATACGTTCCATGAATCGAGTACAGACGAGGACTCGGTTCATGATGATGATTTTGCTATACATATGGAAATCGCAACATCCGGTTCCAATACTGACTATGACAGCGATTGATTTGCACGGACCTACCATTTTGATTTCTTCACATTAATAGTTTGCGCGCTTTTCTTTTTGGATTTACTTGGGTCATATGCCTCATCTTCGTCATCTGACCCCATATTTTTAGATATTTCCCAAAATTCCTTGGACCCCAACCGGAAATTTGGATGATTTTCGGCCTTGTACCAAAATATCTGGTCATTCAGTTTGTTCGATTTCGCATTGTTGTTAATGACCAAACATTCGAAGTTCTCGGTGCACTGATCCATAACCGCACAAAATGATTCCAATGTGGGAAACATACTCGCATAATTTTCCCAAATACGTTTGCGGTTGGTCAAATACGGTTCTCGTAATATAAACACATAATCAATGTTTGTACGCAGATTCGGGGGGATACCCAAAGGATATTGCATGGTAATAATAAGCATGATTTTCCAATGACGCCCATTCATAAATAACAGTCTCATCATTTTATCGCGAGTCCATGATGCATCATATAAACAATCATCCAATATCACAAACGCTCTCGGGTCGATTGTTGTACGCTTATATGTTTCGATTTCCTTATTTACCTGCTTTAACACCGTTTTTTGTCGTCGCAACACATTCTCGATGAGAACCGTGTTGTATTCTTCGTGAATAAATAGTTTAGGTACATGAGAAGCATAAAACCCATTACCTGCTTCTGTTCCGGAAATAACCGTGCCAATTGGGATATCCTGGTGATAAAATAGCAAGTCTCTCACTAAAAATGACTTACCAGTATCACGTCGTCCAATCAACACCACCACCGGACCTTTATTTTCATCGGGTTTAAACGTAATCTCACGCATACTGAATTTTTTTAGTTCCAATGTCATTATATTTTATGTATACATTAGTAGATATAAAATGAATTTTTAGGATAAACGTGCTCACCGCCATAAATCATACACAATCAAATTCCATTAGTTTAGAATATGTGAAAAATATGTAGTAACCACTTATACAGATTCGACAACAATCATGACAAATGAAATTCCTAAATTCACAATACATTACGCGAAACACAAAACGGTTCAAATGAGTATTTTAGATAAGAGTGGGCAGGTTACTTTGGCCGAAGATATTGAAGCCGAATATTCGCAGTTTCGCATTGAATCCGTGCAAAATTATAACCCGATTTATGATTTGTGGTTTACATTGGACGAGTCCAACTATAATCGCATATCATTAAACCATGCACACCATTTGGTTGATATGAATACGGTTGTTGGATTAAACACGAAAGACGTCGTTTCCCGCCCGGTATTTATTAAGTATTCGCCACTATTAGACCCGATTCGATACATGGTTGGTAAATATGAATCCTGTAAACAACCGATCGGCAATTTGCCAACGTTGACGAATGAAAATGTACATATGAAAATTCAGGATTATAACAACATGGCCTATGTGGATGGTTTCTTTAGTTATTTGTCTAGCCAGCTCCTGAATACTCATAATTTCGTGCATGGTGTCGATTTTTACGGGTCGTTCACCGGGATTCAGGAACAATATAAAATGGATATTACCGATGATTATGATTATTTGCAATCTTCTGCATTTTTCAATAAAAATAACAAGATATTGTTTAAAACGTCACATGTGGATAATGACGGGTACTTTAATTATGGGTCACATGGCAATAAACCACGGCTTCAAGTACTAGAAACTCCTAAACGTAACATATCTGCTGTTATGATTGAAGATTTGATAACTCTTATTCAGGACGATGGATCACCGCCCAGCACGATGATGCTGACCGATTCCAATCTAGACACGGAATTAGTATACACAAATACAAATATAGAAAGTAAAAATAGCTCGCGAAATAAGTCTGGGTCGTCTGATAATTCAAATAGCAGTCAAACAACTAGAACTAACACGAGCTGTGGCTCAAGCGATTGTGAAAATAATAGCTGCAGTGAAGACAGTGTTTGGGATACAGAAGATGAGGAAAGTGATGATCACGATAGCGAATTCGATGATGAAGATGATGACGATGACGATGACGATGACGATGACGAATCATATACCGACCCAGATGCATGTTACGCCTACATAAAGAACTTCCCCGTGCACTGCATCGCACTACAAAAATGCGATGGCACATTAGATTCATTATTCAGCAAGAATGCACTTGGCAAAGAAGAAGGTACCTCCGCCCTCATGCAAATTGTAATGACGCTTTTATGCTATCAAACCGCCTTTCAATTTACACATAATGATTTACATACAAATAACATCATGTATGTCAACACAACTGATCCGTTTCTATATTACACATATAAGCGTAAAATATACAAGGTGCCTACTTTCGGCAAAATAATCAAAATAATCGATTTTGGCAGAGCTATATATAACTACAATGGCCGCCGGTTATGCAGTGATAGTTTTGCGCCATTGGGCGATGCATCTTCACAGTATAACTGCGAACCTTACATGGATGTCAGTAAACCTCGATTGGATCCCAATTATAGCTTCGATTTGTGTAGATTAGGTTGTTCGCTGTATGATTTTGTAATCGACGACGACGACAATCCTAAATTCTACGATGATTTGCAACAGTTAATTCACGATTGGTGTTTGGACGACAATAAGAAAAATATTCTATATAAGCAAAATGGCGACGAACGTTATCCCAATTTCAAACTGTATAAAATGATTGCACGTACGGTTCACAACCAAGCCCCCGAGAACCAACTTTCTCGTAATATATTTAAACAGTACATTGTTCCTCAATCAACAGAAGTACCAGCACACGTACATATGAACATTGATAAGATGCCGGAATATTACACAAAATATGTGTAAACGGTCGCGCCATTGATATTATGGATGACTACTTCATAAACATTTTTATTTGAAAAATGTTTATCTATACCGGATTATTAAGCGTTCATGTATTCTTTCTTGAACATTTCTGGCGTCATTATAGGAATTTTTTCGGCAACCGCCTTTTTGGTTTTGTTTGATACATCATCAAGCGACTTTACAATAAGTACAAACGTCTTTTTGCTCATATTATCATCTAACTCGCCGCCAACCTTTTTCAAATAGTCGATGATTTCTGCATCTCGCACCTTCGTCATGACCACGTGTTTACCAAATAATGGGTGTGTTTCGTCATGAACAACTTCTACTGCTGTATTCTGGGGCTGGGCCTGGTCCGCCGCTGCTGACTTGGCTACCACCGTATTCGTGATTTTATGCATTAGCTCGCATTCTTTCATAAATTCCAAAAACACAGGAATATTGGTTGCAAAACTTTTCGCATTCTCTTTTCCAATACCGTCAATCGTTTGTAACATCTCGATTTTGCGGTCTGATGTTTCCTGGCTGGTTAATATTTTTGGATAGGCAGTCATAATCGGCTGTATCTTTCGCATGCCAATCCCGCGCCCAAACTTATTTGACGAGGCCATAATTGTTACTAACGACGCCTTTTCCACCTGGGCCTGGATTCCATCATATATTTTATTTACCATTTTCGTTTTAAATCCATCCACTGTTGCATAATCGTCCTTCGTCATTTTCAAAATCGCAGGAACCGTTGCGTAACCCGCATTCATTATTTTTTTCACATTACCACCGCCGAGACCGTCCACTTCTAGACCTGTGAAAAAATCGGTGATATTCTTTGCCTGCACGGTTTCATCGTCTTCCATATTATCCAACACAATATCCACGTTTGTTTCTGTCCAATGATACGGGACGGTCGGCATTTTCGCCATCTCGGCTTGCGCCGTGACAGATTTGATATAAGGAATAACATCCCCACTGCGAATGATTTGGATTACTGCGCCCACGCCGATTTTATTGCTTTCTATAAATTTGCCGTTGAATCCGGTTGCATATTCAATTGTAACTCCACCGAGACGGACGGGTTCAATGCGAACACGCGGCTTCAAATATCCGCTTTTACTTGGTGTCCATATTACATCGACCACTTTGGCTTCCGCCACCTGGTCAGATATCACCATTTTAAATGCGAATGCGTGGTCGGGGTTACCCTCTTTGCGCAAATAAATATTATCATCTGTAACAATAACGCCGTCAATCTCGTATTCGTAATTTGTTCTCCAGTCCATTAATAATTCGGATAATTTTTCGTTTGTCAGTGCATCAACCGATTTATGTTGCACTACTTCGTGGCCAAGGTCAATCAACGTTTGTAATTGCTCACTTGGTCGTAGCGATGGCCGAATCACTTCATATGCAACAAAATGTAGGTCGCTCGTTTTATCGTCGATTGTTTTACTGTTTACAATGCCGGACACTAAATTTCGGGGATTTGCGAATTTGGATTTATATTTTTCTTCGAACACGACGCGCGGCATGATTAATTCGCCGCGAACGACACTATTCTTTTCGATGGGCAATTTGAGAACCGACAACAAATGACTAACATCCTGACCAATGGTGCCATTTCCGCGTGTATATAATTTTGGCACGCCACCTTCGGTTGTGTATAGTCCGCTTACTCCGTCCAATTTGCACGATAAAACATAGGGTCCTTTGTATTTCTGTGTCCAGGTTACAAGAGCATTTGTGTCTGGTTTAATTTTGTCCATCGACGCCATCTTGTATGGTAACTCTACTTTATTTTTCGTCACATTGGCTCCAATATTGGTCAACACTTCGTTCGTCGGGTATTTGACTTCCATATATTCTTTAATAATATCATATTCATTATCGCTCATAATGGCAGTTTTTGTGTTATAATATGCATCACCAGCGGCTTCGAGCCATTCAACTAGTTGAGATTCATTTAATGTATCCAATATGTCGATTCCTTCTCCGCGGAATCGAGCGACTAATTGGTTCGCATTATTAATTCTGGCCTCCATATTATCTTCTTTGCCTTTTAATTTTATATCGTTTTTGGTTGTGTCTTTATGGACAACGTCTGGACCCACACCTGGACCCATGCCGGGCTTTACACGTTTGCGTTTGATTGTCATATTCTTCGGCTTCTTTGCGGGTTCAACGATTGGTTCTACTTTATTCATGTGTAATATGGGAACTAATTCTGGCAATACTTCGGCTTCGTTGGATATGGTTTTTTTTAACATTTCGTCCGTATCGCCTGTTTCATCTAGTTCCAACTTGGTTGCAATAACATTTAATGTGACTGTTTTCTTCGTTTTACGGGGTTTTGGTACTTTTGGTTTGGCTTGTTTGTCTGCAGCGCTTGGCGATACTTTTTTGGTTTTGCGGGGTTTGCGCACTTTGGGGTTTCCGTCTGCGTCCAGTGCCACTTTTCTTGTTTTTGCTGGCTTGGCGAACTCTGGAACGGGCGATTTTGGTTTATCAGCGACTGATTTTGGCTTATCAGCTGCTGCTTCGACCGCTGCTTTGCTAGGCGATGCCTTTTTGGTTTTGCGGGGTTTGCGCACTTTGGGATTGCCATCCGCGTCAAGCGCCACTTTTCTTGTTTTTACTGATTTTACAGGTTTAGTTGCAGCGTTTGGCGATTTACTTTTGGGTTTTTGCACTGTTACTGGTTTCTCGGGTTCACTGTGTGCAGGGCAAATCGGTACAATACAGTCTTTCTTATCCACATTACATGTACACCAATTTCTCGATCCTACAAGCCGATTATCCGTCCAACTGGGAGAACATCCAGTTGCGCATTCCCCTCCGGGTACAGTATCACACGATTTATAGCAACTTTGGCCTTTTTTCTCTACACCCATATCTGGTATAATGGGGAGAGTTGTTTCTACTGCACGACCATCAATACGCTGTTCCGGCGACTTATATTTTAAATATAGAGAACTAAATATCGATTCTTCGTCCACAAATATTTTGTCTATTTTTTCGCCTTTTTCTTCTCCCTTTGCCTTTGTATAAATGCCATGTTCATTTAATGACAATCCCAGACGTAGCGCATAACCACGCATAACCGTATTAAACGCCTTACTTCCCGTAAAATACAATATTGCAAATGGAAACTCTTCTGGCGAAGTATACATAAAGTCCACACGGCGCGCATGCTCGGCATTCGGTAATTTGGCAATCACCAGACATTTTGTTTTTCCTCGTGAGAGAACCTCGATAATCACATTTTTACGTTTTAAATCATCCACAAATTCAACGAATACATTCGCATTCTTCGATGTAATAATAACATCAATGTCTCCCGATGTCTTCGCGCCGCGTCTGTAGCTACCTACGATTTCGTATTTAGAACCGTCGTCCGCACCGGCCCGATCAGTCGCGGCATCAAACGACGATGCAAATTCTTTGTCAAACTGCTCGATTTCATTTCGTGGAATTCGCTTTAATATGTCTTCATAATACTTCAATCCAACCCGTTGAATATCGTTCAATAGTTTGTCTTGTCGTTCGCGCAGCTCTTCAATTGTTTTGATTCCCTGTTTCACTAATTCTTGTGCTTTTTTAGGGCCAATTCCATAAATATCGGTCAACCACATTTCCGGGTTCTCTTTTTCTCGTTCAAATACGCGTAATGTGCCAGTCTCACTATATTCCGCCATTTTTGCCAGAATTGTTGGACCTATATTTGGCTTTCCCTCCAGCTGTTTTACATTTGTAATATCTTCCGTTATACCCAACACGGTATCTTGTGCTCGGCTATATATGCGGCTCCTTATATTATCCCCCTTCTTATTCATCAATGTGGATAATCGGCCCAATACGTCCGCGAAAATCTCATTCTTTCGCGGGGCGTCTTGCATTCCTGCATCATTTTCAGCGACCAACATGGCCTGCTCCGGTAAGGCTGGCTGTGCATTGGGCTGCGCCAAGGCGTCCGTTATAATCTTTAATTTGCGTGCAGGTGCCACCTTTTTCACGGGCTCGGGCATTAACGGCTCCGTCTTTTCTCGTTTTTGACCCTTTTTTATCATTTTTTGTATACTATTTATTTGTTCCTGGGTCTCCTCCATTCTATATACATATAACACAGATATTATATGTATATTTTTACAACAGTCGATTGCATAACAGTCTAAAATCCAGGCTCGTCTGTGAATACTTGTGTCGCCTTTAGATTCAGTGCCTTACCATCCGTTACGACATCCATCATGTCGGATAGTGTTCCATTCACCTGGAAAAATAAAAATAGTCCAATGAATGATGCCCCAAACACCATTGCAGCATCACGAATGACATGCTTCAACGGTGTCCACTGTTTCGAAATATATTTCATCTCAAAAACCTTCATCATGCTAAATAAAAACATTACAATTGCTGCAACGATCAATAGTTTTTCCATAATTTCGAATATATTACAATATAGAATATTTTATGTATGTTCTAACGCAGCTTGTCTGGTCCTGGTCCTGGTCCGGGCCGACACATTAGATCGGCGGCAACTCCTCAATGCCATCCAATGATATTTCATCCGACATGTTTTTACCAGCAGGTTCATCCAGTATGTCAAACCCACTTAAATCGATCAAATCCGTGTGTATTTGCAGACGTTCATCGTCGGTATCACTGTCTTCTTCCTCCAATCTTCGAGAAATTGCACGAGAAGTACTAATATCTTCCAAACGCTCCAACGATTTCGGCGCATCCACTTTTTCGACTTTATTCACATTGTTTAATACAGAATCTGTATCATTAAATGACAACTTGGTCACAACTTCCTTGTCGTCCAAGTTCTGGATGGTCGGTACCACATCAGGAACCGTTTCTTCCACTTTCTTTTCTTTTTGCTCGGTCTCGGCCGAGTCCACTTCCGCCGTCGGTTCGGTATCTTCCATGTTCTCGATAATGACTTCTTCTTCTTGCTCTACACTTTCATCCATGTATGCGCGAATAATTGCCTCCGTCGGTATACTTTCACGAATTGTCATCAAAATGCATTCCTGAATAAGAGACTCCAATTCTCGCTGATTCTTCTGTATTTGCAATGGAGAAATGTTCTTCTCGAATAAATATACATTCATATACACCTTTCGCGCAACGTGAATATACACCTTGTGAATAAACACATCTAATTTGGGGATAGAAATATCAATCTTCTTCTGTTTGTTTCCAACACGAATGCATGTCAATACTTTCAACTGAATGATATGAACACATGTAATTAAATCTTCCAAATAACCACACCCACTGCGATCAATAATACGCTTGCGCTCTTCTTCGACGATAATGTTGTTCCATTTGGGAACGCGGGAGAGCAGATTTTGAAACGTCATCAAATACTTACTCGCCTCATCATTGTCTAAACACATTTTCCAGGATTCATTGAAAATGGACCGAATGCCCTCTATCACGAGCGGCGTAAATATACTTACTAACCGACTACACCACTCATTGCGAGACTCATGTAAATTGGATATGACAAAGTCGTCCATTATGTATTTATATTTCTGTAATACTTTTTAAGTCCTTATTTGAACGTAAATACAAAAAATCAAATATAGATAACATCAACATTTTTTCGAATCTATATTCGGCCCGTATTGTGTCAAAATAAATACAAGCCTTTGCTTTTAGTTCATCGTCTAAATCTGTCGTATTATTTATCCATTTCATCACATCGATGCATGAAAGACCGTGCTCATATATACGCTCGCACAACGTGATGAGACCTGCATGAGACGGTTCAGTTTGAACACACTCATCAATCGCCTCGTCCAGCCATTGCTCGTGGTTCTCGGTATATTGAATTTTATAGTTGGAATTTTTGGACAAATCATGTAAGTTGTGTATTATGCCCGCTTCCATATGTTCCGGCACGTATATTTCACAAAACCTTGACAATATTGGTTTCAATAATTTGTGCTTGTTCTCAATAATGATGAAAAAACGTGTATTAAAACTGAATTGTTCGATGCATCGTCTCAATGCAGACTGTGCATCGATGGTCAAATTGTCCGCGTTAATGAGTACGATTGTTTTAAATAGCGTGCCGTTGTTGGACTGAATGTTCGTTTTTGCGAAAAACTTGAGCTCATCACGTATGAATTTAATGCCTTTTCCGTGTGCACAATTGACAATCATGATGTTTGACTTCATCCGGGGCTTGTTTTCGTCATATATCATGTTCAAAAAGTTGTTTACGATGGTACGCTTCCCGCTGCCGGACGTACCGTGAAAAATGAGATGTGGAATTTTGTTCGTCTTATGAAAATGGGCTAGCTTTGTATATATAGATTCATGTATATTCAGTGTTTTTTTGGTATTGTGTATTTGTAGGTTCTCATTGGATGTCTTTGAAAATAGGTTTTGCATTGTTATGAAATAAAATCATATAATTTCTATATGATTTTACCGCGCAGTATATTAGTTCTGTTTTACAATAACTAACTGTTTTGTGAACGCATATCGTTCATGGTACATCGTTTTTCGACTCAAATTGCACTTGAGACATGCGATCACCAGATTGCCCTTATTATGCCCCTGATTATTGTAGATTCGGTCGAGTGACCATTGTTTCGGTTCTCGAACGTTTTCATAGAGGACTTGTACCGATTCTTTACAATAATAACAAAAATTCGATGATTCTTCCAACATTTGTATGACATATTCCATGTCGGCGAACTTTTCCGGGTCGTGGAATCCCTTTTTTACGTCCTGGGCTTTGTATCCGTTTAATTTTTGCATTATATGTTGCTGGATTACTTTACATGGCTGGTTCGCGATTACGGTGTTTGTGTGTAACTGTTTTATATAGGTACGTTGCATATCGGGCTCAAGGTCGGTGGCCGAGAACTGCCATGAATCCAGGGACGTAACCGAACGTTTTTTGGGAACAGTTGCACAATGCACTGCTTGCATAGTGCATTGGCCGTGATCATGGTCGTCGTCTTCGCGCGCCTTTTTTTGCGGCGTTAAATCGACAGTGATTCTCTTTATAGTATTCGATGCGTTCATTTATTTTCCAGTATATTTTCCCAAGTTTATTTGGACGTATTGAGAACCTAACCAATATTTGTAAAAGTAGAAGACAGTTTTGCACAGTTTCCGCCTACAAACGACGCACTATATTCAATCGACATCGGTTTGGTTTGCGTTTCATTCCCATATGTAAATTTCCACTGCAAATCGGCGGATTTTGCACCACCTTTTACACACTGGTATATATTGTTCTCAAATTGTGCATAAGCACCACGATTAATACTCGGCGCTTGAGGAAAGATGTTGATCGGTTCATTTCCGTATCCACCTAGACGATTTGCTAAAATATGTCCGGCATCGCAATCTTTGACTTCGTCGTCATCCAACATTCGCGAGTATTTTTGAGTACACGATGTGGTTTCTGTGCCGTGGTCTAGGTCAGCCGGCGTAATTTCGCCCGTGGCCGATACAACCACAATATAATCTCCATGGCGAACATAATCATATGTCACTACCGCAGTTCCGTCGCCCATGTGCAATGTATTTTCTCCTACTACAGGGCACGGTTCAGTCGTACAAACACACGTGGTCGGTTTATTTAAGGCGGTAAGCATATTTAGTAAACAATATAACAATAATGCCCTCATAGTATATATAACAGAGAGAATGTTTTTATGGCTATTGCTACTATGGTTCTCGCAATTGGCATGTATTATTGCAATGAATTCGTCTACAATTTATGTGTTCGCCTATAGTTGGACCCCGGGGTTTTGCGTTGGACAAACATACCCAGGTTGTGCGTCTCCGCTAGATTATTGGAAAAATAACCTCACGATTCACGGTCTATGGCCACAGTATGATACGACTGGATATCCATCGAGTTGTACTAACGAGCCGTTCAATTCTAGTATACCCATTGAAGTTGGTTTAGATACAATGGTAATGCGATGGCCCGATGTGAAATATGACGTGAATAATCCCAATTACGACTCGTTTTGGGAACACGAATGGACCAAGCATGGCACATGTTCAGGATTATCGCAGTATGACTACTTCGCAGCAGCGATTGCATTGTCATCAGTGTTAATGACGCCCGATTTAATAAATGAATCGATTGGCAAGAATGTGAATGCGGACTTATTGCGGACATCGATTGCCCCTGCCGCATCTGTGTCATTACAATGTAATCACCAACAATTGGTTGGAATTTATACATGTTGGCAACAGACCGATAACATGCCTGCTTATTTGGTAACATGTCCGGCCGATGTACTACAAGAAGATACATGCAAAGCGACCGACGAGGTTTTTATTCCGGAATTATAAGTTGGGGGGGGGAAGAACTATAACAAAAACAATTTAAGATTTAAATTCACATAAAATCTAATGGTTTAATATAAAAATGAGTAAACCTACGATAGGGTTTATCATATTAAGACACGTAAATAATGAAACCACAAATCTATATTGGCAGATGTCTTACGATAAGGTTAGACAGTTTTACCCCGAAAATGATATAATTATTATAGACGACAATAGTAATTACCAATATGTATCAAAAAAAACTTTATACAAAGTTACAATTATACAAAGCGAACATCACGGTAGAGGTGAACTGTTGCCATATTACTATTATTTAAGAAATAAATTATTTGATATTGCATTTATAATTCATGACTCTGTATTTGTCCAAAGTCATATGGATCTACATGTTGATAAATACAAAATAACGTGGGGTTTTCAGCATGATTGGGACCAAATAGAAGACGAAACCAAAATGATAAAATTATTCAATGATACGAATCTGCTGAATTTTTACGAAAATAAGTCTTTATGGGTTGGTTGTTTCGGTGGAATGACTACGATTACGCATGATTTTTTAACACATGTTAATAATAAATATAATCTCGGGTTGTTATTGGATGTTGTACGAACACGATACAATAGATGCTCATTTGAACGTGTAATTGCATGTTTATTACAAATCGAGGCACCTCAAACAACCCGTCTGGGAAACATTCATAATTATATGCCATTTCATCTCACATATAATATGCGACATCGCTTTACATACCTTCCTTTATTGAAGGTATGGACCGGTCGATGAATTGGAATAAATTGGCAACCATGGATATGCGAATGGCATCACCAAGATCATGATGGACCGTCTCAAATATATGGGATTACCAAGCGGTCGATTCATTGCACGGATAATTAAACCGGAGACGATGTGGAAGAAGAACAAATCAGGTTGGACACCAAAATCATTAAGTTATTGGCAAAAGAACTGTTTGTGCAGAAATAATAATATTGTTTTTATACCACATTTGTGGGTATATGAACTCCCACATCTCCCACATTCCACAAAACCCAGCGTTTGTTCCCACTTTTCCCGGCCCACATAAAAAACAGCGAATAAACTTAAGGTCGCATTTTTGGATTTTGGACATTCATTTTCCTTGTCCATTTTTGAAAAGTGACCCAATAAGTTTTTCAGAATATATAAAAAAACCACTTTAAAGCATAATGCAGCGAAACGCGATTTTCCATGAAAATATTTGTGACTGTTAAATTTTTCTGTTTTTTGCGGCAGGACTTTAGGGATAAAATCTGTTGCTATTTTATATCAACGGCCGACAACGAACATGGATAAAAAACCCAGCAAATCGTTCAACTGTGATTTATGTGACTATATATGCAGCAATAAAAAGGATTTTAATAAACATTTAATGACGCGTAAACATCAAGTAGCAACAAATTCGCAACAAAACTGTCCTCAAAAATCCCTATATAAGTGTGACTGTTGCGAGAAAGAATATCAAGACCGAACTGGTTTATGGAGGCATAAAAAGAAATGTACATACACACCAACAACGCCACCACCACCAAAACTCGAAAATACTGTTACATATACTCAAAGTGAGCCGCCTCAACATGCAACACATCCATCAACTGATAAATTATTTACATTAGTAACAGAGCTGATGTTACAGTTGGCAGCAAAAGATAAACAACAAGAAGAACTTATCCAACAAAATAAGGAACTTCAAAATACCATGAAAGAAATGATTCCACATCTCGGTAACAATAACAATGTCAACAGCAACAATAATACAACATTTAATGTCCAATTGTACCTCGAAAATGAATGCAAAGACGCACTAAGTATCCAAGAATTTGTCAAAAGAATCGAAATTAGCATGGATCATTTACGAACCATTGCCAAAGATGGCTACGTAGATAGTGTCAGTAATATTCTCATTAAGGCACTTAATAATATGGCAATTACAGAACGTCCCTTACATTGTACCGACCTGAAACGCGAAACCGTCTATATTAAAAACAATGAAACCTGGAATAAAAGCACCGCAGACGAACCACTGATGAATGGTTTGATTAACACCATTGAAAACAAACATTATGCGGTTGTGAAACATTATGTACAAACAACCCCGGCAGCAAGAGAGCTAGACACACCGGAATACAATTTCTATGCAAAAGCATGTGTACAGGCACTCGGCAACTACGAAGACCACGACAAATTAAACAAGAAAATCTACAAGAAAGTATTGCCCGAAATAAAACTGGACAAATCCGTCATATAATAATCAAATCCACAAATCAGCAATCGGCAAACAACATTTTTATGTTTGTTATATCAAAAATAACAAATATAAACATGAAAACATAATATTAAGTAGCTATGTTCTCAAGATTCTTCATAAAAACCTATAATAAACTGTCATTTGAAGACGTACAGTTTGCAATACAACACAACGACCAGTTTATATTAATCAACACATTGCCACTCAATGAGCAAACGTGTTTAATCAAGAAAACGGTTCCATATCAAGAAGAAGAAACGATCATAAATGGCCTGCTTATCAAATACGGGTTGGCAGAGAAAAAAATAATCATATATGGACGACACTGTGCGGACGAAACGGCAATCACAAAATACGACCAATTAACTAATTTAGGATTCCAGACCGTATACTTATATGTCGGCGGATTATTCGAATGGCTGACATTACAGGACATATATGGTAAGGACGAATTCCCGACAACCACATACACACTAGACCTGTTAAAATATAAGCCCGCACGAACATTCGGGGGATATTTGTTAACACGATAACCAAGAGCCACATCCCCAAAAAATTGATTTACGTATAATGTAAAATATACGTAAATATAACTCAAACTTTTTGTATAACTACAATATACACAATGTCAACACGCCCCTTTATTATTTCGATCGAAGGAAATATCGGAGCAGGCAAGTCAACCATTATCGACAAGCTCGGTAAGAAGTTGGCAGGCAATAAGGAAATAATTCTGGTGAAAGAACCGGTGGACGTATGGGAAAGCATTCGAGAAACCAGCACCGGCGAAAACATCCTACAAAAATTTTACAGTGATCCGCACAAATACGCGTTCTCATTCCAGGTGATGGCATATGTAACTCGCCTCAGTTTAATCCGCAATACCATCCGCAATAACCCAGATTGCAAGGTCATTATTTGCGAGCGTTCATTGGACGCCGACCGCAATATATTCGCCAAGATGTTATTTGACGACGGACAAATCGAAGATATACATTACCAAATCTACCTCCGGTTTTACAATGAGTACGCAAAAGATTACCAAATCGACGGAATTGTCTATATTGATGCCGATGCGGAAGTCTGCCACCGCCGAATTGCCAAGCGTTCTCGCGACGGAGAATCCGGTATTCCAATCGATTATTTACAGAAATGCAAGCTGTATTATGACAATTGGTTGTCGTCTATCCTCGCGACTACCGACGTATTGCATATAAATACAAATGAAGACGTCAGTTATAATGTGTTCGACAAGGAAGACCTGGGCAATCAATGGTTACAGAAAATAGAAGATTATATTCACAGACTGGTAAATTGCGTCCCAACCGAGGAAAACAAGTCTATGATTGACGTGTTGGAATCATTTATTGTTTCATTGCACGCATGAACTATAAAATAGCGTGGATGGTTTTGCAATATTTTATGTCAAATAGTGTGACATAAAATAAGAAAAAGAGAGTGGGGGGGGGAACGAGTGTAGGACGAAGTCGATGGATCTAATCAAATTTTACAATAATCTTAACTGTTTCTTTTTTAATGCACTTGCATGCGGAAATCGACAACTCTTCACGCTTCTTACGCGTTTTTGTATTGGCATCTACAGGGACATCGGTCGGCGTTCGGCGCTTGGCGGTACTATTACAGCTGTTCATATCATGCTCAACGTCGCTAAAATTGGTCTCAATAAAATCAACAATACGATTCTCAATCGCCCATTTAAAGAAATTCAGCTGGCCAATGGTCGTCTCCATACACTGATTTGTATTATACGGAATCGTAACGCGGTCCCAACGGCAAAACGGGTCAAACCGCTTTTTGGAATACGCTTTCAGTTTGAGTTTGTATTCATTATACACTTTGAAACGGGTAGTACTGGAAACCCCATTCTTAATCACGGGATTCTCATATACTGTAAAATTCTTCTTGGCATAATTGGTGACAAACCAATCCACAATACGCAACGAAATACGTGTTTCTCCGTTTATAATGTTCATCATAATGTGAATATTGTCAGGATTGTTATAAAATTCGAGCAAAGTATTCATGAGTAAGTCATTTTGTGTGTGTAAATTGGCGGAACGATACATGATAAGGTAGATAAAAATATGCATTTATACCCTTTACGTCAAATTCATTTGTAAAAATAATACTAAAAAATTGATTGTACGCGCGTCCAAATACTGGACCCAAATAATTAACCAATTACCCGTTAAAATGGATTTGAAGCAAAATAAGTTAAGCAAGACGGAGTGGGAGTCCATCGAAAAGTCCGTGGACGAAACCGAAAAAAAAATCTTAAAAATGATCGTATTAGGTTACGAAGACGTAAATGTCTGGTACAACGAGACCCTGTCGATGAACAATTACATTCGTTTCGATAGCTCACTCGAGATGGATTATTTCCTTTTTAAAAAGTACTTCGAGCCGCCTATGCTTGATGCAATTACCAAGTATGGTGCGGACACGCCGCTCGCAAAATATGTGTCTCCTTTGGGCGGTGGAAAGCTAAAAAAGCTGAAAAGCGGGGAGACCATTCGATTGAATAATCTGGAAACAAACATACAAACAAACCGGTCCATTATATTCGAGTTTCTGCTGATTGATTTATTTGCGGAGTTGGTGAAGCAACTTAAGAAACGCAAACAAAAATACGCATTTTACTTGTATACGATAACCCAACTAAAAAAGGCGTCCATACCAAATATCAATGCATACGTTCTCGATTTGGTAAACTTCACAATCAATTATGTGAATTCGTTTACAAAGACGAGCGAAATCATCACAAACGCGTATGATTTCATTGAGCGCAATAAATATTTGTTGAAATACGAGGACCGTACGTTGTTTAAGCATCAACGCGAGCTGTTTGCCATCTGCAAACGCCGTCATAATCCAGACGACGGAACGCTGATCCCGCGATTGATTCTATACACCGCGCCCACCGGCACGGGTAAGACTATGTCTCCACTAGGCCTGGCAACGGCAAATCGCGTGATATTCGTATGTGTTGCGCGTCATATTGGTTTGGCATTGGCGAAATCGGCCATTTCCATGGAACGAAAAGTGGCCTTCGCATTTGGCTGTGAAACCGCTGCGGATATTCGCCTCCACTATTTCTCGGCAATCGATTATACGATCAACCGCAGGTCAGGCGGAATTGGCAAAGTCGATAATAGTGTGGGCGACAATGTCGAGATTATGATATGCGATGTACAGTCGTATATTACTGCAATGCATTATATGTTGGCGTTCAACCCTGTGGACCGGATTATTACGTATTGGGATGAGCCGACAATCACTCTGGATTATGCGTCCCATGAACTCCACGAAATTATCCACAAAAATTGGGCAGAAAACCTAATTCCCACGATGGTATTGTCATGTGCTACGCTGCCAGGACAAGAGGAAATGCAGCCGGTATACGACGATTTCAGGGCGAAGTTCGATGAAGCGGAAATACATGTTATCACCAGCTACGATTGCAAAAAGTCGATCCCGATATTGGATTCGAAGGGATATTGTGCCCTGCCGCACTATTTGTATGCGGATTATCGCGAGATGATGGCCACTGCCAAATATTGCAAAGCGAATCCAACTGTATTGCGATATTTTGATTTGCGCGAAATCATTGCGTTTGTGGAATATATTAACGAAGAAAAATACGTGGATGAAGTGTATTCAATCGATTCGTATTTTGGAACCGATATCACATCCATTACGATGAACCGGCTGAAAGAGTATTATCTGGAAGTGTTGTTACATGTGGACGCGACCAAATGGGATATTATTTATAAATATATGCAGCAGGGACGCAAACCGCGATTTAATGAACCGCGAACAAACATGCATATTCAAAAAACGACGAGTGCAGGTGCAAGCAATGCAAGCAGTGCAAGCTTGGCGGGGAAGGCATTGGCACGTACGACCAGCGTACAAGCACCACCACCTGCACCTGCACTAGCGCCAGCTCAACCGGCACCCACGTTGCCAGTTGGCGTATCCATAACAACGGAAGATGCATATACACTGACCGACGGCCCAACGATTTTCCTTGCGGACGACGTGGATAAGATCGGCCAGTTTTATGTAAAGCATACAAATATTCCAGAGCGCGCATTCCAAGATATTATGTCAAATATAGTTACAAACAATGTATTAACGGAGAAGATCGATAAATTAGAGCGAGAAATCGCGCATCAAAACGAAAAAGCGACCACGAGTTGGGACAATTCCAAGATGACCAAGGAAGTGCGAGAATTGGATAATGAAATCAACCGTCTGCGTAAACAAGTGCGAATTGCATCGTTGGACGCGATATATGTACCGAATACGCGCCCACACCAAACCAGATGGACGCCCGACGGCACTATTCGCGAGAACGCATTTACATCGAATATCGGCGACGAAATGAGCAAAGAGATCATGTTGTTAGATGTAGAAAACCATGTCAAGTTCTTACTTCTACTTGGTATCGGCGTATTTAAACAAATTCCGGATAAGCGATATATGGAAATTATCAAACGACTTGCGGACGAACAGCGATTGTATATTATTATTGCATCGAGTGATTATATTTACGGAACGAATTATCAGTTTTGTCATGGGTTTATTGGAAAAGACCTCGGCACGATGACACAACAAAAAACGTTACAGGCGATGGGACGTGTTGGCCGAAATAATATTCAGCAAGATTATACCATTCGTTTCCGCGACGATGCCATGATTAAGAATCTGTTTAAAGTACCGGAACATAATATGGAGGCAATCAATATCCGTAGGTTGTTTGTAAGTGGCAATATTTGAGAAAAAGAACAAAAAGTACAAAAATCATAAAAACATAACCATAAAAAATACCATAAACCCAACAAAAATAAAAATCAAACTATGATAATCATTGTAATATACCAATTTTTTATTGTTATATTACGAAACATGCAATTATAATGCGTTCTTATAATTCACCACATACGGATTCTGTTTTAATGTATCCATAATATCCGGTGTATTTCGGTCCATGTGAATATTGGCGTACAGCGAATTTGCTCCGCCGGCAAGACGTCCCATATTTCCAACATCAGGAGACTGACCCGGCATGGTTCCGGCAATTGCACGAGTATTTCTCAACGAATCATCGCGCGTCTTTTCGCGCATATTTATGTTCGAATTCAACATATTCATGTTCCCTTTGACCATGTACCCATCAATTGTGCTGGCTTTAATATCGTTATTTCGTTGGTTGTATCCAGATTCGTACGATGTCATTTGGCGCGTACCATCACCAGCACCCGCACCGCCCACATATTGTGTACTGGTCGACTGTCGGTTTGTGTCATATGATTGTTGGTCGGTAACCTGATATGCACCCCCAATCTGGTTTGCATTGACATTCAAGTGGTTCTTCGAATTCTCCGTGGTTTCGCGAATGGTTGTACTCGGTCTATCCGCAGGATTAAAAATGTACGAACTGGGAACTGTCGTTCCCGGATTTTGATAGGGGCGTAAGTTACCAATGACATTCTGTTTGCGCGAAGGACGCAATGCATCCAGTAATGGCGCCACAACTGCCCCAATGCTGCTACCAACCATACCAAAATATCCAGTTTGGGTATTTGACGTACGATTATTCGGGTAGGCCTTCTTCGATTTGATGCCATAGTCCGCGTCGGTAGCATAGTTGCGGCCATTTGCATTTGCTCCGGCAATAGGCACAGCACCAAGTTCCACATTGTGCGATGGCATATATTCACCGGGCACATAGGTCGACGGGTTTTGAGAGCCAGCCGCACCCGAATAAGAAACCGCGGTTTCGGGACGCGTAACATGACGGTCGATGGGCATGGAATGCAACATTTCACCTTTACCCGCGCCAGTTGTAATGAATAATCTGCCAATATCAGAGTTCGCGCCGTTCGGGTGTGCACCCCCCGAATAACTCGCCATACTACGTGTATCCAACTCAAAACTTTGGTCGGGACGATTCTTTTCCATGACACCCATTTGTTCTTGTGTAGCAATATTTTTAATGCTACTATATGCAGGACCCTCATGTCCAAGCAGCACATGCCCCGACGACTTTGGATTGGTGGCAACGCGCATTTCATCTGCCGTTTTGGGCATCCATGATTCTCGGGCCATCATGCCCGAATTGAAACCATGCGCACCGTCATTCGTATAACCGAGACCAAGACCAGGCGCAACTCGCTCTTCTTCGAACGGCTTTGTGTTTGCCATACGCATGCTTTTATTCACACGAGATTGGTAGAAATCGTTCATATTCGGCGCGCCAGTAGCCCAATTTTGGTTATCGTTCGGTGAAAACAACGGGGCCTGTTCCTTTTTGGATATTGTTTGAGAGCCACTTCCCGTATAATTGTCTAAAATACCCTCATTGGAATTGGGTCCTGCACTTTGTGTTCTCATTTTGGCCCCGAAAAAGGGGACCATGTTATTATGGGAAAAATACGATCCGCCCACCTTTTCACCGGTCAAGGAGTAGAATTCGGTCTGTTCGTTCGATGCTTGTTCTCGTTTAGAAACTAGATTTGCATTAAAATATTTGTCAGTATACACGCTTCCTCCATTTTCAAATTTATTGACCGTAGAAAGTGAAGATGTTCGATCTAACTCCTCATTTCTAACCGGATATTCATCCGGATAATTACGGTTATGAATATCGGTATTCGGCAAAGCATTTTGATTTGCAAAAGATTCTTCGTGTTCACCACTATTGTTTGATTGTCCCTTCATGATATACATCAATCCAAGAGCGATGCCGGGTATTGCTAGTTCCATTCTTTTATATTATATAATTATAATAATATCATATAATATTTTTGCCATAATCTGTAAATCACATGTATACGATCGGTAAGTTATTTATCGGTATAATGTACCGGGGCAGCTGTCTTCTTTTCCGCCAATACACATGGATTGTCCGGTCAAATAAAAGGAATGTTCTCCAACCATGGGAATTCTTGGCGTAAAATTATCTTTTTCTAAAATGCGTGTTTGAATGTTCTCAACAAACTGTTTATCTAAACCATTCAGCGGATTTAACAACGGTTGTTCCCATCGATTTTGTTCTAAATCCTTGTATGCCCATGCCGGATGACTTGCCCGGCTTTCTTCAATAAACGGCTGTTCTTCGCGATAATTCGGTCTAGAAGACGACACCTGCGCACGTGCATGTTGATTTAATTCGATATTATCGCGGGTTTGTCTGCGAGTAAGACCGCGCAAATCGCTTTCCAAGTTCACTGTATTCGTTTGCAAATTTGCACCCCATTTTTGTAGACGTAATTGAGGGTCTTCCATAAATGGCAAATTAACACCAGGACCGGGTGTATTTAACATGTATCTACCAGTAAAACTGCTTTCATCAATCTGTTTCTTTATTCTGTGCGGATCATCGTGAAATCTAGTGAACGACATTTATTTGTAATATATTGCGAAAAAAACTTTCACGTTAAACATACATAAATAAAGCGGCATACATATATTACAAAAACGATGAACGTTCCTAAAATATGTTTGAATATGATCGTTAAGAACGAAAGCAAAATCATATTGCGATTATTGGAAACCGTCACGCCATTAATCGACAGCTATTGCATATGCGATACGGGTAGCACGGATGATACGATTGAAATCATCCGTAATTATTGCAAATCCCATAAAATACCGGGGAAAATAATGGAAGAGCCATTTCGTGATTTTGGATATAATCGAACGTTTGCATTGAAGGGTTGCAACGACATGGCTTGCGCGGACTATATATTGTTTCTAGATGCAGACATGAAATTGGAAATAAACATTGCAAATATAGAGGAATTCAAGAAAACATTGACAAAGGACGCGTATTATCTTATTCAAGGTTCTCCCAGTTTCCATAATAATAATATTCGTATTATTCGCAATGATCCTAGTTATCAATATTGGGGTGTAACACATGAATATATCGAGTTGCCCGACGAAGCAACCATAGACAAGATAGACAGTAACGTATTGTTTATAAATGATATTGGAGACGGTGGAAGTAAAGAAAATAAATATGATCGAGACATACAACTGTTAAAGAAAGGATTGGAAACGACGCCGAATAATCCTCGATATTTGTTTTATCTATCAAATAGTTATCGCGATTCTGGCCAATATGATCTAGCGATTGAAACATATAAGAAGCGAATTGATGCCGGTGGGTGGATACAAGAAACATGGCATTCTTATTACTCTATTGGAAACAGCTATATGTATATGAATCAACATGCAAATGCCATTTATTATTGGCTAGAGGCGTATCAATTCATGCCGACCCGCATAGAGAACCTATATAAAATAGTGAAACATTATCGTTGTGAGCAAAAGTATGCATTGGCACTGGTATTTTATGACATGGCGGATCGTGTTCGACAGCAAAACCCCCCACATAATCATTTGTTTATGGAAAATGATATATATGAACACAAATTAGATTACGAACTTTCGATTATTGGATATTATACGAAGATGAATAAAACAAATATGATTACTATGTGCATGAATTTATTGAACAAGCGTAATATTCACTCATCTATTTATACAAATATTATGTCAAATTACAAGTATTATTGTCCAAAACTATCCACGCATATGATTGGTAAAGACGCGCTTGGTCCAACATATAAAAGTTTATTTTACGCATTGACGAGCATTGGAATTGATAAAATGAAAAATGAAGTAGACATGTTTCCGAGTACGCCAAGTATATGTATAAATCCACATAACAATGCCGAAGTATTTGTATGCAAACGATATGTTAATTATACAATTGGTCAGGACGGAGAGTATGTAAATAATGAATTTACTATAACAAAGAACTTATTTGCGACAATCGTGCAACAAGATGATAAATGGACAAAAATAAATGAATGTATCATGCAGTATAATAGAGAACACGATGATGATTATATTGGTTGTGAAGATGTAAAATTATTTCACAATGGCGAAGGAATCGAATATACCGCAAATAGAGTAACACCCGGCTATAAATTTCAAGTAGAATACGGTTCATACAACCATTCAACCAATACAAATATATCGTCGCTGATTTTATCCATGCAAAAACAGGAGCCGTATGAAAAAAACTGGACATTATTTCAAAATCATAAAAATGAGCAACGCATTGTCTATAAATGGAGCCCATTAACAATATGTGAGCGAACGACCGATAAAGTAAAAATAGTGCAAGAAATAAATACACCCTATTTATTTAAAAACTTGCGTGGATCAAGCAACGGGGTCCGTGTGGGCAACGAAGTATGGTTTTTATGTCATCTAGTTAGCTACGAGAACCGTCGATATTATTATCATATGTTTGTCGCCATTGACATTGAATCATATCAAGTTATAAAATATAGCCAACTGTTTACGTTCGATAACGCGCCAGTAGAATATTCGCTTGGATTTATACATATGAAAAAAGATGACAAGTTTTTGATAGGTTATAGTGCGAATGATAATAAAACGAGATTTATGTTGATTAATAAGGCGGCAATCGATGAAATGTTCATTGAGGCAAACAAAACCGTGTAATTTGCACACAACGTTAGTAGTTTAGGGTGGACAAGCAGGGACGAAACCAAATATTATATAAGACTAATATATAAATGGCCAAACAATTCAAATCAAGAAGCCGAATAACACGTAAGGTGCGGCGTGGTGGGAATGGATCGCCACCGAGGGCTAATGCAAGTGAAGACCGAATTTTTTCAAGACCTACAAGTGCTAATTCCAAGTCCAAGTCCAAGTCCAAGTCCAAGTCCAAGTCCAAGTCCAAGTCCAAGTCCAAGAGTGCGGAAGAACACATGATTGACACATGCCCTATCTGTTTTGAACATCTATCCACATCCCCCATTGTTACTACTAAATGCAAGCATACTTTCCATGAGAATTGCTTACTTGGTTGGTGCAGCGCGCAACGTACCAACAAAACATGTCCGGTTTGTCGCGGGGATATTAAAGCGACCTGCAAAGCTATAGCACCATTTAATAGCATGGAGATCTTCACATACATTGAGGATAAATGGTCGACACGTCGCGCTGCTAATATTGAAATGGTCGCTCTCTTGATGACAAATCCAACATTTAATCCAAATGTTAAGGCTTCATACCAAGACTCGCCTGGTGAATATTCATTATTCTGGCACCTTGCGAGCGACGAGTACTGGGAACTACTAGAGAAGTTGCTTGCCCACCCAGACTTGGCAATCCCTGCCGATGAGGCAGCCGAATTTGCTGGCGATGAAAGAGTTCGTAAACTTATTATAGAATACAATAAAGTCCCACCAAAATTAAAAAAGTTGTGGATATAACCCGTATTATATGTTTAACTATGATTTTTATATGTGTAAATGTGTAATCGCGACGTTTATTCTGTGTCTGGGGAAGTAGAGTCGTCTTCGATCAAACCATCTTGTTGATTTAGTTCAGCTTCTTTACAACATCCAAACGTGCGTCGATGATAGCGGGTTATGCCATGCTCGCGAATTCCATCAAGATGTAGTTTTGTACCATACCCCATGTTTTTAGACAAACCATAATGTTCGTCTAAAAATGGATATTTTTCACATAGCTCGAGAACATGGTTGTCTCTGGCAGTTTTTGCCAGAATACTGGCTGCGGCAATCGCCATGTACTTTCCATCCCCTTGTTCAATTGTTTCGCTACGCAGCTCTACAATACAGCGTTGTTCGTCGTCATACGAACGGAATGGTGTGAAATAATTGCCGTCCACGACCGCCATAAAGTCCGCGAAATTATGGGTTTTGCCCATTTTTATATTTACTTTGATGATGGTTTCGCGAATGCAACTATGCATTCCGCGCATAACGGCCTGTAAGATATTAATGTCGTCCACTAGTTTAGGTTCTTCATATGCAACGTGCCAGGCAAGAGCATTTTCTTTAATGTAATTTGCAACTTCATTTAATTTTTTCTTGGATGAGAACTTTTTACTATCTTTAACATCTTTCCCGTCGAAAAGTGATGGTTCTTTAGGTAAAACCACGCAAGCTATATAGACCCGACCAAACATACATCCACGGCCGGCTTCGTCTATGGACAATTCAAATGGTACAGACGGGTCATAAAACCGGGTAAGTAGCGTAGCTTGTTTTTTAATTTTCGTCGCAGAAGTTACTATATCGGTCATTGAACACCTATTATAATGCAACAAGACGAAAAACATTGTGTCAATTTTCCGTAGCGTACCTGCGCCACAATTTAGCATTTTGTAAATTATATATTTTCGCAACATACTGTATATTTATAATACAATGAAGTTAAGCCCGGCTACGATATTTATCCTATTATTAATATTTTTAGTGCTTTCTGTATTATTTTGTAGATGGGCAATGCGCGAGGTGGATGGGTTTATTGGATATGAAGTTGACACCCCTACATTGGAGACTGTTACATTACCTATGTACTCTGATAGAAATAAGTTACATAAAATGTATGACAGCTTATACTTTGACATTAAAAACGGAAACATTGTAGAAATCGATGCGACCGCTTATACAGGTGTATCTGGAAATATAGATGCTACTGGCTCGACCATAACGGCGTTGCATGTATTGCCTCGCATTGGAAATAGTTCGAAATCATACACAATCCAACAAATAACCGATGTCATCCCTGCTCCTGCGACTACCACTGATAACTCGTACCAAAGTAAAGTGTACCAAACAAAGAGTAGCGCCACTGCCACATATACAGTGTTTATGATGCCGTGGCACGACAACACGTATGTACATGTTATGAATAATTCTACAGCTAAACCGGAGAATGTTGGTACGTACGCATTTACATATAATTCATCGGCATTGCAATATGATTATACTGTCAACGCAGCTATGGTCGGCATTGATAAATCGCGTGCCGATACAAATTCAAAAAATAACACGTTAATAATTGATCCCATATATAACACAAAGCGTAAGGTATATCAATTAAGCGAGTTTGTGAAATATGATGTTAGCAACTCGAATATCTTGGTAAGCGCAGGCGATAAAGAAATGAAGGTATATACACGAAATGGGTCAAGCGCTCAAACGCTATCTGCAACTGCTGTGAACCAAGAAACTACTAACGGCGATGACATGTCATCGGTGGCAAATATTAATTTTGCACCACGTGTCATATATGACTTGTGTGGTCAAAATATGATCGTATATGTACCCAATGCAAAGAAAACGTTAGTAGCACTTGTGTGTTATAATACCGAGGAAAAGTTAGACTTACGCAATGTATGCAGATTTAATGAAAAAGGACTAGATATGGGAGAACCAGAGTCGACTAGTAGTGGTATTAACACAGGCATTAACACAGGTAGTAATGATGAACCTGACTTGACAACTACTGCCGACTTCGATCTAGATGATTATATGTTAAAGACACAAATAATACCACCGGTTTGCCCGTCATGTCCATCATGTAACTACAATAATGGAAGCGCGTGCAATCAGTGCGGTGGTAACGGAGGGTGTGGTACGCGAACAAGTAATGGCGATAGTTTAGTGACAGGTGGCAACCCGATACGTGGCGCTATAGATACGTCTGGCAACGTTGCGGGTAGACAAGCAGACTCGTCCGGAAATGTCGTAGGTGGAGTGGTAAATGCGGCCGGAAATGTCGTAGGCGGAGCGGTAACCGCAGCAGGAAATGTAGCAGGCGGTGCAGTAACCGCAGCAGGAAATGTAGCAGGCGGTGCAGTAACCGCGGCCGGAAATGTAGCAGGTGGAGCGGTAAACGCGGCCGGAAATGTTATAAATAATACAGTAGATGCTGCCGGAAATGTTGTCAATAAAACGATAGATACAGCAGGAAATGTTGTAAATAATACAGTCGGTGCCGCAACTAATGTAGCAACTGGTGCATTGGGTGCCGCAACTAATGTAGCAACTGGTGCATTGGGTGCGGTTGGTAATGTTGCGTCGAGTGCATTTGGTGCATTTGGTAATGTACTTGGAGGGGCAAGTAATATGTTACAGCCTAGTGCTGGAACGTCTGCCGGTGCGATGCCGTCGCAATCGTATCAGCAGCCCAACCAACAAGTCGGTACCCAGATGCAACAGTCGGGTGGCGCATCAAGTGGGTCACAATATCCTGTAAACGGCAGTACTAGCACAACCGACCCATATTCGTATTATGGGCAATTGCCTATGAAGAAACCGACCGAGTTTATGCCAATTACCGCAGATTTCAGCAGCTTTTCTAGATAAATAGAATATGTAAATGTAAATAGTTGAATAATTTTATGAGTCATAATATTATTCGTTTGAATCCAGTTAAATACGTCTGACCATTATATATCATCAGTAGAATGGAGTCAATACATATGAATAAAATATTTGATAGGGAACATATATCGAACGAAATAAAAGATCACCTGTCAAATTTCGAAACTAGAATAACCGATATCAATTATAAAAAGGGTATATACATATATGGTACACCAGGGTCTGGCAAAACCGAATTTATTATACGATTATTAAAAGAATTGAATTATGATATGGTGCGGTATGATGCAGGGGACGTTCGTAATAAAGCGCTCATTGACACAATTACCAGCAATAATGTATCGAATAGAAACGTGTTGGATATGTTTACGAAAAAAGTGCGAAAAATAGCTATTGTAATGGATGAAATTGATGGTATGAATAACGGCGATAAGGGTGGAATCACGGCATTAATCAAATTAATTCGTCAAAAGAAAACAAAAAAACAGCGTCTAGAAAACACATGCTCCCATCCAATCATCTGCATTGGGAATTATTATATTGACAAGAAAATAAAAGAACTCATGAAGGTGTGTAATGTATTTGAACTGAAAACCCCAACGACTAATCAAATTGGGACATTATTATCAAGCATTGTTCCATCTACAATATCAATGTGTAAACAACAATTCAACGAAATACTCATGTATATACAAGGCGATTTACGTAAATTGCGATTTGTATGCAATGCAATGAAGAAACATCCAGAATTGTTAACCGATGGGTGTTTATTAGAGCTATTTCGAACAAAACTCTATGACGAAGATTCGAAGAAAATTACACAAACGCTCTTATCCAACAACGTGGCATTTAAAGAACACGAATATTACATGAATGAGACCGATAGAACCATTGTTGCGCTATTGTGGCACGAAAACTTGATAGATATTTTATCAAAACTCGACAAAAAGGTTACATATCCATTGTATTATAAGATTTTGCAAAATATTTGCATAGCGGATTATATTGATAGAATCACATTTCAGCGACAAATTTGGCAATTCAACGAAATGAGTTCATTGATTAAAACATTCTATAATAATAAAATTTACCACGATGCAATCAAACAACAGTCTGTAAAGAATTTACCCGATATTCGGTTTACAAAGGTGCTTACAAAATATTCGACCGAATATAACAATATGCTGTTTATTTATAATTTGACCCAACAGTTGGACATGGATAAAAAAGACGTGATTTCATTGTTCCAAGAATTGCGACTTTATTATGGAAGTGATTTCAGTAACAGTATTGAAACGTTGACCGATATTGAAACCATATTCGAACCGTATGGACTGTCAAAACTAGATATTAAGCGCATATATCGATACTTGGACCGTACTGTGAAAAAAGACGCCCTGATCACGCTCGACGAACTCGGTGAAGATTTTGATTAATATGCATTGTAGTATATTACATAATTATGTATGTAATATATTTCCGCGACTGCTATCCAGTGTTAGATTTTATTCGGGACAAGTGACTGCTCGTCTTTAGACTTTTTGGTTTCATTCAGTGCCGTTTCCATATCACGAATAACGGTTTGCAGGTGATTATATGCGTGCTGTAATTGCACGTTTTGTTGTGTTATTTTTGCATTGGCTTCTTGCAACTGTTGAATAATATTAACAACTTGCGATGTGGTTAGCTGTATCGGCGGTTGCCCATCGCCTTGTTGTAACATTATGGGTCCATTTTGCAATTTTTCGGTTTCGCGTTTGATCATCTCATCGCGTTCTTTCTTGATTTGTTCGATTTGTATTAAGACATCGGGTTTCATTTTGGGTAGGCCGGGTTCATATTTATCTAGTAGTCCATCAATGTCTCGCATGAAAAAATCTTTTATAGGTTGCTCGCTTTCACGACGAATAAACATATCCACAGTTTTAGGCGATTCCTTAAAATAATCTGGGTGTGCGGTTTTAAACATTTCACGCTTGTCAAATGTATTGTGTTCATGCGAAAAAACAAGAATGGTTTTGAGAGGGTCGAGTTGAACAAACGGTACTGTATAATCTTTGAGAAAGGCACGTTCTTCCGCCAAAGACGCATCGTCGTTGTACTTGGTATCTTTTAGCAACTCGGTTTTGAACGCGAATGTACCTGCAGTAGCATGATTGGGGCCATACGGACCTGCCTGGATCATTTTACCCATGGTTTTGAAATACAAGTAGATCTCACTTGCTCCCGCACATAACGCCTTCTCGTTTTTTTGCAACATCTCAACCGCATGAGACACGCGTTCCGGAGGATAATAGTCGTCATCGTCCATGTAAACAACGATCGAACCTTTAATGTGTTTATGCATGTAATTTCGTTTGGCACCTAACGTGATTTTTTTGTCGATTTCAAAATAGCGGATTTGTGAAATATTAGAGGCTTCAATTAAATCCTTGATTTTATCCGTACCATCATCCACAATAATCCATTCCATTCTATTCTTGGGATAATCCTGGTTTTTAAAACATTCAAACATGGTTTTAATGAACGGACGTCGGTTAAACGTAGGTGTACATATCGATACAAACGGGAGGGCATTGTCGGCACCTTTTTTATTCGTTTTTTTGGGCATTATGTAAAGATTATGATAAATTGTTTATATCATTGAAATAACAAATAGTTTTTATTGAACTGATTGTTATTTATGGTTTACTTGCTGATGGAGTCGTTGCACCAATATTTGCACCAATATTTGACCCAGTTTTTAAGAAAATTTCGGTTTGCGGCGTCGTATTTGCAATAATAGCTTGTTTAATGATATCCGCCGTATTTACACTGGTCGTGGTAACCGCAGGCGCGCTGGTATTAGGCAAATCGGTTGCACCCGCATCATGCTTCACATAAGTAACTATGCTTACCCACACTAGAACCGCAAGTGCCATGGTAATAATAATGTTGAAAAATATGAAAAGACTGCGATTTTGCATGTTGTTTGAAAAGTGACTTGTCATGGATATAGACGAATTAAAGAAAATCAATAAAAATACAGCTTTTAATAGGTGTTCCTTCATATAATCCATTATTTTGAACAAGAACCGGAGTATAGATAATATAAAAGCCATCAATCCGCCGCTGTTACACATGTCCTCTTCCTGGAATCCGGCTTTGGCGTTACGTAAATGCTCATCAATATCTGTTCTAGCACTCGACCATGCCCAGCCTACCCCCCCATAAATATACACACCAAAAAACGAATAGATTATCAAATATAACCCGCAAATAACGGCGCCCATGGGTACGCTGATAATAATCGTAATGAGAAATCGAAAGAACCAAGAAATTAATGATGGAAACGGATTGATAGCGGACTTGAAGATAGATACTACTTCTGCCGCATCATGTTTAATTTCTCCAACAAAATTAAGTGTGAATGTGGCTATAATGAACAATATAAATACGATTGCAAACATGATATTGATTAGCGTGTTACCGGTAGCATCTGTTAATAGATCAATAAAGAAGTTTTTGAATGCTATGGCAAAATTTTTCGTCCAAATCAAACACAATACATATATCAGCAAAAATTGACATGTCCCGTTCAAAAACCAGGATGTTGCCTTCGGGATCCATTGTAATAACAGCTGATCCAGTTTTTCTGGAAACCACAGTGCAAATTCGAATAAATGCAATAACAGTTTGCTACCGTCGCCATTCCACGTCTTTAAGAGTTGTATTCTAGAAAACGCCGGAATCTCTTTACCTGTATCTTTTGCATAATGCATCAAATAGTACCAATTGTATACCATCCACGAACTAACAACGGCTGATTCTATTAATGCAATTTGGTTTCTCACTATCGCAATATCTTTGTCTGTCGCGGTATTCACCGATATTCCATTAACAATGCCGGACGCTAGTGTTTGATTTACAGAATTTATTGCGTTATACACCGAATTTATGGCGCGTATAATTTTGGCCTTCACATTGGATGACTTACCTTCTGGCTCTTTCAAATTATCGCGGCCTTCATATTCAGAATCTTCAAAATAATTTTTCGCTCCTTCGATCGTTTTACCAAGCATGCGCTGTTTCCAATATTCTACACTAAACATAGAAGGCGATGAACCTGAATCCTGGCGAGCAGATGCAATTGCATCCACGATAGGCGTCTGGCCACTGGGTGTATTTGTTAACACGTCAAAATCCGCCATTCCAGTAATATTTTGCTTCTGTTTCTTCTTTCTTATTTTCTTTATTTTTTGAATCATATGTGCACTTTGAAAGTCGTCTACTGGTTCATCAATGATACTACTAAAGGACGTCTGTACATTTTGTATTGTATGTTTTTCCGTATTGCCCAACATATATATTCGTTATTATATATATTTTGTTATTTTTTTTTAGATCAAACTACTCAAATATAGCCATGTCGACTATCTTGAATATAACATCGCACAATTACCACCAATAAACGACAATACATTATATCTTTCTTCAAACAATGTCAGATTATAGTTATATTCGAACAATCGCCAATTAGATTTACGCACGCCAATTGCTTCTCCCGTTTCGACATCACATATAATATCATAACTCGAATTTACAAGATCAATTGTCGGTGAATAGGTATTTATTTCGAGTTCGATTGTTTTAAATTTACTCAAGTTAATTGCGCCGGAAGGCTGATATTCAAATGGACTGGTGTTTAAACAATAGTTATAACAATACAAACCCTCTGTTGCTGCGCCTGCGGTTCGCGTATATTTTTCAATGTAATCATATACACCTCGCGTCATCAAATTCTCACGATAGTCACCGTTTAATAAAATGCCCAACGTTTCTAATATTTCTTTGCGGTTTTCATTATGATAGATGCCGGTAATCGTTATACCGCTATTCGTAATGGAATCAATATTTGGATGGACTGCCATGCCATATTCGAATTCAAGCCCCATTCCTAAAATCGGTGTAAATGGGGCCAATGTAATATTTGACGGAAGACGATCATATGGCCAATTTGTGTAATTACTCCATTCATTGCGCAGGTTTACGTCATTTCGTTGCATATACCACATCCAGCTTGCAATCATGCCATTCGAATTAATTTTTATTCGTTTCGAACCGGTTACATTTTCATATTTATGTTCAAATACGTCTTTTACCAAATAGATATGATCTTCCGCGGCAAATATTTGGGTTTCTTCTTTTGACAAGAAGCAATATGTTGCCAACAAATGAATATCGGCGTTCCATGTGAGAAATCGGGTGCCGTAATCCTCCGGCCGAATGTATCCAGTGGGCGGTGTTTGCAAAAAACGATACATTTGAAATCGCGATTCATTGAAATCTGGCTGTATATATGGATAAGTATATTGTACGTCAAATACATCTCTTACCTGAAATAGTTCTTGTATGGGGCGCATAGTAATTGAAACAACCAATTCGTTGTATTGTAATGCAACTAATGGAAATGCACAAGTACTGTTGAGGGTAAACCATGTGTTGATCGGTATATATAAATTGCGACCGCGAATTGACGGCTCTGCACCGGCCACATTGGGTGTGAATGATGCCGATGGATACGAATTTGATCGTCCGTGCGCAAATGCGGGATCATTTAGTTCTGTTATATTTCCGGTCATTTTGCGAAATAAATCCTTTTTCTCTGCAGAAAAGTCTCGGTCGACCATAGCCGCCATATATTCCCCGCTATATCGTTGCAACGTCAACGACCCACATGTAATTACGATTTCTTTAATCATATGAGTTCCTATATTTTTAATCCACTTGAATTCATAGGGCGCCCATTTATTGCCGGTATCGGCGGTTGGCGGATATACTGGACTCCAAATATCAGGTAATGTGGCGACCACGTATGTATCCATTAGCAAATCTGCATAGCGCGGGATTTTAAACGTGAAAGTAGACGGCTCGGTTGGGCGTAAATCTCGTTGCCCATCATAGTCGATTCGAAATTTTTGCAACCCAAAGTTACTATATTTTGCATATGTGGCTTTGAAAAACGTCTTGCATGGATTCCCTGTTAAAAAAACATTGTTTGCACCAACCGCAACTATATTTAGTAATCCACCTGCCATTAATTAAGTTATATACTATATTTTTATTATATTTGTTTCTATATAGATATTATAAAATGCATCTCGATAATTTTCATTTCACATTAGGTATCGTTGCCATATTACTTATTTTATATATTCTATACAACTTGAAGTACAAAAAGCGCGTTGTAGTTGATATGGTCACCTCACCCGCGATTGAGAATTTTACCGTGGATGACGATGCAAAAAAGGAAGTGGAGAAAGTAGTATCTAAATATAACCAATTTAACAACATGCAAAGTATAAAAGACAAATTTACGAACATGCCACTCCACGAATATTGCATTAAATCCTCGTATAACACTGCACGTAGTGGCGATTATGTAAGTTCACAAATGATAGAGGCAGTATTGAAGCGTGGATGTCGGTTCCTCGATTTTGAAGTGTTTTATATACAAGAAGGCAATTTGTATATCCCGAAAGTAGCGGTGTCTTCTGATATAAACTATGTGTTATTGGATACAAAGAATAGTATATCGTTGGACGAGGCGTTGGCTACAGTCGCGACGAACGCCTTTTCACAAACGTCGCCGAATAACAATGACCCGATATTTGTAAACCTTCGATTAAAATCAAGAGATTCTAACATATACCAGGCTGTTGCTAAATCTATCGATGCGAATCTAAAAACCGTCGCATATACTGGTAATATAACAGCGGATACAAAACTAAGCGAAATTATGCGAAAAGTGGTTATCATAATGGATAAAACAGTTCAACCCGAATATAGACAATTCGCGGAATGCAAATCTGGCGACACGAGCTGTTTTAGTATAACCAATTATATGAACCTCGAAAGTGGGAGTGAATATTTGAACCTGTATCAGTATACAGATTTGCTTAACCATGCGAACACGCCCGTTTTACTAAAAGACGACAATGTACGCACAACCTCTGCAAATATGAAGATGGCGGTGCCGGACCGCATATTAAATACGGCAAACCCGGCATTTAAAGAGTTTGTTGTGAAGCATGGATGTCAAAATGTATTGTACCAATTTCATATTGTAGACGAAAATTTGGTCGCATATGAGGAGTTCTTTAATGATATGATGGGAGGCGTTGTCCCATTGTCGGTCGTTCTGCCCTATTTTGTCAAAAAACAATAGGATGATTAAATAGTGTGAGTAGCCATTATATGTATTAAATATATAATTGCTTTATTTGTTACCATATTACACTGATATTATTGCGAGCGTAGCTTTCGTGTTCTTTGGTTATGCGCCCCGCCTTTTGAACTTTTTTTAGCAACACCATGAGGTTTGGGTTTTATACCAGTAAAGATTTCTTCCACTAGGTTTGTTACATGCTCTGGTAGAGATGGGCGTATTTTTGCCGAGTGAGATTCAATATATCCCGGTTTTTTTGTGATGATACGTAATGCATTAATTTGGTGCGCCGGAGAAACAATGTCAACATTATCCTTGCCATAAAAATGATTTCCACGTTCGCTCAATGGCGGCATACCTGAATTATGGCGAGCAGCATTTAAATTAGCTAGATCAGGTCCGCTGATAACTACAGTAGTTAACCCACTTCCTTCAAATGCATCCGGCGCAATTTTGGCAATATTAGAATGTCGAGCAAATGTGATTACTTTCAAACTTGATGTATTAAAAAATGCCCCATCTTGTATTTGCGTGACCCCCGCTGGAATAGTAATCGTCTCCAAATCGGTTGCTTCGCTAAATGCGCTTTGTTGAATGGTTTTAAGACGTGAATCTGCATCGAACGTTACTTCTCTCAGTCCTGGCGACTTCATGAACATAGCCATAGGAAGAATTTCGACTAGTTTTGGAATATGAATCTTTTTCAAAGATGCCGTACGAGAGAACGCCCCCATATCAATTTTGTTGACACTTTCTGGAATGCGAATCGATTTCAGGTCGGGCGTGAAAACAAACACCCCACCTCCAATTGTTTTGAGCATAGAACCTTCTGCAAAAGTCACTTCGACCAGGCTTGTTGACTTAAACGCCTCATCATGAATGATTTGCACTGACGCTGGAATGTGAATTGACTTCAAATTTTTCGCACCCTCGAATGCCTGTGCTCCAATTTGGGTCCAACCCTCGGCTAAAATTAGCCGGGAAGGGCTACCGGTTGGACTAGTCTTTGGACTAGTCTTTGGACTGCCCTTTGTGCTGCCCTTTGTGCTGCCCTTTGCGCTAGCTTTTCGAGTTCCCTTTGTGCTAGCTTTTCTACTGCCCTTTGGCTTACTGTGCTTTTTCCAAATAGCAGCTGTAAATATTTTACTGTCCGTTTCAGGGGCTTCAATAATTGAAGGCATTATATAATGTATATATATATTATTGTTATTGTTACAATGTTACACTAAAGCATGCTAATGTATAGACAAATTACGTGATTGAACCTGTTAATTTGACAATGGGGTATCACCGCAATGAGTTTAGCAACCCGTATTTATAATTATTTCTAATGGTATTATATTAGAAATAATGGTTAGGTCGTCCCATACAAGAACCCAAAAAAAACGTAAATATAAAAACACAATATGTGAAGATAGTATGACGTTTGAAGAATGTGAGCTGGCAATATTGAGACACGCCGTCGATGAAACCGAGAATATGCAGGGCCAGAAAAAGGTAAACAACCAGGATGTTCAAAAAATGTTAACCATCGTGGAAGACTTTATCAAGAAGAAGCACCTGGTTTGCTATGGAGGAACTGCGATTAATAACATATTGCCGAAATATGCGCAGTTTTATAAACGCGATATTGAGATTCCCGATTACGACTTCTTTTCCGCGAACGCGCTGGACGACGCGAAAGAATTGGCCGATATATATTTTAAGGCGGGATATACTGATGTGGAAGCCAAATCCGGAATGCATTATGGTACATTCAAAGTGTTTGTGAATTTCATACCCATTGCCGACATTACGTATTTACACCCCGATATATATAAGTCTATCTCAAACGATGCAGTACTGGTTGCGGGTATCAAATACGCCCCGCCCGATTATTTGCGAATGGCCATATATTTGGAACTGTCAAGACCCGCGGGAGACGTTTCACGCTGGGAGAAAATAACGAAGCGTTTGGCGATTTTGAACAAATTTTACCCCATGAAGTTGGATAAAAACTGTTTTACCATCGATTTTTCTAAAAACGTGAATTTGAATATGCCCGACGAAGAACGCCTGCATTTATTGATGCGCGATATTTTTATCGATAACGGGTCCGTGTTTTTTGGAGGTTATTCGACTCATTTGTATTCGAAATATATGCCAGAAAATAAGCGGAAATTGGTGAATTCCATTCCGGATTTTGATATTATTTCGGAAGACCCCGACAAATGCGCACTGATTGTGAAAGAACGACTTCGCCGAGAAAAAGTAAAAAACGTGAAAATCGTGAATCACGACGCTATCGGTGAAATTATCCCAAGACATATAGAAATAAAGGTTGGAAAACATAGTATGGCATATATATACGAACCAATTGCCTGCCACAGCTACAATGAAATCACGGTAGACCATAAACAAGTGAAGGTTGCCACCATTGACACTATATTGGCGTTTTACTTAAGCTTTATATATGCCAATATGCCGCATTATGACAAAGACCGACTCATGTGTATTGCAATGTTCTTATTTGAGATTGAGCAACGAAACCGATTAGAGCAACGCGGTATATTGAAACGGTTCAGTATTGATTGTTATGGAAAACAGCCCACACTCGAAGATATTCGATCGGAGAAATCCGAAAAATTTAAGGAATTTGGCAATGACAAAACCAGCAAAGAATACCAGATGTGGTTCTTAAAATATGTTCCGGGGGAAATTGCAAAAGAAAAAGGTCTCAAAAAACTCCCGCAACCCGCTGCAAAAACGCGTAAAAATCGAGCAGTTAAAGGAGAGGAACCCGAGCCGGAAGAAGAATCAACGCCAGAACCCGAGCCGGAAAACCCGTTATTGGCATTGTTGCGAAAACGCATCACATAAACCCACAATATTTGTTATATGCATTATATTTCACTAATAAATGTTGTAAATTTATACACAAAATAATACATGGTTCCAAATAATACGCTTTTGAATAACAGTCCTGCCATATTGAAGTTGCCGTCGGCATCATACAACGACAAAAACGCAAACCGTTTGAAAATAAAAGTATTGATAACCGGTAATTGAAAAAAGAAAAACAATACCGCGATAAAAAACGGAACTTGTATGTCGTTTAATATACTGTCCCAATGACTTTGTTGCCGTTTCTTTTGCTCGTATTCCTTTAAGTTTTGCTCGGTCATGTCGTAATGGTCTTTCACATAGTCGCGGTCTAACATGTGTTTGGGGATATAATTGGGTTGTGTTGCTTCGTCGTTTGAATATTGAACCGTATTTTGTGGAATATCTCGCGATGGCAGTCGTTGTTGACTCATATTCTGGAAAACTTCCATATTGGGTTCTTGAGTAAATTGAATATTTTCATTATGGGCAAATTGTGGTGTACGCTGCTGTGATTGTGTAGGATTTTCCATAATTGGGTTACTCGCAGACACACCATAAGGATTTGGATGTATGTTGATCGGTGTATAATTTGTCGGCACATCGCCGTCTATTTTACTCGTTTTTGAATTCGAAATACTGATTGATGTCGGGGGTATCGAACTGGCATACGCACTTGTGGGTTGTCTGGCGCTACCGTCCATCGGCAAATCCGCAATGCGTGTAGTATTTTCCATAAACTATACAATAATAATTATACCAAATATTGTATAGTTTAACGAATAGTATGTATTCTTGCTAAAGCCAGAGACACAAATAGAATTATTCTTCCGTGTCTGGCTTTTTATCCATCAAATCGACTTGTCGTTTGGTCGTATCACAGTGGTCAGTCTTCGTGCTATACTTGTAGCATTTGTCGCCATGCTTATATATTTTACCTTCTAAATCGGTGATTATGGGTCCATTGAACTTTATGCAGTTTTTGTCCGTGCACACTTTGCGAAATAATGTAGCAAGACCGAGTCCTAATATAACAGAAATAAATATATGTCCCAAATCCGTGTATAATAAGCGTTTGAAGTTCATGGGTATATATTATACGTGTGGAAAATATATACGATTCGACAGTTCACAATCACATGTATCTTGTTAGATCACCTATTGCTGCACCGGGACTTTGGAGATTTCATTTGGATCAGTTGGGCATGTGACCTCTTCTTGTGAAAACGAAAAACATGTGCCGGTTTTGTCTTTATATTGCAATATGCTGACATTTTCGGGTGTGGGATATACATATATGGTGCGAAGGTCGGGCATAGAAATATATACTGCAAAGAATCCAATCACTAAACTTAATAAAAAGAAACGAGCGTCGATAAATTTGAATATTCCCATTTTTGTTATAGTATAACGGCATATAATTTACTACGCGCGAAATGTTATTAGTTCAATGATTAGTTTATTCAATAAAACAATAATGCACATATAATGTATGTATATTCCTCGTGCAACCGTAGATTTTTGTATTAGTTCCAAAGAAGATGCGGAGTCTACATCGTCTGAACCCGAAAATGAACTTATTGAAGACGATAAGATGTTTGATATAGAGGCAGCAAAAAAACCCATACCGCATCGTGGATTTTTAGATGTCATGGACACAATGAATGTTAAATTTGGATATAATGATGGAAAATTATCAGCAGCATTAGACCTAATTTCATTGTATCTAAAAGGCCAAAAAATGTTGTATTTAGAAGCAAAATCGTATTGTGAGTTTTATTTGTACCGACTCATGATTCCCGCAATTATTATGTCATCAGTATCATCCGTTATTAGTGGAATATTTTATGATAATACAACTGCTGTAAAGGTTGTTTCCGGAACAAGTGCTATAAATACTATCATTTTATCACTCGTAAATTTTTACAAATTAGATGCGAAAGCAGAGGCACATAAAATGACCGCATACTCATTTGACCAAATTATATCAGAATGTGAATTTACTTCTGGTAAAATATTGTTAAGTAACGTAGCTGAAAATAAAAAGGGCGACCCCCCTGCCGAACCGGCTAATCAAGGAGAAAAACCGATTAAATATGATATACAATATGTCCAAAATTTTATTACGCAAATCGAGAAAAAAGTAAAGGAAGTGAAAGAGAAAAATCAATTCATCATACCGGATACAATTCGATATAGATACCCGACTATTTACAACAAAAACATGTTTATGGACGTTATCAAAATGCATATAGATGAGATGAAATACTGCAATCAATTAAAAGTTATTTGTAACGATGAGATTGACATGCGAAATAAAATTCAGGCTGGAGACACGTCGCATACTACGCGCGACGCATTGAAGAAATATTATCTTAATAAAAATGAAAAAATAGATGACATTCTTGAATACCGGAAAACGAGAACAGAATGTGACGTTGCTATATTAAACGAATTGAATAATATCAATTACAATGGTCCTAAATGGTTATGTTATTAATTTGTGCAAACATTGCACTGTGTAAAATTGAAAATAAAATATAACTATTATAATATTTATATTTTTATCAAATGAGTATTTTCATCGCGATAAGTTTCAAAGAAGAGGTGTCAGATCACGATGGATATTGTAGTGGAGGTGAATGTGATCTTTCGACCCGTATATATACGAAGGTAGTGGAAGTGGATGTTAGTGAAATAACGAATGATTTAAAATATTACATTAAGTATGCTGATGCCGTTATCTGTAACGATGACGGATCCTATTATTGCGATTTGGGAGAGGACGCTAAAAACGCTGGTTTAGGAAATCATGATTATCGCGTTACGGTTTTGGCAGTTAAATTAGTCGACAAAAACAGAAACAAAAAAAGAAACCGAAACAGAAATCGAAACAGAAATCGAAACAAAAATAAAAATAATTGCGATGTGTGTTTACAACAGTGTAATAAGTAATACTTCAAATATTACTTACTAGAAAAATGGTCAATTTGTCACGTTATTACGCCTACTTTTTGTTCTTCTTCTTCTTCTTCTTTTTCTCACCAGAAGTTGTTGCCTTCGCCTTGTCTTCTTCGTCCAACATCTTGGCCAAATCAGGATGAATGAATGACTTTTCTTGTGCATCTTCACCATTTAACTTAAAGACCAAATGATTCGGGTCGGCAGTGGCAGTTACCGAGTACTGCTGTTGTAGAGCCAACTGTTCTCGCTTACGCTGCATCACCTTCTCAAACTCGTCTTGCTTTTCTTTTTTTAGTTTCTCGCGACGTTGTGCTGCACGGTCCAAAACCTTGGTCTTGTTTTCCTCCTTTTTCATCATACGGTCTAACGCGTTCTGGTCGAACTTCATGTTCTTCCCCATACCACCCATGCTCTTTGCCATATTTTGAAACATTTCTTTGAAATTTTCGGTGCCGCCAAGTTCCTTCATTTTGCTCATCATATCACCGGCTTCTCTCATAATTTCGTCCTTGGATATGGAGCCGTTTTTCATTTTTTCGTCCAACTTCGAGCTAACCGTCTTCATTAGGCTGGAAATCTTCGCAGGGTTTTGCATTAATTTCTTGATAATATCCTGTGGGTTTGCATTCGCATTAAGACCGTCACCCAACACATCTTTAAACTCATCCGCGATTTCCTCTGCCATTTCCTTGGCAAGTGTCCCAATCTTACCTTCAAACAATGTTTTCAGCGTACTTTGCAGGTTGTTTAAATCGGGCATGCCTTCCATGTTGGGCATATTCTTAAACATGTTTTCGAAGCCTGCACTGCTAGCACCGCTACCGCCATCCCCTTCTGGAGTGGACTGCTCACAAGTCGCAGCATCGGCACCATTTTTGTTCTCGGGAGACATTTTTTCAAAAAATCCGGTAAGATTTGACATGGTCTCGTTCAACTTCTCCTGTAAATCTTTCTCATCGATTCCTGCAAATAACTTTGCCGTCTCGCCGAAATCTGATTTATCATTCGCCGAACCGACCACCGTAAACAACATCAACTGCAAATATTTCCAGATTATTTTCTTACTGTTTTCGCTCAGTCCCTCGCTGTTAAAAATCAACTTGAAACTCATGTTCGGGAAAAAATACACATCGGCATCGCTATCTTGTTTGAAGATGTCCTCGTTTTGATACAATATATCAAAAAAGCGTACAGGATAAACCTTTGCGCAAAATAGGAACAATGTTTCTAGTTGGTCGTCCGTCGTATCTTCGTCGCCCCATTTACTCCACATATGAGAAAACTCGGGGAATGAAGTAGATAAATCGCGAGTAAAATCGGCGACCAGCGCCCTAAAGTTGGTTGGAATTTGTGTTTTTGTCGTCGGCATTTTTATAGTATAACATAGAATGTTGTTTAAATACTTTTCCTTCTTCTATACAATTATTCGTCGTACAATCGAATCGAGTCGGTCGTGTTTCTAATGCCCGGTGTGCTATAACTCGAATATTCGTTGTCGGCAGATTCGTACCCGTCTTCTTCCGGCCATACTAAATTTATAGGGAGTGTATTTGTAGTAAATAAGTTGGGTCCAGGTGCATTGACATGACTATCTTGATCAAACTGTGTATTCATTCGTTTTAATCTGCGCAAAACTGGTACGGGCGGGATATTCAATGCATTATTCAGGTTGTTAAACTTAATTCGGTCATTGCCTGGTGTATGTGCTTGTTGACTTCCTTGCGACGAATGTCTCCCGAAAATATACATACCGCCATCGACCGCGCCAATATTCCAAAACGCGAGATACAAATCGTTCAGCAGTTGTGTGATTATACCGTCACTTTGCATGTTATTTTCTGCCACGTATTTTTGTATTTTATCAAAGAGGTCCTTTATTTGTTGTTTTTTTGTATTTAATTCTTCGGGGGACATGCCATAATGAATGTGTTTAGCCTCATATAATGCTTCTAATATGCGCTGTCGAAATGCAAACTTAATGATGATATCATCATGAACAATATTGTCGTCCTCGTCAACCAGGTCGGGCAATCTTAACACGGGTTCTTCTATATGTGCCGTATATATCCCCGCTTCTTCCTGACGAACCGCATGTGCTTTAATGGTTCCAATAATGTCGCACGGGGTCGTGGTTTTAACATGATAATATTTTTTGATTTCGCCGATTAGCGTACTTTCATATAGTTCTGTTGTCCATTTATTGGTTGTCCAGTCGTATATTAGACCATTATCAACTTGCACATGGACATTTTGTAGGCATGGATATAAGACCTTATGTAGCGATTCGCCGTACACTAACGATGCATTTTCGAGTTTATCAATGAAATGATATTCGCTGTTTTTGGAAATACTGAGTTCGCTCAATAATTTGGCATTGTGGTCCGTTCCAAATCCAATATTGATCGACATATATTCGGTTGAAATACACTTAAGTAGCTCGGCCGATGTCGTCGCGCCGCATGTTGGTTCGCCGTCGGTCATGAATATGTGAACACATGTATGGTTTGGATACGTTTCAGCATATGATGTAATACTGGCAGTTGCCGCGGTCAATGCCGCTTCGATATTGGTACTACCATCTGCGTCAATAGCATTGAGAGTCTCGAGAATATCGGGCAAACTTTGTTGCGACACTTTGACCGGGTCTACTATTGTTTTTATTGTTTCATTGAATGTGTTTATTTGGACGTAAATATCCGCTTCCTGTGTGGATACGTATTTCATGATACTTTTTAGTGTTTGAATAGCATATTGCATTTTCGTATTAGCATGTTTCACACAATCCCCCATGGAACCTGTCGCGTCAACTGTAAACAATATGAATATGGGGCGATTCGTGATTTTTACCGTGTTTAACTCCAGAACCATAATACCAAACGTTTCGTCGGCGTCGGCGCATGGATTTACTGGAAGAACTGGGTATGTATTCAACTGTATATATGTGTTCTTAATGGGCATTTCTTATATTGTGGCTTTTGTGTCTAATTTACAATTTGTTTATGTCGCAAACTTTTCTCAATTTTATGATGACGTCGATTTGTTTTTCTGCGACTCTTTCTTATGGCATTCTTTTTAGATTTTTTGCTTTTGCGACCACCCCCGTATAGTGGGTTAGGGTGGTCGTAACGTGGACTTGGCGGCACGCTTGATGATTCCAATCTACCTTCTGCGAGTTCGTCTGGCACCACGTTTCGCATTTCTCGTACCCTTACGCTTATCCTTTCTCAAACGTTTGTGACTAGCGCGTTTTTTACTAGAACGACGAGTCTTCTTGGCACCACCACCAGGCGAACTGGAATTTGGTTGGTTTTCGTCCGTCTGTAGATCGTACCGATCACTATCAGGCATATCAACCGCAACTTCTTTTGGTGCAAGATTAGGGTTATAATGTAATAATCCAGATTTTTCATCGTGATCGTAATGAAATGGGATGGCGTGCGGTTGAACCGCAGTTACGTTTGGTATAATAGGTGGTGACGCCATTATATATTATATAATAAGATTAAAATGTGTTGCAACATTACATTATGCAACAATAGTATTGACTAAATGTAATACATAAACAACCCAAGTGTAAACTTTTATCAATTTTATGATGACGTCGATTTGTTTTTCTGCGACTCTTTCTTATGGCATTCTTTTTAGATTTTTTGCTTTTGCGACCACCCCCGCATAGTGGGTTAGGGTGGTCGTAACGTGGACTTGGCGGCACGCTTGATGATTCCAATCTACCTTCTGCGAGTTCGTTTGGCGCCGCGTTTCGCATTTCTCGTACCCTTACTCTTATCCTTACGCAAACGCTTGTGGCTAGAACGTTTGCGGTTAGCCCGACGAGTCTTCTTGTCACCACCGAAAGAACCATACGTTTGATATCTGTTAAGAAACAATGATGGTATTTTATCGCGGGCCTCGTTATATTTATTGGAGGCATCAATATTTTCTGTGTAGGCCGGAGAAGAATTATCGGTGGGCTTACATGACTTGATAATATCGTACGCGCCAATATTGTGCGCGATAATATTGTGCAGCTGGGTTAAGCGTAAGACGCCGTTAATTTTTGCATTTTTATGAATATTATCATTCCAATTGGTAAGATTTTCGTTGAATTCAATTGCAGAATTAAACATATTGGACATGTCGGTAACCTTGCTTACGTCCCAATTTCCAATCGGTTGGTTAAATTTGTTTGCCCCATGAAACATGCCGGACATGTTGGTAACATTGGACACGTCCCAATTTCCAATCGGTTGGTTAAACATGACTGCACCATTAAACATATCACTCATGTCGGTAACACTGGACACATTCCACCGACTAATGTCGTCGTTGAATGTATACTTGTCTTTGAACAGCGTACTCATGTTAGTGACGCGGGACACGTCCCATTCACTGATATGGCCATATTTGGTTTGTACTTTCGTTTTCCGATCAGGCTTACTGAACCAGTAGCTAACGGCTTTTCCGATATTTTCATTTTTTATTTGGCTCTTCACATCACTAGGACTCTCCCCGTCAGTATGACTAGAACTCTCAACACTAGAACCAAGACTCTCATCACTAGGACTCTCATCACTAGGACTCTCATCACTAGGACTCTCATCACTACGACTCTCACCGTCAGTATTACCATCGCTCGAATTACCTAAATCAACAGGAATTGGTAAATCCATTTATATATAAATATATATAAGTTTGTACCCCGTGAATATTTGAAACCGGCACTTGGTTAAAGATTTATCCGCAATGCAGATTGAAATATTCAACGGTGTAAAATGTGTTGCAACATTACATTATACAACAATAGTATTGACTAAATGTAATACATAAACAACCCAAGTGTAAACTTTTATCAATTTTACTACATAAATGGCGTTGGTGATTTACTTCGAATCCTACATTTCATTATATTAAATGTCATATCTATATATATGGCATCACCATTAATCGGTGACGATATTCAAGAAAATATATGCGTTTTATTGGAAGATTATCCCTTTTTTAAAGTGTTTAGCCAGCCTACTGACTTTAATATATTTAGTGACGATAATTTTGATATAATATGTAAATTTTCAGGAATGATGTTTAAAATTAATATTGCAGACGGAAGAACTGTTTCCGCAAGTCCTTATTTAATATTTGACAATAAACAACGGCCGCCCACCGAAGACACACGGCAAAAAGCAAATGCCATAAAAATTTTATATGTGGCACATAAACCCATAATAGAAGGTTACATAAAAACCCAACTAATTAATTCCGGTATTTTAGGGGTTTTACCAAATATTCCCATTACAGGCGGACATAAAAATGTAGATTATGAATTGTATGATCCAGTAACAAACGCTTTTATGGGAAGGGTGGATTCTCCAGAATTTGAAACTACCATTTTTGTAAGATTAAACCCACGAAGAACCCCAATTGGAAATACGGAATATCACAATGATAGTAATTTATTTCAAATTTTGCAATATTATAATCAAAAGTTACCGTATGTATTAGGAAGTGAATTATTATTTTATCATGAAAACGATACTAATATTCATCGTCATTTGAAGACAATCGACTCTGACACTGGTGAGTCATTTTTTCCACGGGACATAATGGGCGATTTAGTGTTTGAAAAACATAATTTGGTTAAAAAAATATATCAAAATATAAAAGCAGCAGGGTTGTCGCCCCCTCTTTTACGAAATAAGTTGCATAATGGTGATACAGTGGTATTTCCAGATACATTGTGGAAACATGCTGTTATTGACCCGAATGAAAACAGAGAAGATAATATTATGCACATTCGTGTAGCAGATACGGGTCAGTCGTCTAAAGCTGTAGACGTAACCGTGTGTGCCGAAAGAATTCATACAGGAATAAATGATTATGAAAATCGGCGTATAGTTGGATTATTTTGCGGATTAACGAATACGAATTACCTTAACCCTGAATATTTTCTTGACCCATTTTCTTTAATAGATGAAGGTGTGAAATCGAATATAACAACAGTAAATTTTAATGAAGAACAATGTAGTGATTTTTTAACTCAATTAAGTAGGGGGGATGGTTGCATAACTATACCAATTAATGGAACAACCCCCAACATAAATATTAAACATAGAGGTGGATTAAATATTAAACCCCGCAATAAAAAAAACAGCAAAAAAACATTAAAAAGAGCAAAAAAGAGCAAAAAAGAGCAAAAAAGACACAGCAAAAGGGTTAAAACTTATAAAACTTATAAAACTTATAAAATACCTGTGTGAATATGTAACTGGCCCTAATTTGCCTATACTGCTCTCATCTTTGCCGCTAACAAAGGATTGTTGAATACTGTCATTGAATTGATTGAAGCAGGCGCGGACGTAAATGCTACAACAAATGATGGTATGCATGCTCTCACTGAATTAACCACAGCAATGAATAAAAAGGCAGCTACTGCGGAATGAATAATCGCAATTGAAACCCAGGCAACCACAAAACCCCCGTCCATCACACAAAAGTAAAAAATTGACGAGACCATTGCCCATTAAAATGAAAGTATTCAATCAAGCAAATTGCTCAAATGTCGTTAAACATTTATATCCCGCGCATGTTAGGCACGGTAACTAAAAAAACAATACAAGACTCGTTCAATGCTCTCGGTATTGGACGAGTGGACGAAATAGACATGGTTTACAAAGTCAATGAAAACCGTAATGCCTATTATTTCGCTTTCATAAAAATAGCTCCTTACAATACGCCTCAATCGGCTGCATTGCAACGTAACCTAAATAAAAATAAATACATTCGATTCACATATGACGAAGAAGCCGGCCAATACTGGGAAATCAAAAAATATATTCCGCGAGACCAACGTGGTCTACATCGTGAGGATGTGAGCGCAAATCGTCCACCGAGCGACACCCCGCGATCAATTAAGTCATTCGAGTCCTTAAACGAAATTGAGAACATGCCCGTCAACCCAAACAATGTCTGGAAAAAAACTACACAAGAGCCGCTGCTCGGCCTGTTTGGATTATCATCCACCATTTGGACACCACTCATGCCAATCATCGATAGCATCACAAATGCGTTCATGTCAAAGCCAAGCGCGTTCACTGCACAAGACAAGTTAGATTTAGTGGAAGAATACGAGGACCTAGAGAAACAAATACGCATAGAAATATTCTCTATTTAGTAGAGGTACCCAACGTCCCAGATTTTACAAACTGTATTGTTGTATTTTTTATTAGTAATAATTTATATCTGTATTTTATAAATGTCAAACGATTATATATTTCAAAACGAAAAACTAAAAAATAGTTTCAAAAATATCATATCCATAATACGTGAGATTGGCAATATGAAAAACAGTGTCGCGTCCAAACTTGGCGAGTTGAAACGATTGCACGGCGAGATGATTCGTGACAATAACAAGCAAATCTTCCTTTTTTGTTTGGATTCCTTCTATTATCAATACAAAATCTTTTCGATGGAATTTGAACACATAAAGAAGCTGCGGGCGTTATTAAACAACCGAATGTATTGTGATTATTATAAATTGCACAATATGATTGTGAAATTCTGTAAAGAACGATTTCACGATGATTCATTATCTATACGAACATTCCCGGTTTATAAAGACCTCGAGCCATTTCAGGAGTACTGCATTGAAGATATTGGTGCATTACATGAAAGTATATTGAATCTACTCAACATGCTATATTTAGAAACTGTGAACAAAGAGAACTCAATATTGCATTACAACGACAACCATAAGGTCGGGTTCTCCATTTCGAACTTTTTAAACACACTAACCCATGAAAATCGCATATTGCAAGACCAAATTACGCTGTATGTTAATTATATTTCCTTTTTTCACATATCACAACAGAAACAATTGAAACGGTGTCATCATCGCATTTCCGACTTTTATAAAGAAGTGGACGAGAACATCAATATGAATTATACGTTCTCGATTGAAGACATTAAAGACGACCATCACATGGATACATTAGACGATATTATTGACCCTGCCGATGAAATGCCGCCTGCGCCTCCGTCGTCGGCAGAGCAAACTCCTACACAAACCCAGGAAACTGCGCCAATAAACGCCTCAAATAGTCTTATAGCCAATCCAAACGAAGTAAATGCGTTAGTTCCGGTGGCCGTCGAATCCTTACCCAAATTTAAGTCATTATCGATGATGATTCCAACGTAGAAACGTAGACTATCATTTAGCCGGTATACGGGATGGGCTGGTTTTTTTGTAATTATATTATATTAGTACCTACAAAATATAATATGTCTTCGGAAAAACAAACCGATATTATTCCGCCCCCGTCGCCAATGACTACGGATGAGGTGGAAACTTTCCGTAGTGAAACGAATACAACCAAAGATGCAGGTAAACCTGCGGACCAATCCAAACTAAAAAAAGTAGAATGGTCTCCTGAAAACGAAGTCATTATGGTAGAATGGTGTGATATTGCACAGTGTTATAAATGGCTCAATACACGTGCTCACTCAAAATATTCCTATTTCCATGCCTGGTTCACGATACCTGCAATTATTTTTTCTACACTCAGTGGTACTGCATCATTTGCACAAGACAGTTTGCCGGATTCGATTCGTATATATGCGCCTGCCGTAATTGGTAGTATTAACATTATGATCGGTATTTTAACCACTATCCAGCAATATTTGAAGATATCGGAGTTGAATGAAGCACATCGTGTAGCGTCCATTTCATGGGATAAATTCGCACGTAATATCCGAATTGAACTTGCAAAGAAGCCAGCCGAACGAGGTGATGCAGGTACATTTATTAAACACTGCAGAGGCGAATTTGACCGGCTTATGGAAACCAGTCCTACTATACAAGAAACGGTTGTTGCCGATTTTAGAAATAAATTTTCAGGAAAAGAAGGCACCGAAGCCCGACGTAGATATGAACAGTTGAAGAAACCTGATATTTGCGATACCATTATTAGTGCAAATGAGACTCGCCATAAATGGTATTTAGAATTAGACAAGGATGTAGATGAAATGAATAATGACTTGACGGACGTCGCTATGCAACAAAAGAATAACGTTATTATTGAACAGCGGCGAATGTTGGCAGAGCGCGAAACGGAATTAATCGACAAGGCTGAATTTGAAAAGAAATCGGTGCGTATGCAAATCGAAAACTTGAAATCGCGACAGGACAAACAGGTAGAACGTGATAAGTATATCAATGAGCGTATAAATCATATCAAGTTGTATATTAACAATTTCGGTAAGGTTTACGAAAGAAAGCCGCTGCGCGATGAAATCATCGATAATTTAAATACGGAGGTTGAGAAAGAAGTATTCGATATATTCTTTGCATCTTACAGTAGTCTAGACAATGTGTAAATGTGTGTATATGTGTGCATGTGTATGAGAGAGTGTGTGTAATACATAATGATTGTGAAATAACATTATGTATTGGTTGGCAATGATTATAATTCTGTGAAAGATTCTAGTGAATATGTTCCATAGTAGGTTTGTTCATTTTCTGTAAATGTAAACACTGCGTTTTCGGCTAATTCTAGTTCTGGGATGCTACTTTCATCGCTCGAACTTGATCCGGACCCAGATTCGGTCCCTGACCACGATTCTTCCTCACTTGACTCTTCGCTTGATTCTTGCTCGCCTTCCTCACCTTCTTCTACCGATTCTTCTACTGATTCTTCTTCACTTTCTTCTACTGATTCTTCTTCACTTTCTTCTACTGATTCTTCTTCACTTTCTTCTACCGATTCTTCTTCACTTTCTTCTTCACCTTCTTCTACTAATTCTTCTTCACCTTCTTCCTCACCTTCTTCAACTGACTCTTCTTCTTCACCTTCTTCTACTAATTCTTCTTCACCTTCTTCCTCACCTTCTTCAACTGACTCTTCTTCTTCACCTTCTTCCTCACCTTCTTCCTCACCTTCTTCTTCACCTTCTTCCTCACCTTCTTCCTCACCTTCTTCAACTGACTCTTCTTCTTCACCTTCTTCCTCACCTTCTTCAACTGACTCTTCTTCTTCACCTTCTTCCTCACCTTCTTCAACTGACTCTTCTTCTTCACCTTCATTATCCATGTTCTCAACATCATCCTCTGTTTCATCATAAAACAGTGCAAACCGTTTGATCTTATTGTATTCCCCTGTTAAAGGAGTCTTCGAAAACATATATATATCATCAAATCGTGCATGTGTAACAACCGGTGCAATTAGTGATATGCTGTCATAACCATTTTCGTCAGTATAATATTCATTTTCATATGTTTCGTCCTCATTTTTCGTACACAAATAAGAAATCATGGGACCAGGAACCGGTTCTCCACTTGCCATGTTAATTATCTTTGTAAATGGGTTATTATTAAATATTTGTAACACATCACTTCTTATTTCCATGTTATTAATTCGACCCACGTTTAATTCGTCTACAATTGCCATGATATATTCGCCCGTTTGAAACTTATCACTATGTGTTTCTATGTTCAACCCGGTACAATCGAAGAATACATACAACTGATTTGCGGTTTGGTCATCTTCCAAAAATCCACGATAAAGTGACTGCATGTCCATGTCGGGAATCGACACTGTCTTCTGCAATAAATAACTGCATTGAGATAAAAATTCGGCATCTACACCACTCGATTCATCATATTCGTCATCATCATCGCTCTCATCACCGTCAATCGATCCTTCTGTTTCCAGTTTCGGTTGAATGGTTTCGGAAGAAGTAGACTTCTGGATCGTGGCCATATCTAATTCGGCACTTGGAAATTGATAGATAGAGTCTGTTTTACTAAACATAAATTGTAGAAATGGAGTATGCAAATCCGTATTAATGGAAAACAGACACAAATGGATCGTATATGTTTCCGCCAAATTTCTGGGAAATAACACCAGATTATTTGACAGGATAACATCGTCTAAATATTTGTATTCTGCAGCGGCCGGCGTCTTGCTATTTGGTCGAGCGATATCATGCATTGACGGAGTTTTAGCTGGTAAAAAAAGGTCTGTCTCCTCTACCTGGTCGGGTGTGGGGATTATATTATTTACAGGCACGTCTGTTAAAAAGTTTTTATTTATGAAGGCGCGTAGTTCTGCGGATGTTAACGCCATTTGTTGTATATACAAATGACTCTAAAAAAGTGGCCGGTGTATATCGCATTACACAAATATGTATATGAAGTAACATAAAGAGATGCAGATAGGTATAATTAAGACAAATACACGTTTGTTTATTAGCCTCCCTAGCTATCGCTAAACATGAACCAAGATGACGAGCAATCAAACCAACCTTCCGGAGAAAATTACGGCGAGTACGATGAGCAATCGTATGTATATCACGAATCAGGTGATGTCGACGAAAGTACTATTTTCACAGATGTGAAGTCGAAGCGTAATCGTATGGATAATTATCTAATTACTGACCCTGGCCATAAGGTTATCGGCACTAAGAAGAATAGGCTCGAATATTATGCAGGGAGCGTTGTTACCGGAGCATCGATTCGCAATGCAGTGACTGGAATTCGCGAGTATAATATGAAGGTTGGAAATTGGAACGCGGAAGCCCAGTTTTTCAAGGTGCGCTATTTGGGTGACGATAGTACCAATAGTCCCGACGTCTTGTATTACGATTCTCCTGAACAGTTCGAACGCCATATGCATTGCGGTGTCAAGCAACAAACAAAGCAAACGTGGCAGCGCCAGTATGCGCAAGCAACGCAGCCAAGCGCCAATGTATAATAAAACAATTATTTTATCAACTTATCAACAAATAAAAATCCCACAAAAAAATGTCATGGTATTATAACTTTAGTATGAAAACTGACCACATACCAATATTATCGTATGTCTTTATTGGAATAACTTCGTTGGTTTTAACATATGCAACAATCGCGGATACTACAAATGAACTTATATTGCCGCCACCATCATCGTTTGGACCCGAAGCGAGTGTTTCGCCTGAATCAAAATCGCCATCTATATTTTCAGCCGTGCCAGCAATCGCTCTTCCAACGCTTTCTGGTACAATCGAGAAACTAAAATCCCTTAACCCGTTTTCAACTGCGACTGCTACAGCGTCAGGACAGGAAGAAATACCGGTCGCAGTTGCGGTCCCAGCACCTTCCGGTCCTTACGCAACGACCGCAACGACCGCAAAGATAGAACCATCTGCTCCGCCATTACCAATGAATAAATACCCGTCATCTGGCGGTAAAAAAAGTACAAAACACCGAAAAAGAAAACAAAAAAAAACTCGCAGATCCAGTAAATGAAAAATTGACTGAATCACATGTTATAATATAATTCACATGTGATTTACAAATGTTGTTTGATACAAATTCAAATTCTTTTTCCGCGACGTTGACCGCGGTATTTGCACAGCAAAAGAAATACCAATATGTCTACGTTTCGATCGGTTCAAAATACAATCAACCAGATGTATACTTTTACTCATCTAAATCCCCACTCGCCAAACGGGTTGATACAAATGCTTTAGAACAAATGGTGCCCGTGTTTCTGCGTATAAAACCGACAGACCGGAATATTTTGGTCATTGTCATTGATACATTTAATGCAGATAAAGACATTCAAATGAATCGACGGCTGATACAATCTATATTGACTGAAAATATGGATTGTATTCTAGTAAATATGTTTTGCAAGAATGACAATTTGCATGAGTTGTGCAGTAAGCTAATTGCGAAAGTATTGTTGGAAAATATACACGAGTCAAATTGCATGATATGCAACTATGTAAAATATTTGAATATGCCGAATGAACTCGAAAAGGTGGCAGAAGCCGCCATACCCGCAACAATACAGTCGGCATTGAGTCGGCCAGATTTTAATAAATATAAAGATTGTTACTATGAATGGTATGGATATAGGAGCAACTTATACAATTGTATTTATAATGTTTCATATGCAAAAGGCAACCTATATTTTCATAAACGAGCGCACGATTTAGAAATGAAACTGGACCAGCTTGTCAATCTACACCGTCGCCCCATACAGGTTATTCACGACAAAAACATCGCCGGATTGCTCACAAATTCATATGACATTACATCGCCATATGATGTAGATAGCGATACCGGATTTTCGTTATCATTGCACCAAATACATAGTCCGTTAAGCTAATGATGCGAGGCATCGCTTAAAAAAGTCACGCACTTCGAGTTTGTTTGACCCGACAACAACATCATCGGGTACATAATGTGTATTATTTTTGCGATAACATAAAATCGTTGGAATTCCCTTCACTATTTTTTTTGTTTTCATAAATGCATACAAATCAAATGTCTTATCTACATCGATTATTGCGCATTGAACCGTGTCCGGCATCGATTCAAAGCATCGATGTACATCTTCTTCGATTAATTTGCATGGCCCACACCAATCGGCCCCAAACTTCACAATAATTAGTCCGGGGTTGTTGTTTAGGGAATCGAAAAATGCGTTTCTATTTTCATAATGCGTAATAATTGGTAATCCCATGTTGTATACTATATAGAGACACTATGTTTTATGTAATTTACGTAGTAATATACATAAATAGTATCGAAATAGTATAATAAGTACCAAAATTTTACACCAAAAATGTCACAAAAACAATACAATCTGGACATTCACATGTATAGTTTGCAAGATTTACTTGGTCTGTTTGATTTGAATTATTCTATAACATTGGAAGATATGAAACGCGCTAAAAAAAAGGTGCTAATGACGCATCCAGATAAATCGAAGCTGTCGCCGGAGTATTTCTTATTTTACAAAAAAGCGTTTGATATTGTTGTTAAATTTTACGAGAACCAAACCAAGCAGAATCTACCGGTTACCACCGAAAAACGGGTATATGATACAGGGCATCCATCTGCAGATAAAGCAACTGTGAATGCGGTCAGCAAAAACATTCAATCGATGGACAAGCGTCAATTTAACACTACTTTCAATGAATTATTTGACAAAAATATGGTATCCAAGGCCAACCCGGACAAAAATCAGTGGTTTACGAACGAGGCGGCGACATACGAAACCACGGAAAAGGTGAGTACACAAAACATGGGCCATGTATTTGACAAAATAAAAGATACGCAACGTGGCATGGTAAAATATAGAGGGGTTGAGAACCTGTATATGAATAGTGATTTTGGCAATTCAATATATGACGACGAAAACGACGACATTTATGTAAGCAGCGACCCGTTTAGTAAATTAAAATTCGATGATTTGCGTAAAGTACACAAAGACCAGACGGTGTTTGGAGTAAGCGAGAAAGATATACACAATGTACAACAATATTCGTCGGTTGACCACATGATGCGAGAACGTGGCAAACAATCGCTGACACCTCTCGAAAAACAAGACGCGGAACGTGTATTGGCCCAACAAAATCAACAATATCGAGAACAAATGATGCACAAAGAATATGCCGATAAATTAAAAACAATGCAATATGAAGAAAAAAACAAGAATGTGCTTGCCACGTTTCTGCGCATTAAAAATGATAAATAGATATATCGGTGTAAATAATGGCACCAGCCGCCCCAAAAATTGATTGGACGCGTTCATTATATATTCTTATAAATTTGTGTGAAAATATATAAGAATGACAACGCCCTTGGACAATACAGATTATGTCATGGTCCGGGAAGCAATGGATATGATTAGTGAATTAAATCTGGTCGAGTTTGTGAAGAATTTCAACGAAAAATGCGGGTTTATAAGTTCGCCAGATAACCGCGTCAACCTCATTGGCTTCGCCCTGGCACATCAATCTCATAGTGGAGCATCATTTGCGTCTGTGATGCGTAATTGCCAATATTATTTCAATCACATTGACGAGTGGAGACAACTAAAAATAATGTATGAGCTCCCAGATGAGCCCGAACCAGAAATAGAAAATTCAGATAACGATTTATTTTTCGAAAACTCAAGTTAACACCAAATATATGTAGTGGTATTATTTATGTAAATGACATTTTTTTATTTATGTTTGACGCTCTATCCATGGTTTATCCAAATCTAATATAACACCACTGTAATAGGTATCTTTGTTCTCAATGTCACTGAAATTATCATATTGGGTCACGGTTAATGGTGTAATAATATACCAATAGTCTTGAAACTGTAGCCGAAGCCAATATTTATCAATCGCATACTCAAATTTATTTGTTGGATTTCGTATTAGTTGCGCTAGGCCTTCTTTGAAGTTTGCAATCAGCGTATTATAGTATTCTTTTTTCACAATGTATCCGGTTGTAGTTTGACAATAAAATACGCGCGCTGCATACTCATACAATTTTTGACAGGGCGGTCTATTATTCCCACTTACCAATAAAACGTCCCAATTAATATCTTCGTTTTCGGCAAATTTGGCTAAATTTTGTTTGAATAACTCCGGGTTCGTGAACGTAATATCATCTTCACATATAAATACCTGGTCGTAGTCTCGGCTCTTTGCAAGCTCCAGACATTTAATGTGGCTCATTGTGCACCCGACCGCTGGGGATTTCGGCTGAATTCCTTGCACACGTTCTGCTTGGATTCCCATTTTTTCGAATTCTTTAGTAATGTGTTCTAATCGGTCAGTTCGATGGTCCAAATTAATGAAAAATGTATGTTCGAATAGTTCCATGATGAAACCCGTATATAATAAACAATATAGTTGTGTTTATTATAGTTTACCGATAAATATGAAATATTTATTCATTGTCCATTTGTGTCAATATACGTTCCATGGTTGATTTGATTTCATCCGGGCTTGGAATATGTGATTGTGCAGGCGGTTGGGTTGGAGTTTGTTCTACTTGGTTCGCAATCAACTCGCTTAATTTCATTGCTAGTCCTGTATTGGCTTCATTCAAATGGACTATACTGAGGTGCGACCACTCAACTGAATTATTTAATTTTGTTGCCAGTCCCACATTAGATTCGGTCAACTGGACTATATTGTGTTGAGACCATGTCAACAAAGTGATTTAATTTCGTTGTCAGGCCAGCATTCGCGTCTTTCAATTCGGTGATGCTGATTTGCGACAACTCATATAATTGCTTTAATTGCGTGAAATCTTGTGTCATATTATTTATGGTTTCGCGGAGAACCAGTATTTCGGCATCTAACCGATTCATATCCTGCTCGTCGGTTTTCCATGTAACACTCTTTTTATTACTGGTCGAACCAATTTCTTCAATGCTGATTTCAATATTCGATGATGCATCTATTTGTAGTTTCGGCGGAGCAGTCTGAACATTATTTTGCACAAACGTGTTTACAACTGGTGGCGGTTGTGGCTGTGTAGCCGGTTGACTTATTTTACTGATTGGCGGCGGAATCAACGACATCTCATATGCACGTTGTTGCATTTGCTGTTTTACGAGTTCGTCCATATTTTGTATTACCCCATCGTCCGCCTTTTCGGTGAAATTTACATTGGCTGGTACGACTTTTTTATTCAGGTTCGCGTACTCTTGTTGTCGCTGTTCAAATTCTTTTGCGTAAATGTCTTGTCGGGTATCTGGTACAATAGGTGGGGTAGGTATCGAATACGAATTCGCAGGTTGATACGAGGGGGTCGCTTGAGTTGGTGCGGTAGTTTTCGCAACCGGTTGACTTATTTGCTCGCGAATATTTTGTACCATATATGATATGGTTTCTTTGTTCACGGTATTCAAGTCTGCTACTGTTAGTTTTTGTAGCTTATATCTTTCATAAAAGGTGCGTATGATCGTTTTGAACCATTCGTTTTTCTTTTCGGGATTATAGGGCGCAAAAAAGTCTTGAATATATGCGTTTTTACTTATGACGTTCCATAATAATTCCTGGTTCTCGGGGACTACGTATAATGACATGTTGTATATGAATATGGCATTATATCTATATGTATTCAGCGTTTAATGTTTTTTGGCGGATTTTCTAGACCCTCGTTTTTTTTGAGTATTCGACCGCTTGCGTTTTTGTGAACGTTTTGCGCGGGATTTTCGTTTGTTGCCACCCTCTATCGGTTTTTTATTTATTTGTGCATCTAAAATCGGTATTTCTTTAAAGGTTTTACTGTATGATCTAAAAAAATTGGAAATATCTTCTTTGCGCGCTTCAATCGGCAAATTAGTGTTTTCAATATATCCAAACAAATGTTTTAAAAAATACTTCACTTCATCATCGGTTGAAAAAGGATATTCTTCGTTTGCAGCACGAACCTTATAATTATAAATGTGATATCCTTTGCTGTTTTTATCTTTGTCGGCATAAACATCCAGAATGACATCAATATCTTTACTTGTAACTGGAACTGCAGCCGGTGTAGGTTTATATTTGGCAATAAAATCATTCAACATGGTTTTAATTTTATCACTGTTGCATGTGCCTGCGTCTGTTTTATTTTCGTCATCAATTAATTTGGCTAACATATCAATCAACTCATCTTTTGATTTATTCGAAAGCAGTGCTTGGGTTGATCCGGATGCATTATCAGTGATTTCGCTAGCAGGTTTTAGAGGTACATTGGGTGATGGTGGAGGAGGTACATTGGGTGATGGTAACGCTCCTCTCGCTGTCGCTGCTCTCTTTACAGCATTTACGAATTTTGGTTTAATAGTTCCTGCCATTATATTATAAGTATCAAAGTTATACTATAATGATAAAAAATTACGAATTAAAATACTTCTTTCTATAGTGATTCATATATTTATCCGGTATGCGCTTGTTCTTAAAGAACGCGATTTTATCCGCATAATTTTTGAATACTTTCTTTTCCGTCTTATTTGTCAACATGGTCACGATAAAATACAACGAGTACATGCCGCATTCATTGTTTCCATACTGGTGCTCCATGGGGCAATTTTCATGAAAGTGTATATGCATAGGTGTTTCTAAATCAAGTCCTTGCGCAATAATACGTTTTGCAAGTGCATCGATTTCCGGCGGAATTTTATCCCCCGCACTGTCCATGAAAAACATATATTGGTCTTCTAAATCTACGAACATGGAGACCCAATGCGACCCTCCTTGTCCATGATGATCTAAATTAAATACAATCCCGATTTTTGTTTTACCCGACTCTAAATAGTTCTTCACCTGAAATTTGCATAGCTCTTCCCAAACGCAATCGCCGCCGTTTTCGGGTAAGCGCGTATCAAAATCAATCGGCGACGGGCCGAGAAATACGAAGTTCTTATAAGTTTCTTCGTATTGTTTGAGAACATCTGCAATATCAAAATTAGAAAGCCATTCATCGGGGTCTTTATTCCATGATAACGGATGGTCAGGTGCAAAAGATTGTTTGTCAAGTTTACGACGTACTAACGGGTCGGTAATCGTATCCAACCAACAGTCCTCTTTGTCGCATGTTTTCAACTTCTTCTTTAAATCTCTCCATATGCTCTTCGAATCCGTTGATAAAATGCGCTTATCTGGGTGACTCGCATTAAAAGACGTTTTCAATTGCGCAAGTACATCATCAGTTAAACAACTATCCGCTACGCTCGTTTTTCCGGACGTCCCGGGATTACAGTTCATACGCTTAAATTTGCGTGTATGTTTGCGTCGATGTTGTTTCTTTCTATGACGCGTTGTATTCGTCGACATGAATTCTCTTATAATATACAAATAAAATATATAATTCAATATTTATTTCATCGTTTGGAGAACATGCGCATATCATAACTGGCAACCGGTAAACTACCTTTTTTTACCACTCGGTCCTTCCCCCAAAATGAACTGGTTGGGGGGTGGTCGGCAGTAGGCGTCTCGTCCATATTTCCAAACAGAACATCCTCGTCTTTGTCGTCGCTCTCATAACAGCCGTTATGCGAACGGTTCTGTTTTTCCATATCCTGCATTTTGAAATATTGAACCAGGCGTTTTGTATAAGCGACAAATATTTGGTCCACATCGGTCGTAATTTGTGTATCGGGCGAATCCAACAGACGGCTGGTTAACTCCAGTATACGGCTTCTATATTTGCGATTATCTGCGACACGTTGGTTCTCCACTGCATGTTGTTCTGGATTGGTTTGCGAGACGTATTTTCGATAATGATTTTTGTTCATTAATAGTGACAATGTGAGTTGGTCGATTTCGGTTGTAGTCACTGTGTTCTCTAAATAATCGATTGATTCACGCATAGATGTTTCGTCAATTTCGCTGACTTCATCCAACATACTTGTATCAGCAACTGCATCTGCATCCACATCGACCTGGTCCATGTATGTGTGTTCTATATATACATATTTGTGTATTATTTATGTTTTTGCGTATGGAAAACATAAATTGGTCAATTATTTCATATTTTTCTTTGTTTTGCGTGCTTGTTCTCGTTCAGCCTTCTTCTTTTCTTGTTCCGCTTTGCGGGTTTTCTTCTTTTCATCTCGTTCCACCGCTTTGCGCTCGCGCTCATGTGCTCGAGCCAACTGTTTCTGTTCACGTTCATCTGCTTTACGCTGTTTTTCCGCCTCTTTTGCGCGCTCTTTCTCTAACATACTCTCATCTAAATTTTTTAACTCATCCACCATTTTTTCGCGATACGTTTCAACAAAGTCGCCGATTTGTTTGTTCGTTATTTCTTCTTTATAATCGACTTCTTTGCGCAATTCTTTGCGGATTCGCTTGTCTTCGCGAGCTTGTTCTTTGATTTTTTGTTTATTCTCACCGATTTTTTGTTTGATTGTTTTCTGTATTTTTTTGAACCGTTTTTCGCGTCCTTTTGTCAATTCTTGGATGTTTTTCTGTATCAGGTTCTCCTTCTGTGCATTTTCTTTCTTAAATATTTTCATAGTTTTATTATGTTCATTCTGGCGTTCCTTCAATGTCATACGGATTACACTACGTTCCAAATCGTTGTACTGGGTATTCTTTAACATTTTGCGTAATTCAGCAACCTTTTGTTTATGTGCCTCCATTCGTATTTTCAAGCTTTGTGATATGGCTTCAATTTGTGCAGTATATTCTTCCAATTTCTTGTCAATTTCGACAATAGCGGGGTGCGCTTTAACATTGTCTTTTAGTGCGCTTGTTCTGTTATTTGTTTTTACAGCACAGTCCTTCTTAATATTATACAACACAGATTCTTTGTATTCTTCAAATTCGTCGGCATATTGTTCAATGTTCTCCTTGATATTACCCATGGTCTCCCGTTTCAGCCCTTTTTTCGCTTTGATGAGGCCCTTCATCTCCTTCATTTCACCGCGTATTCCGGCAGTCAAATGTTTTAGTTCTGCAACCATTCCCCTGATATTTGAATTGACCACTTTATCACATTGTTTCTTTGGGATATTGTCAAACGTTTCGCATACTTCTTTTTTCAAAAACCCGAATTTATTTCGGTCTAGGTCACTCAACTCCCCTTCAATTTCCTTGGCCTTTTCGACCAATTTCATTTGTAGCCCTTTGGTTTCTTCGCTCATTTGTTCACGCATGAACTTCTTATCGAACTTCTCAATTAATTCTTCATTTTTCACCATAGGGACGGAGACTTGTGTAATAATTGGTTGCGCGAATTGACGTGCGTCTTTTTCGCGATTTAAATAACTCACATATCCCGCAATATCGTCCAAATACTTATAACGACCCGTCTCGGTAAACTCACCCTGAACATCCAAATATTCGTTCGAGAACTCATCAAAAGATGCGGGCATTTGCTCGCTCAATGGTTTACACAAATTGATGAGTTGAACTAATTCCATGGGCTTTGTTGTAATGGGTGTTGCCGTCATCAACATGAGTCGTACCGAGTTATCGCCGGAAATTTCATAGGACTTCATTAGCGCAGTGTGCAGGGCATTCATATCCGGGCGTTCGATACCGGATAAGTCGTCCCCGCCATATAATTTGTGGGCTTCGTCAATAATAATGAGTGTTTTTCGCAATGGGTCCGCTGCTCCGTTGATTTTGACAAGTGTTTCGTAAATACTGTTTTGCTTCGACACCAAATTGCTGAACTGTTTATACGAAATCGGCCGTATTTTCCACGATTTCGACAACAATCGCATACGCTGGGAATGTTCTTTCGGCATGGTAAAATCGTCACTATATTCGATTTTGTTACGTATACTTTCATTGCATACTTGGTCAAACATATTTTTCCAGATATCGTTTTTAAGCGTCGTTCGTGTGACCCACAAAATCGTGTATTCCTGTTTTTCGAAGCTGCTTGTTGCAGTAGCAATCGCACTGCATGTCTTTCCAGTACCAACAGAGTGCCACAACAACATACCTTTGCATGGATTTAAGGGTGTAAAATAATTGCGAATGAAGTTCTGTGACGGCGTATATTTGAGAACATTTCCACCTCCGTTCATCGTTTCCGCGCACATATTGGTCATTTTCACGACATCCCAAGTGTATTCTTTGAAATAGTCTTTAATGTATTGACGCATGGCGGGGTATGTTTTGCGCGATTGCACGGAATGCCCGGGCAATACAAGGCTTGTTGTAGTTTCTGTCGTAATGGGCCTAATAATACGGAGTTTGGGTGCACCACCATACACAAACTCTTTGCCACCAGGTAAGCGTTCGATGTTTTTGGCAGACGGAATCGAGAACGTGTGAATATTTTTGTTTAAGTCATAGTCGACCGACCCGAGAACCGTGGACTTTTCCAAATCATGTGCGAAATGAAATTGGCGGATATCAATATTCATGGACTTTAAGTACAAGTCAATGGCGTTTTCTGCACCCAAAAAGGCGCCTTGTACCTTCTTGGGAATCGATAAATCGTATACAAAAATATGCAACGGCCAACCTCTGGACGGGTGGAACTCCAATCCCTTTTGTCCGCATGTGCGAGTGCCGCGTCCAATAACCTGTTTTTGGTCGGAGGGCACAGTCGATGGTTCGAAGATGTGAACATATTTGACGTCGAATAAATCAATGCCTTCTTTGAATCCACTGTCTAATACAATAATTCGCGCCAAGTCGCCGTGAATGTTCTCCGGTCGTTGGTTGAATTTGGCCAACATTTGTTTTTTGGCGGCGACAGTAATGGGTTGGTCGTAGACCATGACAGAAGATAATAAGAAGAAATTCGTGTTTGGATTGCGCATAAGTTCTGCGTCTGCATTTAGTTCGAGTTTCTTGTAGCGATGTTCTCGTTTTTCGGGGGCATCTTCTTGCTCGTCCACGTTCGCGGACGCAGCATCCTTGTCAGCGGGCTTCTTTAATTCCGCAGAATATCCCAAATGATACCCCTTTGCAATCAAGGCGGATGCAACTAATCTAGCTCCATGCGCACCAGATTTCACATCAGAAAATATAAAATGCTTAAACTTCTTTCCATGTTCTTTCATATCTGCTGTATCCAATTTTTGAATTTTCCCGAGTAATTCATGTAACTTTGGCGATATAGTTGGTATTTTATTTAGTAATTCTTCGCCGGAAAAATTCAAAGAATCAAATTTATATTTATCGAGGCCTTTACTTAAGTTACTTTTCTTACGTACACACGCAGGATCATAACTAATTGTTTGTGTTTCATCTAACAACGATTCTAAATATTGATTCGAATACACA
>Ga0208916_10000020_pt1 | contig 71486 bp, 63 predicted proteins | sample DEB19_08_DNA_5_FD_184523 | JGI IMG/M metagenome (GOLD analysis project Ga0208916, IMG submission 184523) | Aqueous microbial communities from the Delaware River and Bay under freshwater to marine salinity gradient to study organic matter... | ecosystem: Environmental > Aquatic > Marine >... | reverse complement strand
CGTGTAACTTCTCCAGAATTGACAATGCTACCCTCCAGCTTGTCCTTTCTTCGGGAACTGTTGTTGGAACCAACACTGCCAAGGTCCGTGTTTATGCCTACTCTTATAATGTCTTAAGAGTGATGGCAGGTATGTGTGGTGTAGCCTATAGTAGTTAGGGACCTACATGTAACGTTCTTTTGGTTATGTATGGGAAGTCTCTTTATACTCATTTGATAAAAAACTGTTTTTTATTAAATATTTATTTGTTATTTTTTTTATCCTTGCGTAATTTTGCGAGTTCTTCAGCGCGCTTTTTTTTATATTCTTCATTTCCATACTTTTCACGCATTGCTTGTCGCTGATTTTGCTTTTTAACCCGCGATGCTTCGCGGATTTCTTCTTTGGATTTTTTATTTTTATTTGGGGTTCGTGTGTCTGTTATATAAATACTTGGTTCAATTTGTGTTTTATTCATTGAGTGTTCATATATTTTGTTAAACCTGTCGAAAAGAACATTATATTCCAAATCGCGTTTCATATAGTTACATTCTCCACAACACGCATTTGCGTTGGCCAAAGTATATCCAACATCATTATCAAATCTGTCAATGCCATTTATATTATTTTCATCGGTTTTCTTACCACAAATATAGCATTCATTCTGAATTATTTTATAATATTCTTCTTCGGATAGTTCAAAATCATAGCCTCTCTTTGAAGCATTGGTTCTATACAAAGAATAAGACGACCCATTATGATTTGCAAACGCTTCTGGATACAAATTACCTTTTATAATACTGTTTTTGGTCAATATGTGTTCAATACGATGTAAGAATGATATATTATCAATCGCACCCTTTATAAAATTACAGAGCCGACAACAGCTTGCACAATTTGTAAGCACATATCCTTGTTGTTGGTCCATTCGGTCAATCCCATTAAACCCTTTTTCTTGAATATCCCCGCAATAATGACAAGGCATTTTAACAATTGCATCAAATTGTGCTAGGTCTAATTCAAACTTGTGTCCGCGATTCACTGCTGTTCGCTTGTAGTCTTCGTATCTATATCCAATATTCATAAGTCGTGATTCATTGTTTTCAGAAACTTTTTCAGGATTGTTTTCGCGCCATTTCCGCATTGTTTCAGCATTACGTTCTAAGTATGCTTCTTGATTTTCATTATGTTGTCTGTCGCGGTAATTTAAAGCCTTCAACACAACTTTTTCATAATTGTTTTCATTCCATTCATTCTTTACAGCCACCCTCTCTGGCTTCTTTGAGTTCTTCCGGTCCAGCTCGCGCACATGTTCCTTGTCGCGCTTCTCATTTTGCTTATTAAACTCATCACGACACATACTACACGTCTTGGTCGCTTGACCATTTACCCCGACGAACATATCCACAGCACACGTCTTACAGCAAACCGAACATTGTTTTACTCCATCAACAATCTCCGACACGACGGCACTTCGTGCGGCACGGTCTCGCACCCGGTCCTTTTCCAAACATTCGGTACATTTCCGATTCGGGTAGTCCGATGACAATTGTTCACGACATCCATGTAAATATCGGACACAAGGTCGTGTCCCCGCGTTGGTACATTCGTCTTCAAACACGCAAATCTGATGGAGTCCGCAATAAGCATTGTTGGCGGATTTTGAATGAGTACATCCGGGTTTCCCACACGGCACTACAACCGCTGTGGCGCGTAGTTTTTCACGATTGACTGCGCCTCTATTATTACATGTAGAACACTGATTGATATCAGGTTCCATAAAATACATCTTCTTACAACCAGAGCATAGACGTGTCTGCTCAAGCATCGTGTCGCTATAATCGTTCATATACTGGTGATTCTTACAGAATCGCGAACCAGGTTGGTAATAATTACGACATCCATTGGTGTTGCGGTCTTTTGCCAAACACTTCATCGTAATATGCTTGGTGGGATGAAAGATATATAAGATTTCAATTTTATATGGTATAACATTATTTTAAAGATTCAATATCATAGCTTTGCTTTTGGGTGGAACAAAGTTTTTACTATCATAGCTTTGCTTTTGGGTGGAACAAAGTTTTTACTATCATAGCTTTGCTTTTGGGTGGAACAAAGTTTTTACTAACAATTGATTTTGTTTTTAAAAATAAAATCAAACGAATCAATGATATAAAGAAATTAGCATTATAATATCATATAATGAGCATAGACATTGTAAACTTGATTGAGAAAAATCCTCTCATAAAACTTAGTGGAAACTACCAATCCATAATGTTAGAAAAGGTTAGCCAAAACTTCAATACATATGAACAACAATTGTTTGTTTCAAGTTTTTATTGTTATTTAAATTATGACGACAAATGCGATTTTGTAATTGATTTGGATAATGTATGGAAATGGATTGGGTTCAGTCAAAAAGATGCTGCTAAACGTCTATTGGAAAAAAACTTTATTGAAGATACTGATTATAAAATAACGGGTTCTCTTGAAAGAAAGAGAAAAGAAGCCCGCGGCGGCCACAACAAGGAAGTAATTATGTTAACCATAAACACATTCAAACGCTTTTGTTTAAAAGCAGGAACAAAAAAATCAGACGAAATCCACGAATACTATATCAAAATGGAAAAAACACTACAGGAAGTTGTTATGGAAGAGTGTAAAGAACTGTCAGAACAACTGAAAAACACAAAAAAAGAACTGGAAACTATCCAAACTACAAATGCGAACGATGCCTCTATAAAAGAAGCTGAGTTTCAAAAAAAGCTGAAACACCAAAAAATAATTGAACGGGAAAAGATTTTATTAACCCAGTTTTCAGTATCCATTCCGATTGTTTATATCATTCGTATAAAAACATTTGAAAATGGACAATATATTGTAAAAATTGGCGAAAGTCGCCGCGGTATAACTGGTAGATACAATGAGCACAAAGGCAAATATAAAGAATGTGTATTATTGGATGCGTTTGCGGTGAATAGGAGCAAGGATTTTGAATCATATATCCACAACCATAAACCAATTCGTAATAATCGTGTTCGTGATTTAGAAGGCCATGAAAATGAACTGGAATTGTTTTTGGTTGGAAAAGAACTCACATATCAAATGATACTTGACACAATCAATAGTCAAATAGACAATTACCAAGAATCTAGCACACACAAATTGGAACTAGAAATAGAGAAACTAAAACTGGAACTGGAAAAAAAAGACAATGTTTCAGATGAAAAAATAAATATGTTGATAACAAAAATGGGAATCAATTCATTACACGAAAAAATAGACAGCATAGAAAAACAGAATCGCGAAATCCTTGAAAAGCTGGGCGCGACCCCCAAAACCGTCACCGGATTCCAAGAACCCCTGGTCACCCTCGGCCCCCGAGTCCAGCAAATTAACCCCGAGACAATGAAATTGGTGAAAGTCTATGAGTCCGCCTCTCAACTAATGTCCGAAAACCACGACATCAAACGACCGACCCTGACCAAAGCCGTCGCTGCGAACACGATTTATTGCGGATTCCGCTGGATGTTTGTGGAGAGGGACCAAGACGCAACCAATATGGCCGCGGTTCAACCGACGAAACAAACTCGCGTCCAAAATCTCGGATACATTGCCAAGCTCAACGCAGACCAAACCGAGATACTGAACGTGTATCTGGACCGCAAGACCGCCGCAACCATGAATGGGTTTGAATCGTCGTCGGCGCTGGACACCCCAGTAAAACACGGCACTGTTGTCAAAGGCTGCGTCTACAAATTGTTCAGCGAATGCGAAACCAGTCGCACTAAGTTCATAGAGAAACACGGAAAAGAACCTCTCCTATATAAGAATGGATTCGGTGCGTTTGACCAAGAGGGCCATCTGATTCGCGAATATGGCTGCCGGTATGATTGTATAAGAATTATGAAAATCAGCGACAAAACAATCGCAAAGTCAATGGAGAAGAATGTCCCATATAATGGGGAGTTTTTTAGAAACATAGGAGAAAAGATGTCATTCCTATAACACAACCCCCCAAAAACAAATATACAAACAACGCCCCAAATATTCCCATAATGGAACTCGCCCAAGAATACGCCGAAAAGTACCCCGAGATGCTCATTTACTTAGAGGATCTGAAACACATCCTCCTAGAACATATTCCCGAAACCGCGTTTGAAGGCAACAGCTTCTACCACCACCAGTCCATCACCGAATACCCTGAGTTATACAACAAACAGCTTAACCTCTTCTGGTGTGGGAAGCAGGCCCCCACCCACATTTGCGAAATCGGTTTCAACGCGGGCCATTCAGCGATGTTGATGCTCCTCTCATCCCACGCCACGACATTCACCGTTTTTGATATCGGGCACCACCTTTATACGCAACCGTGCTTCAACTACATTGAATCCGTGTTTTCCCAAGTGGCATTTGAATACATTGTCGGGGATTCAACCAAAACGATGCCTCTATATATGGAGGGGCGCCAACAAACCTACGACCTAGTCCATGTAGATGGAGGCCATAGCGAGTTTTGCGCAACGAGCGATATGAAAAATGCGGACTTGTTGTTAAAACGGGGTGGAACAATGATAATAGACGATACGGATGCGCCGCAAATAAACGCATTGGTGGATGCATACTTGGCTTCGGGGAAATATGAAATCGTCCACGTTTTAAAAACGTTTGGATACCCGCACCGCGTAATACGCAAGCTATAAAAAATCTTCAAATGTGTAAAACAATAAACACCGTTATTTATTGTTTTATTATGACCGTGCCTTAGAATCCCGGGTCGCCCGTGAAAACATTGGCCGCCGCAGGAATCGCCGTCTTCTCCGTAATGGCATCAAAGAATCCGCCCACAGGTTTGTTCAGCGTCATCACCGAAAACACCGCAATCCCACTGGAAATGGACACGACGGCAGCATCGCGCATCATCTCCTTCAACGGTTTCAGTTCTTTTTTGACATATTTCATATCAATTGTCTTTACAACAATGTAGAAAATCGTAGTGACCACAACAATAGACACGATGGATTCCATTATAAATCAACAATCGGAATCTTTTCCCTCCTTTTTACGCAAACTCGTCAAAATCCAATTGGATGGGGGTGTCAGTAAATGCCCCTCCGCCTAAATCCGCCGCGTCTAAATCCAGGACAACATCGTCGCCCACCTTAATTAGGTCTTCGTCGTCATCTTCCTCTTCATCGGCCCTCCGCTTTTCATACCGCATTCTACTAATATCATCCAAGCGCGAGTCGGTCTTGGGTGCGTTGATTTCCTCTATGTGTCCGTCCTCGGTGAGTGCCTGGTCAATATCATTGAACGATAGTTTATTAATGACTGGCTTGTCATCAATGTTGGTAATGGACGGAACGGTGCTGGGCGGGGCTTCGGGTTCTTTGATGGGGTCATCTTGTTCCACTCCTGCTTGAGAAGCAGATTCCTCTGAAGGCGTGTCGGCAATCGCCACCTCCTCCTCTTCCTGTTCAACCGAGACGTCTAAATAAGCACGCACAATGGCCTCCGTCGGAATACTTTCGCGAATCGTCCGCAAAATACATTCCTCCACAATGACTTCAAACTCGCGCTGGTTGCGCTGCTGTACCAATGGCGCGGCATATTTATCAAACAAATACGCATTGCGATATACCTTACTCGCCGTGTTGATATAGACCTTATGTATAAAGTCGTTCAGCTTCGGTATAGAAATGTCAATCTTTTTCTGTCGTGTGCCGACGCGAACGCAAGTAAGCACTTTGAGTTGAATCACGTGGACACATGTAATCAAATCTTCTAAATAGTTACACCCCGACTTCTCAACAATGCGGCATTTCTCAGCCTCTATGATATTTGCATTCCATTTGGGAACCCGACACAAGAAGTTTTGGAAAGTCATCAAGTATTTCTCCACCTCGTTCGTGTCCAAACTCAGCTTCCACGACTCATTGAAAATAGACCGCACGCCTTCCATGATGAGAGGTGACAAGATACCCACTAAACGACTACACCATTCATTGCGTGATTCATTCAAGTTTGCCAATACAAAATCATCCATTTATAAAAAGGAAATATTTTTTAAACACTTATTTGAACGAAGGTAGTGGAAGTCAAACAAATAGAGCATCAGCATTTTCTCGGAGCGGAACTCGCTCTTTATCTTGTTGTAGCAGAATCGCAGGCGGACGATTGAATCGCTAGCGTTCGCTTCTAAATAATTCAAAACATCCATACAAGAAACCCCCTCTTCATAGAGGCGGTCAGCAATTTCCATATATTCCTGGTGTGTTTTACCTGGACCCACGATTCCCCGGATTTTATCAAACGTTGCGCGTACCAAATCATCTGCGTTGCCATAAACCGACTGAATATGAATACTGTGATAGCTCTGGTAAATCGGCTCAGCACCAACAAAGTGCGACACATTGTTATCCGGCACATAGATTTCACAGAATCGCGACAAAATCGGTTTCAAAAGCTTGTATTTGTTTTCAACCACGATGAAGAACCGCGTATTGTGGCTAAATAGCTCAATACACCGACGCAAGGCGGACTGGGCATCAATCGTCAATTCGTCGGCATTATAGAGGACAATGCTTTTGAACAAGTTATTGTTATTACACTGGACGTTGGATTTGGAAAACAGTTTGAGCTCATCGCGGATGAACTTGATGCCCTTGCCGTGGGCGCAATTCACAAACATCACGTTGGTTTTTACGCGGGTGCGGTCGCCGTGATAAATCCGGTAAATGAACTCGCCCACGATGGTTCGTTTCCCCGACCCCGATGACCCGTGGAAAATGATATTGGGGATGCGTTTTGACGCAATAAAGTAGTCCAGCTTTTCCTTAACATTTGTCATATCTAGAAGAATGAGCACGGGTCCTTTTATTTTGTTTTGCCGCGAATAAAGATTATTCTAGCAAACGCACGGTCCCCATTTGTTTGGTGAAAACATACCTCTCGTGATACATCGTTCTCCTCCGCAAATTACAGTTCAAACATGCGATTTCCACATTGTCGGTGTTGTGTCCGTATTTGTTGTCTATGCGTTCAAGGGTCCATTGCGCACTGTCGCGGGAATATTCGTAGAAGAGGAGCGACTGTTTTTTACAATAGAAACACGCCATTTTGCGCGAAGTCATTAGGGCGATGACGTCGTCAAAACGCACAAACTTGGATTCGTCGTATAAGCCTTTCTTTACATCCTGGCATTTGTATCCGGAAATCTTGGCACATACTTGGCGGCGTAACTCCTCACCGATGGAGCCAATGGTTCCAAGGCCTGTAAGGATCGCAAGTTGCTGCTCCCTCTCCAAAAATTTTGCGTCAAACTTCCATTCCTCCATTTTTTTGCGAATCGTTTTTTCTTTTGGCTCAATCGTCTTTGTTTTCGTTATTACAGATAAATCAATCATAAGGGTTGTTGGCGTAGTCATTAATGTAATCAAACAAAACAATATAGACATTTAAACATAATAATATAAAGAAAGACCACCTAAATTATGTTTAACGAAACCGAAACAATTAATGATGTTTTTAGACCCACAGATGCGATGCCTCCCGCAGTTCAACAACCCGACGCCAAGATTATGAGCAAATACAAGAACTATATGATTTCCGCCTCTGCCCTGGAAGCGGAGAAGGCCAACAGTTCGCTAAATCACATTGACGCGTTGTTGGAACAAGAAAAAAAGACATTCAATAATGAACCGTGGAACAAGCTGGACAAGCGACTCAAAATCCAGAAGCTCCACGCATATGCCGAAAAATATGGCCGCGAAAATGCGTTTTCCACAAAAGACGTGAAAGGACTCAAACTGTTTTTCAGCGAATGCTTGATGAAAGACAAGATGTCCAAAGTGCGCGATGTTGATTACGACAAGGTGTCTGGCATCATATCCGCCATACCCGGACTTTTCTTCAATCCATCTACCCGGGTTTTCACACTGCGCAATCTGGACAAAAAGGTGTCAACGCTGAAGTCACTCACGCCGAAGAAAGCCGAAGGTACCGACTAACTGAAGGGTCTAAAAAATTGATTCTACCAATGTTTTTGTATTGAAACCAATACAAAAACAAACCTAAATATATAAGATATGACATCCAACTTAACCGAATATGACCAACTAGAATTGGAGACAGAAGTCTGCCTTTTCGTGGGGGAATATTTAGAAACCAACGCTATTAAACAACACGACCCTACATTCTACGATACGTTAGTCAATCTCGCAACCGACGAATATTTCGCCATCTGCGCAACACTTGACGTATATGATAGCCTAGATGAATACGACGAAGAATACACGACATTTCGCACAACCGTCGCCAAACACGTGCGCGAATATATGAAGATGATGGGTGTCCCCCGACGCGAATATTTACATCCGCGACCGCACCATTATGCGAGTGAGCCCGATGCCGCCGAAAAAATCGCAGCATGTAGGGCCGCATACCAACCCGCCCAGCGCACCCCCGAATGGTACGTCTTCCGCAATAATCTCGTAACCGCCAGTAATATTTGGAAAGTCTTCAGTTCCGCCGCCAATTATAACAGCCTTGTGTGCGAGAAATGCCGACCGCTGCCTTCTGCGGATCCAAATGTCCAAATTGTGGAAACCTCAACCCACGTCAACGTGGATTCTCCGCTTCATTGGGGGGTGAAGTACGAGCCACTCTCCGTCGCTATTTACGAGCATCGCAACAAGTGTGTTGTGGGCCAATTTGGATGTATCCAGCATCCGCGCGTGGCCTGTCTCGGTGCGTCTCCCGACGGCATCGTAGTATCCCCCACTGACTCGCCTGAATACGGTATGATGTTGGAAATCAAAAACATCGTGAACCGTGAAATCACGGGCATACCCTCTATGGCATACTGGGTCCAGATGCAAGTCCAAATGGAAGTGTGTAACCTGGACAATTGCCATTTCATAGAGACGCAGTTCCGCGAACACGCCGAGGCGGTAACAACAGCCGACGACGACGCAGAGACCAAGTTTTACGCAAGCATACCCAAATATTTGTACAATGGGGTCATCCTCTATTTCGTCAAACGCGATTTCGTGGACAATTCGCCGAAATACGTGTATCTGCCGCTGGATACGCCATTAGAAAAACCGGCGATTGAAGCGTGGATTGCCGAGAAGAAGCGCGAAGTGGGCGAGACACACGTCCTGTATCGTCGCATTTACTGGTATTGCGAGACATTTTCGTGTATTCTGGTGAAACGCAATCGCGACTGGTTTGCCGCGGCGGAGCCGCTCATCCGCGACTTCTGGAGCGTAGTTTTAAAAGAGCGCGCGACCGGCCACGAGCACAGGTTGCCGAAGAAGCGCGCGCCCAAAACACCAACAAGCGGCGGATGCGTTATCCAACTTTTGGACATATAGAGGCACCAATAGTATATTATTTTGTAAAACAATTTAGAACTCCGACGCGTAAATATATATTCTAACCAATGTCCAGCGACGAAATGTATGTGACTAAGCGCAGCGGCTCCACCGAAATCGTGTCGTTTGACAAGATTCTCCATCGCATCAAGACCATCGGCACCGAGGCGGGGGTCAAAATCAACTATACCTCTCTCGCGATGAAAATCATTGACCAGCTTTACGACAAGATTTCCACCACCAAGATTGACGACCTCACGGCCGAGCAATGCGCGGCGCTGTCATCCACCCATTATGATTACGGCACCATCGCCTCTCACATCGTGGTATCAAATCACCACAAGAGCACCGTCGCGGACTTTCGCGAAGTGGTGCGGACCCTTTTTCACGCCATAGACAAGAATGGCAACGTGTCGCCTCTCTTATCAAAGGACATCTATGATGTGACAGAAGAGCACGCCGACGCCATCAATGCCGCGATTGACTTCCGCCGGGACTATCTCATTGACTATTTCGGGTTCCGTACCTTGGAGAAATCCTATTTGATGCGTTCCAATGGGGTCATCATAGAGCGTCCCCAGCATATGTGGATGCGCGTTGCGCTTGGTATCCACGGCGCCGACATTGACGCAGCCATAGAGACCTACCACCTGATGTCGCAGAAATACTTCACCCACGCCACGCCGACGCTTTTCAACGCGGGCACGCCGCGCCCCCAACTCAGCTCGTGTTTTATAGAAGGAACAGAAGTTTATACTATGCGTGGTGTGCTTCCAATTGAAAGTGTAGAAATAGGAGATGAAGTTGTGACACATACCGGAAATGTTCAAAAAGTTGTTCAACTACATAAAAATTTATTGGGTGAACGTAAATTATTTAATATTAAAGTAGCAGGAACCCCTACATTAACAGTGACCGATAACCATAGATTATGGTCTTTATCAATTGAACAAGAGAAATGGGGGTATAAACCATCATTTAACTCGGTCGAGTATTTGCGAGTGGGTGATTGGATATCCATACCAAACAAAAAAACAAAAATGGAAGATTATGTTTTAGATGTAAAAGATATATTAGATAATATTGATGGTGATGGATACAATGTTAAATATAAATATGTCTACGGCGATGATGACAAAGTGTATACAACTTATGAATATGTTTTACACAAAAAAAATGGTGACTGTATTTGTGAAAAAAAAACCCAAGCATTTAACAGATATTGGACTTTTGATAATGAATTTATAGAATTAATTGGAATGTGGTATGGTGATGGATGTATTACACATGTGAAAAATTCACAGAGAATTGTGGCACCACGATCGATATCAATAGTATCATATCACACGAATGTTGAACTTATTAATTTTGTGAAAAAAATGTTTCCATTGAAACTTGGAATTAATGATATTTCTGTGTATACTGATAAAAATGGAATGGTCCAAATGACAGTGTTCAATACAATTATTGCAAGAATATTCAAACAAGTGTTCGGCAGTAAATTTTCTGGAAAACAATTGCCAGCATTTTTTAATAAGTTTGGGTATGACCAGATACGTTATTTTTTGGCAGGCTTAACATCGACAGATGGATGTTTATCAATGTCAGGATCTATTCAATTACAACTTACAAATCCACCATTAATGAAAAGTATTTTTCATTTAGCTCGTTCAGTTGGTATTCCAGTCACATTAACACTTTTACATAAAGTAAATTGTAACGCAACCGGTAGAATGCTAATTCCACACGCAATGCTTGCTGGATTACTTAAAAAATTCTACAAAGATGACCGTATACCATTAATGGATAAAGATAAAAAAAATTGGGTTTGTGTTAAAATAATTGACGGTGTTACATTTATGAGATTAAATGAAAAATATTTGTCAGACATAAAATGCGACCATGTATACACACTCGGCATAGAAAATGACCATTCATACAGCATTGGTGGTATTATTGCTGAAAACTGTTTTTTAATCGCAATGGAGGAGGACAGCATCGGCGGCATTTACAACACGCTGAAGGACTGCGCACTCATTAGTAAATGGGCGGGCGGAATCGGGATGCACATCCACAATGTGCGCGCGACGGGCAGCCAGATTCGCGGCACCAATGGCAATAGCAATGGAATTGTGCCGATGTTGCGTGTGTTCAATAACACTGCGAAATACGTCGATCAGTGTGTAACCCCGGAAACATATATATATACAACACAAGGCCCAATTGAAATCCAAAACTGTACATATGGCGAAACCCAAGTATTCAACTTGACGGGTGGGGTAGAAACGATTGAAAACGTATTGGAACATCCATATGAGGGACAAATATACAATATTGAAACCATGCATTCCATTGATAATCTCAGGATTACACCGGAGCACCCAGTGTATGCCTTAGTTGGGCAAGTAAAAGGATTACATCTTAATACAATCAAAACGCCGACTTCGTCGGCTGATTTGAGTGAGCAAGATGGTGCGAATCGCGCATTTGAAATGCGCGATGATGTAAATTACAGCGTAATTGAAAACCGATTAAACAAAAATATTTCCAAGTTTGAATGGGTGGATGCCAAAGACCTACAAAATGATGATATGTTGGTTTATAAAATCCCAACTCACAGTACAGACATACATGAAATCACAAACGATGATTGTTATATGTATGGAGTTCTATTAGGAGATGGATGTTTGAGCAATACCGACCAAAATGGGTACATATCACTCCATACTACCAATAAAAAATACATTTTAGATTTTGCGATTCAATATTTTGAAAATAAATGTATAAAATACAGAATAGATACAAACGAAAACAATACGCGAATCAATTGGCATAAGAGTCTGAATATGCCTTTCCGGTATAGTGATTTATACGATTCCAATAAAACCAAGCGGGCTCACCATAAATGGTTGAACTTGCCGATTGAAAAATCCAAGTATGTGTTAAAAGGTCTAATAGATACTGATGGATGTAAACACGACGAGTTGTTTGGGAAATGCGACCGCGTTTCCCAAAGTGCTAATGTTGAGCGCCCCGAAGGGGAGCACGACATACAGTTGTCGTTTGACAGCACATCCAGAAATCTGATTGAAAGTGTTCGGTTTCTTTGTTTAAAACTAGGCGTATTGACAAGTGGATATGTTAGAGACAGAGTCGGCGAAACACATGTATCAAGTGCTGGCAAAACGATAACCAACCAACAAATCGCTTGGTGTTTAAAAATACCACAGACCCAAGCCATTTGCGAGTTGTTGAATATTGAATACAATGACAACCAGTTTTTTAAGTTTTTCAGATACAATGACTTTTTATTGACACGAATTAAAAGCATCAGCACCGAAGAATACTCGGGAACCCTTTATGACCTCCAAATGAAAACCCAACACGACTATATGATTCACAATTGTATTGTACATAACGGCGGCGGCCGCAGAAATGGCTCGTTCGCAATCTACTTGGAGCCCTGGCACGCGGACATTGAGATGTTCTTGGAGATGCGCAAAAACCACGGCGACGAGGAACTGAAAGCGCGCGACCTCTTTTACGCGCTTTGGGTACCCGACCTCTTTATGGAGCGCGTCAAGGCAGACGGAACCTGGACTCTCATGTGCCCCAATGAGTGCCCCGGACTCGCCGACGTCTATGGCCAAGCTTTTGCCGAGCTTTACACCAAGTACGAACAAGCGGGCAAGGGGCGCACAACCGTCAAGGCCCGCGAGCTCTGGTTCAAGGTGTTGGACGCCCAAATGGAGACGGGAACGCCGTATATTTGCTATAAAGACGCCGCCAACCGCAAATCCAACCAACAGAATGTAGGGACCATTAAGAGCAGCAATCTCTGTGTTGCGCCAGAAACCATTATATTGACAGACAAAGGTCATATCGAAATCCAGTCATTGGAAAACAAAAAGGTGAATGTATGGAACGGCGAAGAATATAGTGAAGTTGAAGTAAAAAAAACAGGCGAGAATCAAAAATTAATAGAGGTTCATACCGATGATGAATCCATATTAACTTGTACACCTTATCATAAGTTTTATGTACAAGCAAAATATACGCGTTCAAAAATCATTCAAACGGAAGCACAAAATCTCAAACCAGGTGACAAAATCATTAAGTGTGAATATCCCATTATTGATGGAACAAACACGATGTTGTACCCTTATACACATGGATTTTTTTGCGGGGATGGTACATATAGTAAAATAAAGGACCACCCCCCAGTAAAGTGTGAGTTTGAACCTGCGAATAATTCAATCCGCACCTTTGGTGCGGATTTGCATTCTTCTGGGTTCGTGACCGTTAATGATTCAAATCCTAACACCGAAGGTGAGGATTTAAATCTTAATCGGTTTAAATCGATTGCCGGTCATTCTTTTTGTAAGCGTCATTTACTTTATGAAAATGAAAATACAAAAACGAAAACCTACGAAGACAATGTCTATTGTAACGGAATCAGTTACGAAAAAAAACCCAAAATATTTTTATACGGAGAGAAGAAAGAACTATTAGATCATATGACGTATAGAACCGTATGTGAAAATAGTGGCAGACTGTCACTAGAACTGCCGATGGATATAGAAGAAAAGTTTTATGTACCATTGAATCACACATTAAAAGACAAAATGGACTGGTTTTCGGGATATTGTGATGCGGATGGTTCAATTGCGAATAATGGAACAAATCAACAACTCCAAATTTGTTCAGTTAATAAAGATTTCTTATTAAAAGTAAGATTGATGCTTCAGACGTGCGGGGTTAATCCAAAGGTTAGAAAAAATAAAGAAATTGGTACCAGTCTTTTACCAGATGGCAAGGGCGGACAAAGATTATTTGATACACAAGAACTCTATCGGTTATTAATTACATCTACTGATTTGCGTATATTGGTAAAAGCTGGATTTACACCCAAACGTTTAATTATTAATACTGAAAATATTATACAACGCGCAGCATCCCATTTTATAAAAATCAAAGAAATCGTTGACAACAACCGAGTTGATGATACCTTTTGTTTTACAGAACCAAAGCGTCATATGGGGGTTTTCAATGGAATAATAACAGGTCAATGTAGTGAAATCATGGAGTACTCCGACGAAAATGAGACCGCGGTATGTAATCTGGCGAGCATCGCGCTCCCGACCTTCGTAGAAAACGGCGCATTCAATTACGACAAGCTCGCCGACGTGGCCGGTGTGATTACGCGCAACCTGAACCGCGTGATTGATATCAACTATTATCCCACGGATAAGACCCGTGTCTCAAATATGCGCCACCGACCCATTGGCATCGGCGTCCAAGGATTGGCCGATGTATTCCTCATGATGAACGTCGCATACCACAGCGACGAAGCCCGCGAACTGAATCGCCTAATTTTTGAGACGATTTACTATGGCGCCGTGAAGGCCAGTGCGGACTTGGCAGTCCAGTTGGCCCCCTATCCGTCTTTCGCCGGTTCCCCCGCCTCCAAGGGCGATCTCCAATTTGATTTGTGGAATGTAGCGCCGACCCCGGACCGCTATGACTGGACTGCAATCAAAGCCCAGATTCAAGCCACTGGGATGCGCAATTCACTGCTTCTGGCCCCGATGCCTACGGCATCCACCTCACAAATCCTCGGATTCAATGAGTGTTTTGAGCCATTCACGAGCAATATTTACAGCAGACGCACGATGGCAGGGGAGTTCATCCTGACTAACAAGTATTTGATGCGCGAACTCATTGCGCTGGGTCTGTGGAATACGGAGCTGAAAAACAACATAATCGCAAACCAGGGCAGCATCCAGCACATAGAGAATCTGCCGGAAGACATGAAACAGCGGTACAAGACGGTGTGGGAGATACCGATGCGCCATGTGATAGATATGGCGGCCGAACGCGGGGCGTTCATTTGCCAGAGCCAGAGTCTGAATCTGTGGATTGAGGACCCCACGTACAATTCGTTGACGTCTATGCACTTCTATAGTTGGTCCAAAGGACTGAAAACAGGCATCTATTATTTGCGCAGGAGAGGGAAACACCGGGCCCAACAATTCACCATTGAACCGAAGAATGGGGAATGCGAATTGTGTTCTTCGTAAGGGCCGGAAGGGCGAGTGGCATAATACAATATATAATAATTTAAACATACTTTAATTATTATATAAAATGGTTTATATATATGCTTTGAAATTGGAGCAAAATAAATATTATATTGGAAAAACAAACACACCCAAGTTTCGCATAGAGGACCATTTTACATCAAATGGATCTGAGTGGACCAAAATGTACAAGCCTCTTAGTATATTGGAAATAAAACCAAATTGCGATGACTATGATGAAGATAAAATTACACGACAATATATGGATAAATATGGTATTGATAATGTCCGTGGTGGTTCATTTGTATCAATCATCTTAAATAAAACAACCATTGACATTTTACAACAAATGAGTAATGGAACAAATAATAAATGTTTTACTTGTGGCGGGAATGGACATTTTTCAAAAGACTGTGTAAAAATCCCATTCGGATTACAAACAAAAGTACCTTACAAAAAAATACAAATTAACAATAAAATTGAAGATGATATAGATGAATATATATTTGACTATTACGACAGTGATGATTTTGAAGAAATAGAATATGAACAACCCAAGCCTAAGGTTTATGTACAACAAATCAGAAGCAACGTATATATACCACAACCCAAGCCTAAGGTTTATGTACAACAACCCAGAAACAACGTTTATATATCACAACCCAAGCCTAAAGTATATGTACAACAACACAAGACAACAAATACTGGAAAAAACAAATGTTTTCGGTGTGGTAGAACAGGACATTATTCACCAACTTGTTATGCGACAACCAATATTCATGGTAAATACTTATAATATGCGTGTTATACAAATATTATAAACATTTCAATGCTAAAATAATATTTGATTGACACCATATATTATTTAGTTACCCTCTACTTGATTATATTTTTCATACAAAATACATTTAGACACAAGGTTGCTAAAATATTTATTAAACACGGATGTCGACAGACGCAGATCTCTTCGCAATACCAAAACCCACTCTCACCTACGTGTCTTGTTTCGTCAATATCAACTGTAAAGAGCCCCACAAAACCCACCAATGGCGAATGGACAACTTCGCCGAAATCGCCAAAACGGGCGTGCCCATCATCCTCTATGTGGACGCCGATATCCGCACTGCATACGCCGCCACGTGGCCCACTTATCCCAACGTATTGTTACGCGACGTGGACTACACCACCTCGTGGACATACACCATTTGCGCAAAATACCAGGCCCGCCTTCCCGCCGTGCGCAACGAAGTCAAGGATTCCTTCCTCTTTCTTTGCCTGATGAATATGAAAATAGAGTTCGTGGTGAATGCCGTGAATGAGAACCCCTTCAACACGAGCCATTTCGCGTGGTTGGACTTCAATCTCGCCCACATCTTCAAAAACAAGGCCGCCACGAGCCATTATATGAAAACGATGGCGACATTTCCGTGGCAGCCGCGGTTCATCGCCAACCCCGGCTGCTGGGAAAAGGGACAAGGCATAGACAACGTCGTGGATGTCATCAACTGGCGATTCTGCGGCGGGTTCATGGTGGGCGATAGCAAATCATTCACCGACCTGTTTGACCTCTACCTAGAACATTTCGGCCAATTTATGCTCAAATACCGCACCATCACGTGGGAGGTCAATTTCTGGGCGTGGTTGGAAAACAATACGGATTGGCGCATCACGTGGTACAAGGCCGACCACGACGACTCCATTGTTCGCGTCCCCTCTCACCTTTTTTCGCGCTGTTTGACCAACCCGGTCACGCGATATGCGTTGCCCGAGAAACCCGGATTCTACCCCTCATCCACGGCGTATATCAAAACCCACGAGGGAGAACACGTCATCAATGTCCGCTATGTGAATTACCGCCTCGACGATTGTGGCCGATACATCATCAGCCATCCACAAGGCCACTTGGAAACCGTGAATCTTCGCGCATATTTGACACCTGATTTACAACGCTTGGCAGGAGAGCCCGAGTTTATGTGGGAGGGGATGCTTGGCCTGCCGATTTATGACCGCTCCATTATGGGTCTGGAAGACGTCCGTCTCTTCTACGACACCCAGAACACACTGAAATACGTCGCCACAAATCGGTCGCACTCGGTGTCCAATAAAATCCGCATCATCATGGGCGACTATTCGGCCTCTATGGCAATGTTTGAATCGGGTAAAATCCTGGAACCACCAACAGATACTTGGTGCGAGAAGAACTGGATACCGATACCGTCCAAAAACACAAATCCGCGGTTCATTTACCGGTGGGCGCCATTTGAAATCGGCGAACTGGACGACCGTGGGCAGTTGAAAATCGTGATGTCCGTCCCGAATGAGCACGCGCTGTTCCAGAAGGTGCGTGGGTCTACGCCGCCGGTTTGGAGCGAGGAATATGGGTGTTATTTGTGCGTGGTCCATTACTGCGAACACTTACACGGGGCAAAGACGCTGGCATATTACAATGTCTTGGTAAAATTAAGGGCCACTGATTTCTTGCCGATAGAATGGTCGGACGTGTTTCATTTCACAAAAGTGGGAATCCAGTATTGTATTGGGTTTACAATAATGGACGATGGAAAAATGGCATTTTGGTTCTCGGAACATGATAGGAACCCGGGACTAATGATTATGGGTTAGGGGTTATTCCGGCGGGTGTCACGACCTTTGGTTTTTTTGGAGTCGCCTTGCGTAAGAGTTACCTGTTTTGTTTTTGCTTGTGTCGCTTGTGCCGCTTCTTTCGCTTGTGCCGCTTCTTGTTGATATTTCTGTGTCACTACATCTTTTTGAGCATTTTCTTTCATTACATCAATTGACCCAGATTTGTATATATTATATAAAATCTGTGCCATGTTTTTATAATCATTGTTTCCGGCAGTCAAACCAAAAACAGTAAAAAACGGAATCAATTTATTTTCAGTACCAACCACAGAATAGACATCTATTGGCATAACATATTTATTTTTTTTGTCAAACCAATTAAGCAAACCTTGGTCGCGCATTTCTTTCACCTTTCTCACAATTTCGGTTTTAATTTTCTCTTGTGATTCTGTATCGGTTTCAATAAGGATTTTACTTTGACTTGTCAATTCACTGTATTTTTGGAAGGCCTCTTTTTGTTCAGCTGTAACTTTTGGTTTGGTTTCTTGTAACGCTGCGAGTTCAGCGGCAAGTTGTTTTTCCTTCGCAGAAAGCTTGCTCAATTTGTCAGCAATGTTGTCTATATCATCAAGCTCAAGTTGATATTTTGCGATGTTTTCTTCAATGGGTTTAAGTCTTTGTTCGCGAGGTTCTATGTTTATACGTTCTTCTGGAATAACCGCATTTTGAATAAGCTGTCCTAGGTGTGTACCAATTTCTCTAAGGCGTTGTTTATACTCAGTGTCAATTTTTTTCCACCCTTTTTCATTATGGTCTTTTTCATTATGTTCGCTAATATAATTTTGTATCTTACTTTTCTCGGCAGTAATAAAATCTTTGTATGTCTGGATACTCACCGCTTGCGTCGGACGTCCTGGATATTTTTCGGCTGTTATAAAGTTTCCAATGCGATTAAGAATAACGCTAGCAATCCTTGTTTTTTCCGCCGCCAACTCGGCATCATACTTAGCTGTCTCACCAACAATTTTTTGATTCTCGCTATCAATAAGCCCTCGTATTCGGTTTCGTTCGGCTTCTTGATTCTCATTAATTCGTCGTAGCTTTTCTATATCCGAATTGTTTGTAGTAATTTCTGAAGTTTTCTGTTTAATTTGGCCAATAATATCTTGTAAAACATTTTTTGAGGCAAAATAATTATTGTTTTCTATTTGGCTTGTCTTATATAATTGATTGTAAGCATCTGTTCTATACAAAATACCGGATTCCATAAATAATCGTATTGCGTCCAGCTCGTCTTTTTCGTTGGTATTGCTAGCCATAGACGCCAGAATCGCCGCCAGAATCGCATTTTGTACGAGTTCTTGTGGTTTCACTGTAGAAGCCGGCAGAATCGCTGCCGGAATCGCATTTTGTACGAGTTCTTGTTGTGGTTTCACTGTAGAACCAGAAGCCATAGAAGCTAAAATTGCCGCCAATATTTCAGCGTTGTTATTTTGTACAAGTTCTTGTTCTTGTTTCTGCTGTGGGTTCACTAGAGAAGCCGCCATAATCGCCGCCGGAATCGCATTTTGTACAAGTTCTTGTTTTTGTTTCTGCTGCGGTTTCACTACAGAAGCTAAAATCGCTGCCAGGGCTTCATCGTTGTTATTTTGCACAAGTTCTTGTTCTTGTTTCACTACAGAAGCCAAAATCGCTGCCAGTGTTTCAGCGTTATTATTTTGGACTAGTTCTTGTTCTTGTTCTTGTTTCACTGTAGAAGCCAAAATCGCTGCCAGTGTTTCAGCGTTATTATTTTGGACAAGTTCTTGTTCTTGTTTCACTGTAGAAGCCAAAATCGCTGCCAGTGTTTCAGCTTTATTATTTTGGACTAGTTCTTGTTCTTGTTTCACTGCAGAAGCAGAAGCCGCCAGAATTGAATTTCGCAAATATCCGTTTAATTCTTCATCACGTTCCGCCTTTGTCATAAAGAACCATCTGGGGGCAATGTTACGATAGAATGTGACTTGACCTTGTCCTTGTTTACCAATTAAAAAATACGGAATACCATCCATTTTTCCTAATTCGGGCCGAACATAATCCTCTCTTATGCGTTCATCCGCGGTCCATAAATCTTCTTGGTCATAAGCATATTCTAAAAACTCTATGAAACTTTTTGATATGTTTCCAGATAAACCGCGTATAAATTGTATTTTTTTGTCATTATTATCTTTAGAAAACGTTTGTACAAGCTCGCCAATATATTGGTCGGCAAGCATAGTATCTGTAAACCGCATTTCGGCTGGATTTTTAAATATATCAATATCAATGTCCAACCAAATCTGATAGGATTCAAAAATTGGGGCATAATCATTAATGTCTGGACGATAATCTCTTAATAGGAACCCGCCAACCACGGGATGATACATAATTGCCGCAATAAAGAAGCCAGCACTTTCAATGATTTTTCCATCTACGGTACCATGTTCGGCGATTTGTGTTATTTCATCATCATTCCAAGTGTGTTTTGATAATGCGATTTTTAGGTCATTGTTATTTTGTTGTTTTTCTATAATCCCTGAAATGGTTGGCGCCTGTTTCCCAGCCATAATGATATAATATATACGTATAACATTATGATATTTCGTTTATTTGAACTGCGGTCGCTGTCCGCGATGTACAACCAATGGGTCGGGCAAATAGGTCGCATGTGAATCAAAGATATTCAGCGACGGCAACTTCTTGAAATCCGGTTCAATGGGTGCTTCACGAAACACCATATTGCCGGTGCCGTAGCCTCTCAGCATCGACTCAATATCGCACGCGTTATTTGCTAAATCAACTGACGCAATTGATGCGCAGGTCAAGCCATTTCCAGGCAACATTGTGTTGGCGGCGCGGCCAAAATTGTTGGCGGGGTTGCTATAATAATCATAGAATCGCGCATTAAAGTTTTGTTCCATCTCATAATCTCCGCGATTGGTCTTCTTGCGTGTATTGGATTCGGTGATATGGGTTATTTTTTTTTCCGATGCCATCGTGCGAAAATATACACATTCACGAGAAAAGTTTGGCGTGTAATGCCGCATATGCTGGATGCTTATCACTAAATCGGTCTGGGTCCCCCATATATGCACAGAACATTGGGTGGAAAAGGGGGAGGTTATCATAGGCAAGAAGGATACAGAGACCCGTTTGCGCGTCCTCGGACAACATAAACCCGGCGGCTTTCAAATAGAGGTGTTGGAAGAGAGGATGGTCCCGGGTTTTGAAATAAATCCAGTCAAGGGCGACCGTCATGGCGGCGTCGTCGCAGTCTTGTTCGTCTTGGGTCAGAGAATCCAGGTTTTCGGAAAAAGCCGATTTGGATTCCATTTTTAAGAGAGTTCTGAGAACTTGGCGATAACTAGTGTCGTCGTTGTATACAATCTTGGTAATAGAGATATCGTAAGGTTCGGTTGTCATTGCTAAATAAATATAACAGCGAGTTATGTTTATGTGGTGTTGTAAGATAATATTGGGACTAGAGTAAATTCATAAACAATTACTGGTTGTTGTTATGCTTTCTCTGGTTCTTCCTCTTCTTACTTTGACGTCTCTTGCGAGAACCTCCGAGATGAACTATCTTAGCGGGCTCAATGCCGGTCAGATCAACTAATTTAAATTTAGAATCTTTTAAGTCTTGGTGAGCCTTCGCGATAGCGGCGGTTCTTGCGGAAATAACGTCAGGAGTGGCATTATCAGCATTAGGTGCGCCCGCGGCAGCAAGAGCATTCCAAGTGACTGCCAATGCTTCAAGGTTATTACGCATTGCGGTAAGTCTAGCCAAATTATCACCATCAAGGGTGTCCACAGGGATTGCGTTAAAAGTTACCAGTTCTAGAGCCATATTTTCTTATACATTTACCCCCGAAAAAACTCGCTTAGTACCCACTGCCACTGGGCAAATGGGTCGCCTTGGTCGCCGATCGCGTGGCCGACCCGCCTCTCGTCCATCCATCCAACGCCGCCTCTTGTACTAAATACTTCGGGTTCGTGATGGTCTCCTTAATGCTATCCAAGAGAGGATACATCTGGTTATTCATAAACGACTGCTCAGTCACGGTAGAAACGCTCTTCTTGTTACTGACCAAGTCCCCCTGCTTCAGCTGGGATTCCAACGCGGTGTCACAAGACCCTCTGCCTAAATAAGGCACGGCCGCAAACGGGCGGGTCTGTAGCGACAGCTTCTCTAGCGACCTGGCGTTCTCCTTCAGGATGCTGAACTTGCTATCTACATCCACTGTAGAGGCTGTCGCGCCAGAAATAGCACCAGAATTGAACATAAACCCAGGCTGCGCAGTAGCAAAACTGACATGGTCATCACTTCTGGATTCGCTAAAATAGTTGCTCATCATATAATTGTTGAACTTTGTGTTCATCATGGTTTGCTGGGATTTATCGGTGCCATCATTGCGGATCCTTTCATTACTTTGGAAAACATACGAGTGTAAAGATGCCATAATGTGCTATATATACCGGCAACAAAAAATCACACAGTACCAAAGGTATGGCACGACCTGTATCCGAAGGAGCCGACTTAGTAGTTGTTGTACCTAGCAACCCCCTTGGCACAAGCGAAAGCATTGCCCTCTTTACACGACACCATCCCGCCATAACAGAACTCCGAAAACGACTGTTGGTCATTCGGTATGGTGGTGCTCGCGGTAGAATTAAAAGGCCGCAACGACTGCTCAAATACGTATTCATCGCCTAAATCTTTGAACAACTTCTCGGTGATATCGGGCTGGTCGGGATTGGCATTGCGCACAAATTGCTTCGCCTGTTCCACGATGTCCGCCGCGACATTGGAGTTGCCACTGGGTGGCGCGGGTTTGCGCTTGGGATTGTAGAGGTAATCCGTCGGCAACACATTGCCAAAAGGGTTCCCAGCATCGGGTCGCTGAAACACCTCCGTGGGCGTCTCCACCTTGTAAAGCGCCTGCGCGGGACCCGCGTCAAATCCCTCCTTCTTCTGTTGAATCTCGTCTTTCTCGGCGTTCTTGTGTTTGAACAGCAAATACACGAAGAACAGCGACACAGCACCAACCAACAAAATATGCGTGCTCTTGGTATAGAGGAACGTCACGAGTGTCAGCAGAACCACGGTCCTACTCACGGCATTCAGTTTCTGCTCAAACGACATGTCCTCGGTGGGAAAGAGTTCAAACAAAGATTCGGAGTTCAACAGAACATTCGGATTGTTGCTCCAAAAAGGCACAATCGTCGCAATAGGCTCTTTCACACCACTACAACTAGTTGGGGCCTCTCCCGGTAATATTTTTATTTCTAAACTATCTTCGCCGTCTTTGAATGGTGTTTCCTGTAATGTGCTCATTATATATACCGTCGATAAACGATTATTCGTCTACACGCACCGCTTATGGGTCGGCGTGGCTTATGGGTCGGCGTGGCTTATGGGTCCCTGTTCGCTTATATATAGTTTGATGCGCCTTGATGCGCTTCGTGCGACAACCGATGAAACACGCGCTGGCTATCATCGTCATATTTACTGAGCCCGTCCTCTATTGCCAACATTGGATAAACAATGGCACGGCGCCCCTCTTTGGTAATGGACCAATCCGCGCTAAATTGCGTATGTTCCGCCGGATTCGCCAAAAACCGGTCGGCATAATCGCCGCCGTATAATAATAATACTCGGGCGGCCTGTTCTCTCGACAGCATATACATTTGCGTGCCCCAGATATCACCATACCCATAGTACCGATACTGAGTCGAGTGCCCCGTTTCCACGTCCACATAACAGCTTTGTCCAACAAGGCCATCGGTGCCCGTCATCGGATAGGTCAACAAATATCCCAGTAACAAGGTGTCTAGCCCAAGCGATACAAAATCAGCGACAACGTGTTCAAGGCGCCCCCTAAAATCGGCATCAATCAAAATGTCGTCTTCGCAGAACACAGCACACCCCACTTCAGGCCCAGTTTCTTCTAAATATGCGCGAATCATATCCAGATGCCCCATCATACAGGACCAGCATTTCTCGGTATGGGCACAGAGGCCGCGGCCGGCGATACGAGGGTCTGTCGTAGGCACTCCGGGAAACATCGTCGCGTGCGCGCCTACGGCGCGCCATTTCTCCATCATCGCCTGTCGCCTCTCTTCGTTGGCATAATTAAGACAGTAAATCACACACTCCGTCGTCATAGTAATAATAATGTGTATTATTATGATGTTGTGTTAATATGGTTTCGCACGCAATAATATGTTTGTAATACACCATTATACCCTTGAAGATTAAAAACGGCACGTTTTCAATCTGTTCGTGAAATGCGTCCGCATTTCACGAAGTGATTATTCCGAGCGAACGCTCGGAATACATATCCAAGGGAGCGGTACCAGTGAGGAATTGAAATGACACCCCGTTGGGGTGTCCCATTTTACACCTTTTCTCATTCAAAACGCCCACTTTGTGGGCAGTTATGAGTGAAAAAGGGGGTCCCCTTTGCGCATTTTGAATGCGAAAAGGTGTAAATCTTCACCGGTATAAAGAATTACACTTAACATAATAATACAAAATCACCGAACTTCTATATAAAATGCCATCTACATAATATAGGTAAAATGCCGCGCCTTATCGGTGGTATTTGCTACCGCGCCTTATCGGTGGTATTTGCCCGCCCGCGCAAATGAATCCACCACGAAAATCACGAAAACGCCTAAAAACGAGTACAAGATGAGTTCCTCTGTAATATTGCTGGTCTTCTCCATCTGAATGTCTTCCAAAATGTTGGTGATGCGATTGAGTTTTTGCATAATGGCGCCATTGGGCTCTGTTTCTGCCCCCTTGGGCGCATAGTAGGGTTTTCCTAAAATACCTCCCGCCTCATAACTCTTGGTATAATTACTCAAGGAATCCAGGCTCAAATCATTGGGCAAAGCGGCCGAAGATGAGGCCCGTCGCAACAAATCCGATTCAAATCCCTCCTTTGACGTCGGCATCAAATCCGCTAAATTATCCATAAATGACCGCGACTTAACCACCGGTTTGAAATCGGCGAGCCCGCTGCCCGAATCCATGGGGTCGGCGGTAATGCGATTGAGCATATCATTCACGGCGGTGCTTCGTTCATCATTGGCAGTCATTGTCAACTTCAGATGTTCGGAAAATGCGCCCGCATTTTTCAAAGTGCTTATGCCGAGCGGACGCTCGGCAAACAGCTGGTCGGAAATATCATCTTGTTCTTCTAAATCTGCCAATCCCGCCGCGTCATCATCTTGCTGAGGCTGCGGTAATCGCTGTGTGCGTCGTTTGCCAATAGAGGGGGTTCTTTTTTGGGTACTACATCCTTTCCAAGGCGATGCGGTATTTAGTAATGACATCACTATCTATATTTTCAATAGTTATATATATAATGAATAAACCGAGAATGATAGATCCCAAAATATTGGTGGTGGGTCTAGAAAAATATTTCAAAGACGATTCCGTTGTAATGCAGTTCATACCGATAATATTAGTATTGATATATGCGTCATATAAGCCGTGGTTTGTAGATGCGAGCCACACCATTTTAGGGAAACTCGTTGCGATAATGCTGATTCTTTATTATACGTCCATTGATTATGTGTATGGCACATTGTGTTGCGTTGTTATCATTGCTTTTTACCAGATGTATGAGAGGGAGGGATTTTATGCCGAAGGTACTACGTTAGCCGAAGGTACTACGTTAGCCAAAGGTACTACGTTAGCCGAAGGTACTACGTTAGCCAAAGGTACTACGTTAGCCAAAGGTACTACGTTAGCCGAAGGTACTACGTTAGCCAAAGGTACTACGTTAGCCGAAGGCACACCTTCTGTAGAAGACGAACCAAAACCTGTCGGTGACGCTAAACCAAAGGAAGGTGGTGTAAAGCCTTTAACCATAGGTTCGCATTTATCTGTCAAATCCAACACGATTGACGCATTTAATACCGCCCGCGACACATTTATCCAAGAGAAGTGTAAAAACGGCGTTCTAATGTACAAGGATTTCCCCGTAAAATCCGAGATGGCCGACCACGTATTCCCAGAAATCCAATTCAATACCAAGTCTCGTTGTAATCCGTGCGACACAACTTGCGACTACAGTATCATAGAGGCCAAAATTGACACCGAGACCGAGCTTTGTCCGCGTTCATCCAACAACTTATTTGACCAGGTGAAAGACATATTCTACCCCAAACGATGTGATAAGAAAGGCCCCGAGCCCACCAAGTCGCCGATGCCGAACAAATAAACCAATGAGCATTTATTTATCCAAAGGTGCGGTTTCCGAAAGGCGCGGTTCCCGAAGGGAAGTAACAATTTTAAATAACCCCATACCATATATGTCAAAATCAAAGAAACCTGAGTCCAATGGTTGGTTGGGACTCATTCACGAGAGGTTGATGAACATCAACGACAGCAAAATATTCGCGGGTCTGATGATTATCACACTCAATATTGCCTCCAAGTTCGCCACGCTGAAACTCGGAAAAACCGCGGAGATGTATTTGAAATATACATTTAGCAAACAAATCCTAGTATTTGCGATAGCCTGGATGGGAACCCGCGACATCTACATTGCAACCGGTCTCACCCTCATTTTCATAATTGTTTTTGACGTGTTGCTGAACGACGAGAGCCGATTCTGTATTCTGCCCCAGGATTTCAAAGAGTTTTATGAGAATATTGACACCGATGTTTCGCATGATGACTATGTGAAGGCCCGAACAACGGTGGATAAATACATTGAACAAAAGGAAGCCGAACCAAAGAAACCGAAGGAAAATGAGCAAAAGAAGGCCTCAGAGGTATCCGCAAAACCGTTCTATGCGAAATAATCGCCTTTGTGTCTGTAATATTTTGGTATAACAAAATATTACTATAATATAAATAGGGATGGCGACAATTGATGGTTATGATTTGGACACATTAAACATTATGATGTACAACAATATTGACCCCAAAAAACCGATTGAATTGGACGCAAAAATGTTTTTGTTTGACAAGCCGATTAAGAGCGACAATGGCAAAATGTGGGTTTGTACAAATATTCGCTATAGTGAAGAAGTATTGTTGACAAAGACGCATTCCGAGTGTGTCCAGACATTCTTTGACCAGGCGCTATTTTTAAAATACATCAAGGAATCCTCTATCAAGAAACCGAACAATGACCCAATCAAATTACGTGATTATGGCGATGAAAAATGGGCAAATAGCGAAGCGGATGTTATCTGTAAATTAAAAAACAAGTGTTTTATGAAAGATAATATGCTCCTCGCACTAAAATATTGTTTTCCAGTTACATTTCCAGTGGATAGCCCGCCATATTCATTTAGTAAAGGCCAGCCGGATAGCATTACCGTTGGAAAGTTTATAAATAGTTGGTTTAACTCCGACAAATATGCCAATTTTACGCATATAAAAATAGATAGCAAAGACACGACGGTAATCAAATGTCAGTGGCTAGACACAATCAAGTTCCACCCGGTGTATCAAAAGGTGAATAAAGGCATTAAGCAATATCTTGTGAATGTAAAAGGACCGCTGATAAAGTTATTGGAGCAGGTGATAAAATTGATGGATGAAACTTTAGTTGGCGATAAAAACATGTTTTCAATATTTAATGACCATATTTTTAAGCTTGTGAATGATAGTAAAATAGATGTAGCATATAATTCTTTTTTAGATAGTGGTGAACAAAGTGGCGCAACAATTAAAAAAAAGATGACTGAATTAAAAACTAAATTAGATTTAATAAACACCAATACAATTTATGAATTATTTGACTTTTTATATAAATGCTATTATGCGATTGGTAGCAAAGATACCGAGATTATAGATTCAAAGGCTGACCCACCTTCAAATGCTGACCCACCTTCAAATGCTGCCCCACCAAAAATGTATACTTTAAATGATCTTATAAAAAAAGCAAACAAGCAGCTAAAACAGAAATTGGACCTAATCTTATTATTATGTTCTGTACATAGCAAAGAAGGCTATAACCAATTTGTACGAGACATTGGAATAGACCAGGTCACACTACAGAAATACGATTTCCACAAACCCTATGTACAGTTATTTGAATCGCTGACAATGCCAATCCGCAAATCAACCAACGCCAACATCAATAATTTATTTGATTTGATTGGCTATGATATCACCGGATTGTACAATATTTATGGAGAAGATGGATTCTATGACGTTGTAAATAACAAGGAGAAAGATACATACATTGGATTTGACAGAATTAATTTGAGCGCCGATAAAAAGAAAGCGCCGCATCTTGAAATCTATTTGGCAATGGAGTTTGCAGGGGGATTGGTTACTGACGCAAATAAGAGCGTAGTAGGGTGTTTGTTTGAAAACAATCGCCTTGGTAGAATGTTGGAAAAAATAATCAAGAAAGAAAAAGAGAGTGAAGACATTCTGGAAATGCGCGAATACATTGATTTGACGGCCCTGATTAAAAAAACCGAGAAAGACATCAAAATACAGGAGGCGAAGGATGCGAAAGAGGCCAAAGAAGCAAAAGAGGCCAAAGAGGCCGCACCTCAGACCCTGCCACCCCCTTCAGTTGTGCAGTCCAAAGATGACCTGCTACAAGTAGAGATAGACAAATTACCGGGTGTTTCACAAGACATAAGGAAAAAACTTATGGAAAAAATAAACAACGAAATCCCAGCAGTAAAGGAATTGGCAGATACGATTACAAAATACAATAAGGATTTGAGTTTGAAATCCGCATATGATAAGATTTTAACAAAAGCGAAAAATGATATAGAAACCTTGTTTAAAAATGCCGAATACGATGTAGAGAAAAATCCGGATTTAGCCTACGATAAAAAGGAAAAGGCACGATATGATTTAATGGATTATAAAACCATAAAAGACCTAATTGGACAACTTACGGAGCAAGCGACTTTCGCAAAGAAATCTGGAGGGAGCACGCGACGACATAGAAAAATGCGTAGGCAAAGGAAAACGCGAAGGCTTCATCAGTAATGTAAGACCATTAGTGGAGAGGTATCTTCAAGAAAAATAATCCACAAACAATGAGCCCGATGCCAATGTATTGGTTGGGGTCGCTCAACCTCTCTCCCAAAATAAAATAAGCGGCAATAGATTCAATGAGCGCCGAGATTCCATCCCACGCGGCATTCACCATCATAACCGAGCCCCCGCGCAATGCCCTTATCAAGAAGAATATCACGCCCACGTAGCCGAGAATACCGTAACCGAGCAAATCCAACCCTCCATTGTTGGCGTATTTTTTCAGCGCAAAGTCGCCGAATATTTCAAATATAGAAAGAAGTACAATCGTTTGTAAAAGCATTGTATATTCATAATTGCGAATATATGAATATATTGGCAGTTTAGTTCTTCAGTAATTTAGTTCTTCAGTAATTTGAAAGACAAACCCACTTCCCCGTTGACGTTTTCCCAAATTCCCGATATCTTCAAAATGGCTAAACTTTCCCCTGCACACGACTCCACAATCTCATATTTTGAAAGAATATAATCGGCCAGCTTGTGTGTCAGCGAAACACCGACTAAACCCCGATAAATTATATACTCGCTCATAATATCATTCTCCGCCAATTTAAAAGTTTCATATACTTCGCTGGATATAGTCGTTTTTGCCCCAGTAACCGTTATCGGCACGTCTATAAAAACGCCATACATCACCATAAAATCATTACCATAATTCATCTTGGTAAAGAGTCCATCAAAAAGCATATTTGGCTTTGTTTCCAGAAATTGTATGCTTGACTTTGCGAAATTGGTGTGCTTTAATAAAATATTCATACCACGGATGAATAAAACTGGGAAAAAGGTTTATACTAGTTTGCTAAATAGTATAGACTGTTGAAGATTTATGCGCGTTTAAGCAATTCTGAGACCGCCAGCTAAGCCGGTGCCGATGGCAAGACCAGCACCCTGTCTAGACGAAGCACCCATAGAAGGAATGAATGTGTCCAAAATGGCAAGGGTGGCAGCAGCAGTTAGGGCAATGACGACTACCTCCTCAACATTCAAAGAATGCTTAGGAATGACGTAGGCGGCAAGGGCAACAATAATACCCTCAATAATGTATTTGATAGCACGTTTAACAAGCTCGTTGAAGTTCATTTTATATAGTATTCAAATAGAAAAAAATAAATAAATATGAATAACCTCTAAAAATACTTAAACGGGTCGCCGTTAATCTAAATATATCACTAAATGTCAGGCTTCCAAAAAAAGAATTTAGATAGTGGAAAAGAAAATCCTAAATATGTTGACTTGTGCGAAGAGGATGCCACCATCCCTTCCCAGAAGTTTGTTTGTATCTCGTTCATTTCCCCCGAAAAGATTCTGAAACAGCGCGAACAATATGTTTTTGAAAAGTTTGTTCAGCAATGGGAGTTCAGCAAATCCATTGAGAAGTTCGGCGATTTCCTAAACTTCTTGTCTTTCAAATACAAGATTAAGATGGATGACATCATGGTGGATATGAAGGAATATGTGGAGGAGGAGAAGAAGAAGCTTAAGTCTTATTCCATCACCGACGACTTCAACAATTTCATGGACAAGAACGAGGACCGAATTACCAATGAGTTTAACGCGAAACACGAGTTCCACACATCGGTGCGCGGAATCAAGGTGCGTGGCTCGTATTCCAGTCAGGCGGAGGCCGAATTGCGCGCCAAGAAGCTGCGTGAGACCGACCCCAACCACGACATCTTTGTAGGACCCGTTGGTATCTGGATGCCCTGGGACCCTGATGCCTACAAGACTGGACGTGTAGAGTTCATGGAGGACGAGTTGAACCAGCTCCATCACGAGAAGATGAAGAACGAGGAGAAGGCGAAACAGGAGTTTGACCAGAGAGTGCGTGATGCGAAGCGCAAGGCCATTGAGGAGAACGTTAGGAAGGCGCGTGAGTCGGGCAACACACTCACCCAGACATTAAGTGAGGATGGCGAGCTGGTGGGTGTCAACAAGACTGTCAATTTTGATGAGCGCGAGGTGGCGGACGTGAAGCCGTTCAATGGTGGAAAGAGCGATGTTGTGTTAGAGAATGAGCTGGACCGTGTTGATTAAAGCCTCCGTAGGAGGCGACTGTTAAAGTAATGGAACTCGTCGTTTAAGGGAACTCGTCGTTCCCTTATGATCCCATACTAAGAGATATTGTCGTATTCATCGAATCAAAGACACCAATCCCTACAAAAAATTGATATTGTATCCTATACAATACCAACACCAAAACAACAACAATAAAATGTTATCTAATCTAAACATCCCCGTGAAAGTAGAACCCACCGATTTGCCGCACACATTTCGCCAATCGCGCAGATATCGGCGCCGACAAACCGATGCCATCTGGGCCACCGAATATGTGTGTAATTTCGGATTCCGCGTCCACAACTACGAAGATTTGTGCTCACTCTTGGAAACGATGAGATACTGGAACTTTGAAATCACGCCGACGGCGTATTTTGACGCCATATTTAGTAAGAAACGCATTATCAAACAACTGATGGAAGAAAATACCGAAGAACTTTTGTTACAGTTTCCCAATTTCCGGCCTCTCTATGAAACGACCATATTGGTGGATGATATGACACACGAAGAAAAACACCGGATAGCACTGGAAAACGGATACTATACCTTGGCGGAGTATTTATGCCAAGGTATTGTATAGAGGAAAATGAATCTTGAGCAATGGCATATCTGGGCATTACTTGGTGTTTTTATTGCAATCATCATTGGCCTAGTTATCTGGAACAAAAATAAAAATACAGAAGGATTGGAAAATAAGACGTCCAATTCTGTAATACCTCTCCATATTTATCAAACATGGCATACCAAGAAGCTCCCACCAAAAATGAAAGAATGTGTTGAAAAATTAAAAAAAGACAATCCTGAGTTTGAACATCATTTATATGATGACAAGATGTGTAGGAAATACATAAAAGATAATTATAGTAACGATGTTCTAAACGCATTTGATAAATTAATACCGGGTGCATATAAGGCAGACCTATGGCGATATTGCATATTATACAAAGAAGGTGGTATTTACATGGATATAAAGTTTAAATGTGTAAAAGGGTTTAAATTAATAAAACTTACACACAAAGAACATTTTGTGCTTGACAGGCCTTTCGCGAAAATAATAAATATTGCCGAGGAGTTAAATATAATAAACAACCTTAACTATTACTCAAATATTTTTTCAAATATAGATACTGTGTTTTGGAAAAATAGAAACTTGGGAATATACAATGCATTAATGGTATGTAAGCCAAAAAATCCGGTTTTATTGGAATGTATAAACGCAATCGTAGAAAATACGAAAACAAATTATTATGGTCACAATCCATTATATGTTACTGGCCCTGGATTATTAGGGGACATATATTTTAAAAATAATTTTGACAAAATACAAGAGTTTGATTTATTCAATAGTTTGGGCGGAAATTGTATATTAAATAAAAAACGTGTTATACTGAAACATTATGACGAATATCGTAGTGAACAAAATCACAACAGCAAAACACCATATTATCACGAGGCGTGGAAAAATAAAAAAATATACAATAATAAATAGAGGTTCCTTAAAGAGTGGTCATAAGCGCTACGCTTATCCCCTTAAAGGAGGGGTCAAAGGGGGACTTCGCCCCCCCCCTTAAGGAGTGGTCATAAGCGCAGCTCCCAAAAGAGGGGGTCAAAGGGGGGGGGCTGCGCCCCCCTTAAAGAGGGGGTCATAAGCGCAGCTCCCTTAAGGAGGGGTCAAAGGGGAACCATGGGTTCCCCTTATTATACGGTCGGCACAAACTCCCAGTCCAGCGACTCGCACACCTTCTTCCACACCATATCCTGCTCCAACTGTTTCTCGCGGTCCTTCATCATCGGAATATACGGCAAATACTGCGTCTGGTCCAACAGCACACACAACTGAAACAACGTATAGGTACAATTAAAAAAGTTCGTCCTGTGCGCCGGGCAATGGACCGCCCACGGCTCCTGAATCTCTATAAACAGGATACAAAGAGTGTCCTGGAGCTCGTCACTCATTACCGGCGGCTTAATACCCAAAATAGAATTAATATACTGGATGTGCTCAAAATACCGGTTGAATCCCAGCTTCTTCAAGATTTCGCGCATCTTTTCATAATTGATTTCGGTTGTCAAGTCCTGGATGCGCTCCTTCTTGATACGCCCGCGAATCGCCTCTATCACGTGCGCCGGGATTTGCGTCGTCTCCTTCGCCTGAAACTGCGACAAGATTTCCTTGAAATGATTCAAGCGCACATACGCATTATAAGTGACTTCATTAGGCGGTTCCTTGTATATCGGCTTCTCATTGTCCACGATGTACTGAACGTAGACCCCGCATTTCTTATTATTACAGATGAGAATCCCCTCTTCATCTTGGGGAATGAGTTCGCCCGTCCGGCAGCTCTGACACACATCCGTCACCACATTATAATCGCTCGTATTACAATATTCGCGATTGACGTTCTTCCAGTAGTTGTGGTATTTTTGCCGCGATGCCTGGCCAAGTGCTGCCGCCGCCTCTTCCGGCGTCTGCTTCACTTTGAAGAATGAGTTTAGCACGTTTTTGGCGCTATTCTCCCCCGTTGAAATCTTCTTCTTCTCCTCAAAATAGTTGAATATGTAGGGGACGTTATCCAGCAAATACTTGTTTTTGAGCGCACGCATCGTTTTCAACTTCACACCGATGTCGCGGATACGGTCTTGAATCTCCATCCGCACATCAATGTCGTCGTCGTCGGTCAACTGACCCAGATGCGACCTCAGTTCCGCGCGTTCAGCCTCTAATTGCGGGATTTGCGTGGTTTCCACCGAATGGATGTTATCCAGGATTTGCGAGTGTTTTTCATCTATTGTAATGTTGGACGGCGCCGTTTTTTTCTTTTTAATGCTATGGTTGGGCATATATGTGTGTCTTTTATATTTAGATGATTATTTATTTATATGGTTATTGAGCCCTCAATATAATAATATATTAACAAATATTATAATGTCATTCGCATCCACAATTAAGAAGACCGCGACAAAGGTCGCGACTTTAACAAAGGGTATGATGCCTTCTATGGCTTCTAGTATGATGCCTTCTGTAGGTATGTTGAATAATAAATGGATCCTCTATGTAATTCTTTTTATCAGTATCGTAGATTTGTTCAATTTTTACTCAAAAGGTGACGCAACCGCGATTGCGATTTTTCTGGTTTCCGGATTTTTGACATCCTATTTTAGCAAGAATATGCTGGTTGTATTGGTCGTGGCAATTGCCGTGACACACATTGCCCGTTTTGGCAGTGCCTCTATGGAGGGTATGGAATCCGAGGAAGAAGAAGAAGAGGAGACGACCGAGGGCTTAACGTCCGAAGACGAAGTCGTAGAAGAAGAAGTAAAACCAGAAGATAAGGTAAAGAAAACTGCCGAATCAGAAGATAAGGAAAAACCAGAAGAAGAAGAAGAAGATAAGAAAACTGCCGAACTGGCATCTATTAAAAAAACGTTGGAGAAAATGAGCACAGCTGATTCTTCCACAAAAACAACTGAGGAGCTTATTAAGGAAACCAAGAAGGTTCAAGAAAATATGGCACTTTTAGAGCCATACTTGAAGGCGGCCGAAAAGGCAACCGCGCCGTTGGAGAAGTCGGAAGGTTTCTGTGATTATGCTGCAGCATACAAGGCATAAACACAATACTATTTTTACAAGTTTACACCCCTTGTAAAAATCTTCACAACCATATATTAATCAATCTATAATATAATAGACGCCCACACAATGGAGACCGATGAATATTATATGGTTGTTTTGGGCCTGTCCATTTTATTGATTCTTACCCTCTCCTATGAACCTCCCATCAAAGAGGGTTTGGATATTGGAAAAGAGCTAGCAAAAACATTTGAAAAACCCGCAAAAGACATTAAGAAGGCAAGTGAAAAGGAGTTCAAAAAGGCTAAGCAGGCCACAACCAAAGAGTTCAATAAGGCCAAGAAGGAGACTACCAAAGGTTTTGATGTAGTGAAGAAAGGCACCGAAAAAGTCGCAAACGAAGCAAAAAAGGGATTTGACGATATATTTGAAGAAATAACAAACATTGCCAATTACATTGTGTGCGGATTCAACAAAATCAAAACGCTCCCCGACTGTTTTTTCTGGTACTTCTTGGATATCATTTATGGCGTCTTCTATATGTTTTATTCCATGTTGGCGTTTGCCATTCCGCCTCTCAAAGATGGTGCCAAAATGTTTGGACAAGGAATCAATATGGCGGATGGAATGATTCATGATTTAACAGGGATCCACATGTTTAGATATCCAAAGAACGTTATGAACAAATGTTATTTGTGTAAAGGTGCGCCGAAGAAGAAACGGCCAAAATAGAGCAAATGCTCTTAATTGGAGTAATCTGTTAACAGATGCACTTCATGAGACATACATCTGTTGGCAGAAGTGTGGGGGGGGCTTATGCCAAGTGATTATGCAGGGCGCCCTTTAGGGAGCCCTACATACATCTCACCAATATAATATAATGGGCAAGAAATGCTTACCAGGTGTAATTTGCGTTGAAAATATGACACTCTTTCTGCTATTTGTGATTGCGGTGATTCTCATCTATTTCTTTCATAAAACCACAAACACTCATCCCTCTATTATTTTGTTGAACAATGATTTAGGAAAAACGCGTGAATCTCCGATTCTAACGCCCCCGGAGAATCATATGTATGACCCCGATTTAGTCGCAACTTTTCCCGAGATACGACCTTCGGTGAGACCCAATATCAATATTGAGACCCGCGGAACCAACCAAAGCTACAGTCAGATTGGAATTCTCACTCGCCCCGGAGTCAATGCGGAGACCCTGATTTTGCCACTGATGGGTCGCCGACACGACTCGGGCAGGAATAAGATGCAATATTACACTATATCCAACACGGGTAATATGAACACGAAGCTCCCGATTAGCAAAGACGGACGTAGTTGTACTGGCGAATATGGATGCGACGAAGTATTCAATGGCGACACGGTTTATGTTGAAGGCTACGCGGATACATTTAAGGCAACCATTTACGAGAACAGTCGTTTCAATTATATTCCAAGCATAATGTAAGAAAATGGCTGTTGCCGCACGTTTCCAACATATTCAAGATATAATGCGAGACCGTCGTATATATCAATTTATACCGCCGCCAAATGCGGCGGCACTACCAGAACAAAACAATGATGCAGCATTAATGGCGGCACTTGCTGTTCCTCCAGAACAAAACAACGATGCTGTGTTGGCTCCGGTTCCCGTTCCCGTGCCTCCAAAACAAAACAACGATTATGTGATTGCTGCGTTGATGGCAGCACTTCCGGTTCCTCCTGTTCCTCCTGTTCCTGTGCTACCAGAACAAAACAACGCTAATGCGCTTCTTGCGGCAATTCTAGCAGCAATGGCCAAAGAAGAGGAAAAGAAAGAGGAAAAGAAAGAGGAAAAGAAAGAGGAAAAGAAAGAGGAAGATGGCTTCAATCGTCAAATAGATTGTCTTGGCGAAAGCAATGACCCAAATCAGATTGGGTGTGTTTGAAATGTGAAAAGGTATAGGAACAATAAATAGATGTATTATATTTTATGTTTATAATATAATAATGAGCAGTATACAGTTTTCATACCCGCAAATGAGCGGAGCACTTACACCGGACAAAAAAAAAATACAAATCGTTAACTCAGGTGGCAGTTATTTTGATTTAATTTATACAATCGGACAAACTACTACAGTTTTACATTTTATTCCAACAGCACTGTCTTTTACAAATGATTCTATGATAATTGACCATACTGGCACTGGTGGAAATACACTAAAAATAAGATTCAAAATCGCTCAATCTGATAATGCTAAGCACGGCATTACACCGTCAGATATGTATATAAATCAATTAATTGGTGATGGATTGGAAAAGGATATGAAAATGATAGATAAAAAAATAAAAATTGGATTGGACTCTTCTATGTATACAATTGATTTTGCGCCTTGTGGAAAAATACCAATCAAAACCTTGGACAAAACATATTCAAGTGGCGGTTCATATTCGGAGTTGACGACTCAATCGGTTGAAATACCACTAACATCCAACACATTTATCACGGATGAAATCGTTTGCGACGAGGGGATAAACAATAGCACCGATGCCGCAACAAAAACATACGAAGCAAAGGTTGCCGGAAATGTTGGCCTCTCTTTTGGTCTCGGGTTTTTGGTATTGACCGCGGTTGTTTTTGGAATAACAAAATGGAAACCGATGTTTAATACTGGAACCGAATGGTTTGGTGGCTGGGACGACCATCGCGGTTATAATGGCATTTTTGTAATAGCGTTTTTACTCTCATTTTCGTGTTTTATGGGATATGGAGGAGTATTAAGTTCTGGCTCAGGTTCTACCGCCGACCTTACCGGATTGTTATGGACAGCCATTGTTTCTTTCTTAATCTTTGTTTTTATGGTCGGGTATAAGATGGCTGTATTGACCAAACCAGCAGTAGTAGCACCAGTAGTACAATAATAATATTTTCATAATATTGTAAAATTACAATATTATATCTAGGACGGTCTTTGGTTAAGGGGGTCCCTTTAGGTCGGTTTTCCAAAGGGTTCGAAGGCCCCTTTAACAGTCGGTTTTATAAAAGAAAACCTTACATCATCAACGACGCATTGTGGACATTCTCCGCAACCGGCTTGTATTCACTGGACACATAGGTAATCAAGCTACTCTTGCCAATCGGCGCCATTTGGGCTACCATCTCCTCCTCCAACGAAGTAGGGGCGACGGGGTTCATCTCCGCCATTTCTTCGTCCTTCTTGGCCTGTGTCGGCACATAGGTCATCATCGGCACACGGTTATTCATTCGGGCACTGCGACGAACCACTTCGTAAGCGACAAAGAGCCCAACAACGCCCAAAATGGGGTTGTAATAAACGAACATAAAGAGGGCCAACATCAATGCCCCCACCATTCCCAACGGACTGTCAATATAAGAGGCAACTGACTCGGGCATTTCAATATCTACGGCAATATAAATGGCAAACAAGGCCAAAATGACCATTTCCAATTTTGATAAAGAGCGAAAATGAGACAATAATTCCATCGTGTTATGTATATTATATAGCAGGTTTTTTCTACCTCTATCACCAACACAACAAAATAACCAAAACATATTAGAAACAATGTGGAAATATATGTAGTCACTTCCCAAAGAATAACCAAAAGAATGAACAAAAAACCGAACCCTCTATGGGCCAAATCCAAAAAAACTGTCACTGCAGTTCCCGAATTGCCTAAAACCGCAAATACGTATCTTGGTCCCAAGGGATACACGATATACAAATCCGACCTAACAGAGGCGCAAATCAAATATGTCAAGGAATCCCTCACGGTCAAACCCGTCACACCCGGTATCACACTTGCCGCCACAACCACGTTCCCCGCCTATCGCGAATCCACACAAAAACTCTACGTGCCCCGTTGTTTCGGCATCACCCATTTCGGCCCTCCGAAAGCAACCAAAATCCCACCCGGCGACAACATTGACGTCCCTTTCGTCGGTGTACTGCGCGACTATCAGCAGGAGGTGGTCGCCGCCTACGTGAAAGCCGTCGCCGACCCCATCGCGTGTAGTGGCGGCCTGGTCAATCTCCCCTGCGGATACGGCAAAACCACCGTTTCGCTAAATATCGTATCCACAATGAAGAAAAAAACGCTAATTATTGTCCACAAGGAGTTCTTGCTGAATCAATGGGTAGAACGTATCCAGCAATATTTGCCCACGGCGCGCATTGGCCGCATCCAGGGCCAAATCATTGACGTGGCCGACAAAGACGTGGTCATCGGAATGCTCCAGAGTTTGTCAATGAAAGACTACGAAGACGCCGTGTTCTCATCATTCGGTCTCATACTCATTGACGAAGTCCATCACATTGGCTCGGAGGTATTCTCGTGTGCCCTCTTCAAAATCGTCCCTCAATATACGCTTGGCCTCTCTGCCACGATGGACCGCAAAGACGGCACCACCTTCGTATTCAAGATGTTCCTCGGTGATATTGTCTACAAGATTGCTGAGAAGAAACAGCGATTTGTTCAAGTGCGCGCGCTCCATTACCAAGGCGGCAATGCCGACCCCGCCTTCGCACGCGTAGAATACGATTTCCGCGGCAACCCCGCGTATAGCACGATGATATCCAAGCTGTGCGAATATACGCCGCGCACAGAGTTCATCATCCGAGTCATCCAAGATATGTTTGCGGAAAACGGGGAGCAACAAATCATGGTAATAGCGCATAACAAGAATGTTCTCACCTACATTCATGATGCCATAGAGGCGCGCAAAATCGCCACGGTGGGGTACTACGTGGGTGGGATGAAAGAGTCGGCGCTCAAACTCACGGAGAGCAAACAAGTGGTGATTGCGACCTATGCGATGGCGGCGGAGGCGCTGGATATCAAGACGCTTTGTACGCTGATAATGGTGACGCCGAAGACGGACATTGAGCAGTCGGTGGGGCGAATCTTGCGTTCCGACCACGAGATGCCGGTGGTAGTGGATATCGTGGATAGCCACGACCCGTTCCAGAAACAATGGGCGAAGCGGAAGACGTTTTACAGGAAGGAGAATTACCGGATATACAAGGTTGCATCGTCGGCGTATATTCCCCCTTCCACTTTGGGACAACCGATGCCGACTGGGTGGGAGCTCGTATATGAGCCGAAAGTCAAATCGTCCGTCGGTGCTAAAGCTGTAGAAAAAGAAAAAGACAACGACAAAGACAACGACGACGACGAAGATGAAGACAAACCACCCACTGGCAACTGCTTACTCACGATGGATTTCACCGAATAATATGGCATCTGTCTTTTCTCAATTTCCCATTATTATGTATTGTAAAATATATAATAACTAACATGGACCCATTACACAAACGATTCTTGTTATTTTTGGTTGGCTGTATTGGTACTAGAACCGCATTCGCATTTATTGCGAAAACGATAAGTCTGGATTACTTGCCGATTTTAGGCTATATAGCCATACTTCCAATGCTGGGTTTTATCTATATATTCGCAACTGGTTCTAGAAAAACGGGGATTGAAGTTGGCGGTGGTAAAATCTGGTGGAATTGGCTGCGACCGGTTCACGCGTTCATGTATTTTTTATTTGCGTACAATGCTATATCTGGAAATAGAAACGCTTGGTATTATCTTGCTGCTGATGTGATTATCGGACTTGTTGCGTTCTTGGTACATCATGGGACGGCAGGTCACCTTACGAAGTGAAAATATATTTGAACAAATTGGTCTTGAACCCGTTGAACGCGGAACTGGACGCGGCGGTATATGCACCAAAATCCTCTACATACACCCATTCACCAATGGCCAATTCAGGCAACATTACGTTTTCGCAAATGAGGTCAATGCTGTCGCACGTGGGGCCGAAAATCGTGCTTTTGAATTGTCCGCCGTCCCTCTCATTGAATGGCAAGATTGTGGGCACAGTGTGGTCAAAATAGATACAGTTGAATGAACCGTAGACGCCGTCGTTCAAATAATAGATGATGCGCTTGCCCGTAGGGTCTGAAGCCTTATCCGAAGGGTCTAAGGCTTTAACCGTAAGGTCTGAAGCCGACTTATCTACGGCTTTAACCGTAAGGTCTGAAGCCGACTCTTCATACAATATCTTCTTCCCAATAACATTCAGCACCAAAATATGCGACTTCTGGGCAAAGTAGCGCCCCGGTTCCGCAATAAACTGAACATCCGGCATATCCCCAAAAAAATCATGAGCTCCATCTCTCACCCTCGCGGCAATGTCCTCAAACCGTATCGCGCGGTCCACGCCCGGAAACCCACCCCCGATATCAATCGTATTGATGCGAATCCCAATGCTTTCTGCCATATCCGTCGCGCTCCGACAATCCCGAATCGCATTATAGAAGTTCTCCGCCGACGAACACCCACTCCCCACGTGAAAACTGAACCCCACAATATCCAGCTTCAACGTCTTGGCAATGCGCAAAAGCTCATCCACTTGCTCCAACCGACATCCAAACTTCTTGTTGAACTTACACAGACTCTTGCTGTCATCCACGGCCAACCGCAAAACCAACTTCGCATAAGGATGGTACAACTTTATTTTGTACAGCTCCTCTTCGCAATCAAAGGTCATCACGTCCACATCGTTGGCCCGCGCGTACCGGATTTGCGACGACATCTTACAAGGGTTGGCAAATATGATACGACTCGGGTCAGCGGTAATCTCAATAATCGTCTTGATTTCATTCTCGCTGGCGCAATCAAAGTTACACCCTAGTGTTGCCAGCGCCTCTAATACTACTGGATTTGGATTACATTTCACGGCATAATGAGGTTTGACATTTGGCAGAAGCGTGGTCCATTTGTTGTATGCCTTGGTAATCTCGCCCAAATCAATGATGAAAAACGCGTGGTCGCTTTGGTTGTCCTCCAAATAATCGTTGATGATGTCGTAGGTCTCGTAATCGCTGCCGTAAAACTTGACGTTGTTTTTCTGGAAAAAAGCATTTCCGAGCCATTGATCGGCTGCGCCGACGCGGGTGTATTTGGTGGTGGGGTCCATATACCCCAATTTGGTGAGAAAATCTTATATTCTTTACAAAAATCTGTTATTAGACATTTACACCATTGAAGAATTTATAACTTGTAAAAATGTCACATTTTAATTCTTTAATGGCGCGGTATCGGTAACGATTTGAAATGACACCCCCGCGGGGATTCGGGAGGTGCCCATACGGGGCACCGACCACAGTTCCCATTTTAAATCTTCACCGGTATAAAAAGTCTAAGACCCGCGAAAATAAGTGACATTTCTGCCGTATGTTGATAGTGTATAAGCACAAAAAACGTCGTAACAAAACACAACGATTAACAATAATAGTATGGCACCCGTTGTTATCAAGAAATATTTGCGATACATAATTTGGTGGAGATGTTTATATTCAGTTGTCATTTGAGATTCCATAGTTGTCTCTAATACAAACAATGTGTGTAAGTTGTTTCAAAGAATGTATAACCGTGCCCCGAAGGGAGGGCCTACACAAGAAATTGCGGACAACAAAAACGGCACGTTTTTGTTGTAAGGTGTTTCTTAGATGGGAATCTTACAGATTCCCATCCAAGAAATTGCGGATTGATGAAATACGTAGTGTTTCATAAATCAGGTGTTTTTTGCCTATGTCATCCCAGAGGGATGACATAGGCAAAAAATTGAATTTTCTATTATCAATTTAAATAGAACCACATAATAAACATATATCTTTCTTTAAAAAATGAACACAACGACCCAAACCAAATTGTCAAAATCCGAATGGGAATCCATTGAATTCCCCGTTTCCGAGGACGAAAAGGAGATTCTACAATTGATCCGCGATGGCTATTCCAACATAGACATCCGATACAACAAGAACGTCTCCTTGTTCAGTTACGCCAAACTAGACCGCTCATCCACGATTGAAAACTATCTTTACACAAAGTTCCTCAAAACCGACGTGGACGAAGTGATTCAAATTGTCCGCGGCATCAAGGGCGCCCCCACGGAACTCACCGCATTTCGCGTAGAAGAAATCAACATCAAGCGCCTCAAATCCGCCGACCAAATCCGCCTTGAAAACATGAACACGAACATTGAAATCAACAAACCCAGGATGATAGAATACATATATATCGGATTCTTGAAAGAGATGTTCCGCTTATTTGCCGCGAATAAACGCAACTACGCGTTTTACCTATATAGTCTCATCCAATTGCGAAACATCCACATTCCCCACAAGAACACATTCGTCATGGATTTCATTGACAAATCCATCGCATACATAAATGGACAGACAGGTCTCAACACGATTATCAGCGGCGCCTGCGACTTCATAGAGAAGAACCCAAATCTATTCAAATACGGCGACCTTACCCTCTACGACCACCAAAAGCGCATATTTGACTTGTTCAAGCGCACACACACCGATTACTGGGAAAACGACATATACAAGACGAATCTGGTTCTCTACATCGCCCCCACCGGTACTGGAAAAACGCTCACTCCGATTGGCCTCTCTGCCGATTATCGCGTAATTTTCGTGTGTGCCGCCAGACACGTCGGTATGGCCCTGGCAAAATCCGCGATTTCCGTTCAAAAATGCGTCGCGTTCGCATTCGGCTGCGAAACGGCCAGCGACATTCGCCTACATTATCTGTCAGCGGCCGTATACAAAATCAACTCTCGCACAGGTGGCATCGGAAAAGTGGACAACAGCGACGGCCGCAAAGTGGAGATTATGATTTGCGACGCGCAATCCTATTTGGTAGCGATGTATTATATGCTCTCGTTCAACCAGCATTTCAACATCATAACCTACTGGGACGAACCCACGATTGGGATGGATTACGAAACGCACCCGCTCCATGAAATGACGCACCGCAATTGGTCGGAAAACAAGATACCGAACATGGTGTTGTCTTCGGCGACGTTGCCAAAACATACGCAACTATTTCCCGTCATCAACGATTTCCGCGCGAAATTTCCGAGCGTGGTCATCACCACCATTGAAAGCTACGATTGTAACAAGTCAATTTCATTGCTGAACAAGAACGGCGTGTGTGTATGCCCGCATTTGTTGTACGAAGACTATCGCCAGATGGTGGAATGCGTTGAATATTGTAAGAGCAACATGACATTGTTGCGGTATTTTGATTTGGCAGAGGTGGTCCGCTTCATTTGCTATTTGGAGCAAAAGAAATACATCCCGGAGACCATCAACATGAATACGCATTTTCAAAATGATATCGCAAAAATAACGATGAACAGTCTGAAAATATATTACTTGAACCTGATTGAAAACGTGGACCCCGATATGTGGTTCAACGTATATCGTTATATGACGACCACGATTCGCCGCAAGTTTGACCGAACCCCTGAGAAAACCTCCGGACTAGGTGGTGGTTCTTTAGCTCGCACATCATCTGTTTCCAAGGAGCCATCTTTCGTGGAGAAGGCCAAGGCGATTTCCCAAGCATCGGGTGGAATCCTATTTACCACGGCGGATGCGCATACATTGACCGACGGCCCCACCATCTATTTGACGGAAAACATCGGCACCATTGGAAACTTCTACATCCAGCAGTCCAATATACCGCCCAAAGTCTTTGAAACAATAATGAACAAGATATTCCAAAACAACGCAATCAACGAAGAAATTGCTAAATTGGAAGCCACGCTGGAAGACGTTCTCGGTGAAGAGGCCAAAAAGGAGAAAAAGATGTCCAAGAACCTACTGGATGCCCCCGAGTTCTGTATGCCCGCTGTGAAACGCATCAATGAGCAAATTGATGAGCTCAAATCCAATATCAAACCCGTCGTTCTGGATTCCGTGTACATCCCCAACACCGTATATCACCAGCAAGTATGGACAAATGACATCGTGGAAACCGCATTTGTGCCGGTGATTGACCAAGACACCGCCAAGAAGGTGATGGAACTGACGATTGACGACCGCCTCAAAGTCCTGCTTCTCCTCGGAATCGGCACATTTGACAATCACAAGAACGACGCTTACACGGAGATGATGAAGAAGCTGGCGAACAACAAGCAGTTGCTGATGATTGTCGCGTCGTCCGACTACATTTACGGGACGAATTACCAATTTTGCCATGAAATCATCGGAAAAGACTTGACAAATATGTCGCAGCAGAAGACGATTCAGGCGCTCGGACGTGTTGGTAGAAACAACATTCAGCAAGAATACACGGCGCGATTCCGCGACGACGCCATCATCAAAAAGTTGTTTGAGCAACAAGAACACAATATAGAAGCGGATATGATGTGTAGATTGCTTAGAACCGAGGACGACGACGACGAATAAACAACTCGGTTCACCGGTTTATGATGGTTTGGTCCTCTGTTTTTTATCTGTTGGCATGTAGATAAAAAATGTTATTAGTGGGTATTAATAAACAATTCCCGTCCCGACTCAATTTCTCTAAAGTCTCGGTCCACTTGTTTCGGCAATTCAAATGGCACGGCGATTGTGCTAATGTCTTCGCAGTATTTTAGGTAGCCAACTGACTCGTTGAATACATTGAGTACGGCATAATTCAAAACAAGGGTGTTTAGCCGTTCTACTTGGGCGGTTATGCCAGTGGGGTAATGCTGGGCATACTGTAAATAAATACTCCGCATAATGATTTTGAGCGTATCTGGGTTTTGCGGCATCACCGTGAACTGATGCTTGGACATTTCATAAACTCCGGCTCTTATCCCGTTCTGGATAATCTGCATGTTTTCGGCGGAAAAGAACACCTGCGCCAACACATTGTCCTCCCATTCGCCGGTTAAAGCCCCACGATACTCGGTCGCCTTGTTTTTAATGGCGGTCTTTTCTGCGAGTTGGAATTGGATTGCGGGGTCCGGCTGGCTCATCAAGTTCATCCGGCCATTGTATCTTGCTAAATCCAATATTTTTTTGTTATAGGCATTTTTAATTTCATCGGATGGCATCGTATCTCTCTCTTAAAATACTGTCCGATATTTTTTCCAACAAATATTTTATGCGCGGTATATATATGTTTGAAATTGACAGTTTTTATTTGATTGTGCTCACCATCGCAATTATTATCCTTATTATTGCGCTTGGATTTATGGGATGGATGCTTTCGCACCAGAAAGACGCTATTAAATTCCCAGAGATCACCACCACGTGCCCCGACTTTTGGACCATTAGTCAAGATGGGACAAAGTGCGAGCAACCCGAGAATAATTTTAATAAAGGTACCGTAAAACCCGGTATCAAAAACAAGGATAAAAAAGATATTACAAGCGTATTAGAGGCTTACAAAAAACCAGGTACAAGTGAATGGACCGCGGTTCCTGGAAAATCTACTGCTGCTGCCGAAGAAAAGCATACAGCCAACTCGTTTGATTCAAAAGACGCCGGATGGGGCTCAGGCAATGACGCCATCTGTAACAAGCGAAAATGGGCAAATAATAACAATATCAATTGGGACACCGTCACCAATGTGAACTTCTGTTAACCAATTATAGTTTTTTTCTGATTCCTGAATACTGAGTCATAACAAAACCCGAAAAAATAGCAATAATCGTTGCTAAAGAAATCCACGTCGCCTCGGACACCGCGTGTTTCATTGCGGTGAGCTCAAACATTTTGAACAATGGATTACTGTCTTCCATCTCCGTTTTCAAATCGCCCACGGAATCCATCATCTCTTTCTTCAAAAACACACCCTTGATAGGAGACGATTCCGCGGTTTTCATAGATTCTAAAAACTCAAAGAATCCGGAATCAAACATCTTGGTACTCAATACGCCGTATTTCATTTTGCTGCCACTGGCATTTGTGAAAATCGTGTCAGCAAGGTCGTCAACGCTGCCAAATGTGCTTATTCCCATATATCCCACCGTGTTTTCAAATGCTCGTCCCATTATTGGTAACATTCGCACGGCCGCCATCGTGAGTCCAATAGCGATAGACACTGACAACAAACACGCGACCAAAATATCTACAAAATCCTCCAATTTAGGGGGCTTTTTATTGGAAACCATTTTCAAGAGAATGACTGAAGAAAGCACCCCCACAAAAATAAATACTAAATTAAGGAGACTCTTCATTACACCGCCGAAATAAGTGGACTCCGTTTCGGGCTCGGCATTTTCCTCTTTTGATTTTTTCCATTTTGCCACCATTTCTTCAAAGAGAGGTTTCGCATCAAATCCAATATAGCAATATGAACCATATATTACAAATAATGCTAGGGAGATAACCGCTAAAAATATCAAATTTACCGCGGAAAATATCATTTATACTATGGGAATATATTGTATTTGTTGTCATTGGACCCGGGCCTTTATATGAAGCCTTTTCGGACTCATTCTTTGGATAAGAGGAACTCGGAACCTTCGGATAAGAGGAACTCGGAACCTTCGGATAAGAGGAACTCGGATAAGAGGAACTCGGAACCTTCGGATAAGAGGAACTCGGATAAGAGGAACTCGGAAGCCTCTCATTTTGAAAATCTTATTAACAATATATGTCCGACTCTATTCCCAGTTTAGTAGAACCCGGTGTGAAATACGCAATCGGCGAATCCTTGAAACAAGCCCACAATTATAAAATGAACACCTATTCGTATATTTTTAATGTGAGTGTTGTCGTATTATTTTTCCTAGTATTTGGAGGAGTTTTATATTACAGATACAAGACCAAACTTACACCCCAAGAGGCTCATACAAAGATGATGAATGACCAGGCAATCATTATGTCAAAAATCCATCATCACCAAGATGAGAGGCAACGTGCTGGGTTTTCGGGAATGACGAAGCTGCCATTTGTGGATACGGATTACTATGTTTCAAAGCGAATGGCTGATGATGGTGGTCAATACTAAGGTGGCAGTCCATAACACGGATAAAACCTACGGTAAGACGGATAAATCAAACGGCAGATACCCCCTACAGGGGGTACACCGAATATCCCCTACAGGGGGTACACCGGATAAATCATCGCCCCAATAAATATATGTCATCTCAGGACTTGTTCAATAACCTCATATCTCAGCACAGTGGAAAGGCAATCGTAGCAGGCCGGTGTTATATCAACAAGCCCCTATCTGGCACAATTGACGCTTCTGAACTGAAAGGCCGCGGCATCACCGAGCTGTGGTTCTCCAACGGTGAAATCACCGACTTACATGGATTGCCCAACGGATTGAAGCGTCTCGTTGTTCGCAACAATCTCCTGTCCAGCATTCCCGTATTGGAAATCCCCAATTTAGCAATATTGGACGCCGAATCAAACAACATCGCCGAAATTGATTTAAGCCAGTTGAAAGAATTAACCTACGCAAATCTGGCAAAAAACCAGTTGCGCAGCATCCACGAATTACCGCCTAAATTGACGGAAATCGTGGCCGACTATAACCCCGACCTCAACGAGATTGATTTAGAAGGAGCCGACGCTTGTCGTAAGCTCAGTTGTAAAGGCAAACCCGTCATCAACATTCGCTGCTCAAACAAGAACTGTAATATTATTGCCGACGACGGCGCCCGCATCCGCAGTGGCGGCGGCCCAAAGAAGACTCACAAAGCAAGCGAAACGATTGCCTATCCCGATCCCGATGAAGCCTTTGACAACTATTACAAACTCAAAACCGAATACGAAGACTCCATCAAGAACGCCATCAAAAAAATAATGAACAGTGAAAAAATGCCGCGTCAAGAGAGGATAAAAAAGGCACGCCAACTCGTCCCCAAATGCGTGAGTTGTGGGAGACCGGGCGGCACCATTTTTGGTCGCAGCGTAGACAAGGTATTGACGGCACAATGTGCCGCTGCACACCCATGCGAACTCAACATTGAAATCCAACTGGGCGACGATATGGAACCGAGCGAGACCATCGCCTATTTTGAAAAGTACATTGAAAAAATCAAGAGTGACATTGTTCGCCTGAAGCTGAACACCCTTTTCAACTATGTTACCGAGGAAAAATCCGTAGAGGCATTTACCAAATTATCAGGCAAATTGAACAACCCCACCTTGACAAAACAGCTGACAGAATACAAGCATTTTTTTGAGAACCAGATGAACAATCCCGAAACAAATGTCTTGTTACGGACAACGATGACACGAGTGTATGAGAGGCTGGCCGACGTTCGGCGCATCAAAGACGAATATAGGCAAAACAGCGAGAATAAACGGCTCCTCAAAGACATCGGTCGCGCGTTAGTGGAAATCAATACGGATATTCAAATGATTCGCCGATTACGCTATCCAATTATGGAAATGGTAGTGGATAGCGAAGGTCGCCAAGCCCTCAAACAAAAGCCATATGATTTACAAAGTTTTGTTGAGCCCGTCGTGGTTCATTTTCGATATGGAAAGGCGCCCGACGAATCTGAATATGTTCCCAATTCGCCGGAATACAATCCGATTTCTCCTCTACCTGAGCCCTTTGTAATCATGGGAAGCGACATTGAATGGAACAATATGGAATACAAAGCGGCGTGGAACACATTGCCGAAAAAACACCAAGCCGTGTTGATGACTGACGAGACCTGGCTAATGCATACTTTGGAAACAATGAGCAGTAATGAAACCTATGTTTCCGACTTCATATTGCCCAAAGACGCGAAGATTCCTCCTCTCGCAGGACTTAATTTCGGCAATAATGCGCTTACCGAACTCGTGACACAATTGACAGAAGGACAGCGAAGCATATTATCTGACAAAATAAAACCCAAGATGACTGGGGAAGAAAAACAGGCATTTTTGAATATACTGAAACCAATGTTACAGGCGCTCGTAAAGTACTAGACGCGGACCATCAAAAATCTGGTTATTTGCCGAATCTGGCATTACAATATAATGTTTCATCATTTTATTGTATTTTTGACAACGATGTTCTTGGTCAGTGCGAACACAAATGACACGCAATGTCCCTACATTGGCTCGGCGCCCAACACAAACGCCAATGTAACCAGAACCCGCATCATGCAATACAACGTAGAATGGCTCTTCCTCAAGACGTACAACAGCTGTCCTGGTTCTGGGTGTTCGTGGGCGACTCTCGCCGATGCGACCACCCACCTCACCTATTTAGCCGATGTGATTGCCGATTATTCGCCCGACATAATCAATTTGTGCGAAGTAGAGGGATGCTACGAATTGGGCCAGTTGAACGCGCATTTAGGAAATGTGTATCAGCCGTATCTCTTGTTTGGCACCGATTCGGCCACGGGACAGAACGTGGGGATTTTAACCAAACTAACGCCCGTGGCGGACTTGAAACGTAGCGCAGAGACCAAGGTCTATCCGATTGCTGGGTCTCATTGTGGCAGCGGTTCATCCGGCAGCACCGGTGTGTCCAAGCACTACTATACACAGTACGACATCAATGGGAAGACCGTTTTTTTGGTGGGTGCGCATTTGCTCGCTTTTCCGACGGACACATCCAGGTGTGCTTCAAGAGAGGCGCAGGCGGCCATATTACAAGACCTGGTGGTTTCGCTTTTGACCAATAATCTAAACGCGGAATTGATTTTGTTGGGGGATTTCAACGACTATGATGCGGAAGTGGCGGATTCAAATGGTGACAAGCCGATTACGGCGGTACTTGATATCTTGAAGGGGGTTTCGGGCGAACATGCGGGGGAATATACGCTGGTGTCGGCGGCGTCTTTAGTACAACAATCACAGAGATATACGAGTTGGTGGGACCCGAATGATGATTGTGTGGCGACCCTGAACGAAATGTCTATGATTGACCACGTGTTGATGACCCCGGGCCTTGTAGACAAAGTTGCTCAAGTTGTGTTTGCGCACCCCTATACCGAATATTGTGGGACGTATAATTCGGACCATTATCCGGTGATGGTGGATTTCTTATGGTAAAGCTCATACCTACGGGACCCTGTGGGGGCCCCTCCCTTCGGGAGGGGCTTTGGTCGCCACCCCCTACGGAATGGGCTTTGGTCTCCCGAAGGGAGGCCCACGTGGTCCCTCCCGTAGGGAGGGTTGGGTCGCCCATTCCGTAGGAATGGGCTTGCAGCGGTATATGGCAATAGTTTTTATCCATTTCTGTAATATATTTGTTCGCACTCAATGTCATCCGCAAAACAAAACATCTTTTATTATAGTAATTTTTGTCCACATAGTCAAAAGGTTCTCCAGTTCCTGGTTCGCGCGAATCTAACCACTGAAATTGCTTTCATATGTATTGACAAGAGAGGCAGCGACCCCAATACCAACCAAATGTACATTATTATGGAAAACGGCGACAAAGTCCTGATGCCACCAAACATCCACAGTGTCCCGGCACTACTGATGCTGAACGCAAACTACAAGGTTGTTTATGGCGAAGAAATTATCCGGCATTATGAACCCAACATTGTGAATGACAAGATGCAGGCGACCAACTTCAATGGCGAGCCCAGCGGGTTTAGCCTAAGTGGCACCGGGAGTTCCTTGTTAGATTCCGGGTCAATGGGGGTTTCCCTCGCGGCAACATATAGCGGCCGACAAAGCATCCAGACACCTCCACCAGAGAAAGGCAACAACAAAATCAAAGACGGCGACACGTCAATGACGAATCAAATGGAGGCGATGCGCAAGGCACAAGATTCGCAACTTGGGCTTGGACAACCCGCCAAAAACCCATTCTTACAGGCAATATAAGAGACTCCACAGTAGAGAGACCACGATACACAATTATTAGTAAAAACGATATAGATATTATTTAGTCATAAATATAATATGGCCGACCGTCCTCTTATCATACGAACATTTAATGAATTATTTTTTGAATTATTAGACGACGTTATTAAAATATTGCCAAATAGCGCCGGAATAAAAACCGCCCGACGTGCTTTTCAAACCCTGTCAGATTTGAATAAAGCCGTTTTAATTAAATGCTGGCACAAGTTTGTATATTTAAAATACAAGGACCAAATATTCTCGGGGAACATTGAGTTTTTCTTTGAGAAAGATTATTCGGAAGATATAGTTAAATTAAGTCATCCAGACAAAGTCTTGGAGGTCATTGATAGTATCCGAGACCCAGTGAAAGAAGCTTGTTCTACACCAATAAATAAAGCACACGTGACGACATATATACAAAATCTTACAAAGCTGTCCATTGCTTATGGCAGTGAATAATACTTTATCAATAATAACACAATCGCAAGTTGATTGTGTTATTTGTTTGGCGCCGAAGGCGCCCACCTTAAGGAGCCCTTACGGACCCCTTATGCGCCCATCGGCACCATAATGTCTTCGCGGTCTAAAAACTCGCCCACCACAGCCTTGGTCACTTTGAATCCTTTGCCATGTAGAGCAAGACCCGGCAAAAACACCTCATAATGTAGCTTCTCCGCAAAATACTTGTCACGCTTGGAAGAAATGTCGGCAACACGAACTTTCTTGAAAACCCGAATGTCCATATACATCTGGTGTAATCGCGACTTGAAACGATTGAATTGGTCCTCGTATTTTGTAAACAACTCACTGTATTGCGGGAAATGTGTCAAAAAGTCGGCAACTTTCTGTATTTTGCGCAAAGTCAAGTACTGATAATAGATTGACGGATTATTCCCACGCAGCGCCTTCAGTTCCAAGTATTCTTCTCGATAATATGTTCGGCGCATTCCGGTCTCATAATTGATGCTCATAGAACCCACGAAACTAGAGACGCCATAGGGCGACACATCCGTAGAACCAGAATGCTCATCCACGGGATACCGGATACGACCATTGCCCGCGGTTTGGTCGGGCTTTACATACGAGTAAAACGGCTGCCCATCCTTGTGCTCAATCCGATAAATGTACGTCATATATGCCGCGGGCTTCTCAATCAATTCCACCAAATGGTTTTGCGGATGTTGTAAGACGAACGAATACGAGCACTCCTTGTTTAAAAATGCGAAATCCGCGTCGGTTTCCAAATCGGCGAGAGAACCGATTGCCAGCGCCTCCAAAAACATTTCGCGAAATGTGAGATGTTTTACAGCATTTCCCAAAGTGCTTATGCCAAGCGGACGCTCGGAATACAGCTGTTTGCTTATGCCACCGGCTGGGTCCTTGAAGTACCAATAATTACACCCGATGTTTTTCCTACTGGCTATTTCCCACGTGGAATGCACCTCATCCCAAAACAAATTAATCATTGTGCCCTCTACAATACGTGAAGTAAAATATCGCAGACTAGCGGAGGGAGGCGACAAGTCGGTGGTGATTCCTTGTTGAGCGACAACCTCATTCATCACATGTACATAATCGTTGAACGGAACCGCTTTTGCGGGTGCCAGACACACAAGCCGACCATCGGATACAATGGCGCTTCTATAAGCACTTGTTTTATAATAGTATGCATTCGGGTCTTCAATATTGTAGAGCTCATATTTTGCGCCCTTGTATTCAAATTGTTTTCGGGATATGTTTGTTAGATTGGGATTCAAATCAAAAGACTGTTTAAATGCCATTGTAATTATATTTTTATGCAAAAAATCTTTATGCTCTTTTCGCAAACAATAAGGGGTATAAGTCCAACAAGGCTATAGGGACCATACCTGAAGGCCATACCTGAAGGCCATACCTGAAGGCCACGACATGAGGCCACGTAAAAACACAAAGAATATAGTTTGATATATTATAACTGAGGAAATGGCCTCCACCGATTTAGTGATAGAATTAGGCGATTTCATAAAAATCATATCGCCGACAAAACCAATGTATCACGACAAAATATTTCTAGTGAACTACATTGACGACGACGTGATTGAACTCATAGATATAGAATCTGCCGACCATTTCAGCATTGATTTATATGACGATGGACGAATCATGGACGAAAAAATATTGTCCATCCATCTCTTGTCTCGCAGTGAGGAGCCGGGCTACGCCCGGCAGCATGGACTTTTGCCAGGAACCTGGATAAACATTGAGTTCGTCGCTGACCTGAATTTAACTATAATGGGACAAATCGTGGAGCTCGTAGAGGACCGCATCAAGGTCATCCCGAAAAACGACACAAAAACACCAATTTACATTGATTTCGCATACCAGGGCATCCCCAAAACGCTTCCCATCCATAAAATCGGTGTTATTGACATCCCCACAGTACAAGAGAGTTTAACCAAACTCAGCGAAATAGAGGTGGAAGAATCCCCCAAACAGGTCGCGACCCTAGAGACGACCCCCACCGGCGAAATCGTTCTCAATATGCCGGCAAACCCGACCCTTGACCGCAATATGTTCAACGTAATTAACGACATTTACATCCAGGCAGATGCCATCGTTTTCGGCAAAGCGGTGACGGTTGAAATAGAGGAAGAAGTGAATCGCTCCGAGCAGCGATATGGCATTGACATCCAGCTCAATAATTTGCTGGACGAGCTGCTTTCAAATGTGCCCACCCACGCCCGCACCCCAACTGTGATGGAACGCGTGAAACGCATCGTGAATCGGTTCAAAGAATTAAGAAGCGAATATTCCGTGTTTGACGAATATGGAAATATTCTGAGAAGTACAAACTTCACCCCCACATATAAACCTCTCGTAGAACAGTTGGCCAATTACAAGGGGGTCCGCTGGATTGTCCCTGTTTCCAAACAAACCACGAAACTCTACGATATTCCCGAAAATCAATTCGTTGAAGCATATTCATTGGCAGACGATTTAGCGAATTATAAAAATGCGCTGGATACAAATGACGCAAACAATCGCTACGTCACCTTTTACAAGCGCATAGACAATATGTTCAAGCCGTTTATAGAAGGTCCCGATGCCAAACTCGTGGAAGACAACATAGAGGCAATCATCGCCTCTCTGGATGACTATTCGTCTGCCGTCTATAAAAAACACAAGACCGGGGCCAAACTCGCGAAACAGCGATTCGTCATTCAGCGATACAATCTGGGTATGACCAAAATCAGCAAGCAGCTGATGCGCTCGGGCAAATATGTGTATATGCGCGAGAAAATCACCGAAGACGACCGCATTAACGCAAACACGGTGGTCATCCTACCCCAGCCGATGATAGAGGCATCGCGGGTCGGGCTCCCAGGAACGGACATTCTCACTCGCACCAATCTCAGCAAGAGCTGGCCATATTATTTCCGTATTCTCAATAAAAAGACTCGCCCGACGCGTATGAAAATTAAGAAAAACGGCGAAATAGATTACGACACAATTGCAAAAAACCCGTTTACAACACACATTGTGGATTATGGCAAAACAAACCTCTCTTATCGGGATTTTTTACAAACAGTTATTCCGCGCTCGGTCGCAATCATTCGTATGGTGAAAGACAATACGGCGAAATACAATTTCCACGATATGGTGGCGGCCCTGGAACCATTCTTGATATACCGCGACAATTTGACGTATTCGGGGCGCTTGTACAATGAGCGAGCAAAGGCGCAACTCGGTGGTCCGTACCAGGAAATCCGCTCCCATATTAAGCGTAAAATAAAGGAATACAACATTCGGTTTGAAATGAAGCGCCGCGAATATGCCACCCTTGCCTCTATCACCTCTGAAAAACAGACCAAATCCGTATTACTGAATTATTCAAATGATGCCGTTATGGAACGCATTTCCAAATATTATGGCCTGGATGATACGATGTCAAATACGGCGATTTTGAACAAGATTGTGGCCGCAGATGGCGGGGACGCTTACACGAGTCTGGTGACATTTGTAATGGCCTCTTTGTACACTCCCGAACTGGCAACCATAGAGGACAAAAAAGAGAGGGCAATCACCAATTCTAAATCGTGCGTTACCCGCGTAATTGCGAAGAAATACACCTCTATCACATCCCTCCAAAAAGACAATGGGAAAGACGCCATCTATTTTGACCGCGACTACGACAACACACCCTACAAAATACTGGAAAAATACCGCGGCAAGCAAAAGGCGCAATCCCCCGAAGACTTCTTGGAATATTTCCGAGTGGTTCTCATCGCCGAGCACGGCGCCCGCGCCGATTTGGCCAAAGAAATGGCGGAGACCATCGTCGCCAAGCGCAAACAAGTGACCACCGGCAATTACGCGGTTCTAGTGGAGTATCCACAGCCCGACGAATCGCTGGACATAGACTCTCTCTCCGAAGAAGAAAGCAAGAGTATTTTGTCAGAGGCCGACATGCGCAAACGCATCCACTATTATGTGCGCAAAAACGACCATTGGGTAAAGGACGCCACAATGACCGACCAGGAAATCAGCAATGAGATGTTCTGTAATATTGAGAACCGATGCTTCTACGATACTTTGGCGGGGGCGTGCGACTCGGAAACGGCCGCCGCAAAGAGGATGAAAGCCATTGCGCGCAAATCCATCGGCGGCGAATATGACGCCACCATCAAGCTGTCGCTCCACGATTACCAGCAACAAGTCCGCGTACAGCTAGAAAATAATATTATTCAGTTGAAACGCCTACAACGGATTCGCGCCGAACAGCGCGAACAATTCACCCGATACGCGCATCAAATCGGCACCACCGCCATTTTCAACGAAGTGGTCGTGTCGCCCTATGCCAACCTGTTTTCGCTGATTTTGAAACAAAACGATTTCGCCAAAAGGCAACAAGATATTGTGCGGTTCAAGGGCCTCTATTGCCGCGAAGCCGTGGACAACGACGTCGCCACGGAAAACCAGTTCTGGTATTATTGCCGCGAAACGAATGTGAAACTGATGCCGACGTTCATTTACATACTCGCAAATACTTTCGTGTCCGGCAAATATTACCCCGACGTGCTGGAATGGTTATGTAGTAAGTTGGGGCGACTCAGCGACGACGGCGAATCCATCGTGGATAAAAATAGCGGTTACGAAATCAAGAAACTGGATTATTCCGCCGAAGAAGGATTTGACGACGCCGGATTCCGCGTCAATACGCGCGCCGAATTGGAGCCGGATGAATATGAAATGGTGCGCGAACTTGTCGGGAAGGCTGACTCGGTTGTCCCGAGTAAGCGCGTATTTGAAAACGACGCAAATGCGTTTATTTACTCGGTCAGCAGCGCCATTTGCGAGAATATGGACATTCGCTACGAAGATATAGAGGCGGATATTCTGAATCTGACAACCACGTTTCTCGGACGCAAGACGATGAGCCGCGACGTCTACGAAGCTAAAATGAGCAAAATAGAGGTGAAAGACGGCAAGAAATCCATCCCCTACGAGAAATATTTGAACAGGAACGTGGTCCTCTATGCCGCGGCCATAACATTCATTGTTATCCAATCCCACATCCCTTCGTACAAACCGAAAAAGTCATTCCCCGGGTGTAAATACAGTTTAACTGGCTATCCCCTGGATGTCACCGGCGATACGTCGGGCATCGCGTATCTAGGCTGTATATTGAATGCGATGAAGAGCAAGTCCGTGGAACCGTGGAAAAGCGTCTATAAGTCGGACCAAACCGCGCTGGACTACGCGACAATGGTCACGGACATCATCAAAACGAAGCTGGCCGAGGAAAACGAGATTAATCGTCTCTTTGAAGTAAAGCGCGACTACATCAAGATGACCCCCGAACAAGACGAAATCCCAGCGGCACACACGACGGCTAAGTGGGTGTTTTTCCAGCCGCCCATTATCCCCATATCGGTGGTTAAAGGCTTGACCGGCCTCGCCAGTGGATACGAAACCGAATTGAAGGAGACGATGGCAAAGGGGCATCGCGACCAGCACAAATTGTTGGGAACCATGTACAAGAAAATCATTGAACATTCTTATGGGGTGATTGAAGAAGTAAACGCGGTTGTGGCAGTAGAAGGAAAAGAGGCGATGCTGCGCGCGGGAACCGTGGTGTTCTTGGAGAACGCCTGTTGCGACGAGTCGTTCAAGAAGTCGTCGGCGATTTCATATTTTGCCGAGCGCCGACCCACGATTATAAAAAATGTGGATTTCGTGCGCAAATACGGCCAACTTTACTCGGAGTTTTCAAAACTGGTGACGCCCTCTTTCTTATCCTCGGGACAGAAGCGCCCCCTGGATATTATGAACCCCGCCACCGACCGATTTTCGGAGGACGCCATCTATGGTGCCTATATACACTACTGTAAATTGGACAGCGAACTCCCGATTCCGGACGATATCCGGACATTTTGCCAGGAGAAACCACCCGGTCTGGAACATATGTCACGTGCTCAGATGATTGACCATTTGAAAGATGCACGGCACACACAGAGTGAAGCATCTCTTTCTCACCTGATGAAACTCGTGGCGCATCGTAACATTGTCGCGGTGTCTCTCAATGAGGAAAAGACCCCCAAGTTTATGGACCATTTCGCCGGATTGAAACTGGACCCTCTCGTTACCCACGTGAATGACTTCCTAACGGGCAAACAGAAGGTGTCCGTCCTCGCGGAGTTCTTGACGGAAATCAACGATGTTATGAAGGAGCAAATAGAAACCTATGTGAAGTCATTTGGAAACCGACCTGCGAGAGGCATGGCGCGCATCAATTCCTACTTGTCGCTCATTATGACGTGGAACAACGACCAAATGACACATGACTTTATTCGCGCGTCCCTCTTTATGATGTCGCGCGTCTTGTCACCCATGTTGGAAGATGATACCGGCAATATAGGTGTCAAAAATATGGCGGCAATGAAACACTGGAACCTCTCTCAGAAGCACGAAGGAGTATTGAGCGACTTGATAACCAAATACTTCAATGGACTCAACATTTATCGTCGCGACGAATTAATCTGTAAATTGTTCAGCACGGTTTCAAAGAAAACACACACCCTCTATTCACTCAACGTGTTTCTTGAGAATATGCCAACGGGATTGAGCGCGGTCATCTTGAACAAAATCTACACGTATTGTTATTACTCTGCATTCTACGAAATCATCACGGAAAGCGACAAGGATTTGTACGCGAAAATCAACATTGAACTCGCGAAAGAGGCCCATCGCAAAAACGAAATGGAAATCGTCGCGGTAAATAATCGCCCGTTCAAAGAGCGCGTGTGTGATTTGCTGATAATTATGTTGGAGACCGATATAGATAACAAGAAAATCGTGGATGTCAATTACGAGATGTTGTCCGACAAATACCACAAGGATGCTTTGACTGAGAAGAACAAAATTATTGTTTCGCTGGGGAATATGGAGGTGGATGAGAGAGGCGTGGAGAATCTGCTGAAGAAATACAAGTTGGGCAAATGGAACTTGGGTATTCAAAAGGGCATCTTCCAGTATGACAAGAGTCTCCAAGACACGGAGTTGGACGCGATTGCGGCTGCGGAGGAGCATGATGCGGTAGACGCGACGGGCCTGGCACAAATGGAGAACCAGGCGGCGCAGGCGGAAGAAGATGCCGAAGTGAATAATATGGATTTTGGAGACGACTATGCAGATGGCAATTTCTATGATGAAGATAGGGACCGCGATTTTGAATAAGGGTGATGTCCCGTAGGGAGGATGAGTTATCGCTGGAAAATTGCTTAGCGGCAAAATATTTATATTTTGGCGGTAAGGTGTTTTTCGTGTAGCCCCTTTTGGGGCTACACAAGAAATTGCGTATCACGAAAACTGAAAGTTTTTGAGTTAAGGTGTTTTTTGTACCCCCTTTGGGGGTACAAAAAATTGAAATGTTTTTCTATTGAAATGCCAAACCATAATCAAATGAACAGAACCTTTTAAAATTACTTATCCTCTTTATCCACGCTTCACTTAAAAACAATGTCCAGCCACATCGTATTCGCCACAACCGACAAGAAAACTCCCACACTCATTTACGACGAATCCTACCCCTCATCTCACCGCGCCTATTTTATGAAGACCCCCGACAATCGCGTCTACGAAGAACTCCACTATAAAGGCGACGGCGTTTTCGCAGGAAAAAGCTACTTTGAACTCCTCGGCGAACTGAATCTGCCGCCCAAATCCAACATCACCGACGTCACCGCTTTCGGCAAGGCCATTTTCGCGGGCACGACCAAAATCATTCGCCGGTCAAGCACCAAAATTGAAACGCGTGACGTCATTTATCCTGGCATTTACGAAGACGACGAACTCATCTGGAAAAACCAGAAAACTGCAATTATAGACCATTGGGTGTATCCCGAGACCCAAGGAAAATCGGTAGAATGCGAATGCGAGTTTTGTTTGTTGTTTTCAGATGACCTTTGTAAGGCATTTTCCGAGAAATGCACGGTGGGATCCGATGAATACAAGGTAGATGATGCTCATGAAGGGGCGCCTCATCTGTTTGATAAATGCTCCCTTTAGGAAGCATTTTTGACAATAATATCCCGTGTTAAATCATATGTTGAGCAAGCAGGCTATTTATGAAAACAAGGTGATGGTCACAATCCTGTTATTCATCGTGTTGTTATCAGTCATTCATTCTTTTAAACCGCGAATTATTTACAACGAACAAGGTGGATTCCGACAGTTTGGAATTGGGTACAAGCAGAAGACAATTGTGCCGATTTGGATAGCCTCTATTGGTTTAGCAATTTTGTGCTACGTTGCTGTCTACTATTTATCCGTGTAAGACCAGACCGTCTTCTGCGTTTTGTTTTGCCTCCTTTTTTTTGGTTTTCTTACACATTTTTTTCATTTACTGTGCTTCGCTGAAACGCACAATGTAAACTATAAAATTGATTTATAATTATATACTATTAATAATATTATATAATGTCGCAAGAATATTGTGTTGTAATAAAAAAGCGTAATAGACGTCATTGTGTTGAACAAGATTGTACAGCAAGTGCCATAGGCAAAACCAATAAATGTAAAAGACACGGTGGTGGCAAACGATGCATTGAACCAAACTGTACAGCAAGTGCCCGAGGCAAAACTGATAAATGTGTAGCACACGGTGGTGGCAAACGATGTGTTGAACAAGATTGTATATCGAGTGCACAAGGCAATACCGATAAATGTATAGCACACGGTGGTGGAAAACGTTGTATTGAACCAAACTGTACATCAGGTGCCATAGGCAAAACTGATAATTGTAAAGCACACGGCGGTGGAAAACGATGTGTTGAACAAGATTGTACATCAGGTGCCCAAGGCAAAACTGATAAATGTAAAAGACACGGCGGTGGAAAAAGATGTGTTGAACCCAATTGTACAGCAAGTGCTCAAGGCAAAACAGATAAATGTATAGGACACGGCGGTGGAAAACGATGTGTTGAACCAGATTGTACCGCAAGTGCCCAAGGTAAAACCGATAAATGTAAAGCACACGGTGGCGGTAAAAGATGTGTTGAATCCGATTGTACAGCAAGTGCACAAGGCAAAACTGATAAATGTATAGCACACGGTGGTGGCGAACGATGTATTGTATCAAATTGTACGGCAAGCGCTAAAGGCAAAACCGATAAATGTATATCACACGGTGGCGGTACAAGATGTGTTGTATCCGATTGTACGGCAAGCGCCCGAGATAAAACCGATAAATGTATATCACACGGTGGCGGTACAAGATGTGTTGTATCCGATTGTACGGCAAGCGCCATAGGCAAAACCGATAAATGTGTAGCACACGGTGGTGGCAAACGATGCGTTGAACCAAACTGTACAGCAAGTGCCCAAGGCAAAACAGATAAATGTGTAGCACATGGTGGCGGCAAACGATGCGTTGAACAAGATTGTACAGCAAGTGCTGTAGGCAAAACCAATAAATGTGTAGCACACGGTGGCGGCAAACGATGTCCTAATTGTATAGATTGGATTGATAGTCGTTGTGGTTCATCCGTTTACGAAGGATATTGTGCGACTTGTTTCAAACAAATCTTTCCAAACGACGCACGCAGTAAAGTTATCTATGCCCATACTAAAGAAATAATGGTGAGAAATGTAATAAATGAAACATTTGATGGATTTATACACGACCGACCACTTTATACAGGTAATTGTGATTGTACTCATCGTCGTCGTATAGACCATCGTAAATTGATAGGTAATACAATTTTAGCAATTGAAACCGATGAGTTTGGTCATCGTGGATATGATAAAAAGGATGAAGAAATACGTTACGATGATGTGTATATGATACATAGCGGAAAATGGATATTTATTCGTTTTAATCCCGATTCCAATGTGAGTAAAGTGGATATTGATGACAAATTGGATAAACTAGTGGAGACAATTAACAAATGCGTTGTCAGAATTGAACAGGAAGAAAACACGGAATTAATAGAAATTGTAAAATTGTACTGTTAATAACCACCAATTTATAGACTCTTCTTGCAAATAGAATACATCAGACGATTCACGAAATACACGATGAAATAAGCGAGCGATCCACCAACAACACCGGCGTAGAAATCAAGTCCCTTGCCCTTACTAAGACCCGTGTACAAACCTCCCACAATGACCAACGCAAACATGGCGAATGTAAAGATGGACAAAAAATAAAAGTAGTAGCAATATTCTCCGGAGAGAGGCCCAAATACGTTATCCATCAGAGCTGTCATTTATATACTTATTCGCGACAAAAAACCAAATAAAAGATTGTATTGTGTTATTGTATAATGGAGAAAATAGAGAATACCATATGGAAAATCGTGGATTGTTATTTTCGGGACAATCCGCAATGTTTAGTAAGACACCATATTGATTCATTCAACGATTTCTTCAAGCACGACATTTCTCGCATTGTAAAAGAGATGAACCCCATTCGTATTGTGTCCAAAATTGATGAAACAACCGGCGAATATTTGGCCGAATGTAACTTGTATATTGGAGGCAAAGAGGGAACGCGCCTCTATTTTGCTAAACCGACCATCTTTGATGACACAACGGGCGACACGCCGCCGCATTATATGTACCCGAATGAGGCGCGCCTTCGCAATATGACGTATGCAATGACGATTCACTACGACGTGGTTGTAGAAGTGAAAAACGTCCTAAATACCGACGAAATCGCGGATTTACTGAAAACGGGCGGGGCCCAAATAGCAGAAGAAATGATAGACGCACCGCGATTCGTGAACCGCAAAACGGACCCCGAAATTATGAAAAACGTTATGGAAAGATCAGGAGGTGATATTCACGAATCCGAAGAGGACGCATTGTTGTCGGGTGGGTCCAAAGACGACTTATTGTCGGGTGGCTCCGGTAAAGGAACGAAACAAGGAAGTACAGCAAAACCCATCACCGTGAGCCAGCACGCCAATATCAAGCAATCGGTAAAAGGCGCCAACGTCCAGACGACCTCCTTCACCATTGACAAAATCCTGCTCGGCCGATTCCCCATTATGGTCCAATCGGACAACTGTATCTTATCCGGTATGCCGCGCGAAATGCGTTTCAATCTGGGCGAATGCCGCAACGACCACGGCGGGTATTTCATCATTGACGGAAAAGAGAAATCAGTCGTCCCCCAAGAAAAGTTCGGCGACAATATGCTCCGTATCAACAAATCCAGCGCCGAAGATATCCTCTATTCCGCGGAAATCAAAAGTGTCAGCGAAGATTCGTCTAAACCCGTCCGCTCATTGCGCCTGGATTTAGTCGCCCCCAGTTCCAAATACACCAACAACAATATCGTGGTATCCATTCCAAATGTGCGAAAGCCGGTACCTCTCTTCATCGTGTTTCGCGCTCTCGGCATAACCAGCGACAAAGAAATCATTGAAACGTGTTTGTTGGACCTGGACAAGTACAAGAGCATCGTGGACCTCTTTATCCCGAGTGTCCACGACGCGGGCCCCATTATGACGCGCACTAGCGCCCTCCAATACATTGCCCAGCTCGCCAAAATCAAGACCACCGACCACGCCAACTATTTGCTGTCCGACTATTTCCTCCCCCATATTGGAGAAACCTGTTTCAAAGAAAAGGCGTTTTTCTTGGGCTACATGGCCCGCAGGCTCATCTTGGCCTACAGTGGGCTGGAGGCCCCCATTGACCGCGACAGTTATCGTTATAAGCGCCTAGAGCTGACCGGCACGTTGATATACCAGCTTTTCAGCGAATACTACAAGGCGCAAACGAAGACCATTTACGTGGAGTTTGAGCGAAAAATCGTGGGTGACCGCGCCAATTACGAGAACAACTTGGAGAAACTCATCCGCGACAATTACCGCGACGTATTTAGTAAGAACCGCATCGTAGAAGATGGATTCCGCAAGGCATTCAAGGGCAATTGGGGTTCCACGGAGCACACCAAGCGCCTCGGTGCGGTCCAGGATTTGAACCGCCTCTCTTACAATTCCGCCCTTAGTCAGTTGCGCAAGACCAATTTGGAAATCAGCGCGGGGGCAAAACTCGTTGGTCCCCGTGTGCTTAATGGGTCACAGTGGGGCCTGTTTGACCCTTTAGATACTCCCGACGGCGGCAACATTGGTCTCCATAAACAGCTGACTATTATGTCCTATGTCACCCGCAACATTTCGCGCGAACCGATGATGCGCTGGCTTCGCCGACACACCGATATGAAGTCGCAGACCGATTATAGCCCCGACATTCTCGCACAAATGACCAAGATTCTGGTGAATGGATACTGGGCCGGCGTCAGCAACAATGCCCCCAAGATTGTAGAGGATATCCGGTTTTATCGCCGCATCGGCCTCATCCCTCTCTCCATCAGTGTCGCCTTTGACATTCGCCAGAACACCGTCAACGTCTTCACCGATGGAGGCCGCATTATCCGCCCCGTTTTCTACAAACATAATAACATCGGCCAAATGTCGTTTCACGCGATTGACCCCAAGGCCGAGCTCACGTGGGGCAACCTGGTGAATGGATTCAACAAGCCGAAGCTGGACGGTGCCCTTCCCAATTATAGCCATTTCTACGAACTCGGTGATTTGTACGACATTCCTGCGGATTCCGACGGCAATCCCTACCAATATGAGAGGTTCATCCAGAAGAAGTCCATTGTTGAATACATTGACGCCAACGAGGAGGAGACGACGCTCATTGCGATGAAACCTGAACAAGTCGCCACAGTGGCGGCCGCGAAACCCTATACGAATTGCGAAATCCACGAATCACTCATTTTCGGGATGATGTCAAACCTTGTGATTTACCCGCAGCACAATCCTGCATCCAGAAACTCGTTTTCGTGCGGCCAAAGCAAGCAGGCGGTCAGCCTCTATCACACCAACTACAATATGCGAATGGACAAGACCGCGGTGATTCTGAATCAGGGCCAACGCCCCCTCGTGAAATCGCGCTACCTAGAATACATCAATAACGAGGAGAATAGTTATGGCGAGAACGCCATCGTCGCCATCGCGTGCTATACGGGTTACAACGTGGAAGACGCCATCCTGGTGAATGAGGGTGCGATTAAGCGCGGCCTGTTCCGCACCACCTATTTCAGCGTTTATGAGACCCACGAAGAGAGGTCGGCCAATACAGACAGCTACAAAAAAATCAGCAACATTGAGGCGGCAGACAAGACGGTTCTCGGGCTCAAAATGGGCTACGATTACAGCAAACTGGATGAGTACGGTCTTGTGCGCGAGGGCACCCCCATTGACGACAAGACGGTCCTGATTGGGTGTATTAGCGGGTCCAATGACGCCAACTCCGACTACTATGACGTCAGCAAGACGACGAAAAAAGGTCAACTCGGCGTAGTGGACAAATCCTTCATCACCGAAAGCGAAGAAGGCCGCCGAATTGCCAAAGTCCGATTGCGCGAAGAACGAATGCCCGCCATCGGCGACAAGATGGCCTCTCGTTCAGGACAAAAAGGCACAATCGGAATGGTGATAAGAGAGGAGGATATGCCATTCACACGCGATGGTGTCCGCCCCGACCTCATCATTAATCCCCACGCCATCCCCACACGTATGACAATCGGTCAGCTCGTGGAATGTATCACCGGCAAGGCGTGTTTAATCAGCGGCACGCACGGCGATTGTACGGCATTCACGAGCGACGACTCCCAACTCGCGCCATTTGGCCGAATGTTGTCTAAGGCGGGTCTCCACTCCTCTGGAAACGAGGTCTTGTACAATGGGATGACCGGCGAACAAATAGAGGCAGAAATCTTCATGGGACCAACCTACTATATGCGCTTGAAACACATGGTAAAAGACAAGGTCAATTTCCGAGCGACGGGGCCTCGCACGGGACTCACCCGACAACCCGTTTCGGGTCGTGCCAATGACGGCGGCCTGCGTATCGGCGAGATGGAGCGCGATTCCATCATTTCGCACGGGGCGACCGACTTCTTGCGCGAATCCATGTTGGTGCGTGGAGACCAATATTATATGGCGGTTTGTAATAAGACGGGTGGAATTGCCATCTATAACCCCGAGAAGAACCTGTTCCTGAGTCCATTGGCGGATGGCCCGATTAAATACACGGATTCACTGGATGGCAAATCAATGAACGTGGAGCAGGTGTCCAAATATGGTCGCAGTTTCAGCGTGGTACGCGTCCCTTATGTGTTCAAACTCTTCATGCAAGAATTACAGACGATTAATGTCAAGATGGCGATAATCACAGAGGACAATGTGGACCAGTTTGATTCAATGAACTTTTCCGCAAATCTCAGCTTGCTGAGCGGCCTCTCAACACCCGGTGACGTAAGCAGGAAAATCCTGGATGACAAAGACAATGCCGAGGTGATGAAAGAGCGCAAGAAGCGGTTCCAAGAGAAACAGCAAACGCCCACGCCCGGCTCTGTCAAAAATACGACCAAGGGACATTGGGAGAATTATTTGAAGTTCAAGGGGCTGCCGATGGATTTTGAATATGACGACGCCGCGCTTGAAGGTTCGCCGCGATTCTTGCCGCGCACACCGCCATTACCTAAGAAACCAGACGAAGTGGTAGATACAACAATGGGATTCTGGCAAGACTATTTGAAGTCAAAGGGATTGCCAGCTGATTTTGAATATGACGCCGAAATTATGTCCGACAAACCAGCAACAGCCGAGGGATTTGATTCGGAGCTTTGGGAACAAATGCCCGCCAAGAAATGGGATTTTGAAACACCCTCGCCTGAGTATTTGCCGCGCAGTCCTGCGGTTGCTCCAAAGGGACCGGGTATTCCATATGGCCCAAATGTTCCCGCGAATTATGATTCCATGGGTCAAATCTTGTACAATGAAGAAACAGGGTTAGAATATCCTTATGACGCGGCAACGGGCCATTATATTGACCCAACAACAAGGTATATTGTGGTGCGAAAGGATTTCTTAGTGCCCGGAACAAGTTCATTAGCTCAAGGACCAAGTACCTTTGCTCAAGGACCAAGTTCCTTTATACCCGGCGAAACCGTATATTCATTCGCAGACCCAAGCTCTCCGTTGTCTATTTCCAGCATAGAGGGAAACAACATCATCACTAAAAACCTGGTCACTGGTGAAAATAAGGTCGTCTCGACAAACGAAATCACACGACTCCAACCGCAATCTCCCGACTTTTCGCCTCCTCAAATGACACCTCAAATGAGACCTCAAATCCAAACCCCCGCCATCCATTTCCAACCAAACATTATTGTGTCAACGGGTGCCAATAGCCAGGTATCGTCTCCGACAGATAGTCCGGTAATGACATCAGGAGGGGAACAAGCCGTAGTATCACCAAGCTTGTCCGCTCCAACCTTGTCTGCTCCTTCCTTGCCTCAAGCCGACTTCTTTGATAAACCCCAAATAAGCAAACAAAAGGCTGACACCAGCTCATTGTTGAGCGGCGGCAGCTTCACAGTGAAAATGGTATAACCATAAAATTGAAAAAGATTAATAAATATAAGGACATTATATAATTTGATACAATGTCCTTTTCAAACGCAGAAATCACATCCATCTATAATTCGCGAAAGACCATTTTGGAAATCTATGGCGACAGCGAAATATTCTGGAAACTTGACCCGAACTCCGTACTAGAATACCACAACTTTACCGTCAACGAGATAGAGGCGATGACGAAGAACAACCAACTGGATATGTTGTTGAAAAGCCAAACGGATAGCGGCAAAATATACGTGAAATATATGCTCAACAAGTCCACGATTCGCCTGAATATCGTGGATGATTTAGTAGAAGAATTGTTTGAAATAGAAGGCGTTCTCGGTAAAAACGACACACTTGTCCTCATCATCAACGACGAACCCAATGACTCTATGCACGCCAAACTCACATACCTCTATGACAACAAGGGGTATTTTGTGGTGGTCCATAATATCAACCGATTACAGCGCAATATAATGAAACACGTCCTGGTCCCCAAACACAGCATTTTGGAAGACGTCGCCGACGCAAATGGCAAATCCTCCATTGACACATTTATGACAAAATACAATTTGAAAAACAAGGGACAACTACCCGAAATCTCGCGGTACGACCCGGTGTCGTTGCTAATATGCTTGCGCCCCGGACAAATATGCGAAATAGACCGCAAAAGCCCGACGTCTGTCGTCTCCAAATATTATCGTGTTTGCGTATAATATACGTGAATCAGAATGTCATCTGCATTTTACAATCGGTTCAACAATAATAAGGTAGAGGCATTCAGCGATGATATTGTTTTTTCAACATTTAGTAAGACAGACACTGATTACATAGCCGCTGCATCTTGTACTACGGACAAAACTTGTACAACCGACAACATCGCTGATTGCCAATGCGAATATAAAAACAAAGTAGACGAATTGGTAAAGCTCAAAAGCACCTATGGATATTCCCAGAAAAACTTGGAAGACAGCAACGAAATCTATTCGTCGGTGTCAATGGACAACATCAACTTGGGTATCGGTATTTTGATTATGTTGGCGACGATTTCCTATATGAACGAAATCATATGATAGTATATATTTAGCACAATGATGACAAAAAGCCGTGTAAAACAGGGATTCTATGTATTACTTTTGTCGGCAATAACATATGTGATGTTGATGGTTTTTTCATTGGACAATACACAGCTTGTAATAGAGGGGCTAACGCCGTCTTTTGGAAGCAGGTCCCAAAATACTGCTTCAACTGTAAGCGGAGAAGCAAGTGCCGACGAAGTCGCTTTCAAAAATGACATCGTTGCGTATCGCAAAAACCTAGACGCACGACTAAGAGATTTGAAGACAAATCCACCGGACGAGATTCGTTACAACACAACGGCATATACTAGCATTATGTGGGCGACACTGGCAACCGTTCTGCTGTTTGTGATTTTTACCGAGATGGAAAACTAAACTGACGAATAAAATGACTATTTTGTATATAGTGATTTTATAGAATGCAAATACCCGACGACAATGCTAAATTACAGGAATATAACAAATTAAGGTCGGCAATGCTTCTCAATCCGCAAAAATACGAATTTGATTCAACCGAACTACGTGCGTTGAAGCCGCGATACAATGATAAAACCGACGGTCTAGAACGCGACAACCAAATGTATTTAGAAGAGGAAACCAAATTATTCCACGCCTCTATAATTACGATGACAACCCTTTTGTTTGCGTCAATCTATATCGCATCCTCACGATAAAACTTCTGATAATTTGTAAAAATCTTCACTTGTATATATAATGCCAACAACCGTAGCGGATTTGTTAAATAGTGAAGTGGCTAGATTAAATAATAGGAAGACCGCAATTGACGAAGCCGAAGAAGAGCGAAAACGCGTCCTTTCTTTTAATACCAGCGCGACAGAACGCCAGAAGGCATACAACAACATATACCTGGTCATTGTCGTTATGTTGTTTGTCGTAGTTATCATTAAAATGATATACCAACTTGGTTTGGTACCGGATGCGATTCTAGACACACTCATTGCGTTTGTTATTTCGGCAGGACTCATTTATTGCCTGATTCTATACTCCGACATCATAAAGCGAAGCAATATGGATTTTAGTAGGCTGGATTTAGGGACAATTCCAGTAAAAACCGAAACCCAAAAAGACAGCGAAATCGCGGCGGGCAATTTGAGTGCCGTACAAGGGCAAAGTGCCGATGGAAAATGTATTGGGGCAGCATGTTGTACCGGGGACCAAACATATAACAATGTATTTAGTATTTGCGTACCCAATACGGTTTCTAGGGGAATTGTTCCTACCAGTACTACCAGTCCTACTGCACCTACGCTCAAATATGACTTAGGTGACGAGATAACAACATACCCCGATAACGACGCAAATACCAAAAATTCCATTCTTACTACAGAGATTGTATCGGCATTGACCGACCCAGCAAACTACAAATATTGCCGTATTAGTGCCGGCAATTATGAATGGCTGCCAGTTACAAAGTACAATTTACAGAAAGGCACCGATGGAAAAAGTTTGAGAAGGATTACTCAGAAAGACCCCAATTGGATTGACGCCGCCGGGGATAGAAAGGCGTATGATGAAAAATCAATGACAACAATCCCATTCGCCCAAGCATTTACCACAATGGAATCCGCGGATATAAAGCCGTTTGTAACAGACGTCGCATACACAAAATATGTTTAGAATATATCGCTATCGCAAATAATATAACACATCCTATTATAATGGTGGACCAAATCCAGAACAAAATCGCCGCAATTAAAAAGGCAATTGCGGACATTACATCCGAGCAAAATATCAACAATCGTACTCATTATTTCTTCAGCCAAGACAACTATGTGAACATGTATAGAAATCGTGTCATGTTCATCCTCTATTATATTGTATTTATTTTACTTGCGTTTTCATTTTATATAAACCGCGAATCCTATAGCATTTATATGATTGTGCTGGCGTTGATATTATTTGCATTGCTGCCATTTGTTATAAAATATATAACACGGTTTGCGTATATTCGGTTTCTGGAATTATTGAAATTGTTTTACAATGGCAATGCGCGGTATTTGGAACCGACTGACCAACCTTAAAGGCCTTTTGGCCTTTGGCCGACCAACATTAAAAGGTCTTTTGGCCGACCTTAAAAGGTCTTTTGGCCGACCTTAAAAGGTCTTTTGGCCGACCTTAAAAGCCTTTTGGCCGACCTTAAAGGTCTTTTGGCCGACCTTAAAGGCCTTTTGGCCGACCTTAAAAGGCCTTTTGGCCGACCTTAAAAGGTCTTACAAAAGCATTTACACAATTGGTGTGTAAATACTTAGCACAATGACAATTATTTTTGTCCACCTCTATTTCGTAATCATATTTGAAATCTTCTTTTACCTCTACTACATTATGCCCTACGAGAAAACACTCATATACAGCTTATTTGACATCAGCGATTACACCGACATACAAAACAAGTCTAATCTAATATTCTACATAGAGGACCATCTCACTTGCAAGAAAAGCCAACAGCGCCTGGACGACTTCAACGACAAGCTATGGCTCCAATGTATGGCATTTGTTGGAATACTCAACGCAATTTTGTTTGTGGTATTTATCAGGGACATCGCGCTGATTCGGAAGCAATACAATACAACTTTTATGTCTCCCCATAATTCGCGCACTACATTGGTGGAAGCCGATTACAAGAAAAACGACGACGTGGATATTGAGATGACGGACTTGGATTCAGATGTAAGACAAGAGGTTGGCATAAGACAAGAATCATTCGTCCAGTATTACTGGAAGAACTCAAAGTTTGTGAAAAACGTGGGGAAAACAGTCCGGTTTATCATCCTGGTCGGGATATTTGAATACGCGTTCTTCACGCTCATTGTAGATAAATACAAAATCGTCAATAGCACAACGCTATTATGTAATATGGTTCGCGAATCTTAGGTCGTAAACTTAGGTCTTAGGTCGTAAACTTAGGTCTTAGGTCGTAAACTTAGGTCTTAGGTCGTAAACTTAGGTCTTAGGTCGTAAACTTAGGTCTTAGGTCGTAAACTTAGGTCTTAGGTCGTAAACTTAGGTCGTAAACTTAGGTCGTAAACTTAGGTCGTAAACTTAGGTCGTAAACTTAGGTCGTAAACTTAGGTCGTAAACTTAGGTCGTAAACTTAGGTCGTAAACTTAGGTCGT